>Ga0306920_100003171_pt1 | contig 20848 bp, 19 predicted proteins | sample flu12Cox44000170_FD_204666 | JGI IMG/M metagenome (GOLD analysis project Ga0306920, IMG submission 204666) | Lab enrichment of tropical soil microbial communities from Luquillo Experimental Forest, Puerto Rico - flux4day.12C.oxic.44.000.170 (v2)... | ecosystem: Environmental > Terrestrial >... | reverse complement strand
GAAAGAAGTCAACAAAAGCGACAAGATTGACGCCCGCAAGTTGGCCGATCTGCTGCGCGGCGGATATCTGCGCTCGGTCTACCATGGCGAGACCAAATCAGAACCCCCGGGCCGAACAAGAACACCCGGCCTTTTGCCGTCGGTTGTTTGAGGTTGGCCTTACTGCGCCACCAATACAGCCGGCGGCTTCCAGGTACCTTCGCCCGGAGGCAGAATCGACGGCGGCGGCCTCTTGGGCCAGTAGAGCCGCATGACCAGGTAGATCGGGCCGTTGGGAGCCGGCAGCGCCGCATAGCCCTCTTTCAGCGCTAGGCTCATCTCCGCCTTCTGCGCTTCCGGGAGCTTGTCAAACTCGAAGGGCTTTCCGGCTGCGATGCCAATCGTGGCGAACTGTATGCGCATCGCCGTCTCTTCCGGAACCTCGGGGCAAAACTGCAACAGAAAGTTCAGAAGCTTGGGAAATTCGGTGTGGAAAGCCTCCTCGGTAAATTTGGGGAAGTCGATGGCGGAAGGCGCCGGCGGGGGCGGTTGGTGCAGATATGCCGACAGCGGCTGTGCCGTGTAGTCGGCCTGGATCTTCTTCACTTTGACTATGTCCGCCGGGTTGAAGAGTTGCGTGCGGTAAATCAGCAGGCTGAACTGCGTCTCCGAGTTGAACACTCCGCTGATCCCCGGCGGTGTCACGCCCTTCCAGTCCGGGCCCGTGACCATATAGCAACCGCCATTGTTGCCGGTGGTGCGGCTGCCCACGTAGCCGTAATTAAAGGTGTACATATCGGTCAACTGCACCGAGTAATAGCGATCCTTCTCCACGTCAGGCACGCAGAACACAATCGGTTCGGCGCGCAGGTCGGCTTGCAACATGGAATACGGCGTATCGCTGTTGGGCGTAACGACGGCCGTGTCTTTGGGTGTGGACACCCGCGAATCACTCATCACCTGATTGAACGGTCCCCTGTACTGCGGGCTCGTCTTGTCGATGTTGAACTGGTACATCGCTTTGTAGGCGGCGATCATGGGGAAGGCATAGTGATAGGCCTGCTGGTAATCCTCCTTGTGGGAGATCGCTTTGCTCCCCGAGTCGCGGCACGAAACGTTGGACACGATCGCCAGCAGCCCCATGGCCGCCAGCGGCAATTTCATCTTCACGGTGTAGCTCCTTTGAAGTTGTGCCCACGTTGACAGGGCCGTTTCCGCACACAGTTTAGAGAAAGCCTGGCCGCTGCCTGCCGGGGGAGAAGACTGCTGCTGCAATGGGTCTCAAGAGTGTAACCTTGCCAGTTGGCAGGTCGCAAATGTTCGCGTGAGCCAGGTGAGGTATCGAAGCATTGTGCAAAACCCCACGCGCCCCAGCCCATTGCGCCATTGAGTCCAGCATTCCCCAAACTAACGTATTTCCGACTCAGGACACAGTTCCCTGAAGAAGGAAACCACATGAGAAGGTTCATCATCAGCGGCGCGCCAGGTGCAGGGAAGACAGCAATCATCCGTCAGTTAGAACTCGATGGGTTCAGCGTAGTCGAAGAGGCGGCTACCGACGTGATCGCCGCCGCGCAAGCCCGAGGAACGGTTCAACCCTGGACGAATCCCTCGTTCATTGATGTAATCGCTAATCTGCAAAGGGACCGTCAGATTCGAGCGTCTTATCAACCCGATGAGCTTCAGTTTCACGACCGTTGCGTTGTGTGTACCGCGGCGTTGGCGGTCTACCTCGGGTACCCTTTTTCACCCTTTCTTGCCAGCGAGCTAGAGCGCGTCAGAAAAGAAGCAATCTATCAAGACCGAGTCTTCTTCATTCGCAATCTTGGCTACATCACGCCTACCGAAGCGCGGCGAATCAGCTTTGAGGACACGGTGCGTTTTGAGAAGATTCACGAACAGACTTACCGGGACTTCGGCTTCGAACTGGTGTCGATCGAGCCAGGAAGTCTGGTGGAACGGGTCAGCATAATCAAAGCGGCAATTCGTTAGTCGAAGCGGACAATTCGTATCCATGCTACTGTGGTCGTTCGATCACAACATCCGATGCTCTGGCAGTTGGTCCGGGGGCTTGCGGCCCAAGGAAGTACCTCTGTCCTGAGGCGGAAGGCTGGCAGTTGGCTCGCTGAACCTCGTCTGTGATGCAGACTCTGTTTACAATGAAAATAGCGGCGCCAATCGCGCGGGGAGACAAGCGCATCTGCACCTACAAACTTGGGATCGTGGGGTTGGGCAATGTCGGCTCAGCCCTCCTCACACTTCTAGAGCGCAAGCAGCAGGAACTCGCCGAGCGCTATGACATCGAGTGGCGCGTTACCGGAGTGGCCTCGCGCCGTCTCGGCTGGCTGGCCGCGCCTGATGGCTTCACGGCGGCGAAACTGCTGACGCGTGATTTTTCCGAAGCACAACAGATCGCCGACTTCCCGGACTGGCTCCGCACCGCAAAGCCCGACGTACTGTTCGAAGCCAGCTCCCTCAATGCCGACACCGGAGAGCCGGCCATTACGTACATTCGCGCGGCCCTCGAATCTGGAGCTCACGCCATCAGCGCCAACAAAGGGCCGGTTCTGCATGCCTATCGTGAACTGACCCAACTGGCAGCGGCCAATGCACGACGCTTCTTCTTCGAATCCGCCATGATGGACGGCGCTCCCGTTTTCTCGCTTTTTCGCGTGGCCTTGCCGGCGATCGAAGTGCTTGGATTTCGTGGCGTGATCAACTCCACCACCACCGTCATCCTCGAAGCCATGGAATCTGGCCAGACTCTCGACGAGGCGATTGCCGAGGCGCAGCGGCTCGGCGTGGCTGAAGCCGATCCTTCTGCCGACATCGACGGCATTGATGCCGCCGTCAAAGTCGTCGCAGTCGCCAACGTTTTGATGGGGGCCAATTTCAAACTCGCCGATGTGACCTGCCAGGGTATTGGCGGGATTACTCGCGGACAGTTGCACCAGGCGCATCAAAATGGCGAAGCTTGGAAATTGGTCAGCCGGGCCCGGCGTCAACCCGATGGCAGCATTGCCGCTTCGGTTGCGCCGGAAAGGGTCAAGCTCGATGATCCGCTGGCGCAGGTGCACGGCACGTCACTGCTAATTGCGTTCGAAACCGATATCTTTAAGGAGTTGATAATCGGCGAGCGCGATCCTGGGCCGCAAGCCACGGCCTACGGAATGCTCTCCGATTTTGTCAATGCTGTTAGGAGTCAATAGGAATGTCCTCGAGTACAAAAGTTGCTCCCCCGATACGCAAGCTCGATCTGCACTGGGTACGCCGGCAGTTTCCTTCGCTGCAGCAGACGGTCAACGGCCAGCCCGCGGTATTCTTCGACGCCCCCGGTGGCACCCAGGTGCCACAGCGGGTGATCGATGCCATCTCCAAGTATCTGTCGAAGTGGAACGCCAATCTGGGCGGAGCGTTCCTCACCAGCCAGCGCAGCGACCTCGTCGTCGACCAGGCGCACCAGGCCATGGCCGACTTCCTCAACTGCGCGCCTGACGAAGTCGTCTTTGGCGCCAACATGACGACTCTCACCTTCGCGCTGAGCCGCGCCATTGGGCGCGAACTGAAGAACGGCGACGAGTTGCTAGTCACTTGCCTCGACCACGATGCCAACGTATCGCCCTGGGTCTGCCTCGAGGAGCGTGGCGCAAAAGTCCGCACCGCCGACATCAAAATCGCCGACTGCACCCTCGACATGTTCGACCTGCAGGCCAAGATACGACGCAGCACCAAATTGGTGGCTGTGGGCTGGGCCGCGAACGCAGTTGGCACCATTAATGACGTGCAAGAAGCCATTCGCCTGGCACATGCTGTCGGCGCGATGACCTTCATTGACGCCGTGCATTACGCTCCACACGGTCTCATCGACGTGAAGGCGATCGACGCCGACTTCCTGGCCTGCTCCAGCTACAAATTCTTCGGCCCGCATCAGGGGATTCTCTATGGTAAGCGCGAACAATTGCAGCGCCTGCGCCCGTACAAGTTGCGGGTTTGCAGCGAAAAGCTGCCCGATCGCTGGGAGACGGGCACGCAGAACCACGAGTGCATGGCAGGAGTGGCCGCCGCCATCGACTACATCGCCGACGTCGGACGCCACCACAGCTCCGAAGTCCATACACGCCGCGAAGCTATCGTCGCGGCGTACGAAGTCTTCGAGCAGCACGAGCGCGAACTCGCCGAGCAGCTCATCAACGGCCTTCTAGCGATCCCTGACCTGACGTTTTACGGCATCACGGATTCCGCCAGGTTCGATCAGCGCACGCCAACTGTGGCGATTCGCATGGAAGGCTACAATCCGCGCGAACTCGCCACGCAACTGGGCGAGCGCGGAATCTTCACATGGGACGGCAACTACTACGCCATCAATCTCGCCGAACGTCTCGGCGTGCAGCAAAGCGGAGGCATGTTGCGCATCGGTCTGGCGCACTACAACACGGCGGAAGAGGTTGAGCGCCTGCTCGCCGAGTTGGGCAATTTGGCAAAAAAGAGGAAAACCGCTTAGCCACGGACTCGCGCGGATTGCCACGGATTCTTGAAAAAGTTCTCTAAACCTTTTTCTGATCCGTGAAGATCGGTGTAGGCTGTGCCAGGCACCCCATACCGTACGACGTCGAGCCCGCCAGTCCCCTGGACGAGCCAGGCTCTCTTTACGCTTCTCCGTCCGCAAGGCAAGATTGCTGTTCCGCGCTGCAGTTCCAGAGGCGGGACTTACTTCTGCGCAGCCCACGCCATTCCGTCTGCCAGCTTGCCGGTCTTGATCAGCCGAAGCACTTGCCAGTTCGAGAGATCGATCTCCGCAACCTGATCGCTGGTATCGCAGGAAACATAGGCCACCTTGTTATCAGGCCGAATCAGGACTGCCTGCGGCGTGCTGGGCACATCGATCGTGCGTGCGACCTTCATCGTACCCAGGTCAACCACTGCGACCTGGTTCTTGCCAGGAAGCGCCACCAGCAGCCATCGCCCATCGAGAGTCGGCGCAGAGCCATAACCGGTTCCCGGCAGTGTCACCCACGTCTTGATCTGATTCGTGGCGGTATCGATGATGGCAAGTTCCGGCTTCGTCTGATCGGACGTGAAGACCATACGGTCATCCATCGAGATTGAGATACGCTGCACTTTCTTCGCCACCGGAATCACTGCGAGCGTCTTGCGCGTAGTCAGGTCGAGCACCGACACCGTCCCGGGCCCTACGTTTGCCGTGTAGCCTCGCTTGCCGTGGTGCGACAACGCGAGCATGTGCGACTCCGTCTGGCCCGTCGGAATCGTTCCTACGACTTTCAGAGTTTGCGGATCGACGACGCTCACCACCTGGTCGAGCTCGGCGGTCACATACAGCAGCCCGTCCTTCGGCCCGATCGCCGCGAAGTGCGGGCGCACGCCGTGACCAAAGTCCACGTTTCCGGTGACCTTCCGCGCCGCTACGTCGATGACTACCAGGTTACGTCCGTCGCTGCCGGGAAGCCCAACTCCCGAGTCGCCGTAGATCGGCACGTAAGCCAATCGGCCATCCGGAGAGGCAGCTACCTCGTGCCCGGTCACGCCGCGCTCGGGAACGGAAGCGACCAAGCGGCCCGCCGCCGGGTCCACGATTGCCAAGCTCCCCGCTCCCTTTTCTATGACCAGTAACATTCCGTTGCCCTTGGAGTCGGACGACGAGCGTCGAGCTTGCGTCGTACCCAAGAGGAAGACGAACAGCGACAACGCAACAAACCGAAGCGACATCCTGAAACCTCCAAGATCGTCCCGCGAATGTACCACCGATGAGGTCCGTCTTGACTATCCCACCACAAGCACGATTTTCCCCAGCGCGCCCGAATGATTCATGATTTCGCTATGCGCGCGCGCGGCCTCGGCCAATGGTATCCTCTGCCCGATCACCGGGCGCAGCGTTCCATTCTCCAAACCTGCCCCCAGCGCTGCATGTATCTCGTGGAACTCCTGCTCCGAAGTTGCGAACAGGGTCATGCCCCGAATATCGGCCTCGCGAGACATCGCATCCCGCGGATTAATCTCGATTGTCCCGCGATTGCCGATGATCACCACGCGCCCTTTCTTCGCCAGCAGCCCGAGGTCGTTGGCCAGGTTCTTGTTGGCCAGCATCTCCAGGATCAGCTCGAACCCGCGCCCGTCCGTGAGCTTCATTAACTCGTCGAGATAGCCCTCGGCAGAGTGATTCATCACATTGTGGGCGCCCTGTTCCTTCACCAGCTTCCGTCCTGCTTCGCTGCCCGCAGTCCCTGTCACCGCCAGGCCGGCGGCGCGCGCCAGTTGCACGGCTGCGGTGCCCACTCCACCGCTGGCGCCATGTATCAGCACCGTTTCGCCCGGCTTGGCACCACCGCGCTGAAACAGTCCGCGATATGCCGTACCGTAGGCAACTCCCATCGTCGCTCCTTGCTCGAAGCTGATATTCCCCGGCAGGCGATGCACCTGCACCTCCGCGCACAGCGTCTGCTCGGCATAAGTCCCGCTCAGCGACCCCGACGTGTACACCCGGTCGCCCGCCTTGACGGCGCACACGCCCTCGCCCACCGATGCGACAACTCCCGCGCCATCGGCCCCTGGCGTGTAGGGAAGAGTAGGCTTCATCGGGTACGTGCCACTGCGCCTGTAGGCCTCCACCGGATTCACTCCCGCTGCGTGCACCCTCACCATGACTTGTCCCGGCCCAGGCCGCAGGTCAGCGACGTCCTCCAGCTTCATCACTTCCGGCCCACCAAACTCATGCACGCGAATCGCTTTCATGTTTGCCCCCCGCGAAACTCTGCCTTCGCCAACGCTCTATTCAGGATACTGCGTGGTTATCTCTGGATTGCATCCGTTCGCGGTCACAGACCGGATCCGTCGCCAGCCGTTTGGTCAGGGAGTGACCTTCGCTGGATCGGAGCCATAACTCAATGATCACCGTGTTGATCGAGAAACCGATCCAGAACGCGATGCCGAAAAACTGCTGTGGCTCGAGATGGGTAAGTCGACTGGTAGCGAAGAAGATGCCCATCACCGGTCGAGTGGTGGCAATGCCAAGCAGGATTCCAATCGCCCGGGTCATCCACCGCAGCTCCAGCAGAGTCTCACCACGACGCATGTGCCTATAAGCACGGAAGAGCGAGAACAGGAAAAGGCTGTTGAATAACAGAACCGCTGAACGTTCCACCCATCCGCCGACGGAATCGACACTCATTGCATAGGCGGTAACACTCACCACGGCGCCGAGTGGAAACAACAATCGCCGGGGCCACTTCGTGCCGGCAAAGTGCCGAATGTAGACAAAGGGAGCCAGCACCACAAAAGCCAGAGCCGGAAGAATATGCGTCAGCGTGAGAGCCGGGTGCGAAGCGAATACGGCATCGAGCGCGGCCAATTGTGGCGGGGCCGACGGCGACGGATACGCCAACGCAAATACCCGCCGCAATACCACGGCGGCGGCAATCACGGTGCAGGTCCAGAATCCGATGCGTAACCAGAGCGGCCAAGCTATTTTGCTCCGCGCAACTGCTATTCCGGTGTGGGAGTGAGCGTCCGTTTTCTTCTCCAGACACCCGCCCGTTAGGTCTTTTCTCGAAACTTCGCCATCTCCTCCCGGTTCGGCCCGTAGGTTCCCGGGGCCACCCCACCCGCTAACCGGCACAACACCGAGAGTTGACCGCGGTGATGAATCTGGTGATGCAGCAACGCCGACCACAGAATCTCGCGGATCATCATCCGGTCGCCGGTGAAGAACGTCACCTCCCGGTCCAGGTCCGCCGGAGTCAGCTTTCGAGCCTTTTGTAATGATTCCGAATGAATCCGTTCATATCCCGGCGCCAGTGCCTCGACGGCTTTCGGCCGCTCGATCCCCGGTGGCTTGACGCCCATCTCAAACGCTCCCCGCTCAATGCCAAAGCCCATATACCCTTCAATCTCCGCCAGGTGCCACCCCAGCTCACCCAGCGACCGTCCCCCCGCATCGGGCCGGAAATCATACCGGTCAACTGGCAGGGCCCGCAGCATCGCCGCCGTTTTCTTCGCTTCCGCTTCCCACGTCCTTAAAATTGTTTGCAGTTCGTCTGCCATAACTCTCATCTCCTTTCACACACCGAGGCCTAAGCCCGGCCGTCTTGGTGTACTGATGTTGCCGCACGTGTAATCGACTCGTGTAATCCTGCCGCTTGCCTTTCTCCGTATTTGCTTTACCATCGGATGCCGTAGGCGGCTGCCCCACTCAATTACGACTTCGGATCGAGTGGGAGTGGACCACGCGGGAGCCCTATGTCTGAGTTCATACTGCGCGTCAACGGAAGTGAACGCAAAATCGACGTGCCCGACGACACGCCGCTGCTTTGGGTGCTGCGCGATACGCTTGATCTAACCGGCACTAAATACGGTTGCGGCGCTGGACTCTGCGGCGCCTGCACCGTCCATCTCGACGGTGCAGCTGTGCGCTCCTGCTTGACGGCAGTCTCCGTCGCGGCAGGCAAGGCCGTCACCACCATCGAAGGCCTCTCGTCGCAATCCGGTCTTCATCCTCTGCAGCAGGCGTGGATCGCCGAAGACGTTCCCCAGTGCGGCTATTGCCAGTCCGGCCAGATCATGCAGGCAGCAGCCCTGCTGACGAAGACTCCGCATCCCTCCGACGAAGAGATCGTCGACGCCATGTCCGGCAACCTCTGCCGCTGCGGAACCTACCACCGCATCCGCCGCGCCATTCAGCACGCCGCCTCGTCCCGCGCAGGTGGCCAATGAGCCCCATCTCGCGACGACAATTTCTCGTCGGAGGCGCCATTGCCGGCACCGGGCTTGTCGTGGCGTTCTACCTACCCCACCATGGCCTCCATCCTGTCGGCGAGCGCGTATTCAACCCCAACGCCTACCTGCACATCGCGCCCGATGGCAGAGTCACGATCGTTGTCGCACGTTCCGAGATGGGACAGGGCGTGCGCACCGCGCTGCCGATGATCCTCGCCGAGGAACTCGACGCCGACTGGTCGCAGGTCTCGATTCAGCAGGCGGGCGCCAGCACGCTTTTCGGAGACCAGACCACCGGGGGCAGCGCCAGCGTGCGCACTACCTGGGAGCCCATGCGACAGGCCGGGGCCGCGGCGCGCGAGATGCTGGTCGCTGCCGCCGCCCAGCAATGGAACGTGCCCGCCGCTGAGTGCACTACGGAGAAGGGAAGTGTTCTCCATGCCGCTTCGAACCGGCGCGCCAATTATGGAGATCTGGTAGAGCGAGCCGCGAAGTTGCCCGTCCCTAAGGAGCCTAGACTCAAAGACCCGTCGCAGTACAGACTCATCGGCAAAAGCATGCCGCGCCTCGACACGCCCTCCAAGACCGACAGCACCGCCGAATTCGGCATCGACTTCCGCATGTCCGGCATGAAGTACGCCTTTCTCGCGCGTTGTCCGACGATCGGAGGCAAAGTTGCGAGTTTCGACGACGGTGAAACCCGCAAAATCCCGGGCGTGACCCACGTGGCGCAAGTCGGGGACTCGGCCATCGCGGTTGCTGCCGACTCCGTTTTCTCCGCCCTGCAAGGCCGCAAGGCACTGAAAGTCAAATGGGACGACGGCGCCAACAAGGACCTCAGCACCGCCGCCATCTTCGACGTCCTGCGCAACGCGGCCAACGAGAATGCCGTGGCTCTACAGACCGCGGGCGACGTCAGCAGCCCAAAAGGTCGTCGCCTCGAGGCCGCGTACGAGTTACCTATGCTGGCGCATGCTCCCATGGAGCCCGGCAATTGCTTCGCCCATTATCTGGGGAACTCGTGCGAAGTTTGGGCACCGACGCAAGTCCCGCAGGATGTACGCGATTCTGTGGCCAGCACGATCGGCCTCAAGCCGGAAGATGTTCACGTCAATGTGACCCTGCTCGGCGGAGGCTTCGGCCGGCGCCTCGAGCACGACTACGCTGTCGAGGCCGCGTTAGTTTCGAAGGCCATTAAGGCTCCGGTGCAGGTGATGTGGACGCGCGAAGATGACATGCGCTTCTCCACCTATCGTCCGCCGAGCGTTCATCGCGTCAGCGCGGTGCTCGACCCGCAAGGTTCGCCGCTGGCGTTTTCCCATCGCCTCGTCTCGCCGACCATCGCCGGGCAGAAAGGTCAGCCCGGCGACGGCGGCATCGACCCCGATTTGAAGGACGAAGCTTCCTTCCTCTATCTCATCCCTAACATCAGCATCGAGTATGTCGCGCCTTCGTGCGCCGTCCCGCTGGGATGGCTGCGTTCGGTCTATGCTGCGCAGATGGCCTTTGCCAGCGAGAGCTTCGTCGATGAACTTGCCGTTGCCGCCGGCAAGGACCCGTTGCAGTACCGCTTGCACCTGCTTGCAGAGGACAAGGAAATTTCGTTCTTCGACACCAAGTGGCGCAGCGATCGCCTGCGAAGGGTATTGCAACTCGTCGCCGACAAATCTGGCTGGGACAAGCCTCTCCCCGTCGGACGTCATCGCGGCATCGCCGCCTTCGGCTGTTTCGGCACCTACGCCGCCGAGGTCGTCGAGATCAGCATGCAGGCCGGCGATCCACACGTCGAGCGCGTTGTCGCCGCCGTCGATTGCGGACAGGTCATCAACCCCAACATCCTCGAGCAGCAGATTGACAGCGCGGTGATCTTCGGGCTCTCCTCCGCATTGCGCGGCCAGATCACGGTTGAGCACGGCCGGATCCAGCAGGCCAACTTCGACTCCTACCCGATCCTCCGCAACAACGAGGTTCCGGTGATCGAAGCGTATTTCGTGGAGAGCCACGAAGCTCCCACCGGAATCGGCGAACCGCCCGTGCCGCCGCTCGCGCCCGCACTCTGCAACGCGATTTACTCCGCGACGAAGAAACGCATCCGCAAACTGCCCATCCAGAACGGATAAAACCAAGTTCTCTGCTTCCGTGCCCGCTGATCATCCATCCTCAGCATGCCTACCTTCTCCAGGTGCATCTTGCGTTGGAGCGCTTTACATTGCTCGCGTCCTCTGGCAAAGTGAATAGTGGAAACGCAATCGATCGTCGTCCTTGACTTCGGCTCGCAATACACCCAACTGATTGCCCGCCGCATTCGCGAACAGAACGTCTTCTCCGTTGTGCTACCCTGCACGGCATCGCTGAATGAAATCAAAAGCTATGCGCCCGCCGGCATCATTTTGTCGGGAGGCCCGTCGTCGGTCTACGACGCCGATGCACCCCTCGCCGACGAGCAGGCGCTGCATCTTGGTTTGCCGGTGCTGGGCATCTGCTACGGGCTCCACTTCATGACCCATAAGTTAGGGGGGAAGGTGAGCCCGGGCGAGAAACGCGAGTACGGCCACGCCGACGTGGAATTGCTGGGCATTGACTCGGCGCTCTTTAAGGGCCTGACCAACCCGCTGCACGTCTGGATGTCGCACGGCGACGAGGCCGAGCAACTGCCGCCGGGCTTCCAATTGGTCGCCCAGACCTCGAATGCGCTGGCTGCCTTCGAGGACCCCGCACGCAAGTACTATGCCGTGCAGTTTCACCCGGAGGTGCATCATACCAAGCAGGGAACCGCTATCCTCCGCAACTTCATCTTTGACATCTGCGGCCTGCAACCTAACTGGACGCCGCAACGCTTCATCGACGAAACGGTTGAGGCGATCCGCAAACAGGTCGGCGATGGCCGCGTGATCTGTGGGCTCTCCGGCGGCGTGGACTCCTCCGTCGCTGCGGTGCTAGTGCATCGCGCCATCGGCGAGCAGTTGACCTGCATCTTCGTGAACAACGGCGTGCTGCGCAAGAACGAGTTCCAGACGGTGCAGAAGAACCTGCGCGACAAGCTCGGCCTCAACATCGACGCGGTTGACGCCAGCGAGCGATTCCTAGGCAGGCTGGCCCGGGTGAAGGACCCAGAGAAAAAGCGCAAGATCATCGGCCGCGAATTCATCGCCGTCTTTGATCAGGAAGCGAAACGCAGCGCCGAGCTTCACGGCAAGGTCGATTGGCTGGTGCAGGGCACGCTCTATCCCGACGTGATCGAGTCGTGCTCGGTGCGCGGGCCATCGCAAACCATCAAGAGCCATCACAACGTGGGCGGCCTGCCCAAGAAGATGAAACTCAAGCTAATCGAGCCGCTCAAAGACCTCTTCAAGGACGAAGTCCGCAAGATCGGCCGCGATCTCGGCTTGCCGGAAGAAATACTGCAGCGCCAGCCCTTCCCCGGGCCGGGACTGGCGGTGCGTATTCTTGGCGAAGTTACGCCCGAGCGTGTCGCCCTGCTGCAGGAGGCCGACGACATCGTGGTCAGCGAGATCAAGCGGGCCGGACTCTACACCAAGATCTGGCAGTCGTTTGCCGTCCTGCTGCCGGTGATGTCTGTGGGCGTGATGGGCGACATGCGCACCTACGCCTACACCTGCGCCATCCGCGCCGTGAACTCCGAAGACGGCATGACCGCGGACTGGGTCGACCTGCCGCACGAGGTGCTGAAGACCATCTCCAGCCGCATCGTGAACGAGGTGAAGGGCATCAACCGCGTGGTGTATGACATCACCTCCAAGCCACCAGGGACGATTGAGTGGGAGTGAGGAGCGGCTAGCGATGAGCAACTAGCCGCTAGCTCGGTGTCTCCGAGAATTGCGAAATGTAAGCAATTCTGTGCTTCCTGAGTCCGTTCACAGCTTGGGGATATAGCCACTCTGGTTCTCTCTAGTTGCCATATTGCGAAACATGGATACTACCTACTGAACGGGTGGCGGGGTGAGGCCCATGAAGCTTGTGCCCAGAAATTTTCCATGGGGCCCGAAGTTCCAGTTGAATTCCGCAAAGCCGGCGCGCGCGCAGGCGTGACATCCGTTCAGCAGCGGGTAGCCAAGGGTAAAGGAAAGGCTGCCGTCGGGATTCTTCGAGGAATTGGGCCAGGTGGTGCCGTCACGATCGCCGGGCCAGATGGAGACGTTAGGGAACTGCGCCTTGGTGTTCTGAAACTGTGGATTCTGTTGCATGGTTGCCTGATCGAGCAACTTTAGATTTTCGGCGTTGACGATCTTCGGTGAGCCGTTGACGAAGAGGAGGCCGTTATTGGTGTTGGCGCGCAGCGGATACACGACGAACGCCACATCCACCGGACCAGCCTTATTAAAGCCGCTCATGATGCCGACGTCTCCGCTGCTCTGCCTTTGCAGCATGCGGGTAAAGGCGACGGCCGCGGGCGAGGCGCCTGCCTTCGCCATCTGGTTGATGAAGCAGTCGGCAAAGCTGAGGGGGTGGGGGGCGTTGCCGCAGGCCTTGTGGGCCGCAGCGAGGAAAGTCGACGGCATCTGCCAGACCGCAGCGGCGGTAATGGGGCCACCTGGCTGGTTTTGCGCGAAGCTGAGGGTAGCGGCGAGCACGACGGCGAGCAGGGCGGTTGTCTTTGCGATGCGTTGTTCCATTGCCGTAACAGTGTACTTCAGCCGGCGGCGGTGGCCGCAACGCGATTTCCTCGGAACCTTTCAGTGCCTGTGCCGTCGAAACAGGGGCGAGTGACGAATGTCACAGACCGGAAGTCTGCGGAAAACGCACAATCGTTACTTCAGCATGCGTGAGCGTTGCACAATCCGGAAGCTGCTGACGGAGATGCTGGCCCTGACCATTCTTCTGTGGGCGGAAGCCGGACTGGCGCTGCTTCCGGGCGACCAGATCATGCAGTGCCCCGCAATGATGTCGATGCACGGACAATCGCAGACCATGGCCGCAGCGGACGATGCGGCGGCGAACGCCAACGACGCCATGCCCTGCTGCCCCGCCGATCCCGGGCATACTCCCAAGCTGGCAGCCCGCCATCCGCCGTGCTGCTCCAGCAACGATGCACCCGAGCGGCCGCTGGCTTTCCTGGTCAACTGCGAGCGGCTGACATCGCATCCCCTCGACACCGTCGCTACGATGGCTGTGAGTTGCGCGCCTCCGTGGGCAGAGCCTTATGGAGAGTTGCGCAGCGCCCACGCGCCCGGCGTCGTGAAACCCGTCCTCGATTTGAAATCCGAGCTCAGGATCTAGAGCGCGCATCGTCGCGTCTGCGCGACGGAGCGATGTGCCGTCGCATGGGGTGAACAGCGGACAAAACCTGTCCGCTAACCTAAGCAGTTTCATGGATCCAGTCAGCCTGAGAACCAGAGTCCCTCAGGGGCTAAAGCCGTTTCTAAAAGGCCCGTAATGGCACGGCTGAAGCCGTGCCCTTCAAGACCTGACTGAAGACATGTTCTTCGGCAGGGATTGCAGCCGTGCCCATCTCAAGGCGGATGCGTGAGACAGCTTCTCCAAAGGAATGAGGAAACCATGAAAACGAGAGCTGTTGTACTGATGTTTACCCTGGTGTTCGCGTTGGCCATGATGGCTCAGACGGTGACGCCAGCTACTCCCGCTGCGGCGGCCGAAAATGCCAAGGCGTGCGCCTGCTGCATCCACGACAAGACCGATGGCAAGGCCGGCGACAAGCAGACCAGCGAGAAGATGTCCTGTTGCGGCAAAGATGGCAGCTGCTGCAAAGACGGCAAGTGCGACATGGCCACCCACAAAGACAGCAAGATGGCGTGCTGCGCGGGCGACAAGTGTCCCATGAAGACGTCGATGTCGAAGGAGGGCAAGATCGCCGCTGGGAAGTCGTGCTGCGCGGGTGACAAGTGCCCGATGATGGCCAAGGGCCAGAGGGGCGATCACGGCTGCTGTTGCGGGAATATGACCCAGCATGAGCACCCAGGGGTGTAGTTAGACAGTTAGTGAATCACCGTCCCAGGCAGTTGTGCCCAGGTCAGCGCCCAAAAGACGGGCGCGAATCTGGCACCCGTCCGTGGGCACTTCGGGGCATCGCGTAAAGCGGTGCTCCGCCCGATCCACGTGTATAGAAAATGCTTTAGCTGTCTCCACGCTTCCGCAGGAAGGCCGGAATCTCCAGATCGTCGGCATCGTAGCTGATGTTTACGCTGCTGACCGTATCGATAGAAGGTGGCGCCGGTGTTGGCTCTCCCCCACCGCGGACCAATGACACATAGGTGGATTCGGCTTCCCGAGAGTAGGTCGCAGCAGCCGCTCTGGCCTCTTCCACCGGCTCGGCATGACGAACAACCCCAGACTCGAGATCGAGGTCGCCAATCGTATCCGGTAGGTACGGCACGGTTCGCGGTCGTTCCGTGATGCGTGGTTCGGCCACCGTCGTGCTGGACGGCGACGACTGGTGCGAGGTTTCAGGCTCTCGCACCGACGGCACCTGGAATGTCGCGCTCGCTGCTGAGCGAGCATTGTGCACGGCGCTGGCTGCGGCACTCGCATACTCCCGACTGCGCATCGTCTCCTTGAACCCGGTTGCGATCACGGTGATCTTCACCTCGTCCTTCATCTTCTCGTCGAGCACGGCGCCGAAGATGATGTTCGCGTCTTCGTGCGCGGCGCTCTGGATGATGGTGGACGCCTCATTCACCTCCGCCAGCCGCAGCGAACTCGAACCGGTGACGTTGATCAGGATGCCCCGTGCGCCGTCGATAGCTCCGGCTTCTAGCAGCGGAGAGGCGATGGCCGCCTGGGCAGCCGCGGTGGCGCGCCCCTCACCGCAGGCCATCGCCGTGCCCATCACCGCGTATCCCATGCCCGCCATGATCGTCTTCACGTCGGCAAAGTCGCGGTTGATGATGCCTGGGATGGTGATGATGTCGGAGATGCCCTGCACCGCCTGGCGGAGAATATCGTCGGCGACGCGGAACGACTCGAAGAAGCCGGCATCCTTGGCGACCGCGAGCAGCTTCTCATTGGGGATGACGATGGTGGTGTCCACCGAGTCAATCAGTTCCTGCAAGCCCCGCTCTGCCTGGTTCTGGCGGCGCTTGCCTTCAAAGGCAAACGGCTTGGTCACGACCGCCACGGTCAGTGCTCCCATCTCGCTGGCAAGTGACGCGATGATCGGCGCGGCTCCAGTGCCTGTGCCTCCGCCGAGGCCGGTGGTCACGAACACCATGTCGGCGCCTTCGAGCGCCTCGATGATCTTGTCGGCATCCTCCAGCGCGGCCTTGCGTCCGACTTCGGGATTGGCTCCGGCGCCCAGGCCATTGGTCAGCTTGACGCCAAGCTGGATCTTCACCGGCGCATGCGAAAGCTTGAGCGCCTGCAGATCGGTGTTGGCGACGAGGAACTCGATCCCTTCAAGGTGCGACTCGATCATGCGGTTGACGGCGTTGCCTCCGCCTCCGCCCACGCCAAGCACTTTGATTTTGGCGCTGTTCAGGGCTTCTTCATTGAAGTGAATGCGAATGTCGTTTTCCGGTTGCGTCTTGTCGTTGAAGTCTTCGATCATGGTTACCCCGGTACGCGCCTTACGGTGCGTTTGAATTTCGAAATTTCCTAAACGTTCTGTCTGGCAAACAAGGCCTTAAGCCGGGCCCCCAATCCGCGATCCGTGTTTATGCGTGCCTGGCGCGCCCGGTGTCCATAGAGCACCATGCCTATCGCAGTGGAAAATTCCGGTTCCAGCAAGTTCGACGGCAGCTTGGCGATGGGCACGGGATAGCCCAGTCGTGCCGGCCTGCGCAATATGTCTTCCGCTGAATCGACCAGCGCGTTCAGACGCGCGGCACCGCCGGTGAACACGATTCCCGCGCCGAGCAGTTCATAGACGCCGGCTTGGCGGAGGTGATCGCGCAGCAGTTCCATCAACTCACGCGCGCGCGGTTGGAGAATCTCGCCCAGCATACGCTGCTGCAGCAGGCGCGAGGGACGATCGCCCACCGACGGTACCTCAATCTCGTTGCCCTCGGGGATGCGGGTCACGATGGCGCAACCGAACATCTGCTTGATGTTCTCGGCATCAGGAATGGGCGTACGGAAACCGACAGCCACGTCGTTGGTGAAATGGTCTCCGCCCACCGGAATCGCGCCGGTGTGAATCACCACGCCCTCGTAATAAACGATGAGATCGGTCGAACCCGCTCCGATATCGGCCAGGCAAACGCCAAGTTCGCGTTCATCGGTCTGCAGCACCGAATCCGCGCAGGCCAGCGCTTCAAATACGGTATCGTCAACGTGAATGCCGGCGCGGTTGAGGGCGGTGACCACATTCTGGGTCGCCATGGTTCCGGCGGTCACGACATGCACGCGCACTTCAACTTTCTTGCCCATCAATCCTGCGGGATCGTGCACGCCCGGTTGTCCGTCGAGGATGAATTCCTGAGGCAGCAGGTGCAGCGGCTCGTGGTCATCCGGCAGCGGGATGGTGCGCGCCTTCTCCACCGCTGCCCTGACGTCGGCGCGGCTGATCTCGCGCGACCGCGATCCCAGCGAGATGCCGCCATGGCTGTTGACGCCGCGTACGTGCGATCCGGCGATACCGACGATGGCGTGTTCCACCGGCGCCTGGGCAGCGTTTTCGGCTTCCTCTACCGCCTTCTTGATCGAGTCGACCGCCTTATCGAGATCGGCGATCACACCTTTGCGCATGCCGCCCGAGTCGGCGACTCCGTGGCCGCGATAACGCAGCGCGTATTCGTTGACTTCGGCGACGATGACGCAGGTCTTCGCGCTTCCGACGTCAATCACAGTGAGCAGGTTTTCCGTTTGACTTCCCATTTTTCTATGAGTGTCTCTTCGCTTTCTTCGGTGCTGCTGACTTGTTCGGTTGCGCTGGTGGAGCTGCCCTCGATGTGTTCTCGGTCGTGGCTTCCGGCGCCGGCGCGATATCCTTCGCGCGACCGGTCGTCGAATCAGGATTCACGATCACCTGGCCGTCATACCGCAGGTCCACCGAATCCAGCCGGGCGAACTGCGAACGCCATTCCTGCACATGGGCCACATACACCTGGAAACGTTCCAGGAAATTTGCCGAGCCCAGGTGGACCAGCACAGCACCCTTCGGATCAGAAACGGTGGCCTTCACGTCGTCCGGATCGGAGAGATCGACCTCGCTCAAATCGCCCGAGTAACCCGCGCCTGTGGAGTCCAGTTGCTTCATCAACTCGGCGTAGATTTTCATGCGCGCGGCCCGTGTAGACAGCGGCTCGCTGTCGCTCGTGCCCACAATTACGGGGAACGAAAACGTTGACTGGCGGCCAGCCGGCATTTCCATAATGACGCCGTGCGCATCGATCAAGGCAATGCGCGAATTGACCGCAACGTACGCGACCGGCGTGCGCTCGCGTATCCCGACCTTTAACCGGTTGGGATATAGCCGCATCACCGCTGCCGATTCTACCCACGGAATCTCTTCCAATTGCTTCTTGCGTTCCGGTAGCGGCACGAAAAAGATGTTGCGATCGATGTCGCTGCCAAACACCTCGAGCACCTGCGCCCGCGTGACGTTGCGGTTGTCCACGACTTCGATGTTGTCGCTGGAATCGATGCGGAAACGCCACGATTGTGCCCCGTAGCGATACAGCGTAACGACAACCAAACCGACCCCGCCCACCACCAGAAGCACGATAAACAACAGCTTGATGCAGTCGGCAGCCTTACGTGGCAGCGCTCCGCGGCGCACCGGCACGCGCTTCTGTCCACGCAAAAATGGCGACTCGCCCTCGTCGTCGAGGTCGAGCACACGGGCATCGAGCGGCGACTCGTCGAACGAGCGCGATGAGGCCCGCGACTCGGCCGCCGCTTCGAACTCCTCCTCCGGCAATGTGGAAGCAGGTTTCCGCGCCATGAAGACAGGGGAATTGCCGAAACCTTCAGCTATTCGCCTCACTATATCCGGTTTCTTAGGCAACTCGCAGACGCTTTTTTGCAGCTTTTATGGGGATGTACTGCATTTGAAAACACCTGACGCTTGCACTCTGTTGCAGATCGAGCGGGATTGACGTACCGGTCGCGAATTGGCACCGCCGGTTGTTCGGGTCCACTCAGTCGCCGATGAACCAGAACAGTAAATACAACCCGACCGAATCGCCTTGGGTCGGCCACAATACTCAGTCATGCGAACCGGAGAGTTGGCGCGCCGCGCCGGAATGAACGTTGAGACGTTGCGTTTTTACGAGCGTCAAAAGCTGTTGCCCTCGCCGTCCAGAACGGCTGGCGGTTACCGCCATTACAACGAACGCGATCTGGAGACTGTCTGCTTTATCAAGCAATGCCAGCATCTCGGCTTCACCTTGAAAGAGATAGGGCAACTGGAGGACCTGCATCGCGTGTTTCCCAACTCAGCCGCCGCCCGAGGGGAAACCGAAGACTGCCGAGGTGGCGAGGTTTCTGCGCATGTCGGAGGACCGCCTGCGCACTATCGAGCTGAAGATCCAGGCCCTGCAGACGATGCGCGCGGAGCTTTCGCGCCTGGCCAAGCAGCTGCGAAGAACCCGGGGGCTCGTCTGCCCTGCCCCTCACAAATGACCGTCGTCGGCCTGCGTTTCGTCCCAATCAGAGCAATAAAAACGCTCATGCGGCTGCGGATCGGCCCACTTGATGGCCGAGCGCGGTCAAGCGACGGGCAAGAGTGCCACCGATCTGGCCTGTGCCAGTGATGCCGATTCTCATATCTGCTCCTTGACGAGCGCCGCTAATTAAGAGCCGGTAACAAAACCCGAATAACCGAGCATACTGATCGAGAGTCAAATATTTACGGAGGGACAGATGAAAGCAGCACGAGTACTTCAATTCGGTCCACCCAGCGTCATCACAAACGATGAACTACCCAAGCCAGAACCAACCTCGGGGCAACTGCTGGTCCGCGTCAAGGCGGCGGGGGTAGGCCACTGGGACGCACTCATACGTGAGGGCAAGGTGGAACTCCAACCGTTGCCTATCATTCTCGGTTCCGAGCTGTCAGGGATCGTCGAGGCAATCGGACCGGAAATTTCGCGATTCAAGCTTGGCGACGAAGTATACGGCGCAACGAATGAGCAATTCAGTGGGGCGTACGCGGAATACGCTCTGCCTTTGGCCAGAATGATGGCGCTAAAGCCTAAGACGCTGAACTTCGTCAAGGCGGCCTCGGTTCCAATTGTAGCTGTCACGGCCTGGCAGATGCTCTTCGATTATGCCCACGCAACTGCCGGGCAGACCGTGCTGATCCACGGGGCCGCGGGGAATGTTGGCGCTTACGCTGTACAACTGGCCAGCCAAGCTGGCCTTCGTGTGGTCGCCACCGCTGGCACTGCCAATCTCGAGTACGTCAGGGGCCTGGGCGCGGAAAGAGTTGTGGACTACAAAACCGAGCGATTCGAGGAGTTGTTGACTGGAGTGGACATTGTCCTTGATACGTTTGGAGGAGATACGCAGCAGCGGTCGCTTCGGGTACTGAAGCCGGGCGGAATTCTGGTCCCCGTCGTATCACCTGTGCCCGAGACACTACAGAGACATTATAGCGTTCGAGCGGCAGACTTTTATGTGGATGTGACTACAGCGCGGCTGAACAAGATCACAGAACTGTTCGACAGCGGAAAACTAGTTACGGACGTAGGCACTGTTCTCCCGTTAGAAGAAGCTCGCACTGCGCACGTGATGCTTGAAGGCGCACCGCACAAGCGCGGCAAAATCGTGCTGAGCATCGCGGCCTGACAGTTTGGATAGTGACGAGCATGATGAACACACGATTGACCCGATTGGCAACGTTCAGCTCGGTATTTCTACGGCTCGCTCTGGGGAGTTCTTTCCTGTCTGCCGTCGCAGATCGATTTGGCCTCTGGGGTATTTATGGACAGCCCAATGTGGCGTGGGGCAGTTATGCCCGATTCGTAAACTATACCGCCCAACTCAATGGGTTTTTGCCGGCGGCAACGATCCCGGTGTTAGCGACCATCGCCACGGCTGCTGAAACTCTCTTCGGTCTTCTCCTTGTTCTTGGTTGGAAAACCCGCATCACTGCTTTGCTAAGCGGAGTACTTCTGATTACCTTTGCACTGACCATGACGATGGCTTTGGGTGTGAAGGCGCCCCTTAATTTGTCGGTGTTTTCGGCTTCCGGGGGAGCCCTGCTCCTGGCAACCTACTTAGA
>Ga0306920_100003170_pt1 | contig 20856 bp, 22 predicted proteins | sample flu12Cox44000170_FD_204666 | JGI IMG/M metagenome (GOLD analysis project Ga0306920, IMG submission 204666) | Lab enrichment of tropical soil microbial communities from Luquillo Experimental Forest, Puerto Rico - flux4day.12C.oxic.44.000.170 (v2)... | ecosystem: Environmental > Terrestrial >... | reverse complement strand
TCCTCGAAATAGTTGGTGCGCCAAGAAGCCTTGTGGGCATTATCATTGCGGGCCTCGTTCTCCTGCCCGAAGGACTTGCCTCCTACCGTGCCGCAAATGCAAATCGTCTACAAACGAGTATGAACCTCGCCCTAGGCTCGGTCTTGGCCACCATTGGGCTGACCATCCCGGGTGTTGCGGGCGTGTCGATCGTTCTCCACAAACCCCTCACGCTTGGCCTTAGCCCCAAAGAAGAATTGCTGCTTGCCCTGACGCTCATTGTTAGTCTCCTTACGATCGGGACGGGCCGCACCACCGTGCTTCAGGGGCTCGTCCACCTCGTCGTGTTCGCCGTTTTTCTGTTCCTCTCCGTGGTGCCCTGAGACTCTAAATTAGGCAATAGTAATTTTCGGTCTGCGCAGGTTTCTCCAACGACTCCCAATTTAGTACTTCTGGGCTATTCCGCATGGTCCCCTCAGGTCATATTTTCTCTAAGTACCGAGTGATTGGCCGAACGACCGACGGAGAGCTTGTAGGGTTTCAGATTCAGGGGAGTCGGCTATGCACAACGATGAGGTGAATGAGTACCTGAAAACCATTGGAACGGTAACCCTAGGCATGCTGTTGATAGCAACGGTTTTCGGGTTGGCCGTGTACCACCTTTTGGGTGAATGAAAATGACCAAAGCGCGCAGAACGATCGCATGGGGCGTACTTTTGTTGGCAAGCTTGCTCGCTGCTAGGGTTGCCATAGCCTTTGCCTCAAACCGGCCTTGCCCATATGACGGGGAAACTGCCTGGGCGGCATTTCAAACCACCGTTAACTGCCCAGCCGCTATCCGCCCCGGTGCGTGGTGTGTGGAGGTAACCTATAGTCATGAACATTACAACCCCGAAACCGAGCGAATCGAGCATCACAGCTTTCGCATGCTACAGAGCAACTAGGGCCAAGTGATCCGTCTGTACGCGACGTTTCGGGCACGGCAGCAGCTCGGGGCCGTGCCATCGCAGAAAATAAGGGTGAGCGACGACCCTGGAGCAGACCTGGATGCGATACAACTTGCTCGTTGTTTTACTCCTCTGCCTAGTCGTAGCTGCAACGGTGAGTGCTGCGGCACGACCCGGAGGGCTAGGCACGGTGGCTGGCCAGGTTCTGAGCGCCGAGGGCAAGCCGGTCGGCGGGGCGCACGTGACGCTGCAAACTACCGAAGGTGGGCGCCTCCAAGTCGCGGAGACTAACGACCAGGGCCGCTTCTGGTTCGCATCACTGCCCGAGGGGCAATACTCTGTACGCGCTTCCGAGGGCGGACGTGTCTCGGAATGGCGTCAGGGTGTATGGGTTGCGCCCGGAGAGCAAACCAACGTTGTTCTGCGTTTGCGCCCGAAAAAGTAGCTTTCCCGTTCCAGCAACGCTCCGCTAAAAACTTTGAACATACGACGAGGATGAGGGGCGGATTCTCTCGGCCGCTTGTTCCGAACCGTCTGTTACAGTGGAACGCCCCAGATGTTTTTCCCCGTGTCCAATAAGTGGATTCCCGCTTCTCCCGACTGCAGTCCTCTGTCACCCACCCAGATTACGCGGAATCGCGCTGTCTTCCAGGCACGTTTCACCTCGATCACTTCGCCTGGCCAAGTCAAGTAGCCGATGCCGTCTAGCTTCGCGCCATTTTTGCTGATGTCCACCGCGATCGCGCTCTGTGAGAATTTTTGTCCGTTTCGATCCTTGCCGGACACCCAAACACGCACCGCTTTTGAAATTCTCACCTCGCGGCGGTCAATCTTCCAAAAACTGGGCGTCTGTCGCTTGAACGCGAAGCCGACGCGCGGTTTTCCCTCAAACTCCGGGCCCACGTACGCGACACGGCACTCCTGTTCTGCACGCGTCGATTGATTCACCACGAAAATCGTGTCGCCGACGCTCACCTTGGTCTTGAGGGTGATCAGTCCGCCACTCGCGTTCACCAGAAGGGTGGTTGTATTTTCGTGGAAGGAAATTTCCTGCTGCGACCACCCGTAGGCCATGACGGGGATATGAAACGAGATGCGCGGGCTCGAGCGTGGCTTGGCCTGCTCGGGAGGCGGCTGCGCCACGCTAGTCGCCGCTGAGTTGGCCCGCAAACGAAACCGGCGATCCTGTCCTTTTTCCGTTCCGGAGAGCGGAATTTCTCGCTGGACGCCGTGGACCGGGCACTCAAAATCCCAGGCGGTATCGAGAACCTGTGCCAGCGATTCATCTCGATTCCGCAGCAGGATGGTACGATCATCGTCGCCATAGGGGCAACGCAACCGAATGAGGAAATCCTTGGACACGATAGCCTCTGATCCGCCTTCCCCGAGATTACACTCGCTGCTAGACGCCGGAGCAGGCGCGCGCAAAACCTGTCTTGTGACAGTAATCGTCTCTTGCGCTGGGAAGGGGCAGGCGCCCTGACTTTCCCGCTCTTGCCCACTCCGCAAAAGAACTGATCGCCGCCATCGGACTCGAGCCCTGAAATGCCGATTCCGCGTGGCAGCTCGAGCCTAAGATCCTGTGGCACAACTGCGCACCCCTGAGTCCTTGGCGTGTCAGGTTGGCAGGTAAGTTACTTCACAAGGCTCTCGAGGATGGCCAACTCCCGGTAGTCGAGGCACTGTAAAAGGGAGGCCCTGGGGAGCAGCTTTTGACACGACTTCCATCCCTCGCCTTCAGTAAAGCGTGGTCAGCCGTAGAGCAACTTAATGGGTGCAAGTTGTTTCTGCTGACGTACTTTTTCTGCGACGACTTTACCGCGAATCTTCTGCACTCGATAAGCGTGGGCGTAGCTCTTGGAGGCTATGACTTTGTAGAAGCTCCCATTTATGAATTCGATGGCGCAGTTGTTCTCGATAGCAATTCCAACTCCTCCCCTTTTCTGAATCATGCCCCGGAACTGTTTTCGCCTCGCTATTCCACGCGTCATACTGTTGTAGTGTGGGCAATGAATTCCCTCAAGAAGCCCCAGCCCTTTCACATTGATGTACTTCCACTTTCGCGAATTGTAAAAGGACAGGGAGTCGGAGTGTCCGGAATCAAACCAACAGATCGACCCCGCGCTTATGCCGGCCAGCACGGTCCCGTTCTCGTAAGCCCTCCTAAGAAGCTTGTCGACTCCCAGTCGGCGCCAAAGTCGCATCATCAGCAGCATGTTGCCACCGCCCACATAAATAATGTCGGCCGAGGAGATCTTCCTCCGAATCTGTTCTTTCGAAGGCTGCCCTTTGATGAGAAAAAGAACATCGGTTTTGCATTTCAAGAATTTACCGAAATATTCTCTAATGCGATTCCAGTACCTTTCCGAATCCGAACTGGCTGTGGGAATGAAGAGAAGGTTGGGCTCCTTTTTCTTGGTCAGGCGGACGATTTCTCGATCGATACGAGCGGTTCCCCTTGTTCTGATTTCCCCGCCACCAATCGCAACGATCACCTTACGCATGTGTTCATTTCGCGCGCATAGGGCCTCATGCGCTAGCTACTCGACAGGATTGATACCTTACTGTCGATCGAGCGAGGCCAGGAAGGAATTGGCAACGTCGCGGATGCGGGCGGCACACGCGGAATCGAGCACCCTTGCCTGCATCGCCAGACGAAAATAGTTCGTCGCAGTTGCGTTTCGACCAAGCTCGGCATTGAGGTTACCGAGCAGCAGCAGAAAAATCGGATTGTGCGGGTATCGCTTGCCCAGGGGTTCGGCCACCGAAAGTGCCTCCTCATATTTTTGATCGTACTGGCGAAGAGCTCGTGCCAGGATGAAGCGAGCGTCCACAGCCATGAGAACTCCCTGGCTCATACCCACTTGTAACTGCTTAACTCCATTTTCCTTGCTCCCTCCTGGAATGCCCATGAATACCCGAAGCAGCTTCACGATGGGAGATAAGGTGTCCACGTAATAGTTGTAAATCCCCAATACGGCGGAGGCGTCGGCCATTTGCGGGTCGAGCTCGAGAGCGCGAAGCATTTCGGCCCGTCCCTTCACCCCAACGCGAGCGACGTTACGGTTTTCGCTGCGCAAAGCGTAGATCCTGGCTTTCAGATCGTAGCCCATTCCGGCGTACACGTGCATTTCCGCCGTTTCGGATTTGGCCAGCCTACCCTGGGCCGCACGGATCTCGTTGTCGGTAATCTTGAGATAGGCCTCGTCCTCTGCTTCTTTGCTCCGCTTCCAGGCCTCAACCATACCAAACTTGATTTCGCAGGCTGCACAATATCGCTTCCACCACAACGCTTCCGCTTCTAGCAAATATCCAAGCGGGTGGTCGGGTTGAGACTGCTGGAGACCACGCGCGATGGGCATCGCCGCAGCCGGGTCGTCCGAATAGATCTTATCCAAAGCCTGAACGGCTTCTGCAGGAAGGGAGAGGTTACCTGCAAGGAGCCGAGGCGCCAACAGCAGGGCAATCAGACAGGCCGCAAAGATGAGAAAGCCACAATGCCCAAGGCCCACACCGTTCGTTTTGTGGGGAATTTCGATTCTCCTTCTACAGGATACGGTTCCACACATTCCTGACTCAGTCAGAGGACTCGAGGCCGGCCTCGATGCTCTTCCGCCTTCTCAGCAATTGAAAATCCACTCCGGCGAGCGCATGCCTCCCTCTGTATACGACTTCTCAGTGCAGCAAGCCACCTCCTGCTTGGTCGGCTGGAAGCACTCCTGAGGACACGCTCATTTCCGCAACACGCTGGCGGATTGAACATATTACCGTTTGAGGATCTGTTCGAGCATCGACGCCGTGCCATTCCAGGTTATTTGCACGCCGATGCACAACAGTACGAAGGCAGTCACCCGCAAGATTCCTTGCGCATTCTGAGGCGAGATCCGATCCTGAATCTTCGGCGCATAGCGGTAACAGATAAAAACGAGCAAACTCAAAATCACTACGGCCGCAAAAATACCAAGGTGAGCCACCGCACTCATGAGAGCCTGCCTTGCAGAAGCGTGCGCGCTGAGAGTCAGCATCACCACGATGCAACCGGGCCCTGCCGTTACGGGAAAAGTAAATGGATAGAAAACCATTTGCTCGAGCGATCTCGAAGCATCCTTCGTGGCATCCTCCACTGCCGGATGGGTTTTTACCTCCACCTGGTTCAACAGTCTCCAACCCATGCTCGCGAGCACCAATCCTCCGGCAACCTTCATCACGGCAAGAGAAATTCCAAAAAACGCGAGCACTCCCGTTCCCGCCAGCTGCACAAATACAAGGAGGAGGGTGGTGTTGACAGCAATCTTGCGCGCCAGTTCGCGGAAAGGAGCAGCCCGTGCATAGCCTATCATGGCGACAAATATCAACGCGGAACCTAAAGGATTGATCAGCGGCAACAGGGCGCTGAAGGCGAGTCCAAAGAAGTCGAAGAAAATCTTTACCCCATCCATCGAAAGGCTATTCGAGCGCTAGCATAGCATCCCAGAAGCGAGTGAGCACGCAAAGGATTCCCCGAGAATCGCTTAAGCTTTGATTTGGTCAGCGTGTGATTTCTAGCGCGCCCGTGTCCATCCACTGGAGTTTAGGAGAAAACGTGGGTAGAATGCAGCCGCTGTGAGCCCCCCAATTCTTATGGTGCTTAGCGAGCAAAATATCGGACCCATCACTTTGCTCGAGTTGGGCGAACGCTTGACGATTGAGCACGTTCCCGAGCTCAGAGACACGATTCAAGAACTCGCCGCTCGAGGACGTCGATCCGTGCTGTTGGACTGTCGCCGGATCACTGTTGTGGACAGTCGAGGAATTGGGGGGCTGGTGCGGAACTGGGTCTCGCTTAAGAACCAGGGTGGAAGGATTAAGCTACTGAACCCTTCGGTGCGATTGCGGGAAGTCCTGCACATCGTCGGTCTCGACAAGATCATTGAATCGTTTGACGATATAGGCCCAGCATTACGTTCTTTCTAAATATCTTGGGGACAGCTCTGGTAGATTCACCAGCTGGTTGAGGATCCCTCACAGGGCGACTGAGTGTGTGGCAAAAACCCGCCCTCGGCGACTTCCTTTTAAGGGTCAATCTCTTCTGTCGAAGGATCTGAAAGCGGTTCAATAATAGGACTGCCTTTCTTCCCAGGGCGGCGGAGCTGGACTGGCTATCATTGCGCTTGCGCTCGACATTAGCAACAATGCTCGGCAGAGATGAGAAAGCCCCTGAGGATTTTGGCCTGGATAGCGATGGCCGTTGCCGGTGCAGTCGCCATCGGAGTGGTTGCAATCCATCGCGGCGAGCCGATCAATGCGCTCTGGCTGGTTGTTGCTGCTACCTGTTGTTATGTCCTCGGATATCGCTTCTACAGTAAGTTCATCTCCGCCAGGATTCTCACCCTCGACCCCTTGCGCGCTACTCCTGCTGAACGCTTGGAGAATGGCCGAGACTTCCTGGTCACCAACAAATGGGTAGTCTTCGGGCATCATTTCGCCGCGATTGCCGGCCCCGGTCCACTGGTCGGGCCAGTGCTTGCCGCGCAGTTTGGTTACCTTCCGGGTGTCTTGTGGATCATCGTCGGCGCAGTTTTCGCCGGGTGTGTACAGGACTTTGTCATCCTGCTCTTTTCGGTGCGCCGCGATGGCAAATCGCTGACCGAGATGGCCAAAGAAGAAACTGGCCGTGTCGGCGGGTTTGTTGCCTACCTGGCCGTCATCATCATTCTGATCATTCTGCTGGCAGTCGTCGCACTGGTTGTCGTGAATGCTCTCAAGTCAAGCCCCTGGGGCACTTTCACGATCGCCATGACGATTCCGATCGCTTTGCTCATGGGCGTTTATTTGCGGCGCATGCGCCCCGGCAAAGTACTGGAGGCATCGGTCCTCGGCTTTGTGTTGGTGTTGCTAACCATCTGGGCAGGGCGTTGGGTCTCCCAGGATTCCGGTATGTCGCACGCCTTCACTCTGAGCGCCGCCGCATTGGCGGCCCTCATCATGGTGTATGGTTTTTCCGCATCGGCACTGCCCGTATGGCTGTTGCTCGCCCCGCGCGATTACCTGAGCACCTTCGTGAAGCTCGGCACGATCGGCCTGCTCGGCTTGGGGATTGTGCTCTTCCGCCCGCTGTTGCACATGCCCGCGCTCACTCGCTTTGTTGATGGCACGGGTCCCATCTTTGCGGGAAGAGTCTTTCCGTTTGCTTTCATTACCATCGCCTGCGGAGCAGTCAGCGGATTTCATTCTCTGATCTCCAGCGGAACCACACCGAAGCTGATCGCGCGAGAGACCCAAACACGCATGGTCGGATACGGCGCCATGCTCGCCGAATCCGCCGTAGCGGTGATGGCCGTGATCGCAGCCTGTGTGCTTCAGCCCGGAGTGTATCTGGCTATCAATAGTCCAGCGGGTATCGTCGGCGCGGCGCCGGAGGCTGCTGCCGCAACAATTTCCGCATGGGGCTTTCCGGTGACTGCACCCGAGATGCAAAGTCTGGCCCGCACCATTGGGGAGGAGACACTCTACAACCGCGCTGGCGGCGCACCAGCGTTCGCCGTCGGCATGGCCCACATCTTCTCCAATAGTCTCGGGGGCCAGGCATTGCTGGGCATCTGGTACCACTTTGCGATCATGTTCGAGGCGTTATTTATTTTGACTGTCCTCGACGCGGGAACCCGCGTGGCGCGCTTTATGATTCAGGACGCCCTCGTCCACGTTTACGCCCCGCTCGGGCGGACCAGTTGGTATCCCTCGATCTTGGCTACCAGCGCTGCGGTGGTCGCGGCCTGGGGATATTTCTTGTGGCAGGGAGTCAAAGATCCCTTGGGTGGCATAAACTCCCTGTGGCCGCTCTTCGGAATCGCCAATCAATTACTCGCGACGGTCGCTCTGTGCGTTGCCACCACCATCCTTATAAAGATGCAACGCGTCAAGTACGCGCTGGTCACGCTCGTTCCGCTGGCCTGGCTCGTGGCTGTTACATTCACGGCCTCGTGGCAGAAGATTTTCGATCCCGATCCGCGACTCGGTTTTCTAGCGCAAGCGAAGGCGTTGTCCACCACGCCCTCGGCTGCCTTGACGGCTCGTCTGATTTTCAACAATCGCCTCGACGCAGTCGTTACCGCTGCTTTGGTCGTGATGGTCAGCCTAGTGGTCATCGAATCGGCACGCATGTGGGTCGGAGTGTTAAGCGGAAAGCGGGAAGGCAGGCTGCGGGAGACTCCCTTTGTGATGACCCGTCTAGCCGCAAGGGAGCGCGCATGAAGTCACTGCGAAATGCTGCACGAGTTTTGTGGGAGCTACTGCTCGAAATCTTCGACGAGGCCTCCTACGTCCGCTTTCTCCGACGCCAACAAATGCAATCGTCGCGGCATGCCTATGCTGCCTTCTGGCGTGATCGTGAGCAAGCGCAGGCCCGCCGTCCGAAGTGTTGTTGAGGTTTGAGACGAGTGCATGGCGAATCGCCTGCTGGCCAGCTGTGGTCAAAGCCTGAGTTCGTGCCTGCGCGAGGGCCTGTTGCCTCGTCGGTGTCTCAAAGCTCTCGATGAATGATGTGGGCCTACCCAGGCTGGACTCGAGTCTCAATGAACTTCCTGACCCGCTGCCGCATCGACGTTCGATCCCATCTTCGGCTGTCTACCATGTCCGCCCAGATTTCGATTGTCGGAATGCCGGCGCTTTCTAGTGCGTGCTTGATAAAAAGTGTGCCGGTCGCGGAGGGCCTGCTGCCTTCGGGCACCAGAATGACTGCGCCGTCGATGCGATGGCGCTTGGCTTGTTCGACAACCCATTCGTTTGCCCAAGGCGGATTGTGCAATTGCTCATTCATGCTGACCACCCGGCTGGCCAGAGCACGCAAGGGATCTTCTAGGCCATAACGAAGGTAACCGTCGGGCCCAAAGGCGAGGTACATAGACCACACGAAAACGGCGCCCAGGCTTTCTTCAAATGCGGTGTAGAAGTCCGTATCGTGCCATAAGCCCGCACCCACCCACATAAGCCGCCGCCTCTCCCCAGGACAGGCGGCGATTCCCCGCTCCACTCGTTTCTGCACCTCATCCCGAAAGGCACGCGCGTGGCTCACCGCCCAGTCCGTCCCACGGTGCCACTGAGCATTCATCACGTTGATGACTTGCTCGTTCATGCGCACAGGCGTTTGCGAGGCGGAGCAGATCAAATCACGGACTTCATCAAAGTATTCTTCCTGGCGATTCACACGCTCCATCCATGAAAGCAGCCGGTTCTGAGTGAATTTTTGACGGCCAACCCTTTCAAGCGCGCGGATTAAGACGCGGATTTGTGCGACCATGAAATCCAGGCGATGAGGCTCGTAAAGCTCCCGCCAGCGATGACGACTGAGTTCCCACCAGCGCGGCGGAAGTCTCGTGGCTCCCGGGCTATCCAGCGCGATGAATTCAGCTCCCAACGACGCCGCCCATGTTTCAAAGACTCGCTGAATGCAATCGCAGGTGAGACGAGCCGCCAAAACAGTAGGCTGGGGGAGTCCGCCCCAGGGCGCTTTTGCCCGATCGCCCGCGATGGAGGAGGCCAGCGAGAGACTGCAATACCGACAAAGGTTTTGGTGGTAGCCGGCTGCATCGAGCGCGTCGAAGTAGTACCCCGATAACTGCTTTCGAGAAACGACAGCCGCCCACCATTGGTTGCTGACGACCGGCACGCCGAGGAGCTCAAACAATTCCAAAGGCATGTCGGCCTGAGCGATCGCATACGGTTTCTTTTCGTCGAAAACTTTGCGGCGAAGCTCGGCAAACCAGGCCTTCTGATGCTCCGAAGACGCTCGTGTCGATTCGAGTTGTTTCTCAGACGCTAGAGGCATTGGCGCCTCCTGCGGATATTTCCGACGAATTCTCTGACTCCGGCAATCGTATCGACGGAAAGCCCGCGGCTGGCCTCTTCGCCAACCAGCAATGACGGAATTCCCCGCGCGCGCAGGAAATCCCGCTGGCGAGGATAGTCCCAACCGTAGACATCATCGTCCGGCGGAAGATAGAAAACGACGCCATCTACGTCGCGTTGTACGGCGCTCTGCAACCAACAATCGGCGGCGGCAGCGGGTGAGACCCGCGGGCTGGGAGCACGCAGATAATAGTTTTCGAAAATTGCTCTTACGAGAGCGTCGGCACTCGGGCCAAGCGCGATACGGACGTCGGCTGCGCGCGAACCCCACCAATCGTCTTCGGCGACGACAACAGCGCCGTGCTCCTCGAGTGCTTGATGCAGCCGCAGGTGATGTAGCGGCATTCCCTTGATGAGCAGTCGAGGACCGCGCAGCGGCTTTGCTGACTCGGCCTGGCGGCACACTTCAGCGATCAACTTTGAATGCTCGACGCGGTCCATGAAGTACAAGGCCCCAGTCATCGCATGCGCGTCGCTTCCGCTGATTCGCGGCGCCTCACCTCTGCGCAAATTTTGCAGGTTCCGCAACGCCGCCCGCGCACGGTTTGACTCGAGAATCGCCCGCGAGAGAGATTTCCTTTTGAGGGGCCCGATCTCTGCGAGGCATCGTATTAAGTCCCGAGTCCTGTCGATTCCATACTTCCGGCTGATCGGCGAACGCGTGTGAAGCAGATCGTAGAGATAGGCGGGTGGCTGCGTGTCGCTTAATTTCTGACGGGCAACTTCGCGAAGATAGAGATACAGCTTGTGTTCCGGCTCCGATGTGCGCGGGATGATCAGCAATCGAAGAAACGACCAGGCCCCGGAAAGGATGTCGTTGAAGATGGCCCGAATTCTAGAGTCGAATACCGGTTCCATCAGCGAATCAGCGTACGGAGTCGGTTTGTCGAGGAGGTCGAGGTCCGGGCCAATCAAAACCGGAAAGACTCCGGCCGCGCGGATCAATTCCCAAGGGACGGTGTTCGACGTGAATCCGATCACCGCAACCCCGGCCTTGTGTTGCGTCAACGCTTCGGCGGAGCGGTGCTCATAGTGCCAAAGGAGCTTCTCAAAAGCGCCTGACATGAGTGCTCAGATGACGCCATCTCGTCGAAGCTCGGCGATCCGTTCGGCCGAATAACCCAAGAGTTCGCCGTAAATCGCTGCGTTGTGTTCCCCAACCGCCGGCGGCGGCTGGTTGAAACCCACTTGGGCACCGGAGAATTTGAGCGGCATGCCCATACCATAAACGTCGTCCACTTCGCCGTACTTGGGGTGGGAAAGTTTCATGGTTTCGCCGCGAGCTACGACGCGCGGATCGCGGACGGCCTGGTCGGTGCTTCGTACTTGAGCAGCGGGGACGCCAGCGGATTCGAGAGTCGCGATGACCTCCGCAGCGGTGAACCTTTGTGTGTATTCTTCGATGATGTGGTCAAGTTCCCGGACGTGCACTACACGCTCATCGCGCGTCGAGAAACGAGCGTCCGCACTGAGCTCGGGCCTGCCGATGGCCGGAAACAGCGCCCTGGCAAATATTTCCATGGGAGCACAGATGGAAACGAACCCATCGCGCGTGCGATAAATACCGAATGGGGCGAGACGCGGCACGGTAAGACCGGTGCGTTGGGGGACGCCGAGACGCTCCAGGACGTCGAAGGGCTCGCCGGAAACCATCATGGACATCACGCCGAGCATGGACACATCGACGTGTTGACCGATTCCCGTGCGGCGGGCTTGCATCAAGGCCGCCAGCACGCCGATGACGCCAAACAGTGGAGCGCACATATCCGCCATGGGAACGCCGACGCGGACGGGAGGATCGCCTTCCGTGCCCGAGGTCATCATGAACCCGCTGAGCGCTTGAATCATAGCGTCCATGGCTTTCGTTGAGCCCGCTTCCCCTTCGCTGCCGAAGCCGGTCAGCGAGCAGTACACGATGCGGGGATTGATCGCGCGCGCCTGCGCATATCCGGCCCCGAGGCGATGCATAGCTCCGCGGCTGAAGTTCTCGAAGATCACCTCAGCTCGCCTGATGAGGTCGGCGAATACCTCACGGGCCCGGGGATGCTTCAGATTGAGGGTAATTGCTTGTTTGTTTCGCAAGCGATTTATCGCCGACACAGAAACATCATCAGCATGCCGGCGTACGAGTGTGGCTCCATCTTTTCCGAGGTAGGGGGGGTTCTCCCGACACGAGTCTACCGAACCTGGGTTCTCGATCTTGATCACGCGGGCGCCGAGACCTGCCAAAAGTAGAGTTCCGAAGGGTCCGGCGAGCGCCGTGGTGAGGTCGAGTACCGTGACATCTTCCAGAGGACGGCCCCGAGTTTCCTGGTTAGACGGGGTTGACATCTAAGCTCCGCTCAAAATCTGCACCCGCGAAAACTGTGCTTTGCCGGTGGCGCGTTTCAAGATGAGTATGACCACCAGGGCGATGCAGGCCCCTATGGCGACAAAATACCAGCCCGCGGTGAAGCCGCCGGTGTGGTCGCGCAGAATGCCCAACATCTGCGGGCCGACGTATCCGAAAATTCCTCCACCCAAACTTACGATCCCCATGACCGGTCCGACCTCACGGTCGGGCACTACTTCACTGGCGATCGCAAAAATTTGGTTCGTCGCGCAGAGGCCGAGCGAGATCACGAGTGCCGTCGCGAGGCGGAAGACGAGGAGGTTGGACGCCATCATGGCAAAAGACGCCGGAACAAGCAGCAGCATGAGTCCGATCATGACGCCCCAACGATTCAGCCGATCGGCCAAGTAGCCGCAGAGCAGATTTGCAAAAATCGCCGTGACGTAAGAGGCGCTGATGATATAGGCGGCTACCGTTGGCCCGAGACGAAATGTCGTTTTGACGGCCGAAGGAACAAAGAAAGTGGCGCTGAACCCACCCATATTGGCAAGCCCCAGCAAGACCATGGACCAGGCCAATGGGTTGCTGAATGCACTGGTATGGAGAGGCCGCGCAAACCCGTGTTCGGCTGGGGAGTGCTGCGCCATCCTCCCTGGCGAGCGATAAAAGGTCGAGAACACAATCGACCCGAGCAGGGACATGCCCGCGAATGCGAGTATGCCGTTGCGCCAGCCGAATGCTACGCCGATTGCGGTACCGAATGGCGCGCCGATCACAGAAGCAAGGGAAGACACTGCGCCAAGAATCCCCATCGCGCTGCTGCGATGAGGGGAGGGAACAACCCGCGCAATTGCCGTCATCACGCATACGAAAGCCACCCGATAGCCGACGATCCAAATCGTACGAGCTGACAGCCCCACGGCGAAGTTGGGAGCGCGGCCCAGCAGCACGAGCCCACCTGTGACGACCAGCAAACCGAGCCACAGCATGCTCTTTTCTCCGAAGCGCTTGGCCAGCATTCCGCCGGGAATACTGAAGGCGATCGCAGCGAGTCCGTAAACCCCGCTGAATAGTCCAACCTGGGAATAGTTGATACCGAAATCTCGCTGAATGTCGGGCAAGAGAGGGGAAAAACCAAGGCTGGACATCTGCAGAGTCATCATGGCGAAGATCGTCGCCGCGAAGGGCGCGATCCATTGTGCGGCGGGCGCTCGATCAGGACTCCGTTCAGACATGTCGCCCTTGCGCCCAGTTGGGCCAAGCGAGTCGCGGCGAGTATATCATTCCTCCCCACAGCCAGTTTTGTAGCTGACGAGTAGAAGGCCTGCTCACAACCTGCTCTTGAGTTTGCGGCCGTTGCAGCGCACTTCAGCGACCTTCAACAGGGAGAGGGTGGCTGGACGCTTTTCTTCCACACCAGCAGGCCACAGTCCCGGGTGGCCACAGCGTGACTTCTCTGCGGTAAGTAAGGAAGAGGTCGCTCTCTGTCTTTGCAAGGGTGCACAGCGCCCTAGCTGAGCGGAAAGGGCTGGCGCTGCTGGGCAAGATTCTCGGACCGACCGTGACTCACGCCAGTTCGGTTTTGCTGGTTCAGATTGGCCTGATCGGGGACCGATTGGCGATTGTCCGGCACCAGGGCCACCCTCTTCAGGCAGGTTTCGTCAAGCAACTCGCGGATTTGTTAGGTGAGTGGTGTTCCCCGTTCACGTCCCGCGAGCGTTTAGACTTGGAGTGACTTTGCGGCTTCATGCACGCACAGGCGCGGCAGCCGAGGCAGCCTGAGCTGATCGCCGACCTCCCAAGGGCGGCTATTTGGGGGGCTTGAGCAGACCGGCCACTTGTGAAAAGTTGCTACGGGCTGGGGGTCGCCCCAAAATTTCTGTTGCCGGGCCTCCCCTGACATCGGCAGCCCTACCTAGCACTTGTGACAGTTGGCCGAGACCTTGTTATAGCCGAGAATTGCTCATCGGGACTCGGGCGGTCAGTTCCTCTTCCTTCCCCCCTGTAAAAGCCGCCCGAGTCTGGCGGTAGCCAGCTTCTCGAAATATGTCCGGACAGCCGTCTACTCCAAGGCGAAAGATTTTGGCTTAACCGCATTCTAGGAGGCACGCAAGGTGGCCATGGAAAAAAAAGAGTTCATGAGCGAGATCCTTCGACTACTCAGCGAACGACGGGAACTGCTGGCACACTCGCCCCATTCCTGCGAGCAAATCGAAAAGGATAAGGAAATTTCAGCACGAATTCTTGAATTAGTCGACCAAATCTGCGGCCTACAATCGGTAGAAGGCATCAGGGTAGCGTAAACAGAAGACTCCCCTCTCCGTTTGCGGGCGCCACTTAGCTTTAGTCTTCTCCTTATGGTTTTTGGATTTTGTACTGGTCTGGCTGAGATCTATGCCAATCGGCAAAAAATGCGACTCTCTACTGTGCACTTCTGCTCGTGGAGGCCCCCAAAGCGGTTCACTTAACTCGGCGGCTGTGCCGCGCGCTAGCTCAGGGTTTTCGGCACGAACGCCTCGATGGTTGTGCCAGCGCCGGGTTTCGCGCGGACCGAAAGAGTGCCCTCTACCAACCGTAGCCGCTCACGCATGCTCAGCAAGCCCAATCCGCTCTGCTCCATTGCTGTTGCCGGATCAAAACCAGCCCCTGAATCAGTCACGGTAAGACGAATCCCATCGACGGCTCCGTGGAATTGGACGTCGAAGCTCCGCACGCCGCTGTGCTTCACAGCGTTGTGCACCGCCTCTTGCAAGACGCGGAAGAGGCAAACCGACCGTTCCCAAGGCATGCTGCTGGGAACGTTGTCTTCCGAAAATCGAATGTCGACCTTTTGTCGCTCGGCGATCTCTCGGCAGAAGCTCTTGGCTGCGGTTGCGAGTCCAAGGTACTCCAGCTTTGAGGGGTGTAGCCGGTGCGATAACGCCTGGATGTCCGAGGAAATCTCTGACGTCCGTCTGGAAAGGTCGATCAGGCGTTCGCCGAGGTCCGAGTTGCCGCCAGCAAGGGGTGTGAGTTCTTGAATTTCCAGGACCAGCAATGCGAGACGTTGATTCACGTCGTCATGCAAGTCCCTGCCAATGCGCGTGCGTTCTCTCTCTTGTTCTTCAATCAGTCTGCGATTGGCAGCGGCAAGAGACTCCCCGGCACACTTGCGGTCCGCGGCAACCGCCGCAAGGACCATGAATGGCATAGCCGCGAAGAACAAGAACAGCTGCAGCGACAAAACGTTGTTGAGAGGTCCTTGTCCCGCGAAGGGACCGCGATCCTCTGCTGCACCTGCGGCGGCCAGAAAGGCCACCACAATCATCGACGTGGAAGCCCCCTTCACTCCCAAGCGCAGAGCGCCCCACAGGAGGAGAGGTAAAAGCAAGTAAAGCAACGCGGGAGAACCGGTCCCCCAACTATGCACAAAAACGAGAGATCCGACGGCAAATAACAGCGACAGCAGTGCGGCTAGTTCGAAGTAATTCGCACGTCTGGCTGCCCAAGAGCGACCCTCGCGGGCCCAGCACAAAATCGCGGGTGTAAGCGTTAGAAAGCCTAAGGCATCGGCAAAACACCAGATCCTCCACTGCAGCCAATAACCGCCAGGGGGAGCACAGTTCGCTCCCACAAATCCCGAAACGGCCGGTGCTAACAGAACCGCAGCCCCCACGAATTTGCCAAGAGCACTCACGTTGTCCAAATGCGGCGCGGGTCCTAACAGGAACTGGGTCGCCAGAGTCGCCATGAGGAGCTCGACGATGTTGCCAAGGGCGATCCAGAACGTGGGTCTTGGCAGTAAACCCGTTTGGAGATCCGCCGCGGCAAGTGCTCCCATGCCCACGACGATCACCAGGGGCCACAGTTTTCTTGGCGTCAGCAATAAGACCGCTGCCAAAAACGGCGTACCGAGCCAAAAGGAGCCCACGTGGTTGGGGGGAATTCCGATCGCGTAAACGAGGCGATCAACGCAATAACATACGACGGCAACAAGGCATGCCAGGCCCACCGGACCTAGCCAGGAATGAAACTGGCCCAGTGCATTCGGAGGGGTCATCTGCAGGTCTCGCGCTGGCAAACCCGGAGTTTTAGCCGACCGGAACATTTCGATGGCGAGTTTACTCCATAACCTGACTGCTTGAAACACAACCGGGCCCGATCCCGCTCGTGTCGAATGAATTCATTACCTCATGACCGCGACAGGCTTGCTCCGGAATCGAAGTAAAGGGTTCTGCGATCCGCCGATTTGGTCAACTGGGTTCTGGCAACTGTCGATGTGAAGCCGACATTCATTCCAGCGGACCTGTTAAACCTGACAGTATTTCAAGGCTTGACGCTGTTGCGATAGTGGTTGAGGCTCGCTGGTGTGGTGTTGAGGGCGCAGGCGTATCCGTGATTGGCACTTGAGCGTTTAGTTGAATAGCTACAGGCTTTCCGATTCAGTTGGCCGGTGGAGACGTCGACGAACAGGACCCGCATGATTGCGCCTGCTCCCGTACGATTGTTTTCTTCTCTTCAGCAGAACGACATCAGGACCATCGAAGCTGCGGCGACGCGGCGAAAGTTCGAAGCGTCCCAAGTCATCGTGAGAGCGAACGAACCCGCCAAGCGTTTATTCCTTATAACTGCAGGGTACGTCGACTATCACGTTACAAATGAAGATGGGCAAGACATTCTGTTGAGGCGGCTTGCCGCTGGAGACATCTTCGGCGTAGCCGCCTTCCTATCCAACCCGATTGGATACCTCGGGACCGCCAAAGCGGTTGAGCGTGTCCATCTTCTGGAGTGGACAAGCGAAGCCATTAGACAGCTCGCAAAGAGTTACCCGCAACTGACAGAGAATGCCCTTCGAACTGCTCTGCGATACCTTGCCTTGTACGCCGAACGACATATCGCAATGGTTTCAAACACTGCTCAGGAAAGGCTGGCATGCGCATTGAGCGGCTTGGGCTCGCGCACTGGCCACCCGGTTCCGAGTGGAGTGGAAGTCGGTATCAAGAACGAGGACCTAGCTTCGCTTGCGGATTTGAGCCTTTTTACCGTCTCGCGAATCCTGAATAATTGGGGTCGCAAGAGGGTCGTCGAAAAACGACGCGGGAAGATAATCATTCTCTCCCCCGAGAGACTGCTCGCGGCCTAGGGCCCAGGCTAAAACGTTCTGTTTCCTAACCGCCGTGTTCTTCCCCGAGAGCCCGTGGCACGCTAGTTTCCAAACCGATAACTCGACATTGTGATGTTGCCGAAGAACTTGTCCTCTTGGTATACGACCTTCCCGGGCTCTCGCTCCGCCGTGCCCACAGCTACGTGAAGCGGCACAAAGTGGTCCTCTTGAGGGTGAACGGCGCGCGCGAAAGGTGCCCGATGCCATTCGAGCAGGCGTGCTGACCGCTCGGTCGGCGAACAGTGCACGAGGGTCTCACTAAGCCATGCGTCGAATTTCGCTGAATGTTTTTCGGTCGAGTTTAGCCGCACAGACATCATGCCCCTTAGATTGTCATAGCTACTGCCACTTCCGATGATGAGGATCCCCTGCTGGCGAACAGGAGCCAGTGCTCGGCCTAGCTTCATGTGCGATTCGGGATTGTAGTCGCAGCGGATGGAGACCTGGACGACCGGAATGGCTGCGTCGGGGTGTGTGACGGCCAACAGCGAATAGGTGCCGTGATCAAACCCACGCACCGAATCAAGGCGACTCGGGAGCCCGGCTTTCTGGATCAGGGAGTGAACTTGCCGCGCCAGTTCTGGTGAGCCAGGAGCGGGATAGCGGATGTGATAGAGCTCCTCAGGGAAACCGCCATAGTCATAAACCATCGGGGGCCAGGCACTGGACATCACGGCAAAATCGGGTTCCTCCCAGTGACCCGAAATCATCAGGATAGCCCTCGGTTTCATGGGCAACTGTTCTGGCAACTGTTTCAGCGCGGATTCAAGCGCCGCGAAGTGTTGGCGAGATTCTCCTGTCATGTAGGGCCATGGTCCACCGCCATGACTCAAATAGAACGTGGGGAGTCGGATTAGCATCGTGCGGGTCGAAATTTTGTCGCTATATCCACTCTATATTCTCAAAGGAAGCCAGGCAAAGGTGTTTGTCCGCTGGTTCGCTGCCAATGCCGAACGTCGGGGATTACGCTGACTCTCCGCCTCGCTGGTTCGCGCCGCTTGGATAGGTGTCAATTTCGCCCAGAACGTTGCGGTCGGGAGCGTAAAAAATGAAATATCGACCGGGGTTTTCGGCAGCCATCTGTTCCATTTTCTCTTTTGCCTTCGGGAGCCCTTCAACGGCGCAGATCCACACAGGGTTTCTCTCGGGGGTGCCGGCGAAAATGTCGAATTTAGGGAGACCAGTTGAAGAAGCCGCCTTGGCAGCGTCCCTGGTACTTCTCTTGGCGAGGATCACAGCCCATTCAATCAGTGCCGGGCGGCAGGGCCCTTCCAACACTGCGAAAATCCCGCAACGCTCAGCCTGTCGGCACTCGGCCTGACTCATCGAGCGGGGAATCAAAACAATTCTTGGCTTTGTGATCAGACCCCTGGTGATCGCCGCATACACGTCCCAATAATCGCCGTCCGGCACACGCTCGTCGCAAAAGACCATGTCAACCATGTCGCGTCGCGTTATCTTTCTGCATTCATCCACTGTGGAAAGCCACGCAACGTCGATTTCGAGGCGAGCAAAGACTTGCTGAAGTTCGCTACGGGTCGTGGGATCAGCGGTAACGACCAAGACGTTCCATATGCTGCGGGAACGCTCGGAAACCTCAAAAGAAGATTTCGCGAGAGAAGGACTTGCCATGACGGCCTCCCCGGCTGTTGTGTCCTATGCACAAGGGACCGTCGCCCATAGGCGCGGCGGAAAGTTGTGATCGACGACGCCAGTATCTACCCGCTTCCGTCGGGAAGCAAGCACTTCAAACTATGAAAGTAGGCCGCTGCCAAACGCTTCGTCGACGCGCGTTTCGGTGTCAATGTTACATCACACCAAGCGTCTGCCAACGCTTCATTCGAATGGCGAGCGTCGAGGAGTTGAAACGGACCATTATGCTGGTGACCGATGCCTCGAGACGACTAGTCCGAGGCAGCAGCCGAGAGATGTTCGGCTTGTCAAGTCATATAGCCACGCGTTCCGGCGAGGTTGAGCAGTCAAAATCGTGCGCCTAAATGTGAGGGCCATCACGGCTGGCGCCCGACCGGCCCGGCCCCAGTCGAGCGAACCATGGCTGAGAGCCGGTGCTTCGCCTCGGCCGCTTGGCAAGACCTTACTCGAGATTCCGCGTCGTCACCGACCAGATTTCCGACTGGCCTTTGGTGTCGCTACAACCTTAGGTGACACGCGGCGAGGAGATCCTCTCGCTTTCCTTTTCCTCTGTCGCCGAGCCGAGGTTTTCGGTACGACGGCCTGCTTAGCTTTCTTAGCCGTTGCCGTCACGGCCCCAAGCGCAGACCCGATGGACTCGGCCAGACTAACCAACGTAGTTTCGCCATTGCCTTTCTTTGTGGGCATTTTTCGCTCCGGGATCGACTACCGATGCTCGTCATCATCGTGATGGCCGTAGTCTCGGTGATCGTTGTCGTCCCAATCCCGGTCTGTGTGCCATCGTTTTTGGTCCGCGTCCCACCAGCGATGATTTTCGTTCCAACATCGGTCACGCGCTTCCCGAAGCTCATGACGCGCATGTTCAGCCTCTTCGCTTTGGTAACCCCGATGTTCGATAGCCTCATGCAACCTGTGATCAGCCTGGCTCACTCGCTTTTGGCAATCATCTGCACGAGCCGCCTGCCCGCCCAACCCAAACATTCCGGCTAGTGCGGCACAGGCAAGGAGTCTTACAAGCAACCACGAATGTCCTCGCTTCACCATAGGTCCCCCCTATGCGCCTTACTCGTCTGGCGCTGCTCGGAATCCTATGGCCCCGCTACCGCCTGCACCTATCCCAGTAAGACCGTAAACAGCTCTGGAAATATCGTGTATCTCTATGGTGTCGCCATTCGCGATATTGTTGTACGAGATCTGGATCAATGACTCTATGTCCAGGCCATCGATATGCGGTGGGCTCGGCACGAGCAGTTCGGGTCAATAAGCGGTGGGCCAGTGGACGCGTGGGTGGCCCGCAAGGTACCCGGTACAGGGCCGGAACAACCCGATCAACTCTCTAGGCAATCGCTTAGAAAAGGAATTGGACTTTCATCACTCGTAAATCAGCTGAGTGCGACGGGTCTTTTTTTCTCCAAATTTCTCGCCTGCTCAAACGCATAGGCCATTTGCAGCACGCCCCGATCGTCATGATTTCGGCCTACGATTTGTATCCCGATCGGCAACCCGCTTTTCGAGAATGCACACGGCACGGACACAGCCGGATTTCCTGTTGTTGTGATGTAGCAGGCTGACTTCATCCAGGAGAGGTAGCTGTCCATCCTCACGCCGTTAATCTCGGTCGGGTAGTGTTGCGTCGCGTCAAAGGGCAAGACCTGGTTCACGGGCAAAACAAAAAACTCGTATTTCTGTAAGAATTCACGCACTCGTTGATAGAGCGCCGATCGCTTCAACTCGACCCGTGACAAATACGGCCCAGTTAGCTTCCGACCTTCCTGCACATGCCAGTGAATGTACTCATTCAATTGATCCCCTTGTGTGGCCATTAGGTCCCCAAACCGTGACTCAATCGCCCAGTGTCGCCAGGCAAGGAAGCATTCATTCGCATCGCGATAATCTGGTTCCGCTTCTTCCACTACGCA
>Ga0306920_100003168_pt1 | contig 20861 bp, 19 predicted proteins | sample flu12Cox44000170_FD_204666 | JGI IMG/M metagenome (GOLD analysis project Ga0306920, IMG submission 204666) | Lab enrichment of tropical soil microbial communities from Luquillo Experimental Forest, Puerto Rico - flux4day.12C.oxic.44.000.170 (v2)... | ecosystem: Environmental > Terrestrial >... | reverse complement strand
CGCCGATCCAATCCTCCGCGCGTCGGTCAACTTCTTCGGCGCCCCCGCCCTCACCCTTGAGGACTTCCCGAGATATCAGCAGGACCTCATCCTGGGGGCGAGCTTTCAGATGACGGTTCCCCTCGGGCAGTACAACTCGGACAAGCTCCTGAACGTCGGGACCAACCGCTGGTCCTTCAAGCCCGAGCTCGGGATGTCCAAGGCGTGGGGACCGCTGACCGTGGAGGTCATCCCCGCCATCACGTTCTTCACCACTAACCACGACTTCTTCGGCGGCAAGACGCTCGAGCAGGATCCGATCTATTCCGTGCAGGGACATCTCATCTACGAGTTCGTTCCCACCCTCTGGGCCGCCCTCGATACCACGTACTACACGGGCGGTCGGACGACGCTGGACGGCGTGCAGGGCCCGCAGCTGGAGAACGTGCGCGTGGGGGCGACCGCTGCCCTGTCCTTGACCCGATATCAATCGATCAAGCTGTACGGCAGCACCAGCGTCTACAGCCGCAACGATACCGGGTTCTGGGTCATCGGCATGGCCTGGCAATACCGCTGGGGCGGAGGCCTGTAGGGTGCACCTGACGGGTCCAGAGAGACACGGAGAAGTTTCGGGGTTCCTTCAGGACTTCGAGACGAAGATTCGAGGAGGATGCCCAGGCGCGATGAGCGAACGGCGGAGGCGAGCCCCGGTCCATCAGCCCAGCGAGGGACGAGCAGGCCCAGCATGAACCGGAGCTCGCTCGCCCGATAGGTGGGGCGCGCCCAGCCGGGCAGCGGCGAGCAGGACGAGGGCAAACTCGCTCCAGTTCGGGAGATGGCAGGAGACCACGCTCCTCTGCTCGATGCCGTGCGCGCGCAGCCCGTGCGCCACGCGCACCACGGTCCGGGCGAGGGCGGCCCACGTGTAGCGCCCCTGCTCGTCAACCACCGCGACCTTGTCGGCTGGCGTGGTCGCCCAGCGATCCAAATAGGCGTCGAGGTGCTCGTTGCGCCAGAATCCCGCCGTCGTGCACTCGCGAATGCGCGCGTCGGTCGGGCTGGCGTCCATGCCGGGTGGGATCTCCAGGGATCGTGGATTGGGACTCGGTCTAGCGCGGCCCGGAGCTTACCAGGGCCGCGCCAAGTGGCGCCGCTCAGCCGGCGGGTCAGGAGCGGTGAGCCGAGGCCATCCCATTCTCGCCCGTCCCGTGGCGCATGCTGGAGCGATAGTCGGGGCACCGAACGTGGCTCGAGGAGTCGCAGAGGTTCAAAAAGGTTTCCCGCGCCGGCACGGTCAGGAGCTGGTCGGGCCGGCGGCAGTACGCAGGCACTGGATAGACCCAGAGCTGGTCAGCCATCACGGGCACTAGGAACGGGCATCGCTTGGGCGAGTACATGTGCTCCTCCGCAGAGCGCCGACGGCGAGCGGACCGCTCGATTAGGTCAATCGATGCTGATTCGCCCACGCCACCGCCTCGAGCCGGCTGTGCACGTTGAGCTTCGTGAAGATGTTCTGCGCGTGGTTGCGTATCGTGGCCGGGCTGACGTGGAGACGCTCGGCCAGCATTTTCGTATTGGCGCCACCCGCCATCAACCGGAGAATTTCCACTTCCCGCCGCGAGAGCGGCGACGGGTCGGCGCCATTGGGAGACGGGGGCTGCGCGACGTTATCCCTCACGAGCTGGAGGAGATGCTTCGTCGACGTCACGTCGCGGAATAGGTGGACCATCATGGCACGCCCGCCGTTGACAGCGGGCACGTCCAGGATGCTGATGTCGAGCCAGACGGGCTTCCCCGCCTTGGTGTGCGTCTCCATCTCGAAATGCTGGACAGCTTTTCCCCCCCTCACCAAGCTCATCACATGGCAGCCCTGATAGCAGAGCCGGTTGCCGTCCGGGTCGACCCCCTTGAGCACCTCGCAGCAGGGCTTCTCCACCACCTCCCTGGCCGTCCACCCCAAGATGCGCTCCGCAGCCCGGTTCCAGAGGAAGACTCGCCCGTCTGGCCCGACAGCGAAGGCGCCGTCGCCAGCCGCGGCCAACGCCTGCTCCAGGGACTGGTCCCGGGACCTCGGCGGTTCCCCTATCGACGATGGTCCTCTCAACCGCCCTTGCTTCATCTGCCCCATCTCCTCGCCCGCAAATCGCCTTGCCTCTACTCTGGCAAGTCTCTGGCAAGTCGCGTGCCTCGGGGAACGCAGGGACGAAGCGAGCGTCTTTTCAGGTAGTTGTAGTCTCAGGAGGGGCTTGGACGGGCGGCGAGCCTCGCGGCAGCCGCGCCCCAGTGGGGCGTCACGCTCTCAATGAGCTCGGCAGAGCATACGGCAACAGGCGCTTCTGGCCTGCCGGAGGCTACGCGCCCATCAGAGCCGGGTAGAGCGGCACGCTACTCGAACTTGTACTTGAGCGTCACTCCGAGCATTTGGGCGGTGTAGTTACGCCAGTTCTGGCCGAGGAAGACAGACCCAGTCGTGTTCGCGACGGCCGGGGTGAGCGTGTCGGTCTGCCAGTTGGCATTGGCGAAGCTCTCGTACGCGTAGAAGAACTTGCCCGCCAAAGCCCGCGTGAAGTTGTATTCGAGGGCCGCGTCGAGCCGCGCCAGTTGATTGTAGAAGGCCGGCCAGCGGATTGCGATGTCGTTCGGCATGTTGGCGTTGTATACCGTGCTGCCAGTGGAGTTCGGGGTGTACGTCGATACACGCCCGAGCGCCTGGGAGTAGGTCGCGCCCACCCTGAAGGTGAGCTTGTCGGGGATGACTATCCCCTTGATGGAGGCGCTGTAGGTGTTGAACTGATCGGTGTTGTCCGAGACCCAGTCCAAGCTGGGATCGTTGGGCGAGTTGGTCCGGTTGCGCTGCTTCTGGAAGATGGACTCGTACATGTAGCCCGCGCTCAACGTGAGCCGATTCGTCGGGCTCCAGTTGACGTCCACCCCCGCGTTCCACGAGATCACCGTCTGGAGGCCAAGCATCGCCGTGTTGAACCACGTCCCATTTTGGGTCAGGCCAGAGGCGATGTAGCTCGTGTTCTTGTAGCTTCCGTTCGGGGTGATCGAAAGCGTGTCAATGGGCGTGACCTGGAGCAGGAGCGAGAGGATGTACTGGTTCCGGTCGGCCTCGTCGAACTTGCGCATCTCGGGGAGATTGCTGCCGCTCCCCGAGAAGCCCGGCGGCTGGTTCTGATTGGCCTCCCAGTAGGCGTCGTGGTTATAGAAGTTGCCCCGGCGGAAGCCCATGGTGGAGGACGCCCGCGCGAGCAGCCAGTCGGTCGGGGTGTAATCGAAGTTGGCCTTCGCGAGAGCCTCGTCGGTCTGCGTCACCTCGAACTGGTGGCTGCGGTTCCAGCCCTCCCAGCCCACACCCAGCGTGAGGGCTGCCGGCGGGGCAATCTGATAGCGGCCGTAGAGATCAGCGTTCTGGCGTAGGAAGCTGTACCGCCCCGCCGTGAGGGGTGTGTTCGTGATGGTGTTCTGGTCGTTGATGATGAAGGCTTGGAAGCGGATCTGGTCGCTGAAGTCCATGTAGTCGTAGAGCCGATACTTGAAGCCGAACGTGACGGGCGCGGCGATCGGCCGGCTCGTCGCGTCCACGTTGAAGAGCAGCGTCTGAACGTTGCCGTTCAGGCTGCTCTGCGGGTTCTGGAGGGAGAGGTTGTTGGCGACCAGTCCATTCGAGTAGGTCTGGGCCTGGAAGTCCTGGTTCTGGAGGCGCCATTGATAGGTGAGGCTCGAGTTCACTCGTGTCTGCAGGGGCAGGTTGACGCCGCCCGCGACGTTTACGGTGTGAGCCTGGTTGTTGGGCGGCAGCGAGGTCGTACCGAACTGCCCGCTCGCACCGACGGCCGGGCAACCGGTCGTGCCGGCAGCGGGGGGAAGGGGGGGCGACACGCCGTTGCCATTGCAGGGGTTGTCGGCCCGCACCCACGGGAAATCGTTCACGAAGACGGAGAGCGTGTACCCCCACTGGAGCTGGAACCTCTCCGCCGCCCACGTGCCACGAGTCTTCCACTCGTAGATGGTCTGGCTGATGGGTTGGACGAGCTCGAGGAAGTTGCCGCCGGGGCTGCCGAACGCCATCCCGAAGGGCCGCTGGCCGTCCTTGAAGATGCGGGTGAGCTCGGACGTAATGTCGATAGTCGGCGTCGGCGCCAACTTGAAGAACAGGCGACCCGTGTACCACTGCTGACTGATCTGGCCGTCACAATCCGAGCTGCCGATGGGTATGGACGCGGCACTGCAACCCCAATTCGGCGCGGAGTTCCAGTTGAAGTAGGGCGGGCGCCCGTTTGAGGTCCCTCGCACGATGAACACATTGTCACCGAAGGCCTTGAGCAGCGTTTGAGAGTCCGTGGAATAGATGTGACGCATCTGGTCCCAGTCGAAGCCTGCCTGCCAGACGCCGATGTGCTCACCCAGGAGATGGAACTCCTGCGTATGAAGACCCCACTCCTTCCCGGTGATCTGGAAGGAGAGGCTCTCGTCGGGGCGGAAGAGCCGGAGATTGAGGCTCTCGAGTAAGAGGCCTGTCCCCGAACTGATGCCATTGATGTCCCGGTACTCCTCGAACTTGCCGTCGGCCAGTCCAGGGGTGCGATTCCCGTTGGGATTCTGAATCAGGCCGAAGAGGCTCTGTTCGATCTCGCCCTGGAGGTTCCATCCCCCGAGTTTCGTCTTGGTGTCGGTCTGCGCGGACGCAGAGCCCACCCCGACCAGCACCACCAGCGCCGCGAGAAGCGAGCATGCGGTTCTCATCTGTCGCATGGGTGGCCCCCTAGCGCGTCAGCCTGAAGCCGGCGGGATGATTCGAGCCGTGAACGGCCACGTGGCAGTCGTTGCAGGAGCGCCCCAGCACGAATTTCAGCGATGGTGTTGTCGGCCCATACGGCCTCGACACGTGACCGGACGCGCTGTGACACTGCTGGCAGAGCCTCGGCTTCGCAAGCTTGAGCATCACCTCGTGGTTCGTGCCGTGCGGATCATGGCAGTTGGTGCAGCTCTCCAGCACCGGCTGGTGGTTCCAGAGGAAGGGGCCCCGCTTCTCCGCGTGGCAGGTGAAGCAGGTATCGTTCACCGATTGCTCCTTGAGGAGAGCCGGCGTGACGGTGCCGTGCGGGTTGTGGCACGAGGTGCAGGTCATCTTGCCCTCGCGCACCGGCATGTGACTGCTCCGCCAGGTCTGGGCCTTCTTCTGCTGGTGGCAGGTGGCGCAGGTCTCGATCTCGTTGACCTCGGCGAGCGAATGTTGCGGCGAAATATTCTCCATCACCGTGTGGCAGTTAGTGCAGGCGACATTCCGCGACTCGTGGACGCTGCCCTGCCAGAAGAGCCGCGCCCCCTTGGTGTGGCAGGTGAGGCAGACGGCGTTCCGCTTCTCGACTGGCGTCTTGTCGTTCTTCGCGAAGGTGATCAGCCCGCCTTTGCCCTTGCCCCCGCCTGCGTCTACATGCTCCTTGCCCGGCCCGTGGCAGCTCTCGCAGGCGTTGGCTTCCTGCGGAGTCCTCGCCTGGTGGAGGAACAGGCGTCCCATCCGGGTCTTGGCGAACTTGTTCCACGCCTCCTCGTGACAACCCTTGCAGGTCTCGGCGCCGACGTAGTTGCTGTCGGGCGGAGCGGGAGGAGCGGGGGGAGGGGCCGCCTGAGGCTGCGCGGGCTGCTGGGCGGGTGAGGAGAGGGGCAGGCCCAGGAGAAGGCCCGCCGAGAACACGGCCACCCCGGCGGCCGTCACCAGCAACCACTGCGGGTATGACCGCCAGCGCCGTGCACTCATCGCATGGCCTCAGTGCCCTCCGAGGACAACGAGTAAACCGCTGCCAGCCATTTCAGCCGCCGCCAGCCAGTGCACCCACGCGTGTCGCCCGCCACTATGAAGGGACAGGGTCGACCAAACCAATAGTTCGTTTGCATCATTTTTGTCAAGAATTCTTAAGCGGTCAGCGACGAACGGATGGGACTTCGGATCGAGTCAGGCTTGCGAGGGCCTTTTCGGCCTTCTGGCGACTCGTCTTGAGCAGGTCTTCGGCTGCCGTGGGATTGTGCACGCCCCGCGCCTTGCGCACGAGGTCGAGCGCCTCGCGGGCCTGGGTTGGCACTCACGCGCCAGAGGCCGGCGCCGACGGCGCCATCCACCACCAGCACGACGGCGGCCACGACGAGGACAACGGGCAGACGGCTATGGCGCCGTCCGGCCGGCTGTTCCGCCCCTGGCTCGCTCCCGCTCACTTTTTGTGACACTTCTCGCAGTTCCCCGGGTCGGTGGCGAGGAAGACCGTCTTGCTGCTCACCTCGGTCTTGCCGTTGTGGCAGGCGCCGCATTGCTCGCCGGCCTTGATCTTCTCCATGGTGATAGGTCCGCTCGTGCCCTTCTTCATCTTGAAGAGCTTGGTGTGACAGGACGTGCACTTGTTGCCGGCGGCCACGTGCTTTTCGTGGCTGAAGGTCACGGTTCCCGGGCTGTCCTTGGTCTTCTCGAAGGTCATGTCAGGCGGCGTCTTCACCTGTGCCGAAGCCGGCACCGCCGTCATGAGGCCCAGGGCAAGGATGAACATGAGGGCGAGCGTTCCCAGGCGAAGGCAAGGCATTGTGTGTTCCTCCATGATGACGACCGTCACGGCGACTTTGCGCTGCTCCGAAGAAATCCGACCAGGTTTCCCATCCTGCTTTCGCCGCGGAAGCGATGGCACTTGAGACACTCCTTTTGCACCAAGAGCGTCTCGCCCCGGAATAGGTCCAGGGGAGCATCCCGTGTGGAATCCGCCTGCAGGTACACCATGAGGTTGGCCATCTCCTCCGCCGTGATCTTCCGCCGCGTTCTCGGGCCACGCTACACCCTGTGGGGCGAACATGGCCGGGGCGTGATTCCAGAAGCGGCCGGCTAGCTCGTACGCGCCCTGCGGCCGTCGGAGCTCCTCCCCCGCCGCGCCCCGCCACGTCGGGCCGCGGGGCAGATGGCAGTGACCGCACTGTTTGCTCGAGAAGAGGGCACGGCCGCGCTCGGCGTTCCCCGGGGCCCTGGGCGACGGCCGGCGGAATAGCGGCGAGCTGAGCCTCCGCGAGTCCCACCACGACCACGAGCAAGCTCGCCGGCGTCCGGAGCATCACTTCGTCGCACTGGCCGTGTAGCCCAGGAAGGTGAAGAGCAGCATATAGACTATGATGGCGACGCCTATCCAGGTGAAGAGACGGCTTGGTTCGCCGCGCACTGTACGCCGGTCGAGAACAGGGATGAGTAGTAGAAAGAGCCCGCCTAGGCCGAACGCCACGATGCCGAAGACTTCGCCCTCAATGCCCAAGATGTGAGCCGGCAGGTACTTAAGCGTTTGAAACATGAACATGAAATACCACTCGGGCTTGATGCCGGTAGGGGCCGGCAGGAAGGGATCCGCCTTCTTGCCTAGCTCGGCCGGGAAAAAGGCGGCCAGGGCCGCGAGGACCGCCAGGGCCGAGAGCCAGCCGACGAGATCGCGGAGGAGAAAGTTCGGCATGAAGGGCATGTGCCGCCCCGCCCCGCCGGCGCGCTCGACGGCGGGGGGCACGCTCATCCCGTGCCGCTGCACGAGGTAGAGATGCAGGCCTAGGAGCGCGGTCGCCGTGGCCGGGAGGATGGCCACGTGGATGCCGTAGAAGCGGGTGAGGGTGGCGCCGGTCACGTCGTTGCCGCCACGAAGCAGACGGCCGAGGAACGATCCCACCACAGGCACCGAGCCCGTGATCTCCGTGCCGACCTTGGTGGCGAAATAAGCGAGCTCGTTCCATGGCAGGAGATAGCCAGTGAAGCCGAATCCCATGGCGAGCCCCATCAGGGCCACGCCGGAGAACCACGTGACCTCCCGAGGAGGGCGATAGGCCTTGAGCAGCATCACGCTGAAGAGGTGAACGAAGAGCGTGAAGATCATGAGGTTGGCCGCCCAGGCGTGAATTGACCGGATCAGCCAGCCGAACTGCACCTCGCCCATGAGGAACTGGACCGACTCGAAAGCCTCCTCGGCGCTGGGGCGGTAGTAGAGAAGGAGCAGGATGCCAGTAGACACCTGGACCATAAAGAGGAAAAGCGTCATGCCGCCTAGGTAGTACCAGAGCGTGTGTCGGTGCACGGGGATCTGCTTCTTGGCCGCGATCTTCTCAAGATCCGTGAGCCCGACCCGACCGTCGAGCCAGGACCGGAGCTTGCCTCCGCGCTGCGCGCTGCTCTCCATGTTCAGGCGCTCTTGCTGACCACGATCTGGTTGCTGCGCACGTTGACGACGAAGCTGTCGAGGGGACGGGGTGGTGGGCCCTCGACGTTCTTGCCGTTGAGATCGTAATGACCGTTGTGGCAGGCGCACCAGATCTGGGTGAGATCGGAGCGGTACTGCACCGTGCAGTTGAGATGCGTGCAGATAGCGGAGAATGCCCGGAGATCGCCAGCGGGGGTCCGGACGAGGATGGCGGGGCGGCTGCCGAACTTGAAGATTTGCCCGGAATTGGGCTTTACATCGTCCGGCTTGATGGGAAGCGTGACCGTGCCCGCCGTGGACTCGGCCACCGGCGGAGGAACGAGATACCGGGTCAGCGGATAAAGAGCCGAGACGAGGAAGGCGACTCCGCTCAAGCCGAGGAACCAGTTGACGAATCCCCGTCGCGATGCATCCGGCTCCATCGCGTGCTCGGCCATCGAAAGCCTCCTCAGTGCGTGGGTGGAGATCCAGTGACGGGTCGGCGATCCACCTGGCGGATCTTCATGATCAAGCCAGCCGCCAGGGCCACGACCACCACCAGGAACACGGTGAGCCAGATGCGGCGGTAGCGTAGCTCCTGCATCGCACGGACGCCCCGCGCGTAAGCCTTGGTGGCTATAGTGATCCCGGCCTCCACTTCTTGCTTGACCGGTCCCACCATGTAGCTGTGGACGGCCGTGCGCGCCTTGACGAGCGCATCCTTCGCTCCGTTGAGATCGAACTGCGCCTGGCTCACCTCGACGCCGGCGCGATCGGCCCGCAGCAGGATGGCGCTGGCCTTCTGCGTCTCATCGTTGAGCGAGTCGATGAGCCGCCGCATTTCAACCGCTGCCTTGCCGCCCTTGTCGTCGGCGGCATGGCAAGTCGAGCACACGGCCTTGTCGCCCAGGCCAAGCATGAAGTCCCCAGGCGCCTGAATTCCGTGGTTCTCGTGGCACGTTGCGCAGCCCGGATTGCCCATCTCAGCGAACGCCTTAGCGTGGACGCTTTTTTTGAACAGATCGGCCGTCAGCGAGTGACACTGTCCGCAGACGTTCCCGACCCAGTTGACGCCAGGCGGGGTTGCGCCGTGATTGCCGTGGCAGTCATTGCATGTCGGCGCCGAGAGATCGCCCTTCTCCGTCATGGCCTTCCAATGGACGGAGGTCTTGTATTTGGCGACCTGGTCCGTGGGGATCTTGTAGCTGGTCATATACGTGGCGTCGCTGTGGCAGCGGCCGCAAGTGTCGGCCACGTGAAGCGGATACACACTCGACTTTGGATCCGACGGCGGCCGAATATTGTGCGCGGGATGACAGCTCGCGCACGTCGCGACGTTCTGGTCTCCCAGCTCGCGCAGCCGCCGGCCGTGGACCGAGGTCTCGTACTCGGCGACCTGATCGACGCGCAGTGAGGGGTTGTACCGCTTCATGAAGGTCGCGTTGGCATGGCAGCGGCCGCATACTTGCGGGATTTGCTGGTGCTTGGGCACGCCGATGAACCCCTTGGACTTGTCCATCGCCTCCACGCCAGGCTCCTGAGCATCGCCGCCGTGGCACGCCACACAGCCGAAGCCCTTCGCCTTGTGGATATCCCCGTCGAAGGCCTTGGCGGGTGCCATCAGGCGCTCGTCGCCCGTCTCCAGATGACAGGCAACGCAGGTGTCCTTCGACGCCTGGGCGGCCGCGCTCCCGGACCACGCCAGGAGGACCAGCAGGAGGGTGCCGGCCAGGCCGGAGGCGATCACCCCAACGCTAGGAGCCCTTCTTGGGTTGGCTCAGCGATTCGAGCAGCGTGATGAGATCGGCCATCTCCTGGTCGTTAAGCACCGGCCAATCGAGTTTCTTGCCTGCAACGATCGGCGTGACCAGAGTGTGGTTCCAGAGCGCGGCCAGAACGGCCGCGGCGGAGTCGAGACCCTTCGCCTTCGTCAGGTCGCTCGCCGGCTTGCCCTTCTCGCCGGACACGCCGTGGCAGTGGAGGCATCCCTTGTTCGTCGCCACCACCCAGCCCTTGGGTACACTGCCCCCCGCGGCGAAGTAGCGGACGGAGTAGAGGTAGGCGACAAGGTCGGCCATCTCCTCTGGCTGAAGCTGCGGCACGGTGATCCCGCGGGTCGTCATGGCGGCCATCATGGCCGGGGCGTGATTCCAGATGGCGGCGGCGAACTCGATCGGACTCCTGCGCGTGCTGAGCGCGACAAGCTCGGGGCCGACCTTTCCACCGGTGCCACCCACGCTGTGGCACTGGATGCACTTCTTCTCCACGAAGAGATTCCGCCCAAGCTCGGGCCGGCCCGGGAGCACGTAGAGTGGTCCCTCGGGTGGCCCCCCTGTGGCTGGCGCGAGGAAGGCGATGAGATCGCGAAGCTCCGCGGCCGTGAAAGTAGGCCGCTCGATCCCTTTCGTCTTCATGGCCTCGGCCATGGCGGGGCCGTGATTCCACATCGCCGCGGCGACGAAGATCGGGGCCGCGAACTGCTTGAACCCATCGAGGTTCGGGCCCACCACCCCCCCGGTTCCGCCAACCTGGTGGCAGACGATGCATTTCTTCTCGGAGAAGAGCCGGCGGCCCTCCGCAGCGTTGCCGGGCGGATCGAAGTAGTTGAGGGTGTAGAGGAAGCCCACGAGATCGCCCGCTTCGCGCGCCGTGAGCTCGGGCCGTGTGATGCCGAGCTGCTTCATGCGCGCCGACATGCGCGGCAGGTGATTCCACATCACGGTGGCGACATCGTAGAACGAACGAGGCTTGATACTCCGGGCGAGATCGGGTCCGATCTTGGCGCCCACACCGTTGATCGAGTGACACTTGGAGCAGCCCTTGGCGCCGAAGACTCGCGAACCCGCCAGCGGGTCCTGGCTGGGACTGAAGGCGGGCTGGGCCGACGCCGGGCTGAAGGCAACCAGCGACAGTGCGACGACCACGGCCAGCCCCACCGTTCGGATCACGGACGCTCCTTTCTGTCGGAGCGGAACTCGCCGATCGTCGGGAGAATTCCTCCCGACGGTCGCCGATGCTACTCGAATCGCTGCGCAATCACAATAACTACTCGAACTTCGGCTTCAACACGTCAGCGCGCCGGCCTCATTGGCATTTTTCTGCTGCGAATCATTCGAGCGGAAGATTAGGGTGAGGCCGATTCCCAGCCAGGACGCCACCGCGGACGGAGTCCAAGCCGCACGAGCGTCTCGTGGCTCCCGGCGCGCCGGCCGTTCGGCCCCGTCGTGAACCCGCGGCGCCCTTGCTCATCTCCTGATTCTCGGCAGGTCCATAGCGCTCCCACTGTGCCTCGGCCACGGTGCACCTGATCCCGTCCTCGTCGATGGCCCGGCCCACGCGGGCGTCTCGAGCCTCGCGGGTCACGGCGATGGTGATCTGTGTCGACACGCCTTCGCCGATGTTGCTGCCCGCAATCGAAGTGCCATCGCCGCCCTGATGAATTCGCCACGTTAGCGTGACCCTGCTGGTCCCGAGTGGGGCACCGCCGCCACGAGTGAGGCGCGAGCGGCCTGGCGTGGTCTCGTCATGACCCGCTGGTGCGGCGCGACATCTAGACCAGCTTCGTGTTCCTACCTCGCCGGCCTAGCTGCTGGGGGGCTGGATCATCGTCAGCGAGTTCGTCTTCGGCCGCTATGCGCCGCGGGTCTTCATCACCGCTCACGTGCATCTGCTTCTCGTGGGCTTCATGCTGATGATCGTCATGGGCGTGGCGACCTGGATGTTTCCGCGCCCAGCCCGAGACCACGCGAGCTATCGGCCGGCCCTCGCGGAGACCGTGTACTGGTCATGACGATCGCGACAACCGTGCGTGCAGCCGCTAAGCTGTTGGCCGGTATCTCACCAGCCCCTAGCCTGCGGTTCCTCATCGCGGCGGGGGGCTGGGCCAGCTCGCCGGCGCCGGCCTCTTCGTGCTGAACATGTGGCGGCGGGTCCGCATGCCGCCCGTGTCCGCCTGCCCCTCGACATGATCCCGCCAGACGCCTACAGGCCGCCGCACGGATCGTCGCGCGTCACCGGGGAGGTCACGATGAGCACCTCGTACTGCCGGCCGGCTGCGGCGCCCGGCACCGCACCCTTCGCCCCCCGCTCGGCGATTCCTACCACGAGCAGCTTCCGAGCCGGGGCGAGGCTGCGCAGGAACCGAGGAACGCCGATGTCCGTTCGCACGTGGTCGTTGCCGGCAATCAGCCATGCCGGGCCGGCCGCACCGGCCGCCATCAGAGCCTCTGCCATGGACGCGTCCCGTACTTCCTGCGCCGCGCGCATGCCCGGGATCCGGTCCGGCGGCAGCTTGCCGCAGTGACCATCGAACAGCTCACGATCCATCACCGCCTGTGCTACGCCGTCGAGCGGGACCTGGCGAATCAGGTCGCCGAGAGGAGGGGGAGCCACGGCGGTTCCTTTCTGCACGACCGTGCGTAGCGCATCGTGCGAGAGCCCGCTGCCCCAGATCTCTCGCGCGTGAGCAATGGCCGCGGATACGATCGGGGCGTGCAGAGGCCATTCCCATGCTTTTCGGTCGAAGCCGTGGGCATCGAGCCACGCCTCCTCGCTCTCCCCGGCGGCGGGCGGAGCTATCGGGCCGTTAGTTCGGGCAAGCTGCTCGAACACCATGGCGGGGCGTCGAGCCTGGGCCGCGGTGAGAAGAGCGCCCCGGAGGCTATGATGGACGCTGTTGTCGTGGATTTCTCCTAGCAACACGAAGTCCGCCGCCTCCGCCCGGCGCAGCAGCTCCGCGGGCGGGATCGTCGCGCCCGTGCTGGCATCGAGAGCAACCGTCGACGCAGGCAGGACAGGGTTCGACGATGCGGTGTTCGCGGCGTAGCCCGCGCCCACGAGGAGGAGAAAGGGAAGCCAGCCTGAGACGGAGTGCATGCGCTAGAGTATCAGACCCCGACGCCAGCAATCGGGAAAGCCCCGGTCGACGTGGTCATCCCACTCCGGCACGTCATGATGCTACTCTCACTCCAGAGAAGACGACTCGACCGACTGGAGGACCGATGCTTGGCAATCGCGTGACCGTCCTCGCCGCTCTGCTCGCTGCGCTGGTGGCTCTCCTCGGAGGACCCGCGAGCGGACACGCGCAAACACGGCCCATGCCTCCGGGGCATCCTCCCATCACTGAGCCGAGGGGACCGTCTCCGTCAGGCGCCGCCGATGGGCTCATCTGGAAAGCGCCGGCCGGCTGGACGGAGGAGACACCCGCGTCCTCCATGCGCCGCGCTCAGTACCGGATACCCGGCCCGGGCGGCCCGGGGGAAATGGTCGTCTTCTATTTCGGTCCCGGGGAGGGCGGCGATGCCAAGGCCAACGCTGCCCGCTGGGCGGCACAGTTCCACCGGCGCGATGGAGGGCCGGTGGGCGATGCGGCCAAGATCCGGGAGATCAAGATCGGAGACATCCCCGTCACGCTCGTAGAGGTCGCGGGCATCTACGTCGGCGGGATGGGCAGTGGACCGAGCGGGCCTGAGAAGCCGAACTACATGCTGCTGGGGGCCATCGCGCAGGGCCCCGACGCCAACTGGTTCTTCCGAGCCACGGGTCCCCGGGCCACTCTCGAGGCGCAGCGGGCGGCCTTCGACGACCTGATTCGCTCGATCAAGCGCGCCACCCACTAGCGCTCGGGTCGACCTTTCCTGGAACATCTCGTGGATCGTTCTGATCCATGCAGGAACTCGCGAACTTTATCGGCCGTCGTGCCGGAGAGGCCGAGGCAGTGAAGGATGTCACTCTCCCTGTCGCGGAGGGTTCCGAAAAGCAATCCGAGACCGGCATCGGCAGCCGGAAATCGACGCCGGCGCAAAGCGCCAGGCATTGTATCCTCGACGCACCAGGTATTTTCGGATGGAAAAACCAGCATCCTAAAAAAAGGAGCGAGAGGTGCATGTGCTCGTGTTCTCCACCGTGTCGCTGATCGCTACGCGTGCCTGGACGTGGATTGTCATCGGGGTCCTCTTGACGCCATCTTTGGCGTCCGCCGCTGATCCACCAGATGCGATCCCCAAACCGGTGGGGTGGATCGGCACTACCGATCAATGGACCACCGGACTGGGAATCGCCCTTGCTCTGCTGAATCTGGCGATCCTCTTCGTTGTCTGGCGCAACCTGAGGGGGACAGAGACCACTCGCATCATGGGAACCCTCCTCATCGGACTGGTCGTCTTGCCGGTGGTCGTCATGTTTTTCGGTTACAACCAGGGCATGTCGGGCATGGAGACGGTCCGCGCTTGTGGGGACTGCCATGCTATGACCTCGCACGTGCAAGACCTCCGGGACCCCAATAGCGAATCGCTGGCGGCGACCCACTTCAAGAACCGCTTCATCAGGGAGGATCAGTGCTACACGTGTCACAGCGACTACGGCATGCTCGGCACGGTGTCGGCCAAGATGAGCGGGATCCGCCATGTCTACCATTACGTCACCGGCACCTACTCGTTCCCGCTCAAGATCGCGCGACCATATCCCAACCTTCGCTGCCTCGAGTGCCACGGTGAGTCCCAGAAGTTTTTGAAATCGGAGGGTCACCCGTCCGACCTTCGGCCCCAACTCATCTCGGGCGAAGTCTCATGCCTCACGTGCCATGGTCCCGCCCACACCCCGAAGGAGGCGAAGCGATGAAGACGGTGCGGACGGCGATCGTGCTCGCGGCGATCGGGATCGTGCTCTGCCTGTGGCTGCTCGTACGGGTGAGTTGGTACAACTTCGTGGCCTTCATGCTCCTGGCGCAACCGCTGCTGCTCCTCGCGGTCTTGATCTTCCTCGGAGCCGTCGCGAGGGACCTCAAGAAGAAGGGATTGTTCTGAGCGCCGGAAGCTGACGGCCCGACTCCAGGACGATCTGCTGAGGTCGTCGTCCCTGCCGACTACAGATGTCGACCGTCGAACAGATGAACCCAAAGCCGCCGAGGTGTCGGAGCAGACCGCAGGGGATAAGAGGTTGGCCGTAGTCGTTGCAGCAGATTGGGCTGCGGCATGGGTGAATGAGGCATTTGGCTCATTGCGCCGGCGACTCGGCGAGCATCTCATAAAGGCCCATTCCTACCTTGAGGAGGGCTTTCCCATGCAACTCGAAGGACGGACCGCTCTCGTCACCGGGGCTTCGCGCGGCATCGGCCGAGCCATTGCGCTCGCGCTGGCCGAAGAAGGCGCCGATGTGGCCGTCAACTACATCTCGAGCGAGCGCTTGGCCGGCGAGGTGGTCGACAAGATCCGTGGGATGGGGCGAAAAGCGATCCTCGCCCAGGCCGACGTGTCGGACTATCCGTCCGCGATTCGCATGGCGCAGGAGGTGCTCGAGGCATTCGGCCACGTCGACATCCTGATCAACAACGCGGGCATCAACTCCGACCACACCTTCGTGAAGATGGACCGTGGCGCCTGGGGCAAGGTCCTGGCCGTCAATCTCGACGGGCCGTACAACTGCACCAAGGTGTTCGTCGATCAGATGATCAAGCAGAGCTGGGGCCGGATCGTGAACATCACGTCGATCATCGGGCAGATCGGGAACTTCGGCCAGGCCAACTACGCCGCCTCCAAGGCCGGCCTCGCCGCGTTCACCAAGTCCCTGGCCAAGGAGTTGTCCGCCAAGGGCATCACCGTGAACGCAGTGGCCCCGGGATTCACGGAGACCGAGATGGTGACGGGCATCCCGGAGAAGGTGCGGAACCGTCTCCTGGACCAGATCCCAATGAAGCGGTTCGCGAAGTCGGAGGAAGTGGCGCGGGCCTGCGTGTATCTCTGCTCGAAGGACGGCGACTACATCACCGGTGCCGAGCTTAGCATCAATGGCGGCCTTTTCATGTAGCGTCCCGGGCTCTCTACAGGATTCGATGAATCAGGGATTCGCGAACAACCTGGCCCGCGCGTGATTACGGGTCAGAGGATTTGGAAGGTCGTCAGCGCTGCCGGCAGACGGACTGGGATACCCGAGGCGTGACGAGGACGGACTGAGAGAACGGCCCGGTACGCTCGGGAACCTCGTTCCCGGCGACCGAGCCTTTGTCGTGCAGCAGGCATCGCCTGCGTGCGTCCCGGCAAGAGCCGGGACTTGGTACGGCCTTACTGCTGCGCGGGCATCATCAGTCGACTAAACCCTGATGACCCCCTTCGTAGCCGGGTGGTGTATCCATCGTTTTCTAGCTGCCTCCCTTCTTCCGTACGATCTGGATCGCGACCCTGCGTGATCTCCGGGGCTACCGCGATCTCCGCCAGCGCACATCCTTCCATTGCTCATTTGACTCGAATGCCACGGGAACCTCAATGAGGCGTACGCCTCAATTGTCTGGCGCAAATGCATCAGGATCAGCCCTTCTCGTCGCGCAGACATCCGAGCCTCCCTTTCGCGGCGGGCGCGACACGTGTGGTGCACGAAAGTCCCAAGCGAGGCGATGACACCACACCCACCGGACCACGAAGGGACGGCAATCCCCACTAAGTTCCCCGTGAACGGCTCGTCGTTCGATGGCAGGCACGTTGCATCCGTCGAAAGGCTATCAAAGTGATCCTTCGTGACAAGGCACACATTACGCGCATGGCGCACAAAGAGAACTCATGACGAAGATCCGGTCGAAGACGTTGTTCTCACGCTCGGAGGTGGCGCGCCTCTTCCACGTGTCGCCGATCACCGTGACCCGCTGGGCCGAGCAGGGGAAGCTCCCGTACCAGTTAACCCTCGGCGGCCAGCGCCGTTATCCGCGTGAAGGCACGATGGCGATCCTTGGCGACATGGCGCGACGCGCGCAGGCAATCAAGGGGCGTACACGGCCCGCCAAGGACGCGCGTACGCGCGCCCGGACGTGACGGGCGACCATAGGGACGGAGGGCGAGTGAACAAGTGAACAGAGGAGCGGACTCGCCCGCAGCCGTGCGGGACTTGGCCCGCACGCCAGGGAGGAGATCAATGATGATTGCACGCTTGCTTTGGACCATCCTGATCGCTCCGCTGATGGTCACCCTCGTCGCGGTACCGGCCGCCGCGCAAGGCACCGTCAAGATCGCCTACATCGACCCGCTCTCGGGCGGCGCCGCGAGCGCCGGCATCCTCGGCCAGAAGCACTTCAACTACTTCGCGGACAAGGTCAACGCGGCGGGCGGCGTGAACGGCCAGAAACTCGAGATCGTGGCCTTCGACAACAAGGTGAGCCCGGAGGAGTCCTTGATTATCTTGAAGAAGGTGATCGGCGACGGCATCCGGTACGTCGCGCAGGGCAACGGCTCGCTGGTCGCCCACGCCCTCACGGACGCGGTGCTGAAGCACAACGAGCGCAACCCGGGCAAGGAAGTGCTCTATCTGAACTACGCCGCCGTCGATCCGGCCCTCACCAACGAGAAGTGCAACTTCTGGCACTTCCGCTTCGACGCCGACGCGGACATGAAGATGGAGGCGCTTACCAACTACATCGCCCAGCAGAAGAGCATCAAGCGGATCTACCTGATCAACCAGGATTATTCCTTTGGCAAGGCCGTGGCGGCGGCCGCCCGGACGATGCTCGCGAAGAAGCGCCCGGACATCGAGATCGTGGGCGATGAGCTGCACCCGCTCCAGAAGGTCACGGACTTCTCGCCGTACGTCGCCAAGATCAAGGCCTCCAGCGCCGACGCCGTGATCACCGGCAACTGGAGCAACGACATGCTCCTCCTGATCAAGGCGGGCAAGGACGCCGGGCTCAAAGTGGACTGGTACACCTATTACGCGGGCGCGCTCGGCGCGCCGACCGCAATCGGCAAGGACGGCATCGGCCACGTGAAGCAAGTGACGGAGTGGCACAAGAACGCCCTGCCCGAGGCGGATCCCGATCAGATCGCCTACGAGAAGCGCTTCACCGGCAAGGAAGACGATTTCAGCTACTGGCGGATCAAGACCATGTTCGAGATGCTCGTGATGGCGATGAAGAACGCGAAGAGCAACGACCCGGTGAAGGTCGCCCGCGCGCTGGAGGGCCTCAAGTACAAGACGGCCCTCGGCGAGGTCGAGATGCGGGCGGACAACCACCAGCTGTTACAGCCGTTGCTCATCTCGACGATGTCGGACAAGGCCAAGTACGACGTCGAGCACACCGGGCTCGGGTTCGTGACCAACGGCAAGGTCGATGCGAAGGATACGGCGACCTTGACCACATGCAAGATGGAACGCCCGAAGTAGGACGGAGCCGGTCGGCGGGCGGCCCCCCCCGGGCCGCCGCCGACCCGTGGACCATGCTCGAGCTAATCGTCTTCTCGCTGCTGAACGGTATGGTGTACGGCTTGCTGCTCTTCATGTTGTCGAGCGGCCTCACCCTGATCTTCAGCATGATGGGCGTGCTCAACTTCGCGCATGCCAGCATGTTCATGCTGGGCGCGTACTTCTCCTACCAGATCGGCAAGGTGATCGGCTTCTGGCCGGCGCTCGTGCTCGCGCCGCTCCTCGTCGGCCTGATCGGCGCCGCGGTCGAGCGCTACGGCCTGCGCCACGTGCACCGGCACGGGCACGTACCCGAGCTGCTCTTCACGTTCGGGCTGGCATTCCTCATCGAGGAGGTCGTCGTCATGGGCTGGGGGCGAAACCCCATCGAGAACCGCGTGCCATCCGCGCTCGACTTTCCCCTCTTCACGCTCTTCGCCACCAGCTACCCCGCCTACAAGGGCTTCATGATGCTCGTCTCGGTGGGGATGTTCGTGGCGCTGTACGTGGCGCTCAAGCGCACGCGCATCGGCCTCATCATCCAGGCGGCGCTGACGCATCCCCAGACTGTCGCGATGCTGGGCCACAACGTGCCGCAGGTCTTCATGCGCGTGTTCGCGGCGGGCACGGCGCTCGCCGCGCTGGCCGGCGTGATCGGCGGCTTTGCGCTGCTGACCGCGCCGAACATGGCGGCCGCGCTCGGCCCCATCGTGTTCGTCGTGGTGGTGGTGGGCGGACTCGGGTCGCTCCCCGGGGCCCTGATCGCCTCGATGGCCATCGGCATCATCCAGACGTTCGCGGTCGCGTTGGATGTGTCCACGATCGATCTGCTGCGGCACGTCGGCCTCCGTGTCGCGTCGGACTCGGTCTTTCGCGAGGCTGCGTCCATCAAGATCGCGCAGGCCGCCCCGATGATCCCGTACCTGCTGCTCGTGCTCATGCTGATTTTCCGGCCGCGCGGGCTCATGGGGACGCGCGAGACATGAAGGGCGCTCGCTGGATGACGCTTGGCGCGACGCTCGTGCTCCTGCCGCTGGTGCCGGGGCTCAACAGCGACTTCGTCCGGTCGATGCTGAGCCAGATGGGCATCGCGGCTATCTTCGCCCTGTCCTTCAACATGCTGCTCGGGCAGACGGGGCTCCTCTCGTTCGGTCATGCCGTCTACTTCGGCCTCGGCGGCTACATCGCCATCCACGGGATGCGGCTGATCAATCAGGGCCTGCCTGTGCCGATGCCGCTGGTGCCAGCCTTCGGCGCCGCCGGCGGCTTGGTCTTCGGTATCCTATTCGGCGCGGTGACGACGAAGCGCGCCGGCACCGTCTTCGCCATGATCACCCTCGGGCTTGGCGAGCTCATCGTGGCCGCGTCCCTCATGCTCACGCGCTTCTTCGGCGGGGAGGAGGGCATCACCGCGAACCGCACCCGGGGGCCGCATCCGTTCGGCCTCACCTTCGGCCCGCAACTCGAGGTCTACTACATCATCGCCGCCTGGCTCTTCCTCTCGGTCGCGCTGATGTATGCCTTCACGCGCACGCCACTCGGGCGGATGTGCAACGCGGTCCGCGACAACCCCGAGCGCGCCGAGTTCATTGGCTACAACCCTCAGCGGGTGCGCTTCATCACGTTCGCGGTCTCGGCCATGTTCGCTGGCATCGCGGGCGGGTTGCACGCGATCAACTACGAGATCGTCGCGGCCGAGGCGCTAGGCGCGGCCCGCTCGGGCGCCGTGCTCCTCATGGCGTTCATCGGCGGCATCGGATCGTTCGGCGGGCCCATCCTCGGGGCGGTGGTCATCACGTGGCTGCAGGTCAGTCTGAGCGAATGGAGCACGGCCTGGCAGCTCTACCTCGGGCTCTTCTTCGTGATCATGGTCCTCTTCGCGCCGGGTGGCCTGACCTCGCTCATCCAGCTGCACCTGCCGCTGATCCGCGCCCGGCGTCTGCATCGGCTCCTGCCTAGCTATCTCATCGCGGCCGTGCCCGCGCTCGTCATGACAATGGGCGCCGTCTTCCTGCTCGAGATCAACTACCGGCTCGCGACGAAACCCGAGCTGGGCACCCGGACCACCTTCGCCTCCATCCCGGTCGACATGGCCTCGCCGTGGCCGTGGCTCATGGGGCTCGGCATCCTCGGCGTCGGGCTCTATGGCTTTCGCCGCAGCTGGCCACGGGTGGCGGATGCGTGGACCGCAGTGGCGGAGCCCACGGAGCCACGATGACGGCCGAGCCCGCGCTTCGCCTCGTTGACGTGCACAAGCACTTCGGGCCCACGCCCATCATCCGCGGCGTGTCAGTCGACATCCCTCGCGGCGAGCGGCACGCGATCATCGGCCCGAACGGCGCGGGCAAGTCCACGCTCTTCAACCTGATCAGCGGGCGGCTACCTGTGACGGCCGGCCGGATCCTGCTGAACGGCGCCGACGTCACCGATCGGCCGGCGTTCGAGGTCAACCGCCGCGGGCTCTCGCGGAGCTTCCAGGTGACCAACATCTTTCCCCGGCTCTCCGTCTGCGAGAACGTGCGCTGCGGTGTGCTG
>Ga0306920_100003166_pt1 | contig 20865 bp, 20 predicted proteins | sample flu12Cox44000170_FD_204666 | JGI IMG/M metagenome (GOLD analysis project Ga0306920, IMG submission 204666) | Lab enrichment of tropical soil microbial communities from Luquillo Experimental Forest, Puerto Rico - flux4day.12C.oxic.44.000.170 (v2)... | ecosystem: Environmental > Terrestrial >... | reverse complement strand
GGCCGCCCGTGTCGCCGGGGACGCCGCCAACATGACCAGCCAGGCCACCGCACCGCACACAGTCGCCCACAGGTAACCCACGAGGCCCCAGCTCAACGCAAACGTCGCCGCCGCCACCGCGACCCGTATCCCGGCGTCGGTCACCATCAGCGAGCCGTACTGCGTCCACCGGCCGGCGCCCGCCAGCATCCCCAGCAGAGTGGCGTGCAGGCAGAAGCCGGCAAGACCGACGCTCAACAGCATCACGCTGGTCCACCGCGCCGCAACGAACACATGGCCCGCCCACAACGGCGCGCTGGCGGCGATCAGCAGGCCGGCCGTCACACCGATCACCGCCGCGACGCGCAGCGGATGGGTCCGCGGTCCCGGCGAGAGCACCGCGTAGCGCGCCGAGCGCACCGCGTAGCGCGCCGAGCGCACCTCCCGCGTCGCCTCCTGCAGCAACCCGAACGCCGCGCCGGTGACCAGGCCGAACGCGCCCCAGAACACACCGAATACCGAGAACCCCGCGGGATCGAGATCTCGTGCGGCCAGGTACAGCACGAGGTAACCGCACAGCGCGGTCAACACGGTGGCGACACCGACCCGCGCCACGCTGCGGCGGGTGATGGGACCTGTCGGCATCCCCACGTCGGTCACGGCGTCACCATATGGGATGTCACCATATGGGATTCAGCGCGTTCTGGAGCTGAGCGGGACATAACGGTGGCAACCGTCCGGGCGTGAGAGACTGGACGCGGAGGGGAGTATTCCCTTACTGCGGAGTCGTCACCACGTCGACCGGCATCGGACGACCGGCTCGCGGGCCGCCGCGGCGGCGGAAGAGACCTCCGGCGTTTTCGCGACGTCCGGAGGCTCGAAATGACCGTGTCCCACCTCGAGTGGATCGTCACACTGGGTGTGACGGTCGCCGTGCTGCTGTTCGACGTGGCGATCGTCGGCCGCCGGCCTCATGAACCCAGCATGGGTGAATGCGCGGCGTACCTGACGTTTTACGTCGGGCTGGCCGCGGCTTTCGGAATTTTTGTGTGGTCGTTTCACGGCAGCCGGTTCGGGCTCGAGTTCTTCTCGGGTTGGCTCACCGAATACAGCCTGTCCGTCGACAATCTGTTCCTGTTCATGATCATCATGGCGAGCCTGGCCGTGCCCAAGAAGTATCAGCAGCAGGCGCTACTGGTCGGCATCGTGCTCGCGCTGGTGTTCCGCGGCGCCTTCATCGCCCTCGGCGCGGTCGCGATCAACCGGTTCTCGTGGGTGTTCTACATCTTCGGCGCGTTCCTGATCTACGCCGGCATTCACCTGGGCCGCGCCCCGGCGGCGGCCGACCGGCTCGGCGATGCCGACACGGGGCTGGTCCGTTTCGCCCGCACCCACCTCAACATGACCGACCGCTGGGACGGGCTCAAGCTGTATGTGAAGGAGGGTTCGAGGCGGCTGATGACGCCGATGTTCCTCGTCATCCTGGCGCTCGGCACCACCGACGTCGTGTTCGCGCTTGACTCCATTCCCGCCATCTACGGCCTGACGCAACAGCCGTACCTGGTCTTCACGGCGAACGTGTTCGCCTTGATGGGCCTGCGGCAGCTGTACTTTCTGCTCGGCGATCTGCTGGACCGGCTGGTGTATCTCTCTGAGGGGCTCGCCGTCATCCTCTGCTTCATCGGCGTGAAGCAGCTGTTGCACGCCCTCGCCGAGAACGAGGTGCCGTTCATCAACGGCGGTCAGCACTTGGACGTTCCGGAGATCCCAACGATGCTCAGCCTCGGCATCATCGTGCTGACTCTGATCGCGACGACGATCGCGAGCGTCGCGCGGACACGCGCGGCGCCGTCGCCGCGACGCTGACGCAGGTGCGGCGACACGCCGACGACCACCGCGGACGTTTCAGTCTCGACGATCGTTGGCGTCTGGGATCAGGCCAGCGCGTCGTAGAACAGCCTGGTGTACCTCTGGGTACGCTTCGACCCGGTGGTTCCGGGCCCCATTTTGTTCATGACGTATGCGAACGTCGCGCCGCGATCCGGGTTCATGACGGCTGCGGAACCGCCCCAGCCGCCCCAGAAGCAGATCCTGCCCTCGGGAATCATCGGAAAGGTCGCCGGTTCGGGCAGACCGAACCCAACACCCATTCGCAGCGGAACCGCAAGCACGTGATCAATGCCGTTGGATTGCTCCTGGAAGATCAGGTCGATGGTCGCCGGATTTAGCAACTGAACGCCAGCTACCCTGCCGCCCAAGGAGATCGGCGACAGCGCGCGCGCCAGCGACCGTGCGTTACCGTGGCCGTTCGCCCCGCCGATGTCGGCGCGCCGCCACGCCGCGGTGTGGGCGATCTCGGCACCCACCATCGGCGGAGCGCTGAAGGTCTTGAACATCGGGCTGTCCTTCGGCAACACGTCCAGCGGTATCTCCAAGGGCGGCGGCGGAATCACCTCGGCGATCCGCCCCTCGTCTTGGTCACGCGCACCGATCTGAATGTCGGCGCCCAGCGGCCCCGCAATCTCCGCGCGGACAAACTCTTTCAGCGTCCGGCCGGTGATGCGGCGGACGATCTCACCGACCAAGTGCCCGTAGTTCAACAGGTGATAACCCGAAGCGGTGCCGGGCGGCCACCACGGCTTTTGACGTGCCAACTGCGCTGTCGCCTTGCTCCAGTCGTAGACGTCGTCGATCGTGAATGGCGCCTCCCATCCCGACACTCCCGACGTGTAGCTCAGGACATGCCGGACCTCGATGTCCTGCTTGCCATTTGCCGCGAACTCGGGCCAGTACGTGGCGACCGGTGCGAAGACGTCCAGCAGCCCGCGGTCAGCGAGAATCAGCGCTGCCAACGACGTCAGGGGTTTCGTGCTGGACCACAAGTTGACGATGGTGTCCTGGCCCCACTCGCGGGTTCTGGCCGCGTCGGCGTGACCGCCCCAGATGTCGACGACCGTGTCGCCGTCGATGTCGACCGCGATGGCCGCGCCCAGCTCTTCGCCGTCGGCGAGTTCTTCCTCCAGCGCGGCCCGCAGCTTGGCAAACCGTGAATCGCATCGACCGTGGGTGACGTGGCTCACCCGATGATTATTGCGGAACGAGTTAGATCGCCAATTGGCTTACCAATTATCAAAGCCGCCCTCCGGTCCGAGCATGCGCTCGAGCCGGGTGCGGTTGATCTTGGCCAGCTCGTTGCGGACCACTTTGCGCTCGGTCTCGGTGTCGTGGTGCAGGCGATCGCTGATCGCGGCCAGCACACCCTCCGGGTCGGTGCCGCAGACGCACATCACGAAGCTGCACCCGAAGCGATTGCTATACCGCTGTGCGGCCACGTCGAGGTCGGCCATCACCTCCGGCCGCGGATCCCACACCGAGCACTGCTCGGCGTGGGATTTCATGCTGCGCGGGCGCCGCCCGATGTGTGGGTAGGCCTGCAGGATCGTGTCCACCGACGTCTCGGACAATGCGAACAGCAGCGCGTCGGCGCGGCGGAACAACTCGTCGTGACACTGGTAGGGACGGCCGTGGGCGAGGTCGCCGGCGAGCACCACGCTGTTACAGCATTCATACAGGGCGTGCAGCGCCTTGTGCGGTGAGAGTTCGTTGAAGGCGCCGAGGCCGATGCCCTGATGCATCAACACACCGCCATCATCGGGCGGGTCGGGGCCGCATTTCCATGCGAAGACGCAGATTTGACATGCGCGTAACAGACCGTAACGCGGGCGTTGCAGCCACCCCGCGTCAGTGCCTGATGTCGGCCTCCGCGGCCTCAGTGCCTGATGTCGGCCTCCGCGGCCTCAGTGCCTGATGTCGGCCTCCGCGGCCTCAGTGCCCAATGTCGGCCTCCGCGGCCTAGTGCCCTTCGGCGCGGAAGCGCTCCACCGACCGTTTCACCTCGGCCTCGGCCTCGGCCCGACCAACCCAGTCGGCGGCCTCGACGAACTTACCCGGTTCCAGGTCCTTGTAATGCACGAAGAAGTGCTTGATCTCGTCGAGCTCATGGTCCGGCACGTCGCCGATGTCGTTGATGTGGTCCCAGCGGGGGTCGCCGGCCGGCACGCAGAGCACCTTGTCGTCACCGCCCTGCTCGTCTGTCATCCGGAACATGCCCACGGGACGCGCTTCGACGATGCAGCCAGGGAACACCGGTTGTGGCAGCAACACCAGCGCGTCCAGCGGGTCGCCATCCTCCCCGAGGGTGTCGTCGATGAACCCGTAGTCGGTGGGATAGGCCATCGGCGTGTACAGATAGCGGTCCAGCCGCACCCGCCCCGTCACGTGGTCGACCTCGTATTTGTTGCGCTGGCCCTTCGGGATCTCGATCGTCACGTCGAATTGCACGCGCCGGGCTCCTTTGGTGTCGGATGTCGGGGCTCAGCCCCGCCGGTGTTGGACGTCGGGGCTTAACCATAGTGGAGCGCTAGTCTGGCGCACATGCGTCCGGCGCGGTGGCCGCTTAACAAAGGGGGCTCCACCTACTTTCTGATCGGCGCTGCCGTGCTGGTGGTGATTGTGGCGACGGTCGCCGCGTTGCTGGTCAACGGCGGCTCTCGGCACAGTGCCGAGGCGAGTGCGGCCGCCCCCGCTCCACCGACAGCCACGCCCGCGGTCGTGCCGGTGGCGAACGGCGCGCCGAAGCCGACGCCGGCCGGGTTGGCCGCCGCACTCAAACAGCCGCTGTCGAATCCGGACCTCGGCGCGCTCACCGGCCGCGTCACCGATGCGCTGACCGGTGATCAGCTGTGGGAGCAGGGCTCGACGGTGCCGATGCAGCCGGCGTCGACGAACAAGGTGCTGACCACCGGGGCGGCGCTGTTGACGCTCGATCCGGAAGCGCGCCGGACCACCACCGTGGTCGCCCCGGATCAGGCCCGCCAGCCGGGGCTGGTGGTGCTGGTGGGCGGGGGCGATCCCACGCTGTCGTCGGCGCCGCCGGGGCAGGAGACGCTGTACCGGAACGCGGCCCGCATCTCCGACCTTGCCGCGCAGGTGCGCAGCAGTGGGATCCAGGTGACCGCCATCCAGGTCGACGCCAGCGCTTTCGGCGGGCCGTCGCTGGCCCCCGGCTGGGATCCGGCCGACATTTTCGGTGGCGACGTCGCGCCCATCGAGGCGGTGATGGTCGACGGCGGGCGGACACAGCCGCTCACGCCGGAATCGGTGCGGTCCTTGACCCCAGCGCTCGATGCGGGGCGGTCGCTGGCCGGCGCGCTGAACGTCGATCCGAAGGCCGTCACCATGGCCCCCACACCGGTGCACGGCGGCACGCAGATCGCGTCCGTGCAGTCCCCTCCGCTGATGGACCGGCTGATCGAGATGATGAACCACTCCGACAACGTGATGGCCGAATGCATCGCGCGCGAGGTCGCCAACGCCGTCGGCCGACCGGCCACCTTCGGCGACGCCGTGCAAGCCGTCACGGGTCTGTTGTCCGCGGCGGGCGTCGACATGACCGGCGCGGTGTTGATGGATGGTAGCGGGCTGTCGGTCGACGACCGGCTCACCGCCAAGACCCTCGACGATGTGATCGGAACCGCCTCGGGCACATCGCATCAGGCGATGAGGCCGCTGCTGGACGTGCTGCCCATCGCGGGGGGCAGCGGGACGCTGTCCAACAGGTTCGTCGACGAACAGTCCGGCGATGCGGCCGGCTGGCTACGCGCCAAAACCGGCTCGCTGACCGGAACGAACACGCTCGCCGGCATCGTCACCGACGTCAGCGGCCGGGTCCTGACCTTCTCGCTGATGTCCAACAACGCGGGGCCGACCGGGCGCAACGCGATCGACGCCGTCGCAGCCACCCTGCGGCCGTGTGGGTGCGTCTGATGACGTCGACACGAGACGGCGACAAGCTCACTGTCGGGCGCGTGGTGGACTGGGACTTCGCCGCGAGCACCGGCGCATGGCTCGCCCGGCCCGGTCCGCCGTCCACCGACTACACCCAGCACCAGGTCATCGACCAACTCGCCGAGTCGTCGCGGAGCGCTGAGCTGCCGGTTCGGGAAGTCACCCGGCTTGTGCCCGGCGAGCGGGTGCCGGACGCGATGATCGTGGACCGACCGCACTGGGTCCGGCTCGCCGCCGACTCGATGCGGGTGATGACCGGTGGCGGCGACCAGCCGAGAGGATTTTTGCGCGGCAGGCTCACCGGCGCGCAGACCGGCGCAGTACTGGCGTTCGTCGCGTCGGGGATTCTGGGCCAATACGATCCCTTTGCCGCCGACGGCGGAAAGCTGCTGCTGATCTACCCGAACATCATCGCCGTGGAACGTCAACTCCGATTGGTACCAAGAGATTTCAGAATGTGGGTGTGCCTGCACGAGGTCACGCACCGGGTGCAGTTCACGGCGAACCCCTGGCTGGCCGACTACATGTCGGCGTCGTTGTGCGTCATCACCGAGGAGGCGGGTGACGAACTCGGGAAGGTGGTGGGCCGGCTGGCCGACTACATCCGCGATCGCCGCGACAGCACGCCGCCCATCGCAAACGGGATCATCGGCCTGTTGCGGGTGTTGCAGTCCGACGCGCAGCGCAAGGCGTTGGATCAGCTGCTCGTGCTCGGCACTCTGCTCGAGGGCCACGCCGACCATGTGATGGACGCCGTCGGACCGGCCGTCGTGCCAACGGTGGAGACGATCCGCCAACGGTTCGATGAACGACGCAAGCGCCGCCAGCCGCCACTGCAGCGGCTGATCCGCGCGCTTTTGGGCTTTGACGCCAAGATCAGCCAGTACACCCGCGGCAAGGCGTTCGTCGAAGGTGTGGTGTCCCGGGTGGGCATGGAGCGGTTCAACGCCATCTGGTCGGGTCCGGACACGTTGCCGTTGCCCGAGGAAATCGACAAGCCCGCGCGATGGATCGAACGGGTTCTGTAGCCGCGGTACGGCGAGCCGTGGCGGCGTTCGTTTCTCGTTTTGACATCGAGGGAAAGCGTTGGTGTGTGGCGCTTTCCGGGGGCCCCGACTCGTTGGCGCTGACCGCGGTCGCCGCCGACATGCGGCCGTCCACGGCGCTGATCGTCGACCACGGACTGCAGCTGGATTCGGCATCGGTCGCGGAAACCGCGCGGCAGGCGGCGGTGGATCTCGGCTGCGCGGACGCGCGGGTGCTGCGCGTGGTGGTCGGGCGGCGCGGCGGGCCGGAAGCCGCGGCGCGGGCCGCCCGGTACGAGGCGCTGAAGGAGGCGAGCGACGGCGCACCGGTGCTGCTCGGCCACACCCTCGACGACCAGGCCGAGACCGTTCTGCTCGGCCTCGGCCGCGGCTCGGGCGCGCGCTCGCTCGCCGGCATGCGGCCTCACCAGCCGCCCTGGTGTCGGCCTCTGCTGGGCCTGCGACGCGCGGTGACGCATGCGGCCTGCGACGAACTCGGGCTCACGCCGTGGCGCGATCCGCACAATGTCGATCCGGCCTACACTCGCTCGCGGCTGCGCACCGAGGTGCTTCCGTTGCTCGAGGACGTGCTGGGCGGCGGGGTCGCCGAGGCGCTGGCCCGCACCGCGGCGGGGCTGCGCGAAGACTGCGACGCGCTCGATGAGCTGGCCGGCGCCTCACTCGGCGCCGCGCTCGCGGATCGGGCGCTCGACATCCGGCGGGTGGATCGGCTTCCGGATGCACTGCGGCGCAGGGTGATTCGCGGGTGGCTACTGGCGGCGGGGGCAACCGATCTCACTGACAACCAGATTCGCCGGGTCGACGATCTCGTGATGAACTGGCACGGACAAGGTGGTGTCGCGGTGGGGTCGTCGCTGCGCAATCAGCGACTGGTGGCGGCCCGGGCCGACGGCAGGCTTTGCTTGCACCGTGAACCGGTCTGAGCGATCGCGTTGGTCTGGGCTGTTCCGGCATGGCACGCTGATGGCGTGGCAGCGCGGACGGCAGCCGAGATGTATCCGGGCGACATCAAATCGGTGTTGCTCACCGAGACCCAGATCAAAACCCGCACGGCTGAGCTAGGTGCTGCCATCGGCGAACGTTACCGCGGACTGATCGGCGGCGACTGCGACGATTTACTTCTGGTGACGGTGCTGAAGGGCGCGGTCATGTTCGTCAGCGACCTGGCCCGCGCCATCCCGTTGCCCACGCAGCTGGAGTTCATGGCGGTCAGTTCCTACGGTTCGTCCACCTCGTCGTCGGGGGTGGTGCGCATTCTCAAGGACCTGGACCGCGACATCCACGACCGTGACGTGCTGATCGTCGAAGACATCGTCGACTCAGGGCTGACGCTGTCGTGGCTGCTGCGCAACCTCGCCGCCCGGCATCCGCGGTCGCTGCGGGTGTGCACGTTGCTGCGCAAGCCCGACGCGGTGCGCTCCGATGTCGACATCGACTTCGTCGGGTTCGACATCCCGAACGAGTTCGTGGTCGGCTACGGGCTCGACTACGCGGAGCGTTACCGCGACCTGCCCTACATCGGCACGCTCGACCCGCGGATCTACCAGGAGTAGCTCTACAGCAGCTGCGCTCTACAGCAGCTCCCAGACCACCGTCACCGAGAAGCTGACCGTCTGCCGGCCCGGCTCCAGCGGAACCGATTCGACGCCCGCGCGCGGCATCGGTGGGGCCGTTGGCGATGCGGTTGCGCTGGACTCCGAGATCGAGATGACTTCGCCGAGCTGAAGACCGGACAGCTGGGCGTACTGTTCGGCGCGGGCCTTGGCATCGTCGAACGCTTGCGCACGGGCCCCTTTCACCAACTGCGAGTCGTTTTCGATGGAATAGTCGACCGAATTGATGCGGGCAGCGTTGCCACCGGTGCTGACGATCAAGGCCAGTGTTTGTGACGCCGAGCCCAGATCGCGGATCTTCACGATGAGCGAATTGCGGGCGCGGTAGCCGGTGATCGTCGAGGAGTCGGGGCCGGTTTGCGGCTCGAGGCTGACCGATGAGGTGCTGATGTCCTTGCGGTCAACCTTCGCGGTGTTGACCAACGCATCGATGACTGCGCGGGTGCGGTTGCTGCTCTGATTCATTGCGGCGGTGACATCGGGGGCGGTCGCCTCGATCGCCACGTCGGCGGTCAGCGTGTCCGGCGTGCCCTGTACCTGTCCGGTTCCGACGACGGTGACCTGCCTAGTGTCTCGGTCGGCAGAGTGCCCGTGGCATGCGGCGATCGTGAGGGCGACAACGGCGATGAGTACTCCCTTGCCTAGCAGCGCCTTTGGTGTCATCACGGGGTCACCAGAATCTTGCAGTGCGCACCCGGACGGGCCAGTTCGTCGAAGGCTGCACCGATTTCGTTTAATCCGACTTCGCCGGTGATCAACGGTGTGACGTCGATTTCGCCGTCTGATATCGCGCGCAACGATTCGGCGAACTCTTGAGGGTCGTAGCCCCACACGAACTGGATGTTGACCTCCTTGACGATACCGTACAAGGGATGCACGGTGTCGGGTTGGATGCTGACGCCGGCGACGACGACCCGCGTGCCGCTGGGTGCGCGGCGCAACGCGTCGTCGACGATTCCCGGAACGCCCACCGCCTCGAACACCACCGCCGGTGTGGCGGCGTCGAACGGCGATGCTGCGCCAGGATCAACGGCCTCTTGGGCACCCATCGTGACGGCCAACTCCCGGCGTTTGGCGGAAAAGTCCGCCGCAACGATGTTCTCGACCCCCCGGCGGGCCAGCGCCGCGATGATCGCTATCCCGATCGGCCCGCAGCCCAGCACCAGTGCGGTCTCCCCGCGCTGGATGTTGGACTTGTTGACTGCGTGCAGACCGACGGCCATCGGCTCGGTCAGCGCGGCGTGCCCGGCGTCCAATCCGTTGGGGATCTTCAGCAGTAGAGGCACCGACAACAACATTCGCTCCGCATAACCACCGAGCACGGTATTCGAATACACGATCGGGGCGAAGCCGGTCGCCGACAGCAGCACCGGGATCGACGTGACAAGGGTCCCCGCCGGTGGCGCATCGGTGTCAGGCCCGGCCTCGAGCACTTCCGCACTGAACTCGTGGCCCATGAACACGTCGCTCGACAAATCGATGATGTTGTCGCCGGTCGGCATGCCCTCCAGCCTCGCCATCTGGGAAAGTAATTCGGCCCCGTGCTGGGCGAAATGCAGGTCGGAGCCGCAGATCCCACACGCCCGCACGCCGACCAGGACCTGGCCGGGTCCGGGCACGGGCTCGACGACGTCGTCGCGGCACACCATCCGGCCGTCGCGAAGAACAGCGGCGCGCATTACGCCTCTTCCGTTTCCAGCTTCAGCTCGTCGGTGTGCTCCCCGATCGCCTTGACGATGGCCTCGCCTGCGCGGCCGAGCAATTCGCCACGCTTGCCCTTCGCCCATTCGTGCGATGCGCGCGGTGCGCTCAACTGGCCCTTGAAGTGGGGAATGACGTTGCGGGCGAACAGCTCATAGGAGTGGTACGTCGCCGCCGGGGACGCCCAGTCATGACCGAGCATCAGAAACGTGCCGAACCCGCCGGAACGGTCGAGCAGATCCTGGATGTAGGCGATCGCGTCGTCGGGTGTGCCGATGCAGCAATTGCCTTTGGCCGCATACGCTTCGACGAACTCGTGCGGCGACTGAGTGCCCTCGACCGTTTCCGCAAGCGGCACGAACCCCGCCGCGCCGAAGTAGTTCGCGAAATCCTGCAAGCCGTACGTGCAGTCGTCCACAGCCTGATCGCGGGAGTCGGCCAGGTGCATGATTCCCAGCACGCGCCAGCCTCGCCGGTCGGGCTCGTCACGGCCGGACTTCTTGGCCTGTTGGACCACCACGTCCCATGTGTTCTCGATCGCCGCGTAGCCGCCCGGCACTGACATCGACAAAGACAACAGCGAGGTGCCGAGCTGGCCTGCCAGTCGTGGGCCGGATGGAGAAATCATTGCCGCAGTGGAGATCTCGGGGTACGGCCACGTGTAGGGGCGGATGTGCAGCTGGGCATCGCGCAGCGTGAACCAGTCCGAGTGCCTGTCGATCCGTTCACCCGGACCGGCACGTAGCAGCGCGAGAATCGTCTCCAGCGACTCCTGCATCATCCGCCGTTGCTCGACGGGATCGATGCCCATCATGTACGCGTCCGACGGTAACGCGCCGGGTCCGGTACCGAACATCACCCGGCCGCGTGTCACGTGGTCGAGCAGCACCCACCGGTCCGCCACCATCAGCGGATGGTGGTAGGGCAGCGACACCACCCCGGTGCCGAGCCTGATGTGTTTGGTGCGCTCGGCTGCCGTGGCGATGAACACCTCAGGACAGGCGATGAGTTCGTAACCGCCGGAATGGTGTTCACCGAACCAGGCCTCGTCGTAGCCGAGCCGGTCCAGTGCGGCGACACGCTCCAGGTCGTATTCCAATGCGACCGTCGGCGATTGGCCGACCGCGTGAAAAGGCGTGATGAACACACCGAAGCGCAACGGGCCGCTGCTGTGCATCACATCTCCAATCCGGACAGGAAGGTCAGGAGTGCCTCGTTGACCTGTTCGGGTCGCTCCTGCTGGATCCAGTGTCCTGCACCGTCGAGGACGATTTCCTGGTACTCGCCCGTCGCCACCTCCCTGGCGCGGTCGGAGCGGGTGAAGTGCCGCACCGGGTCGGCAGATCCCGTGATGAACAGCGACGGCACGGTGATGGTCGCGGCGGGCATGGTGGCGGTCAGTTCCCAGTTGCGGTCGAAGTTGCGATACCAGTTCAGCCCGCCGGTGAAGCCCGTACGGGCGAACTCCGCGACGTAGTGGTCAAACTCGTCCCGGCCGATCCAGCCGGCGAGTTCGGTTGGCTTGGGGAGCCGTTCCACCCATCCTCGCGGCCCCGGCGCGAGCATTCGCGCCACCGCGTCGGTGTCGTCGGGCCGGCGCGGGCCGCCGAAAACCCGCAGCATGGTTTCTTTCGTGTCACGGCTCAAATCCGCATCGGCGACCCCGGGGGCCTGGAAGTAAAGAATGTAGAAGAAGTTCTCACCGAACGTCTCCCGCCAGATCTTGGTGGGCGGTGCGAGGGGGCGCGGCACCGGGGGCACGCTCATCCCCACCACGCCGACCACGCGATCGGGGTGCAGAAGTGCAAAGTTCCACGCCACCATCGCGCCCCAGTCGTGGCCCACGATCGCCGCGCGACGTGCGCCGGCGTCGTCGAGGAGGCCGGCGATATCGTCGCACAACGCAACGATGTTGTAGTTCTCGACGGCGTCGGGCTTCGACGACCCGCCGTAGCCACGCTGATCGGGGGCCAGCACGTGGTAGCCCGCCTCGGCCAACGGCGGGATCTGGTGCCGCCACGAGTACGCCAGCTCGGGAAATCCATGAGCCAGGACCACGACCGGTGCACCGCGATCGCCGGCCTCGGTGACGCGCAACTGCACCCCGTTCGTTTCAACTAACCGCTCGGTTGATGTGACCACGGTCTCACCCAAGCACACGCGGCGTGGGTGGTGAAGGGGCTCTGCTGGCGGCGCTCTTTTGGTGGCGAAACGACGGTTTCGCAGCGGAAGTGCGAGTGGAGGGCTGCGAAACGCACGTTTGGCGGACTGGGGGTGAGCCGTCGGGAACTGTCGCGCGTTGGTCTAGCGGTAACCTGAGATATCTCATGGAACGCATTGGAAGGACCTGGCCAAGCGCGGCCGATGCTTGATGAACCGCAAAAACGTGATCCGCACGCTCACGGCGATCGCCATCGTGCTGCTGCTCGGCTGGTCGTTTTTCTACTTCAGTGACGACACCCGCGGTTACAAGCCGGTCGACACATCGGTGGCCGTGGCGCAGATCAACTCCGACAACATCAAGAGCGCCCAGATCGACGACCGCGAACAGCAACTGCGGCTGACGCTGAAGAACGGCAACGACGCGACCGGCAACAGCGACAAGATCATCACCAAGTTCCCGACCGGCTACGCCGCGACCCTTTTCGATCAGCTCAACGCGAAGAATGCCTCGGTCAACACCGTGGTGAACCAGGGCAACCCGCTGGGGTCGCTGCTGATCTACCTTCTTCCGCTGCTGCTGCTCGTCGGCCTGTTCGTGATGTTCTCCCGCGTGCAGGGCGGCAGCCGGCTGGGCTTCGGGTTCGGCAAGTCGCGCGCCAAGCAACTCTCCAAGGACATGCCCAAGACCACATTCGGCGATGTGGCCGGCGTCGACGAGGCCGTCGAAGAGCTCTACGAGATCAAGGACTTCTTGGCGAACCCGTCGCGGTACCAGGCGCTGGGCGCCAAGATCCCCAAGGGCGTTCTGCTCTACGGGCCGCCCGGCACCGGCAAGACGCTGCTCGCGCGGGCCGTAGCAGGTGAAGCCGGCGTGCCCTTTTTTACGATTTCGGGATCCGACTTCGTCGAAATGTTCGTCGGTGTCGGCGCGTCCCGGGTGCGCGACCTTTTCGACCAGGCGAAACAGAACAGCCCGTGCATCATCTTCGTCGACGAGATCGACGCCGTCGGCCGCCAGCGCGGCGCCGGCCTGGGCGGTGGCCACGACGAGCGGGAACAGACACTCAACCAATTGCTGGTCGAAATGGATGGTTTCGGCGATCGCACCGGCGTCATCCTCATCGCGGCCACGAACCGGCCCGACATCCTCGACCCGGCACTGCTTCGGCCCGGCCGCTTCGACCGCCAGATCCCGGTCACCAACCCAGATCTCAACGGGCGCAAGGCGATTCTGCGGGTGCACTCGGCCGGCAAACCACTCGCGCCTGACGCCGACCTCGACGGGCTGGCGAAACGGACCGTCGGCTTCTCCGGTGCCGATCTGGCCAACGTCATCAATGAGGCCGCGTTGCTCACGGCCCGCGAGAACGGCACCGTCATCACCGGCCCCGCGCTCGAGGAGGCTGTGGACCGCGTGATCGGCGGGCCGCGTCGCAAGACCCGGCTGATCAGCGAGCTCGAGAAGAAGATCACCGCATACCACGAGGGCGGCCACACACTGGCGGCCTGGGCGATGCCGGATCTGGATCCGGTGTACAAGGTGACGATTCTGGCCCGCGGCCGTACGGGCGGGCATGCGGTCGCCGTGCCCGAACAGGACAAGGGTCTGATGACGCGGTCGGAGAAGATTGCCCAGCTGGTTTTCGCGATGGGCGGTCGCGCCGCTGAAGAGCTGGTGTTCCGCGAGCCCACGACCGGCGCGGTGTCCGACATCGAGCAGGCGACAAAGATCGCCCGCGAGATGGTCACCGAGTACGGGATGAGCGCCAAACTCGGCGCCGTGCGCTACGGCACCGAGCATGGCGACCCTTTCCTCGGCCGGACGATGGGTACCCAGCCCGACTACTCACACGAGGTCGCCCGCGACATCGACGATGAGATCCGCAAGCTGATCGAGGCCGCGCACACCGAGGCGTGGGAGATCCTCACCGAATACCGCGACGTGCTCGATGTGCTAGCGGGGGAGTTGCTGGAGAAGGAAACACTTCATCGCCCAGACCTCGAGAGGATCTTCGCCGGTGTGGTGAAGCGGCCGCGCCTGACGATGTTCGACGACTTCGGCGGCCGCATCCCGTCGGACAAGCCGCCGATCAAGACGCCCGGCGAACTGGCGATCGAGCGGGGCGAACCGTGGCCGCAGCCGGTGCCCGAGCCCGCGTTCAAACAGGCCATCGCCCAGGCCACCGAGCAGGCCCAGGCGGCCCGCGACAACACCGCCAACGGAAACGCGTCCAACGGACTCCCGGCGCCGTCCCCGGTCTCGGCGGCGACGCAGCCCGACTACGGCGCCCCCGCCGGCTGGCGGGCGCCGGGCTGGCCGCCGAAGTCGCAGAGTCAGTGGTATCCGCCAGCCCAGCCCGACGGGTCGGGTAAGAATCCGCCGGGCCAGCCGCAACCTGACGGGCGTGAGCGCGACAAGCAGGGCGACGAAGCCGGCCGCGAGGATCAGTCCAACCAGGGCTGACTATGAACGGAGTCATCGATGGCCCAGCCGAATTCGCATGTGGTGTCCGGCGATGAGGCGCGTGCGCGAAGAGCAGAAGGCAGCGATGAGGCGCGTGCGCGAAGAGCAGAAGGCAGCGATGAGCCGCGTGCGCGAAGAGCAGAAGGCAGCGATGAGCCGCGTGCGCGAAGAGCAGAAGGCAAGGCCGTTTTCGACAGGGAGCGGGCCGAGGCTGCGATCCGCGAGTTGCTCTTCGCAATCGGTGAGGACCCCGAACGGCACGGCCTGCAGGACACCCCGGCGCGGGTAGCGCGGGCATATCACGAGATGTTCGCCGGCCTGTACACCGATCCCGACTCGGTGCTCGACACCACCTTCGACGAACAGCACGACGAGATGATCGTGGTCAAAGAGATCCCGCTGTACTCGACCTGCGAACACCACCTGGTCTCGTTCCACGGCGTCGCGCACGTCGGCTACATCCCGGGCGAGAACGGCCGGGTGACCGGATTGTCAAAGATCGCAAGGGTTGTCGACTTGTACGCAAGGCGGCCCCAAGTGCAGGAGCGGCTGACAGGACAGATCGCCGACGCGCTGATGCGAAAGCTCGACCCGCGCGGCGTGATCGTGGTCGTGGAGGCCGAGCATCTGTGCATGGCGATGCGCGGGGTGCGCAAACCCGGCGCAGTGACCACCACGTCGGCGGTGCGGGGGCAGTTCAAGTGGAACCCCGCGTCGCGCGCCGAGGCGCTGGATTTGATTCTTCGGAAGTGAGCCCAACGCGCGTGCAGGTGATGGGGGTCGTCAACGTCACCGAGGACTCCTTTTCCGACGGGGGTTTGTACCTGGACCGCGACCGCGCCGTCGAACACGGGCTGGCTCTGGCTGCCGAGGGCGCCGCGATCATCGACGTGGGCGGCGAATCGACGCGACCCGGCGCCATCCGCGTCGATCCCCGCGTCGAGACGAACCGGGTCGTTGGCGTGATCAAAGAGCTCGCCGCACAAGGGATCACGGTCAGCATCGACACCATGCGATCGGACGTCGCAGCCGCGGCATTGCAGAACGGCGCCCGCATCGTCAACGACGTGTCCGGCGGCCGGGCCGACCCGAACATGGGCCGGCTTGTCGCCGAGGCCGGCGTGCCCTGGATTCTGATGCACTGGCGGTCGGTCAGCGCGGCACACCCGCACGACATTCCCGCGTACGGCGACGTCGTCGCCGACGTGAAGGCCGAACTGATCGCGAGTGTCGACGCCGCCGTCTCGGCGGGGGTCGACGACACGCGGTTGATCCTCGATCCCGGACTGGGATTCGCCAAGAACGCGCAACACAATTGGGCGCTGCTGCGCGCCCTGCCCGAGCTTGTCGCCACCGGGCTCCCGGTCATGATCGGCGCGTCGCGTAAGCGGTTCCTGGGAACGCTGCTGGCCGACGAGGCCGGCGTGCGGGAGCCGGCCGGCCGGGAGACCGCGACCGCGGTGATCTCCGCACTGGCCGCCGTGCACGGCGTGTGGGGTGTGCGGGTGCACGACGTGCGGGCGAGCGTAGACGCGCTCAAAGTGGTCGAGGCATGGACCGCGGATCTGCGATGACTGACCGAATCCAGCTGCGAGGCTTGACTGTTCGCGGGCACCATGGCGTGTTGGAGAACGAACGTCGTGATGGCCAGGACTTCGTCGTCGATGTCACGGTGTGGATCGATCTGGACACCGCCGCCGCGAGCGACGACCTGTCCGACACCGTGGACTACGGCGAGCTGGCCAGCCGGGTGGCCCGCATCGTCGCCGGACCCGCCAAGAACCTGATCGAAACTGTGGCCGCAGACGTCGCCGAGGATGTGATGCGTGACCAGCGGATCCATGCCGTCGAGGTGGTCGTGCACAAGCCGCAGGCACCAATCCCGCTGGCGTTCAACGACGTCTCGGTGGTCGCCCGCCGCTCCCGTCGGATGGACCGCAGTGTCGAGGAGATCCCGTGACCCGCGCGGTGCTGTCGATCGGGTCGAATCTGGGCGACCGGCTGGCGCGGCTGCAGTCGGCCGTCGACGGGCTCGGCGCAGCGGTGGCCGCGGTCTCGCCGGTGTACGAAACCGTGCCGTGGGGCGGAATCGAGCAAGGGCCCTTCCTCAACGCCGTGCTCATCGCCGAAGACCCTTCGTTCGACGCCCGCGCCTGGCTACGGCTGGGCCAGCAGCTGGAGCTGGCCGCCGAGCGGGTGCGGGGACGGCGCTGGGGCCCGCGGACCCTCGACGTGGACCTGGTCAGCTGTATGGCCCACGGAGCCGAGGTCGTCGTGCGCGACGCCGACCTGACGTTGCCGCACCCGCTCGCGCACCTACGAGCTTTCGTGCTGATGCCGTGGCTTGACATCGATCCGCAGGCGCGGCTGACCGTCGCCGGCAAGTCCACCCCGGTCACGCGGCTGCTGGAAGACATCGAACCCGCCGAGGTGGCCGGCGTGATGCCGACCGACCTCACGCTGCGGCCCGGGGGATGACATGGGGCCAACTCGCAAGCGTGACCTGACGGCCGCGATGGTTGCCCTTGCGGTGATCGGCTATCTGTTGACCAGCGTGATCTACCCCCGATGGTTCCCGCCGCTCACGGTGTGGACCGGACTCTCGCTCTTGGGTGTCGCGGCCGCAGAGGCAGCGTGGGGACGATACGTGCGGGCGAAGATCAACGACGGGCAGATCGGCGACGGTAGCGGCCGGCTGCATCCGCTGGCCGTGGCGCGCACCGTGATGATTGCGAAGGCCTCAGCGTGGGTGGGTGCGCTCGTGCTCGGGTGGTGGCTGGGCGTGCTGGGGTATCTGCTGCCCAACCGCGGATGGCTGCGGGTGGCGGGGCAGGACACTCCCGGCGCGGCCGTCGCCGCCGGCAGCGCTTTGGCACTGATCATCGCGGCCCTGTGGCTGCAGCATTGCTGCGAAACGCCGGAGGAGCCGCCGGACAACAACACAGGCGCGACGGGTGACTAGAATCGCCGGGTTACCTCGACACGCGACGTGACCTCCGCGGGTACTCTCGGCGCATGACCGATCTGAGCCGCGGCGTCCGGTCTCGACGCAGCGGCCGTAGGCCGGGTTGGGTGCTTCTGACGGTGTTGCTGGTCCTGGCCATTGCGGCCAGTTCCGCGCTGGTGTTCACCGAACGCGTCGAGTTGTTGAAATTTGCTGTCATCCTGTCACTGTGGGCCGCGGTGGTGGCGGCGTTCGTGTCGGTCATCTACCGCAGACAAAGCGACATCGACAGGGCGAGGGCGCGGGACCTCAAGCTGGTCTACGACCTGCAGCTGGATCGCGAGATCTCCGCCCGCCGCGAGTACGAGCTGGAGGTCGAGTCGCAGCTGCGCCGCGAGCTGGCCACCGAACTGCGGAGTCAGGCCGCCGACGACGTGGCCGAGCTGCGAGCCGAGCTGGCCGCGCTGCGCAACAACCTCGAGATCCTGTTCGACGCGGACCTGTCCCACCGCCCCGCGATCGAGCCCGAGCGCACGACCGTGCGCGCCTACGCCGACTGGCAGCGCGACACCGATGCCAACGACATGGGCGGGCGCACACCGCGGTTTGTCGCCTCCACGCCGCGCCAGGAGGCCGACGACGGCACCGAAACTGCGATCATCGATGTCCCCGAGGAGCCGCCGCTATCCGAGGAACCGGAGGTGGCTCGCGCGGCGAACGAGTTATACGGTCAGCCGGCTCCGCAGCCCGGGTCGACGGCAACCGACGTGATTTGGCTACCGCCACAACCCGAGCAGCCGCGGGCCGCGCGGCACGGACGCCCAGCGGCGGGCGAAGGTCAGGGCCCCCCGGTCGGCGAAGGTCAGGTCCCCTCGGTTGGCGAAGGGTGGTCGCCGCGGGGCGCCAATTGGGTCCGCACCAACGGTGCCTCACCAGCTGCCGCGTACGCCGTCCCCGACGAGCCGGCTGCGGAGGCGGCAGGCGCCCCCAGCGGACGCCATTCGAACCCGGTCGAGCAGCCGTCCGGGACGGGGCCGACTCAGCACACGGAGGGGTACGAGCAGTCCGCGGACTCCGCGCGCCCGGAACCGCCGGCACAGGACACGGCTGAGGAACGCGCCCGCCAGCACGCGGAGGGTCAAGGCCCCTCGGTCGCCGACTTGATGGCGCGGTTGCAGACCCCTACCGGCTCCACCGGGGGCCGTCGCCGGCGCCGCGATGGTTAAGCTAGGCTGTACGGGACCGTCCGGTACCCGCCTGGCAGGACCGGAACGAATTTTCGACACGTTTACGAGGTCGCTGCGATGGAGCAGTCCCCCGATACCGGGTGCCCCCACGACGGACTGCGCCCGGCTCGGCTTTCAGTCGGGATCATTTCCGCCGGCAGGGTCGGCGCCGCGTTGGGTTCGGCGCTCGAGCGGGCGGGCCACGTCGTCGTGGCCTGCAGCGCGGTGTCGCATGCGTCAGTTGAGCGGGCCCGCCGTCGTCTCCCCGACACCGCGATCGTCCCGATCCACGAGGTGCCCGCCCGCGGCGAGTTGTTGTTGCTCGCGGTGCCCGACGCCGAGCTGACCAGTGTGGTGTCCGGGCTCGCGGCGACGCGGGCCGTGCGGGCCGGCACCATCGTCGTGCACACCTCGGGCGCCAACGGAATCGGCGTGTTGCGGCCGTTGACCGAGCAGGGTTGTCTCCCGCTGGCCATCCATCCCGCGATGACGTTCACCGGGTCCGACGAGGACCTCGACCGGCTCCCCGACTCGTGTTTCGGTATCACGGCGGCCGACGACGTCGGCTACGCGATCGGGCAGTCGCTGGTGCTTGAGATCGGCGGCGAACCGTTCCGGGTTCGTGAAGACGCCCGAACGCTGTACCACGCCGCCCTCGCCCATGCCAGCAACCACGTCGTCACCGTCGTCGCCGACGCGCTGGAAGCCTTGCGGGCGGCACTGTGGGGTCAGGAACTGCTCGGCCAGCAACTCGTCGACGATGCACCCGGCGGGATCGCGGAGCGGGTGATCGGCCCACTGACCCGAGCGGCGGTGGAGAACACGCTACAGCGCGGTCAGGCGGCATTGACCGGTCCGGTCGCACGGGGAGATGCCGACGCCGTCGCGGCCCATCTGCATGCGCTGTCGGAGATCGAGCCGCAGATTGCGGCGGCGTACCGGGCGAACTCGCAGCGCACCGCTGAGCGCGCACATGCTCCCGCGGAAGTGTTTGCGGCACTGACTGATTCGGCTGACCGGGCGGACCGATGAGCGCTTGCGCGAAGAGGAAAAGGCGTTGCGGTGACAACTAGGGCGGACAAGAAGTTTCATGCCGGACAGCTGAACGTGTACGAGACGGCCAAGGCCGTCGGCGAGGTGACCCGTGTGCTGCGCCAAACGGGCCGCCGGGTGATGCTGGTGCCGACGATGGGCGCCCTCCACGACGGCCATCTCGCCCTGGTGCGCGCCGCCAAGCGGGTGGCCGGGTCGGTGGTCGTCGTATCGATCTTCGTGAACCCGCTGCAATTCGGGGTGGAAGAGGACCTCGAACGGTACCCCCGCACTATGGATGCCGATCTCGACCTGTTGCGCGCCGAAGGTGTCGAGGTGGTGTTCATGCCGAGCGCCGGGGAGATGTACCACGACGGCCCGCGCACGTCGGTCCAGCCGGGGCCGCTGGGCGCAGAGCTGGAAGGTGCTTCGCGGCCGGCGCATTTCGCAGGCGTGCTCACCGTGGTTTTGAAGCTGCTGCAGATCGTCGCGCCGGACCGGGTGTTCTTTGGTGAGAAGGACTATCAGCAGCTCGTGCTGATTAGGCAAATGGTGGCGGACTTCAACGTTGACGTGCGCGTGGTCGGCGTGCCGATCGCGCGGGAAGCCGACGGGCTGGCGCTGTCATCGCGCAACCGCTACCTCACGCCGCCCGAACGGGAGCAGGCCGGCGCGCTTTGCGCCGCGATGCTGGCCGGTATCTACGCCGCACCCGGCGGTGTGGAAGCCGCACTCGACGCCGCACGAGCGGTGCTCGAGGAGGTGCCGGCGATCGCGGTCGACTACCTCGAGATACGCGGACCCGGGTTGGAGCCCGCGCCGGCCAGCGGAGAGGGACGTCTGCTGCTGG
>Ga0306920_100003165_pt1 | contig 20867 bp, 26 predicted proteins | sample flu12Cox44000170_FD_204666 | JGI IMG/M metagenome (GOLD analysis project Ga0306920, IMG submission 204666) | Lab enrichment of tropical soil microbial communities from Luquillo Experimental Forest, Puerto Rico - flux4day.12C.oxic.44.000.170 (v2)... | ecosystem: Environmental > Terrestrial >... | reverse complement strand
GGTCGATGTGCCAATTCCGGTCGTTTCGATATCGCATCGCATGTTGATTACCTCTTGTCGTCGACGTCGGTCTTACCCGAGTCGAAACGCAACGATGTTTCGCCTCGCTAGTGGCTTGTTTCGCCCCTACCTACCGGCACTGGCGGATCGTCGTTGGCGTTGGCCCGGTCCTGCGATCTTCGAGTTCCCAGACCATCGCAACGCGGACCCTAATTCCTGCAGAGATCGTCAAATGGGCTCGGATGGAACATCCTTTCCCAAGACGTCACGAAACAGACTGGCTGGGGGGATTGCATTGCACCCGGCGTAATGTCTTGTACACGGCTGCCCACATAGATGGCCGCGATGGCCAGGACCAGGAGTAGTACGGCATATCCGAGCCATCTGAGTTTCTCCGCCGATCCACGTGTTCGGAACTGTTCACGGTCAGCAGCAGCACCGACCATAGCGGGAACCGGCACGACGGAGACACGGTCGAGTCTGGGCCCGCCAGGCGCGTCATCGAACTTGGATGGGGATCCTCGACAACAGGCGGAGCCGGCTATGAAGCGCCTCGAGACGCCCACAGGCGAGACGGTCACATTCGCTTCGGTGTTCATATGTGGAACGCCGAGGTCTTGTGCCTTTGAGGCCTGCTGCGGATTGCCGCCACGGACGGACCGCGAAAGCGTTACTTACTCACAACATCGGGTGGCGGAGCGGTTACCTTCGGCACGGATGCCAGCGCATGTGCGCTGAGTTGCTGCAGTGCGGCCGCAAGGGTCTCGTTCATGCACGCGCGGAGGTGCCACTGGCGACCGACGTCGCGACTCTCGGCTAGGTGAACGCACAGGCGCCGAGCCGCCTCCTGGAGGCGATCCCGCGCCGCCAGCATACCTTCCGGGGTGGAGAGGTTGAGGTCGCCGAGGGATACCCGAGTTGCGCGTGTTTCGGACGCGCTCACGGTGGACTGATCCGCGAGCGCAGTCTCTGGAACCATCTGAGATAGGCCCAACAGCATCCCTGTGCACACGACAATCAAGCGGCCTGAGCAGGCGGGTACCTTCGTATTTGCCGCGGTCTTCGGGTCGCGATCTACGAGTGTTAGCGGGCTCATTGGGGACGTCAGCCTGCCGGATCGCGTGGGCTTGAACATGGTGCTCCCTCCTCGGCCCGAAGCGTGCATCCCGATGCTGTGTGAAGTCCTCAAGAGCATCTGAAATAAGCGCAAGATTGGTGGAAGAATTCAGAAACGGCATCGAACAGGTCGCTATAATTCCTTCGCAGCCGGAGCGGCCATTAGAAGAACGGTTTGCGCCACTTCCGGCGTGGGGATACGCGGTGAACGAGTTCCCTCACGGTGATTGGCAAATTGGGGACTGGCGGGTCAGTCCGGACCTCGGCGAGATCTCGCGAGACGGCTGCGTCAGGAAGCTCGATCCCCGCGCAATGCGACTCTTGATGTTCTTGGCCGAACGGCCTGGCCAGGTTGTCGGGATCACGGAGCTGCTCGACGGCGTTTGGGGTGAGGCTGTCGTTACTCCGCACTCCGTCTACGAAGCCGTTGCTGCATTGCGTCATGCACTCACCGGTGACTCCGACAAGCCCGTATACATCGCCACGCTGCCACGTCGGGGCTATCGACTTATCGCGCCAGTCAAGCCCGCCGCGCCACGGGGCGGGAGTAGTCCCACGAGTGAGCCAGCAGTCGGAAGGGCCGCGGATGACGAGGCACCGGCTGCCGCTGCGTATCGAAGCGCAGCCCTGGCACTAGTCGGCGCGGCGCTGTTGCTGGCAGCGGCCCTGACGATTGCCCGGTTCACGCGCATCGAACACGCGCCTTCCGCACCGGCCTCGGTGGACAAGTCGATCGCCGTGCTTCCCTTCGTCGACATGAGCGAAAAGCACGACCAGGAGTACTTCGCCGACGGGATGGCGGAAGAGGTTATTGATTTGTTGGTTCGCATTCCCGGCCTCAAGGTGATTGGTCGCGTTTCATCTTTCCAGTTCAAGGGCAAGAGCCCCGATCTGCGCGCAGTCGGCAGCACGCTTGGCGTGAATTACGTGGTCGAAGGCAGCGTGCGCAAGTCGGGCGATCGGTTACGAGTCACCGCACAGCTAATCAACACGCAGGATGGGTCGCACCTGTGGTCCGATACGTACGACGAGCCGGTCGGGGACGCGCTCAGCGTTCAGGACCGGATCGCCGCCAATGTAGTGCGTGCGTTGCAGTTCTCGGTGGGCGCGGCCGAATATGTCGTAGGACGTGTCGCTTTCAATCGTTCGGAAGCATACGAGTTGTTTCTTAAGGGACTACATGCGCACGAAAGATGGGACAAGCAAGGGCTTGAGGCCGCCGCGGCCTATTGGCAAAAGGTACTGGAGCTCGATCCGACTTCGGTTCCGGCAGTCGAATGGCTTGCATGGAATCACGCAGTAGAGGCCGCTCTGCGTTATGTCGAGCCACGCAAGGGCTTTGAACAAGCTCGGCAGTTGGCGCAGCGTGCTCTCCAGCTCGATCCGAAGTCGAGTAACGCTTATCAGTGTTTGGCATACGTGCACTACGTGTACGACTGGGATTGGGCGGCGGCAGAACGCGCCGCCAAGGAAGCAGTGCGCCTTAATCCGAGCGACTCGGGGGCCATCGGCGAACTTGGCGACGTCTACAGAGCACTCGGTCGCTGGGATGAAAGCGCGCGCCTCTACGAGACCGCAATCAGCCTGGATCCCCTCAGTGCCCCGTGGCACTCACACTTGAGGGCCCTATTGCAGTCAACCGGAAGGCTGAGCGAAGCTGAGGCCGAGGCGCATAAGGTGCTTCAGATCGCCCCCACTTACACTGCGGGCCACTATTTGCTTGGCTCGGTACTCCTGGCACAAGGAAAACTTGAAGCCGCTCTAGCGGAGATGCAACAGGAATCCGGCTCCTGGCGGGATGTCGGTTTGGCCAAGATCTATCACGCGCTGAGACGCAAAGACGAATCCGACGCCGCACTCGCTCACCTCGTTCGGGAGCACTCGCAACACAACGCATCCGACATTGCTGAGGCATACGGTTATCGCGAGCAACTGGATCTGGCGTTCATGTGGCTCGAACGGGCCTACGCCCAGCGGGACGCGGGTCTGTGGACCATCAAATTAGGGCAAGGCGATCCGCTTCTCAAAGACTTAGGACATGATCCCCGCTTCGCGGTCTTTCTTCGCAAGATGAACTTGCCGGAGTAGTTGAGGCGAGCTCATCGCGTCACGGCTAGGGAGAGGGCTTAAGCGTAGAACGGGTGTCACTACCGGTTACGCTTCGCACATACGCTCGGGCCACAACGGCCGCCGGCAGACCTTGGGATAGGTCCATGTTCAGCGCCTGCAGCGTTTCGGTTACCCACGGCGGACTGACTGCGTTGACTCGTATCTTGCGCGGCGCTTCTAGCGCCGCCGCCCTGGCGAACCCCTCGAGGCCGGCATTCACCAGACTGACGGCCGCGCTGCCTCGCGTCGGTGTCTGAGCAAGGCTGCCGGCAGTAACCGTGATCGACCCACCGTCTTGCACGTGCTCGAAGCCGAATCGGACGACGTTCACCTGACCCATCAGCTTGTTGTCCAGGCTAAAGGTAAAATCAGCATCGCTTAACTGGACGAGCGGAGCGAACTTTGCCTGTCCGGCGGCACAGACGACTGCATCTAGTGTTCCAAGCGAACGATACATTCGCTGGATGCTCGCTGGATCGGCGATATCTACCTTGACGGTCGCGCTCCGCAGGCTGGCGGAGATGATTTCGTTGCCGGCGGATAAAGCAGTAGCAACGGCGCGTCCGATCGTCCCGGTTCCAATAACCAAGATACGCATTGAACTCTCCTTAATACAAAACCAACCGCCCAACTGGCAGTGCTCCTTTTCCAGTTGTGGGCCGCAGTCAGCCTGGACACCACACGCTCGAGTGCCTCAAGGTTATCAAGCGGAACACCCTACGCCATCGATGCTCCCCTCCAGGGGATCAGTAGCGCTGCCAAAATCCCGGCCCCAGAAATAAGCGCCGAAAGCCGTACCCGAACAGCGCCGATCCGCTCCTCGTGCCGACGCCGTGGGGCCGAGTCGCGATTCACGGTTCAGCCGTGGGCCGCGGTGCTGGTCTCAGGCCGCTGGCTCGGGGGAGTACTTCGCCGGCACTTCCTTCGCCGCACCAGTTACTGGAAAGACCGCCTTTGCCGTCAACGCCGCTCGAGCACCTGTGTCAGCAAGGCGCAGAATTCGCGCGCCAGTGGAGAGTGCGGTCGCTCCCTGAGTTGCAGCAAGTAGAGCGGACGCAGGAGCGAGCTGGCGACGGAATGGCTGAGCGTTAGCGCTTTGAGTTCACCCATGCGCACCAATTCGCGCACCACACGTGCGGGTAGCATGGCCACCCCCAGTCCAGCCGCAACTGCGCGTGCAATGCCTTCGTTGCTGCCGAATTCGATCGTACGCTGGGGCTCGATGCGCTGAGCACGCATAACCCGATCGGTGACTTCCCGCGTGCCTGAGCCCGGCTCTCGCAGCAGCCACGCTTGCGTGTTCAATTCCTCCAGACTCGGCTTGCGCCGCCGCGCGAGCGCCGCGTCACGCGCCGCAATGATCTGAAGCTCATCGTCGCGCCAATGAGTGGCCACGATGCGCGCGTCGTCCACTTGCCCTTCGACCAGCGCTAGATCAATCTCGCAACCAATCAGAGCCGCGCCCACCGCCTGGGTGTTGCCGACTCGGATTTGCAGCTGAGCTCCCGGAACCTGCTGCGCGAACTGCGCCGCATAGGGTGGCAGCCAGTAACCCGCGACGGTCGTGCTGGCTCCCACGCCCAGTCGCCCGCGCTTCAATCCGACGCGTGCCCGAACCTCTTCGGTAGCCGCGCGCTCCAGGGCAAAGATCCCACGCGCATGCTCGAACAGAGCCTGTCCGCTCTCGGTGAAGCGCACACCTCTCGGTCCGCCGGCGCCGCCTGCAACGCGCTCGATCAGCGCCAGATCGAGCTGACGCTCGAGCTGCCGTACAGCCTTGGATACCGCTGGTTGGCTGATGAACAACGCGCTCGCAGCCCGCGAGAAGCTCCGGTGCTCGGCCACCGCCGCAAAGATTCGTAGCAGGTGGAGATTCACTACTGGATAACCTCAAGTTATGCATCAGTGAAATAAATGTATTCGCTTTATATCGTACTCCACTCTAACGTTCGAACCCGGTGAAAACGCGATCGATCCAATAGAGCCTATCCACGAGCCATGAGTCATTCGCTGCCAGCCTCAGACGTAGCCGAACCACACCCGCTGAGGACCCGCGCCGGCTGGCTCGGCCTTTTCCTGGCCGGTGCCATCGCTGTGGCCGGTCTGATCGCCGCCGAGGCACCACTAGCGCAGCACTACGGGCTGAGCGCCTTAACGCTCGCCATTATGTTCGGGATCGTTGCGGGCAACACTCTCTTCCCAAGGATTGCGGCGCAGACGGCCGCCGGCGTGGACTTCTCCAAGAGCACGTTGTTACGCGCGGGAATCGTCCTGTTCGGTCTGCGAATTACTTTTCAACAGATCAGTGCGGTCGGTTGGGCGGGTGTCGTCATCGATGCGCTGGTTGTCGTGCTCACGTTCGTTGTTGCGGTGCAACTGGGCACGCGCGTGTTCGGACTGGACCGGCAGACTTCGATGCTGATCGGTGCCGGCAGCGCACTGTGCGGTGCGGCCGCTGTCATGGCCACCGAGCCTGTCATTCGCGGGCAGGCATACAAGGTGTCGGTTGCGGTGGCTACGGTGGTCGTGTTCGGAACCGTAGGAATGTTCACCTATCCGCTGCTTTACGGCTTTCTCGGGCTGTCGGAGCACGCGTACGGCGTGTTCACAGGCTCGACCCTGCACGAAGTCGCGCAGGTCGTCGCGGCCGGCAGAAGCGTCAGTGAAGCTGCAGCCGACACGGCAGTGATCGAAAAAATGCTGCGCATCATGATGCTGGCACCCTTCCTGCTGGTGTTGTCCGGCTCGCAGCGCGAGAGCGGTTCACACGCCGCCGCTGGCGGACGCGCCGTGCACGCGCCGATCATGATTCCGTGGTTCGCCGTACTGTTCGTCGTCGCGAGCGCGGTGAATTCGCTGCATGTCTTGCCGCCACATGTGGTTTCCGCGCTGATCGAGATCGACACGGTGTTATTGGCCGCTGCGATGGCGGCACTGGGTCTTCGGACGCACGTCGGTGCCATCCGCCAGGCAGGCCTGCGACCCCTTCTGCTGGCAGCGGCGCTGTTCGTCTTCCTGGTAGTCGGCGGCTATGCGATCAATCGCTCTGTAATTGGTCTGCTGATGTGAAAGGAGAGCACGAATGAGCGATATTGAGCCTTTGGCCACGACTGCCGCAGCTCGGGAGGCACCGGTGCCCACGGCACCTCGGGCAGTCGCCCTCGATGCCGCCGCGCATCGCACGCCCCATCGCGTCGCGAGCGTTGCGATCGTCGGCCCAGGTCTGGTGGGGGCAACGACGGCCTACTCCCTGCTGATGTCGGGGGTGGCTGCTGAAATCGTCTTGATCGGCAGGGACCGGAGCCGCGTCGAGGGACATGTGCACGACCTGCGCGATGCCGCCCTGTATTCTCATCCGACACGTATTGTCGCGGGAGATTTCGCCGATTGTGCAACTGCGGACGTCATTATTGTCACTGTTGGCGCGCCACAGAAAAGAGAGCCGAGATCCCGTCTCGACGATCTCACGATCAGCGCCGCAATGCTCAAAGATGTCATGGCCGACATCGCCCGTCAGGCGCCGACGGGGGTGGTGGTTATCGCCTCTAACCCGGTGGACGTGCTGACATACGCCGCCTGGAGGTGGTCCGGATTGCCCGCCGGTCGTGTGATCGGCTCGGGCACCAGCCTCGATTCGTCCCGCTTTCGCAGGCGCCTGGGCGAGCGCTACGGAGTCGCCAGCGAGGACGTACACGCCTACGTCGTCGGCGAGCACGGCAACAGTCAGGTTGCACTACTGTCCTCCGCGCGCATCGCCGGCACGCCGCTGCAGCAGTTCTGCCGCGACCGGTTTATTCGTTGCGACCAGCAGATGCTCCGAGGAATCGCCGAAAGTGCCCGCAGCGGAGGTATGGAGATCGCGCGGGCCAAGGGAGCCACCAGCTATGGGATCAGCGCAGTGCTGACTCGAATCGCGACCGCCATCTTGCGCGACGAACATGCTGTTCTCACCGTCTCGACCGTCGTTCCCGAGAAGATGGGCCTCGGGGAAGTGAGCCTGTCGGTGCCCGTCATCATTGGCCGGACGGGAGTCCACCGAATCCTTCCGCTTCGTGCTAGTGATGAGGAGAGCGTGGCGCTGAGACGATCGGCCGACCTTGTCAAGCATCACATCGCGACCTTGGATCTTGCGGCTTAGGCCGGCCGCGAGTCTTTCAAGTGTCGTGCTATCACAAATGTTGTAACCGAGCGCCTTAGACCGCGTTCAGTTTGTGAGCCTCAATGCCCGCTCGACGGCCTGGAAGCGGGGCTCGTTGCGCAGTGGATCCATGAGCGAATCGCCTTTCTAAGTACTCCAAGCCCGAGTCACGCACCCGGGCGCCGCGGCGAGCCTCACCCACCCTCCCTACCTTGGCGGCACCCTTCATGAGGGATCTGCCGAGCTTCACCAAGCTTCACCAGTCTTCACCCACGTTCACCAACCTTGGGCCCAGTTTCATGCACCACCGCACTGGGGCGCATAGCGTTTCTGCAGTGCTCGAAAGCCCAACCGGGAGAACCGCAATGAACGTCTTGACATGCAAGTCGAGTCACCACTTTCGCTCCCTCGCGCTTTGCGCGGTCTGCCTCCTCGGCACCACCATAGCGTGGGCCGATCCGCCCGCGATGCCCAGCATCGAGGTCAGCTTCCGCGACCTCGATCTGGGCACACCCTCCGGCGCGGCCAGGCTCTATCGTCGCATCCAGGCAGCAGCGCGCAGCGTCTGCCAGTACGAACCCACCTCCCCCAGAGAGCACAGCATCTGGCAGTACTGCGTCCGCCCCACGGTCGACGCTGCCGTTGCCAAGGTAAACAACCCGCTGCTCACTAAGTTGCACTCCGGTCACAGCTCCCCGGTTGTGACGGCGATGGACCAGTGAGCGCGGGTTGATCGCGCACCCACCCGGGTCATCGCCCGGGTGGGTGCTGCGTTGCGTCGGGAAGCCCAAGAGGGCGCCCTCGGGCGTAAGATCGGCACACACTGTGGCAGGAGATGCTCGAGCACAGAGCTCCCCAATGGCGCCCGAGGCGTGGACTACGAATACCCGGGACCTCACCCCCGATCCCGCGGGGTACCAAGTCGATGATCTGATTATCGACCTTGCACCGCGGCGGGTGAGGCGTGCGGGAACGGTCATCCGACTGCAGGCCCTGTCTTTCGATTTACTCGTCACGCTCGTGCGCGCCGCGCCGAACCTTGTCAGCTTCGAGCAGCTGAGCGAGCGCGTATGGCCGGGCCTTGTGATCACGCCCGAAACGATCGTGCAGCGCGTGAAGCTGCTGCGCAGCGCTCTTGCCGACGACCCGCATGCACCACGCTACATCGAAGGGGTGCGAGCCCGCGGCTACCGCATGGTCGCCGCGGTGCGTCCGCTGACGGAAAGACAGGGCGCCCCCGAATCTATCGTGCCGCCTTCGCTCAAGGAGACGAAGGAAGTAGAGAGCCCAAGCGTGCACACTGGCACCGCGGCCACGGGGGCGGCCACGGTAACGCCCTCCTCCGCCACACCATCCGCTCGCCCTAGCCCTGCCACGAGGGTTCCGCTCGGCTGGATCGGCGGAATACTGACCATCGTGGCGCTGCTCGCGGCATCCTGGGCAGTGATTCATTACCGGGGAGTGGGCAAGCCGGCTGAGCGGATGAGCCCGGGAACCGCTCCTGTGGCGATCCACTCGCTGGCGGTGCTGCCGCTCGAGAACCTCTCGGGTGACAAAGAGCAGGAGTACTTCGCCGACGGGATGACCGACGCATTGATCACCGACCTCGCCCAGGTCGATTCCTTGCGCGTCATTTCGCGCACCTCGGCGATGCAGTTCAAGGGTTCTAAGGAATCCCTGCCGCAGATTGGCCGCGACTTGAAGGTGGATGCCGTCGTGGAGGGAACGGTCGTTCGCGGTGAAAAGCGAGTGCGTATTACAGCGCAACTGATCGAAGCCAGCAGTGACCACCACTTATGGGCCAGGAGCTACGAACGCGACTTGAAGGACGTCCTTGTCTTGCAGGATGAAATAGCCGAGGACATCGCCGAGCAAATCCGCGTCAAGCTGACCCCCAAAGAGCGCGGTCTGTTAATTCAGGTTCACACGGTCGATCCCGAAGCCCACGACGCCTACCTGAAGGGCCGCTACTGGGCGTATAAGGAGACCTCGGAAGGGGGATGGAAAGCTCTCGAGTACTATCAGAAAGCGATTGCCAAAGATCCGAACTACGCGCTTGCGTATGCGGGCGTCGCGGACGCCTTCCTAGTCCTGGCGCACTGGGCGACGCTGTCCTCGACCACTAGCGACGGTCTTTCTCTCCAAGAAGCTTCTCCCAAAGTCAACGAAGCTGCTATCAAGGCTCTTGCACTCGACCCTTCGCTCGCCGAGCCCTACTCGTCCCTGGCCTTCATCAAGCTCTTTAACGATTGGGACTGGTCAGGCTCAGAAGCTGACTTCAAACAAGCCATCGCCCTGAATGCGAACCTCGCCAGCGCCCATCATGGGTATTCGTACTATTTAGTGATCATGGAGCGACTCGAGGAAGCAGTGAGCGAGAGCGAGCGTGCCCGTGACCTTGACCCTTTCGACTTCTATGCTAATGAGTGGCTGGGACAAGCGCTTTACCATGCCCGTCGGTACGACGACGCATTGCGTCAGCTTCGGCGGACTTTAGAAATGTTTCCGGACCGCGGAGAGAGGCTCTATTGGCAGATCGCAGAGGTTTACGAGCAAAAGAGAATGCTTGCCGAGGCGTTCGCCGCGCGCCAGCAGGCGCTAAGCCTCGACAAGGATCCGAAAGTCACCGCGCTCGTCACCCCGCTCGGCGAGGCGTACAAACGTGCGGGCTACGGAGGCTGGCTGCTGAAGTCGGCTCAGCTCCAGGAACAAGCTCACCTCTGCGCCGTGCATGAGTACGCCCTGCTCAACGACGAAGCTCATGCCATGGCCTGCCTTGAACGCGCCTACGAGAAACACAGCGTGACAACACCATTCATACGCACCGCCCCCGAATTGGATTCCATTCGTTCCTCACCTCGCTTTCGCGACTTGGTCCGTCGCATCGGGTTTCCGCAGTCTCTGGGCGACAAGAACTGAATTCCACTTCAAACATCGATTGTGCGCTTTGCCATTGACCTCCTGACGGGGACCTAAATGGTCTCGGATTTTTTGTGAACGACAGTGGATTCGCGCATCAATCACTCGAGAAGTTGCCCTTGCCTCGCGGTTAATTCAAATCATCGATCGCGGGTAGCCACGCCACATTCGCGCCACCATCTGCCCATTGCTTTGCCACAAGTGCCTGCCAGACTCTTTCGATCAAGCTGAATCAGATCCTTCAGCGAGAGCGTGATGGAAAAAACCCTGGCCTTCAAATTGGCCACCATAGGGCTACTGGTTGCGCTGCTCATGATTGCCCTTTCCATGATCGGACACTTGGTCGCCGAGCGACGAGCACGCCGCAACGAAGTTGTCCAGGACATCGCCACAAGTTCGACTGAAGAGCAACAGATCACCGGCCCAATCCTCGTCATACCGTATGAGAAGACCGTCCGATAGCCGCGCGAGAACGACCGCGGTGAGCGGCATCTGGAAGAGCGCGAAGTGAGTGGCCAATTGCACTTCCTGCCGGAGAAACTTCGGGCTCGATGGAGATGTTCGCACCCAGCTTCGAGCTCGCGGCATCTACGAAGCACGGCTGTATCACGCACGGCTTCGAATCAAAGCGGATTTTGATGTGCCACTGCGCTACGGCTTGGGTTCTGATACAGGTGCCTACCGATTCGGGTGTCCGTTCATCGCTTTCGGCGTAACCGACATTCGTGGCATTGAAAGCCCGCTAACCGCGACACTCGATGGGGCACCTGTGAAACTCCTGCCGGGCAGCGGTACCGGACTGCTACGTGAGGGTCTTAACCTGGCTGCGCCAAGCATAAGCCCGGAGAGTGCGGCCCATTTGCAAGCTCGCAGTCGATCTCCCTCTTCCGGGCACGAGTGAATTTCATGTGATTCCCGTGGGGCGGGAGACACAGGTCTACCTCAAATCGAATTGGCCCCATCCGAGCTTCACGGGCGATTTTCTCCCCGTGCTACGCAAGCTCGACGCCGATGGATTCACCGCCCAGTGGACGACTACATTCTTCTCGACCAATCTTGAGGAAGCGCTGCACAGATGTGATGAACATGCCTCGTGCGTGGATTTCACTTTCCATCGCCTCGGGGTGAGCTTCGTGGACCCGGTGGATCAGTACCTCAAGACCGATCGCGCCATCAAGTACGCATTGCTCTTTATTACTCTGACCTTCGCCGGCTTCTTTCTATTCGATGTACTCAAGAAATCACCGGTCCACCCAATCCAATACGGCCTCGTGGGCGCAGCACTGGCACTGTTCTATGTTCCATTACTGTCACTCTCAGAGCACGTCGGTTTTGCTGTCGCGTATATCTTGTCGTCGGCGGGTGCGTCGCCTTGATCGTGCTCGCCGCAGTGATGATCCTCACCCGCAATGTCAGCTGGTCGACGATCGGTGCAGCTGCGGCTCACGGTACATCAAGTCACTATTGATAGCCAACGCCCATCACATAGTCCCGCAGCAATACCTCGTCATAATTGACCTCGTCGATGAGCGCGATCGCAACGTCGCGCGCGTGCAGGACGCCTTGGGGTCGCCCATCGTCATCCAGAATCGGAGCACATGGCAGGGTCCGCGAGCTCATGGCCGACCATACCTGTTGCAAATACTCGTCAACGTGACAAGTAAGCAAGGGTTTGGTCATTATCGCGCCCGCGTTGAAACCCACGGCATCGACCCCCGCGGTGGCGAGTACATTGAGGACGTGGCTACTCGAGATCACGCCAACCGCGATACCGTCGCCATCGCACACTACGACGAGGGGTGTATCCCGATTCGTTAGAATCCGGGCGGCGTCAAAAAGCGACGCCTCTGCGCTGAGCACCGCCAGCCGTTTTCGCGCAGTCTCCAAGATATGCTTTACTAGGATCATAAGCATCGTTCCTGATCTGTCGTTCGCACCCAGCTCGCCGACTCGATCTGATGTATGCGGGCATGGCGGCGATGACAATCCGGGTTCCGGGCTCTCTCGTCACCGGGTAGCGGGCCCAACCGATACGCCGAATGGTAAGAGCGTCATGACACGCCCTTCCTCCAATAGCCTTGGTGATTTCAATGAAGGATGACGCACACTACGGCCACCTTCAGGATGTGCAAGCGCCAGCTTGAGGACGGCGACACACGGATTCGATGGTCAAGGACAAACCGCTGCATAGGCGACGTTTCGGCGATGCCTGCCGATGAGCGCTCTCGAAGATCTGACTCTCTGCCTTCGGCATGAGAGACTTGGTGCTAAAGGTCGATAGCGCCAGTTAAACGTGCGAGCGGGCTCGCCATCTGGTGATCGCGGTCGCTCTCTCACGAACGAACGGAGACAGCCGATGGCCAAAAACGTGATTTGTCTCTGGTATGACGGCACAGCAGAAGATGCCGCTAGGTTCTACGCTCAGACCTTTCCAGACAGCGCCGTGACAGCGGTCCACCACGCCCCTGGCAACTACCCGGACGGAAAACAGGGTCAGGTGCTCACAGTCGAGTTTACGGTACTTGGAGTGCCCTGCCTTGGCCTCAATGGCGGACCGGCGTTCAAGCACTCTGAAGCCTTTTCATTTCAGATCGTCACTGACAGCCAGGCCGAGACGGACCGCTATTGGAACGCGATCGTCAACAACGGCGGCAGCGAGAGCGCGTGCGGATGGTGCAAGGACAGATGGGGCTTATCTTGGCAGATCACCCCGCGGATGCTGCTCGACGCAACGACCGATCCCGACCGTGCTGCCGCCAAGCGCGCGTTCGAGGCGATGATGAACATGAAAAAGATCGACATCGCCGCAATCGAGGCGGCACGGCGCGGAACTGCTCGCGCGCAGAGCACGCGTTAGAGCAGGCGGCGTTCCGGCCGGTGGTAGATGGCGCAGTGCCATTGCGTGTGCGCCAGGAGGCTGGGACCGTAAAAACGCTGGCGGTTTTCGCTGTGTTCAGTACGAATTCCCGCCGAACAGCTCAGATCCCACAGCTGCGTTGTTCCAGCTATGTACCGCTAGCGCCCCTAACTCGCGCAGAGCTGTCTCGCGACCGCGAAGGCCCTCCGCATCGCTAAGCACGCTGGCGGTTTTCATCAGCTGAAGCACCACGAGCTTTGCCAAGCCACTGAATCATTTGCCGGACCCGAGCGAGTTAGTATCCTCTCGCGGGTACCAAATTTTAGTACTTACAGCCTAATGTCTTTTCCGGATCGCCAGGGAGCCGGGGCCGCGGCAACTGGAGCTTAGCGTTAGGTGAGGTCGGCGAGATCAGTATTCGCTAGACGGCGTCACTGGACCAAAACTGTGGCTGTCAGAGGGAATAGCTTCAGACGCGCGAGCGAGAGCGGTTCCCGCCGTTTACGCGGGAACTCGATCGCGGAGTTCGTGCTTGCTGCGTCAGCGATCCTGGCTTGCGTCGCCGCTCAGGCGCAACGCGCCAACGAGAACGCCGTAACAGCGGCCGGCGATGCTTTTGGGACAGTGGTTGGCAGTCAAACCATTGGTCTGTACAGCCCGACGAATGCGCGGGGATTCAGTCCGACGCAGGCCGGGAACCTGCGGATCGAGGGGCTTTACTTTGATCAGCAAACTCAACAAAGCAACCCCTATCTGTTCAGCGGCTACGACATGCGGGTTGGCATTGCTGCCCAGTCGTATGCGTTTCCCTCACCGAGCGGGATCGCTGATTACACACTCCGCGCGCCGGGGGATAGTTTACTCGCCAGCGCGGTACTCATTCGCGGGCCGCTCGACATCGCTTCCGCAGAGATCGATGCGCAGCTGCCCGTCGTGAAAAATTGGCTCAGTATCGGACTGATCGCGGCAGCTGAGCGCGGCTTTGATTATAACTATTCACTCGTAAGCAATCGTCGCGCGATCTCGCTCCTGCTGCGATTCAGACCCGGTACCGGGACCGAGGTGATGCCCTTTGTTGGGTACATTCATAACACCGAGTGGCAAGAAACACCGCTAGTATTCGCGGACGGGATTCATCCGCTTCCCTTGTTCAATGAGCAGCGCCTGCCCGTACAGAGCTGGACCGATTGGCGCTGGAATCAGCTCACCGCGGGTGTGATCGCGCGGGTCTCCATGGCCAATGGCTGGAGCCTGCGGGCGGGACTGTTCCGCTCGACGGACGAGAATTACCGGAACTTCAACCTCCTCTTTCTGGATCCGATGCCCAACGGCATCGCCGATCAGGTCATGGACGTCGCGCCCGGTCGCATCGCGACCTCGTACTCCGGTGACTTGCGCATCACGCGGACGAAGACCCGCGGGAATCATAGGCGCGAGATCACTTTCGCGGTGCGTGGTCGGCACGTCGAGCGCAACTTCGGCGGAGATTCGGTGACGGATTTGGGGCCAATCAACATCTATCAGAGTGTCAGCATCCCGGAGCCTGCGCTCGCGTTTTCTGCCCCAAGTCTCGACAAGGTGCGGCAGACCGGTGTCGGCGTCAATGACATCGAGCGCTGGAAAGACCGTGCCTCACTCAGTCTTGGAATGCTGTTGACCAACTACACGCGCAGTGTCACCGCGCCAGGCGTTCCGGAGAATGCCCATCACACGACCGTGTTATTGCCGACTGTCAGTTTCACCGTGAATCCTACAAGACCTATCGCGCTGTATGGCAGCTACACGCGCGGCCTCGAGGACTCGCCGATCGCGCCGGCCTCGGCCGTGAACCGCGGCGAGCCACTGGCGGCTGCACCGACGTGGCAAGTCGATGGTGGGATTCGCGTCGTGGTACAGCCCCACCTGCAACTGCTCCTCGGCGCCTTCAAGGTGCAAAAGACCTACTTCGGCTTCGATACGGGCGGTCGTTACGCCGACATCGGAGAGATCAGCAGCAAAGGTATTGAGAGCTCTGCCACCTGGACCGATGCGGAGGGACTGACCCTCGTGGCTGGTGCCGTTTGGCTGCGGCCTGAGGTGACGCGACGGGCGGCAGAGCTCGCAGCGACGGGCAACGTCCCGATCGGGCCTGTGCCGGGAACGGTCAACCTCAACTTGGATTACGCACCCCGCGCCTGGCGGGGATGGGGAACATCGATGCAATGGACGTGGCTGTCGGCACGTGTGGAGACGAGCGACGATCGTTACCGCCTACCACCGCTTGGCGCGCTGAACATTGGGGTACGCTATTTGCTCAGACTGTCCGCGCATCAGGTCTCCGCGCGCCTCGATATAGGCAACGTGACGAACGCCAAGGGTCTGACACTTTCCTCCCAGTACCTGGTAACGCCACAGCTAGGGCGAAACTACACACTGACTTTGGCGGCCGACTTTTAGCTAAGAGGTGCTATACGTATATGGTTTGCCCCTCTAAACCGCGCAGGGTATTGAATTGCTGACCGCAGCGGGAGCCGCTGCTTTGATGGCTAATCGGAAGTGATCGACGGGCGTTGCGGCTCTCCCTGGAACAGCACATTAAGTCCTTCGGCAATGGTTGGATGCGTGAGGATCGCGTCGCGTAATACCGTGTAGGGCGCACCTGTCAACATCGCCATCTGGACGACCGCGATCAGCTTGCTCGCTTCCGTGCTCAACGCTGTGAAGCCCGGGATGCGATCGCTATGTGCGTCGATCAACGCCTTGAGGAATCCGCGCGTCTCGAAGATCGCCCGCGCCCGTAGCACCACAGGAAGCCTGGCGGCGCAGTAGGCAACGCCCGCGCCCCTAGCTTCCTTCTCATTCAACCCAACCCGCCCAAGCTGCGGGTCCGTGAATACGCAGTAACGGTACCAGGCGATCGCGCGTAATTCGCTTACCGTTCCAGTTGTCCCGGACTACACGGAAATCGTCGCAGCCGACGTGTGTGAACTGCGGACTCCCGGCGCCGTCACCCACTGCCCATACGCCGCTCGCGATGGTCTCCAGTCGCTCATTAACGCGAATGTAGCCGCGCGAATCGAGCTCGACGCTCGCCTTGTCGAGCCCGATTCCGCCAGTGTTCGGCTCACGCCCCACAGCCACAAGACGGTCGCTGCCGTTCGATCGCCCGCTCCCCATGCGCGGTGCGCATTCGCGCGCCAATCCGTTCACCCGAGCGACCGCCGCGCTGATCCCATTGCACTACGGTAAAGTATTCTTCCCATCCTCGCGTATACCACCAACTTAACGGCAACTCCACGTAGCCAGGATCGCCGTGGAGCACCAGCAGAACCGGATTGCGCTTGTCGTGGCCGCGGATCGTTACCCATTGGGCCTTTCGGTGACGGAGGTCAGTGGTCGATACCTTCATCGCGCACGGGCATCAGCCTCCGGTCTTCACTCATGGCAAGTTCGCCGCACCGGCATTGTTGGCGCTCAGTGCACCCTGGAAATTGATCAGCCCCTCGGCTGTGATCGGCTCTGTTCTGTCGACCCCGAATAATCCCGAATTGAGGCGAACCGTCAAGGTTACAAAGTCCTGGCCGTGATTCGGCAGACGGACGCCGCCATTCGACCAGTGTCGGAACGTCAGCTCGCCGACTGAGCGATTACCGGGCAGCGGAAACCGGATCCCCAACTGAGACGCAAAATCCAGGCGCGTGATGCTGAGTTGGTCCGATTCGGTCTTAGCCGCGATTCCGAAACCGAAGAATCCCCTGACCGGTCCGCGGCTGAATAATCGCCAGCGGCGCGAGAACGACAGTCCCCAGTACGGATCCGCCATCAGGCGCCCCTGCTGATAGTGCGCATCATAAAGAATCTGGCGTGTACTGAGACGAAAGAGTCCAAGCTCGTAGCGGCTGTCGCTCCAGGTGAGGGTAATCGGCAACACCACCCCACCCGTTGTACCCCAGAAGTGGTAGGTTTCGCCGATTCCGATTTGCACTTCGCAGCTCTCACACAGCGACTGGGCGCGTGCGAACCGGGGCAGGCAGCCGCCGCTAACAAGCACTGCCATTACGGCGCCGTGGATGAGAGCCTTGACGGGGATGCGACGCTCGCGAAGCACGAAAAGTAACGCCTCCCTCTAGCAGTTGTGAAAAGGACCTGACACTCCAAGCCTCAAGATAAGGTGGGTCGCCACGGCTCGATCAGTATGCTTGGGGGAGACGCACCGCTCCGACCATGAGAGTGGGCAGCGCTCTGTCAGCTGGTAAGAGAGTGATCCTCCTAAAGAGATAGCACCTGCAGCGAGGCGGCTCTCACGGGACCGCCTGCCGTAGATAGCGCTAGAAGGGCCTGGAGCCCCCTGCGCTTACAAGACCTTGATCTGAAGCAGCTCTTCCCGCGCGGCCTGGCTGAAATCCTTCAACGGAGCTATGCCCTCCCCGACATTGACCAGGTCTCGGAGTTGACGGACTGACTTGTTGAGCGAGGAACGGGTGTCAATCACACCGGTTGGAGTGGCCTCACGCCCATCGCGCGCGCCAGGTAGTCGGCGCAAATCACCGGATTGGGAAACAGCAGTCGAAACGCCAGGTAGATTGCGCAGGGTGCGCTATGAAGGACTCCGCACGCCTCCTCTGGCAACGGACTTTCGGCGCTGGGATTTTCCTGTCGCTACGGCTTCCGCCCCTTGCTTAAGACGATCGATGAACCACCGTGCGGCAATCCCCGGTGGCGCATCAGTCTGATATACCGCGTGCATGGACAGGACAAAACCCCTGGGCGGTGCGTCGGCGGCGACGATCTTGACCAGCGTGCCGCGCTTGAGGTCGGTTTGCACCAGCTCCGCGGGCATCCCGCCCCACCCGAGCCCCGCACGCAGAAATGCATGCTTCGCGCCAAGATCGGCAAGCCGCCATGTGCGCGGCGAGAGAACCCCAAACTCCTTTCCTTTCGACAGTGTGGAGCGGTCGGTTAGCACCAGTTGGATGTGCTTTGCCAGCTCGCTGGAAGGGATGGGCCGACCAAAGGTGGCCAATGGGTGCCGCGGTGAGGTGCAGGTAATCAGGGGTACCTGGAGCAGCGGTTCCTTGCTGAACTGGGGTGGAACGAACGCCAGCTCTCCTGAAATCGCCAGTGTGCACCGTCCATCGAGAACCGGTTGAATCACGGCGCCCAGGGCCTCCACATAGAGTCGCAGCGGCGTGAGCGGAAATGCGGCATGAAACGCTGTCACGGCCGCTGTCAGCGTCGCCATGGGGAACATGACCTCGACGACGATCGACAATTCAGGCTCGAGTCCGCCGGCCAGGCGCTTGGCTTGCGCCTTCAGCAGATCGACATCGCCGGCGACCGTGCGCGCGTGCGCGAGCAGTGCCTGACCCTCGGCAGTGAGCACCGGCCGCCGTCGCGCGCGATCAAACAATTTCACTCCAAACTGCCCCTCCAGGTTGGCGAGGGTCTTGCTGATGACTGACTGTGCACGCCTCAGCTTGCGTCCGGCGCCTGAAAAACTGCCTTCATCGGCTGCAGCAATAAAAGTGCGCAGTTGATCGAGCGTTACGGCATCCAGCATCTATCGCTCCAGGAGATAATTAGCATCTATAAACATAGACTACCACGATACCTTGCGACTCCCTAGGCTAAGCCGACTGTGTCTCTTAATCAGGGCAACAGCCCGAGGTGGTAGCCGTGAAAGTCGCGTTATATGGAGCTACCGGCAAGTCCGGGAGCCGCATTCTGAAAGAGCTCGTGTCGCGTGGACACACCGTCACCGCGATTGTGCGCAACCCGGCAAAGCTGCCCGAACCCGGTGCTGGCGTGTTCGTCAAGCAGGACGACCTGTCCGAGCCCAGGAAAATCGCCGCCGCGATCGATGGCGCCGACGCTGTCGTTAGTGCATATGCGGCACCGCAGGACGATCCCGAAGAGATCGTAGCCGTCACCCAACGTCAGGTCGAGGCACTCAGCCACCGGCCCAATGCGCGTCTGATCGTCGTCGGCGGAGCCGGCGGCCTGAATGTCGCCCCCGGTGTGACACTCGTCGACTCGGGATATCTCCCGGAGGCGGCTCTCCCGATCGCCAAAGCCCACGTCAGGGTGCTTGGCGTGCTCAAAGCATCCACAATCGACTGGACGTATCTCGCTCCCGCAGCCTATTTCATACCCGGGGAGCGGACCGGCAAGTTTCGTCTGGGCAAGGACCAGCTGATCGCCAATGAGCAGCAGGAGAGTCGCATTTCGCTGGAGGATTACGCCATCGCGCTCGTGGACGAGCTCGAGAAGCCTAGACATCGGCGCCAGCAATTCTCTATCGGATACTGACAGTCGTTTCCAATCTTCGCACCAACCTTATGGAGTCTGCCGTGAACACACCTCTAGCGGCCCCCGGCCGTAGCTTGAGTGACTCACTTACGATCAACAAGCGCGACGCTGCGCTCGAGCGCTTTGCCGAGCTGGCAGGCCGCCTGCTGCTCGCGTCGCTCTTCCTTCTCTCCGGTCTCAGCAAGCTCGGCGCCTACACCGCCACCGCCGGCTACATGGCTTCGGCAGGCGTGCCGGGCGCACTCCTCCCCGCGGCCATCGCCCTTGAGGTGGTTGGCTCGCTCGCCGTCATCCTCGGATGGAAGACTCGTGTTGCCGCCACTCTGCTTGCCGCCTTTTCGTTACTGACCGCGTTTCTCTTTCACAACAACTTCGGTGATCAGATACAGATGATCATGTTCCTCAAGAATGTCTCGATCGCTGGGGGCTTCCTGTTGCTCGTAGCCAACGGCGCCGGCCCGCTCAGCCTCGACCGACGGCCCGGCCTGGTCTGACTGCACCGGTCTGCAGCATGGTGTGCGGGGAGAAATTGAGATGAGTGTTCCGTACAGGCGTGCGTCCCAGGGTCCTGTAGCCGGACGACTTGCCGGCAAGGTCGTGGCGATCAGCGGGACGGGTGGTGGCTAAGGACGAGCGGCTGCGCTGTTGTTCGCACGCAGCGGTGCGACCGTCGTCGGCTGCGACAGAAATGCAGACGGCATTGAGGAAACACGGGAGTTGGCAGAGCGCGATGGCTACCGTGTGCAGCTCAGCGTAATAACCGATCTGACGGAGCCAGTTGCTGCGAAACAATGGATCGATGAGGCGGTGAATCGAAATGGCCGTCTCGACGTCCTCTACAACAACGCAGCCTCGGTGCACTTCGCACCTGTCGAGGAGATGACGCCGAAACTGTGGACAGAAACGCTCAAAGGAGAGCTGGACATTGTGTTCATGCCGATCCGGGCCGCGTGGCGCCACCTGGCGCGGCAGGGCGGCTCAATCATCAACAGCGCTTCGCTATCCGGCATGCGGGCCCTCGAATACATCGGAGCTACCGCGCACGCAGCATCCAAGGGCGGCGTCATTGCAATGACCAGGCAGCTGGCGCTCGAAGGTGCCCCACACGGGATTAGGTGCAATTCCATCTCGCCAGGCCCCCATTGCGACACCTGCGACGCAGCAAGCCCTCGACGCGGACCCGCAGTTCAGGCGCCATTTCAGCGGGTGGCCGTTGCTCGCGCGCGGTGGCGAGGCTGACGATGTGGCCTAGGCAGCCCTGTTCCTCGCCTCAGACGAAATCGCGTGGATTACCGGCATCAACATTCCCGTGGACGGCGGTATATCGTGCAAGACCGGAATCACCGAACACGAGTAGACTCACGAGCCGCATTCTAAGTAAGTCCTTGTAAAAACAGTCCCGTGGATTAGTCAGGCATTGTCATGAGCGGGCGAACGGCA
>Ga0306920_100003164_pt1 | contig 20871 bp, 17 predicted proteins | sample flu12Cox44000170_FD_204666 | JGI IMG/M metagenome (GOLD analysis project Ga0306920, IMG submission 204666) | Lab enrichment of tropical soil microbial communities from Luquillo Experimental Forest, Puerto Rico - flux4day.12C.oxic.44.000.170 (v2)... | ecosystem: Environmental > Terrestrial >... | reverse complement strand
GTCGATTGCGCCTTGTAGGAGGCCGATTCCGTGCCGTGACAGGTGATGCACTTCTCGATGCCGGGAACGAGGACGTCGCTGCTCGATTGCGAATGCGTGGCGTCGTGGCAATCGCTGCACTGCATCGCGTGTGCTTGGCATGGTCGAAGCGGGCCGGCAACAGAAAGCGCGTGAGCATCACGACGGGTGCGACCCGGAATTGGCCTCGGGTACTATCGGTGAAATGACAATAAAAGCAGCCGCGCTTCTCGTCGAAAATGATCCCTAGCGCCTGCGCGGTCTTTTGCCGTACCCAGGCGCGCCGGCTTGGTGCTTCGCTTGGCGGCGTCGAGAGGTCGCCCGGCAATCGGCGTTCGACCTCCAGCGCCGGCCGCTTAGGGCCACCTTCCCCGAGGGCGAGGCTAGCGTAGAAACCCGCGACATCGGCTTCAACTCTCGCGTCATCGCCGTGTGGCACCTCCTTCCAGGGCAGCGTCGCGTCGAATTTCAACGCATGGCAGCTTTGGCATTGGCCCTTATAGGTTATCGTGAGGAAACCTTGGCCGCTCGGCTCGGGCACATGGCAGTCCGCGCAGACCATTGGCTTATAGCCCAGTGCGGGAAACCCTCCGGAAACGAGATGAGCAGCATGCGAGAATACGATGTTGGGGTGGTCGGCCGGGGTCGGATAGCTGCCGAGATGGACTCTTTCGAAGTTCCGCGCGCCAGCATCGCGAACGACGGTAACGCGGAATTCAGGGTGCCCGACGGGAAAGCCGCGTACGTCGCGGGGGCCGGCCGTCGGCATTGCCTCGGCAAGCGAGCGATGGCAATTGACGCAAAGCGTCCCCTCGCGGATCACCAGACTGTGCAAGCCGCGGTGCTCCTCGTGACATTCTGCGCACCGCGTCGTTTGGAGATGCCGGCGCAGCTGGTTTCCCCCGACGGCGGCCGCAGGTGCGATATGATTACCGATCCCCCATGGCAGGTCAGGCACGCGGCGTCCTTAACCATGATAAATACGCCTTGGTGGCAAGTTGCGCACTTTTGTGCGAAATAGCGATGCGGGTTTGAGATCTCTCCGGGATTCCATGCGATCCCTAGGAAGGTAGGGACGCCGGGTACGCCCCGATCGGCGCTGTCCCACGAAGAATAGAGGGCGATCGGAGCCGCCAAACCTAGAATCGTGAGGATCGCAAAGAGCGCCCAAGACACGCGGCGCTTGCTCAAACCCGTTTGGTCCAGCCCTATGCGGTTTCCCGTCATGAGCCGTTCGAGCGAATCGCCGATCGGTTGGACGAGTTCGACCGAGAGGGCCGCGTCGAGCCCCTCGAGGGGCTTAGTCACAATGATTTTGTAGGGGCCGATCAGGATCTCGTCGCCCGAATCAACCAACGTGGCGCCTGTGGTCTCGCTGTTGACGTACAGCGGCGAATCGCCGAGCCGCTCGATGAAAAGGCCGTCCGGTCTCTGGCGGAGCACCGCAGCAGCAAGCTCGACGCGGATGTCCGCAAGCGGCACCTCGTTGTCGGTGCCGCGGCCAAACCGGACACTCTCTGCCGTTACTGTATGCGACCTCCGAATCACCGCGGTGCCGCGCCTAGTGAGGAAGGTAACCTCAACCTGCATGCGCTCGGCCTATCGGCAGTCGCACGAGGTCATAGCCGCGCTACCAAAGACAGAAGACAGCTATAACATGGGCCAGTAGCGCGGCGAGCAGCGCGAAGGACAATGGCACGTGGAAATAGAGCCAGATGTCCATCATTGCCTTGTATCTGATATCTTGCCGCGTCCGCGTCAAAAGCTGGCCCTTCTCGTCGAGCAGGACCCTAAGTTGGCGCATGGCTGCGGCGAGCTCCGGCGTAGCATTCGTGGGTGTTTCGGCGATGCTTGCCAATGCTGCAGCTGTGGCGCAGTTCGGATAATGGCCGGAAAGCTGCCGCCAGAACGAGCCGCCGATCGAGGTCGCCTCAACAGCGCGCTCGACCGCCGTTGCGGTCCTGTCGTCAACCCTCATTGCAGCGGTGCGGAGCTGATCGTTCAAACTGGCGATCCGGCCGAGCATTTGCGACATTGTGCTGCCGTGACGATTTTCGGTCATCAACCTCGGAAAGCGGACGTAGCAGAAGACGCCAAAACCTCCACTGGCAATCACCAAGCACATCAACGCAAAAGCGAGGGTGTGAATATTCCAAGCGAAATGAAAACCGGTATGGAGGGTGGCGATAACGAGAAGACCGACTCCGAGATAGACGTGGGCCGACAACCAGGCCACCAGATTCCCCTGCTCTTTTAGATACGAGCGCTTGCGATAGCCGAACCACATCAGCCAGAGGATGAGAAGGGCGCCCGCGATGCCCAGCGTGTATCCGGCCCAGCTGCCGCCATAGCGGGAGCCGTAGGGCGAATCGACGAGGTAGAGAAGAAGGGAAACTGCGGCTGCGGCGCAGGCGATTTTTAGGTAGCGGAACCGAGCGTAGACCAGGAAGGACTCGTGCCGAACCGGCCGGTCGTGCAAGCCTGCAGCGGGATCGGTGACGGTCATTGGCCGCCCTGCTGGATGACGCTGATAAACTGCTCGGGGGAGACCCTGATAGCGGCACCCGTTGGACACGATCTGACACAGGCGGGACCGCCGGCAATCCCCCTACACATGTCACACTTGACCGCGTGCTTGCTGCCGGTCCGTTTGGCCATCGCCTCGGGAGTTCGGTCTTCTCCAGGTCCGCTGCCCATGCCGAACAGCAGCCAATTCAAAAGCCCCGGTTTCTTCGGCGGCAGGGCTGCCATCTGAATGACCCCGTAAGGGCAGTTGCGCTCGCAATTGCCGCAGCCGATGCAGTTGTCTCCGATAAAAACTTCACCGTTCGGCGCCCGGTGGATCGCGTCCGGCGGACAATCCTTCATGCAATGCGGGTTCTCGCAATGTCGGCAGGAGGTCGGCACATGCAAGGTGGCATAGGTTGGGCCGCCCTCGCGGTTGAGGCGGCTCACTCCCTGGTGCGTCTCGGCGCAAGCTTTCTCGCAATTGTCACAGCGTACGCACAATGATTCGTCGATCAGCAGGACGTCGGTAGCCTCGCCGATCCCCTGCTGCATCAGGAAACTGATCACGCCGCCATGCTCGAGGCCCAATTGCAGCCGGTGCCGATCCACCAAGCGGTCCGCGAGCTTCTTCTCGACTTGCAGGCGCAATTGCGGGTCGCGCTCGACGAGCGCGCGGAATGCGGCGCTGTCAATTCTGATCGCTTCAGTGGCGACTGTCGCCCTGACCGTGGCGCACCGCGGCGCATCCATCAGCATCGCCATCTCGCCGACATAATTCCCGGCCGGGACATAGGCGCTCACAACGTCCTTGCCGGCGACGCGGGCAGAAACTGTCACCGAGCCGCTTTGAATGAGGTAAACCGAATCGTCGCGCGCGCCTTCCTCGATCAGCGTGTCGTTAGGCTTGAACTGGACGACCTGTGCGGTCCGCACCACTTCGTCGAGAAGCTGATCGTCCACCTCGGGCGCCAGATGGACCTTGATCTGGCGAACCACCGCCGCGCTATCGATGGCCTGCTTGACCTCGGGCACCGACCGGACAAGACGGATCATGGTATTCCGGTCGACCTCGAGCAGAAGCGACGGTGCAGTTGCCACGATCGTCCTGGTGCGACGCCGCCCGGAGAGCAGCGCCAATTCGCCGAAGAACTTGCCCGCCCCAAGTTTGGCCAGTTCTAGGGGGTCGTTCGGGTCTGTGCGGATCCCGACCTCACCATCAAGTATAAAGTGCACTGAATTCGCGTACTCGCCCCGAGCGAAGACGACATCGCCCGGCTGCTTCTGGTAGAGTTCGGCGCGGATCAGGAATTCTCGGATCTGCAGCGGTGTGAGCGTCGCGAACAGCGGTAGTTTCTGATGCACTGCCGTCACCAGTTCGGCCACCGTCATCCCCACCTTGGCATGATCCAGCTTGGCCTGGATCAGGGGTTCGTCGGCAGGCGCGATTTTGTTGCCGAGAATGTATTCGACGACCTCGTAGCCCTGGTTGAGACAATGCTTGATCAGTGGATAGCCGGCGAGCGCGCCAATGATATAGAGGCCGGGGATCTGCGATTCGTAAGTTGCGGAGACCTGAGGGTAGGAGGTAGGACTGTCACTCGGGAAGCCGATACCGCACGATTCTACGAATTTACGCGGCGGCAGGGCGCCAATTCGCGCGATGATGCGATCGCATTTGACGCGTGCCTCGCCTTCCCGCGTCTCCAAAACAAGACATCCCGGCTCCACCTGCTTCGGCTCGGAGTTCATGAACTCCTGGATTTGGCCCTTAGTGATCGCCGCCTGGATCAGCGCCGCGTTTGCCGGCTTGGCATACGGGAAGTCGCCGCCTCGATTGACAACGATGACGTTATTGTTGGCGCAAAGGCCCAGAGCGTTTTCGATTCCGGCATCACCAGTGCCTATAACGACGATTTCCTCCCCTTGGTACTCTTCTGGATCATCGAGCTGATACTGGACCATCGGCAGTTCGGCGCCAGGAATTGTCAGCTGGCGAACGTTGCCCTGGACGCCGATAGCGAGAACGACATGTCCCGCGGTTAGCTTCTCCCCGCCGGCCAGTGCAATCTCGAAATTGCTGCGATGGCCGGTAATCGCAGTGACCTCTGCATTGAGTCGTAAGTTAACCTGCGCCTCCCCTACTCCGCTGGTCCAGCTCTCGATCACCTCCTCCCGAGACTCTTCCTTGAAAGCGAGGTCGCTGCGCAACGGCAGAACCTCGGGGGTAGCCATCACGTGCTTGCGCTTCTGATATTTGAATATCGTGTCGTTGAGATGAGGCGCCCGTTCGAGGAGGATGTGCGTTTTCCCCTCCCTCGCGGCGCGCGCAGCCGCGCTCATGCCCGCCGGCCCAGATCCGACAATGGCAATCATGTAGTCCACAGCCACCCTGCCGTCTCCCCACGCTCGGCTGTCGACGCCAGCGGTTGCTTATACCGGAACACCTTGCTTCCGGTTGCCGGCTACTACGCCCTCATTGGTAAATTATCTTATAAAGCGGAGAGCCTCAAAGACAGCATTCTTCATTGGTTTCGAATATTGGGCCTCACCCGATAGTAGGAGCAGGTCCCATTCGAGCGCCGCCGGAGCAATAGCCTCTTATATCGTATGAACTCGGGAGTTTCAGGCACGCGAATGCGTCGGGGCGCTCGGCCCATGTGGGCACATGGCGACAAAATCTCGAACGCAGCAATCAGCGTTCTCGGCTCGCACACATGCGGAGCATGACGAGCGTGGGAGACTGGGCCCTACAAAGCTTGGGGCGGCTCAACGCGCCCTTTCTGCCGCTACCTCATCGAGGCGTTGGGCGCCACAACGCACGAGGGTCGATCTCCCTCAAATAGCCCACAGTATTGCCCCCGCTCGACTTGATCTAGGTCAAGGGCAAGGTCGAAACTGATTTGGTCTGCGAATCGCTCGGCCGGGCGCGAGAGCCGGAACGGGCTTTCGCGCATCGAGAAAAAGCTTCCGGGCGGCAGAGGGGTTGCGGTGTTGGGAAGCTGATTGGCGTCGCCGTCATCGGTTGACGTAACCGCTTCCGCCGCGCGCGAGAAATTCAGCATGAGCAAGCTCGTGGTGGAGTGCCAGCCGCTGGGGCACAGTGAGCGGGCGCCGTGAATCGAGCATCACTTGGCCGTTGCCGTCGATCCTCAAGGGGCGGCCATCGAACTCCAGCAGACCGTCGAGCCCGCGCTCGTCGAGCGTCCAGTTGCGCACGGGCCCAGTATCGATGTGGATAAAGCCGGAATGCGGGTACCAGCCGACGCCGCCGCGCCTCATCGCGCGCGCCGCCGTCATCGCCTCGGGGAGCTTGGAGCCGAGGTGCAGGTCGAGAGCGCGGCCGCATACATGTTGGCTACTCTCGGCTACCCCAAAGATCGTGCGCGCGAGCATGGCATTGGTCTCGACCGTGCGGTAGGCGGAAAGGATCGTCGCTCGGGTCTCGCCCACCGCATCGAGGACATCGGCCAAAAAGTCGATCACGCCCACATCAATCTGGGTCTTTTCGCCGGAATGATGATCGCGCAGAAAAATGCAAAGCTCCGCGATTACGCGGTCGATCGGACCCTTATCATTCCGGTACGTGCCCTCAAAGGTCTCGCTGGTGTGGACATTGAGGAGGCGCAGCCGGCGCGGCGCGAGTGGGCGCGCAACCCCGCGCGCCGTTCGCGGCCATGCTGCCCATCCCGTGGCCAAAGAAAGAAACAGACGTCGATCCATTGGCACAGGCCTGGAACGTTTCATCCAAAGTCAAATACCGTTTGAGAAGCTTCGATGTAACCTCGTTATTTAAGCAGCTCTCCAGACCGACCGGGCCATAGCCGAAGACCCGGATCGGGGCGGACCGCTACGGTCCATCAGCGCCGGGATCTTGGAATTCGGGTCGAGCTCGAAACGGCCGCTAAGAAAATGGGCCGCACCCGATCGCAAATGTAGGCAGACCCTGGTAATCGCGCGGGCTGAGGGTGGGATGCGCCCCCGAAAGTCAGGTTCGCAGCCGGCTCGCCGGTGGAGGAAGGGGGATTCGAACTCTTGGTCTTGCTTCAAAGTTGACAGCCGCCCTGAGCCGCTTCGGCACCTCTCGATTCGATAGCGGAGCGAACGGCTGGCCGCGCTCGTGCTCGTTCTCAGCGCATAACTGCCGGCTCAATTTTGCGGCGCTCTTGAACGGTCGCCATACCCTGATCGGTTGGGTTTCCGTTGCAATCCCGGACGAAGCCGGCCCGACGCCCGCTCGCCCTCCGGAATACGCACCCATCGGCGGCACCGCTTTCCGTCGGCCGGCATCCAGCACTGCCGAAGCGCGCGCACTGCCCTTTGACCGAGGAGAGCGCCATCGGGAGGCTGCCAGTCAGTGCGCAATGCCGGCGCCGCTATCGCTCATTTCGGCAACGAACGAGTTCGACGATCACGATTTCATGGTCATCCTGGGCCGCGCGGAACGCTGGCTTTGCTGCTCAGCTTCGTCGAAGTCGCGCAGCACCTGCTCGAACTTCTCTCGCGGCATCGTCGGAAAGCCAGGGCGCAGCACGTCGAACTCCGACGTGCCGAAAATGGCGCAAAATCCCGATTTCGGCAAGACCGTGCGATCCGCGAAATCGGATATCAAGGCAAATCACTGGGTTAGAATATTAATCGGTTTGCTCCCCGCGCAAAACTGGCGAAAATCCTGGGTTCCGCAGTCCGCCCTTGTCTTGAAAAATGGTCTGGGTGCCGGCCGTCAGCCGTTTATAGGTCGGAAAATTGGTGCCTCGACCAGGGAAGAAAGGAGAGACGGGTTCGCTCTAGACTCCCTCCATCGCCGACAAGTCTGCTGCGAGCCTGACTCCCTCCTTTTTACTTTTGCTCCCACTGAACGGCTGAGACGCGCAGGACTCGGGAGAGGCCGCACTACCCCGGTAAGCGGACCGGCTGGCCGGGTGCCATCGGCGGACGTCGCAGGAGCATACATTGCCTGCGGCACAAGCCGCGCGGTCCATTGCTACGCTCGGCGAGATCAGCCGAAGGCCGCCAGGAACCGCCCGTTATACGTAGGCGCGCTCGGCGCGCCGGATGGCCTGGAAGCGCCGAAAGGCCTTGCGCTCGTCTTCAAGCCCCAGGAATGAACGGATCGTGCTCCCGCGGAAGGTGTGCGCGAACATCTTCGGGGCGTTCCGCAACAGGAAGAGCGGGTTGTGGGCGAACGCGGCCGGCATGTGGCGCAGCTTTATCCAGCGCTCCGCCCGCCACCGCAGGAACTCCACCTCATCCGCCGAGAGATGTTCGGTCCGGACGACCGCGGTGGTGCCATCATATTCCTCGAGCCGCTCGTTGATGATCAGCCCGCGGTCCCGGAAATCCTTGGTCATCGGCGTGCCCGGGTACGGCGTCGGGTGCTGGATGTAAGGCCAGTCCACGTATTTTCTGGCGAATTCAAGATTGGCCTCGACCGACTCGCGGGTGTCGCCGGGACTGCCGACGATGAGCCCGCCGACCACGATCATCTTGTTTCGATGCAGATGTTCGATGGCCTTGAGCGTCGCATTCCCCGATTTCCGCCCGTTCTCGCGCTCGCGATTCTTAGATTCGGCTCTGAGGAACTGGAGGTCCTCTTCGAGGATGTTCTCGATGCCGAGAAAGACGTAGCGGAAGCCGGCCTGCCGCATCAGCCGGGCGAGCCGCTCACCGTGGTTGGCGATGGCCGATGTCATCGCCTGGACGGTGTATTCGAGGTCGTTCAGCCCGGCGTCGATGATCGCCTGGCAGAGCGCCTCGAACCGCCGCGCGTTCAGCGTGATGTTATCGTCCACGATGAAGAGCGACCGGGCGCCACGGTCGCTCGCGTCCCGGATGTCAGCCAAGACTCGCTCGAACGAGTAGGTATGAAAGTTGCGGCCGCGCATCTCGATAATCGAGCAGAAGCTGCAGTCGAAGGTGCAGCCGCGCGAGGTCTCGATGACATCGACCTGCCGACCGAGCAGCGTATAGCCGCCGAGCACCCGCACATCGCGCCGCGGCGGCCGGATCTCGCCATCCTCCAGGCCACTCACGCCCCGCGCGGGGTTGTGGCGGAAGCCGTCGGCGCTTCGGTAGGACAGGCCCGCAATGTGGTCGTATCCGCGCTGTGCCTCGATCGCGCGCAACAGTTCACGGAATGTGATCTCGCCCTCGCCCCGCACGATGAAGTCGACTCCGCCGTCGGGGTCCTCTGTGTAGGCCTCAGGAGCGAGGCTCGGATCATACCCGCCGACAACGACGCGCGCGCTAGGGCGCCGCATGCGGACGAGATCGATGATACCTTTTGCCGTCTTGCGCTGGAAGGTCATGACCGAGAGCCCGACCACGTCGGGCTCGTGCTCGGCGAGGAGCCGCTCAACGGTCTCGCGGACCCGGTTTTGAACGAGCAACAAGTCCGCCGCTGCGACCCGATGGTGGGGATCGACGTTCCCGGCGAGCGACGTCAACGCCCCGTTCGGCATCCGGATGGCGATCGGCGGCATGTGTTCGAACGAGTCCGGCATCGAGAACAGCAGGATGTTCATCGGCGCGCCCCCTGCATTCGTTAGCCCGGGCCGCGGGCGCCCGGGACGCGTTGCAATCCCTTCGCCCTTCGCGCCGCCCTCGACCGGCGGAAGGTCCTCGACGCGAGGCTGCGCCCGCGAGGCGCAAGGACGGCGCGGCCCGGCCGGTGTCGACGACGATCATGCGCCCATACCGGATAACATTGAACAGATTTTGCAGGTGGAGGACACGAATGGCCTTACCAAAACGAGAGCTCGGGCGGGCGGGACTGCAGGTCACGACCCTCGGCTATGGAGCGGTGGAATTGCGAGGAGTCCACGCGCTCGCGATATCACAGAAGAGCAAGCGGAAACCATTCTCAACAAGGTGCTCGACAGTGGCATCAATTACATCGATACCTCAATCGATTATGGACTGAGCAAGGAGCGGATTGCCAGTATCGTGAGATCAAAAGTCCTGGAGGCTTGTCCCCACCGAGCAGATCGATTGCTCTATCTTGGCCGAAGGGACACCCATTCGAAAATGGCCGCGGCAGACAGTGCGACAGGGGAGGCGGCCGCTGGGGTTGGTTTCTGCACGCATCGGCGGCTATGGAGAACCCGACGCGGTTTCAAAGAGACGCGATGAGCCCTGGTACCGCGGCTGGCGGCGAAAATTTTGACGTAGCGTACTTGGTACTCAGCGGCACGACGACGGCGGCACGCTGTCCCGAGCTTCTGCATGCGCTGGTCGGGCTTGGCTTTTCAACCGTCATCGCGATTCCGACACCGAATGCTTCGCGCGTGATCGCGCCGCGCGACCTCGGGGATGTCAAGGGGGTCCGGGTCGTCGAATCGTATTTCGATCTGGCCATCCGCCCACAACCGCCGCGTGGGGTAGTGGTGTTCGCGCCCTGCAGTTTCAACTCGCTCAACAAGCTCGCTCACGGCATCGCCGACAACCTTGCGCTATCCGTGGTCTCTGAGGCGATCGGGCGGGGCACGCCGGTGATCGTGGGCCCATCGCTGAACGCGCCGCTCCTGCACCACCCCGAGGCTCGGGCATCGCTAAAGAAGCTGCCTACCTGGGGCGTGACCATCGTCCCGCCGGTCGACGAGGGTGAGGGACCGCGCCTCGCCCCGACTGCAATGCTGATCGATGCCGTGCGCCCTTACGTCCGCCGAGGCTGATGCCGTTCAGCAGACAGGCAGACGGGCCAGCCGGCAGGGAGGGCCATATAAGCCGATCTTAATTTGAGCAAGCGCGCCGGTGCGACTGGGTAGGCTCATGCCCGCACCAATACAGCGAGGCTCCCACCCGATTCCCCACCGGAATTCGCACTACGCGGTGGGACTCGATGGCACCAATGGCTGGCATAATCGCCTGGAAGTGACTGATTTTCAGAACGGGAAGGAATGGGACACCACAGGGCGGGACGCGCGGCAACGCATTACAAAACCGCCGCACTGCGACTTTGCTAACCCGGCAACTCAATAACTTACACAAGCGCTATTCGCATCGAATGCTCAGTTCTGAAATAGGCCTCGCCATCGCATTCGCCAGCGACCAGCGTCGTTCACGCTCGGCAGCGCTATCATAGCCAAACGCCGGAAGTGTTCTAGTGTTAACTAGAAGAAAGGAATCCCGACGCCGTTGGCTGCCAGCTGTTCGGCAGCTTCATCCAGCGCCATCATTTGCTGCCTCGCGTCGAGGATCTTGCCGGCATCCTCCATATCGCCGCGCCGATACGCATCGGAAAGGTCCCGCAGGATGCCGCGATAGAGATCCAAGGCTTTTCCGGCAGCGGCGGGGCTCCCGACTTGGACCGGGCGCAGCCAGGGCGCTGCGGTGCCGCTCCGCGCTCCAGGCCAGGAACGCAAAACGATACCGATCTCGCGGAACCGGTTATAGTGGTCCGTCCCCTCCGCCACGATCTGGCGGGCGAGTTGCAGCAAGGGCTCCGGGTAGCCCATGTGCAATGTCGCGACGACACGCGCATAGGCGCCGTCCAATGTGCCGCTGGGGCGCTCGACGGCGATGAAATCATCGAGTGTCGGCAGAGCAAGCGGGCGGAGCTGGCGGTCGCGTTCGCCAGTCGCCGTCGGCACCTTGCGTCCGGGTTCCAATGAGGGGCCGCTGTCCCGGATTAGGCCGAGTTTCGCCAATGTCCATAGGAGCTGATTCGCCCAGCGCAGATGCCGCATTTCGCTGACGGCAATCCCCAGCAACTCGTGCCGCACGAACAGTGCATCGGCCGCGTTGCGCGGATCGGTAAAATCCTCCGGTTTTTTGAGTGAGTAATAGGCGTAGAGGTATTCGAGCAGCACTACGTGCTCGAGCCCGCACAGCGACACGAGCTCGTCGGCCAGCGTCTCGGCGGTCGGAAAAGGCTCGGCGAAGGCTTCGAACCCCGGAGCGTACACGCCCTGGTTCTCTCGTCCCTCCAGGACAAAGGCGAGCGAGGTCCACTCCTGATTGATCTGATAATGGCGGAGCCGGAAGGCGTTATTTCCTCCGGGAGACTCAGTCGCTGCAGCTCTGCTGTCCCGGTCCGCCCGGAGCCAATCGAGCGGCCGGACCGCGAGATCCGGATCCGCCCCAGCCGGTCCCTCCGCGGAAAACCCCTCGTCAACGCCGAGCACGATATCCGGATGATTTGCCGCCCAATAATTGCAGGCGCAGTCGCGAAAATCGTGCATCCATGGAGAGCAAAGGCTCTGCGTGAGCTCACCCGGTAAATAGACAGCGGAAATTACACCAGTATCGGGATCGACATATTGTCGGCGGTAATGCGTCAGTGTGATCCTGACGGGTGCAGTCGGTGAGGCATCGACGTCCCGCAAGGCCTGTCGGCTCGCTGCAGTGTGGGGCGCCTGGGTCAGGACAATGGTGACCTTGTCGCGCGTCAGACTTCGGGCAAACCGCCAGAAGCTGGCGGCATCCAGTTGTTGGGTGTTTGCGAGGGCCTGGAGGTCGATCGTCTTGCCGCCTTGCGCAAGCGAAGTCAGCCGCCACTCGCCTTGACCGAGTTTATCGAACGCCGCCGTGACCGCGGCGGAGAGCTGCTGGGCATCACTCGGCGTCTGGTCCGCGAGTGCCGGGTCGCGGTCATCGGTCGAGGCAAGCACTGGCGGTGTTACGCCGAAGTTGAAGACAAGCCCCGGGAAAAACCGGCGGTCGAGGTTCCGGTGGTCGAATTCCAGTCCGGGGAAGCAATTCCCAACCCCGCTTTCCAGGCGCGTTGAGACCGGGTTGCCGGCAATTTTAACCGCGGCACGTGCGGTCAGATTCCGCGGAAAGATCTTCTGGCTCATGTTTGCCCTCTGGCGAGCAGTGTCGGATGCCGGTCCAGGACATAGAGGTAAGTCCGCAGACAGTGATCGAGCCAGCCGCGAATGTAGTCACAACCCGCGCGCCCAGCCGTAGCCACCTCCGCATGACAGCCTCCGCCGCAGAGATAACGCGCCCAGCACGACGCGCAGGGCTCCTGGGTATCGACATGGTGTGAGGCGAGGAAAGCGCGCCGCGCCGTCGCGTCCATTCCATCGTCGAGCGAGCCCATGCCAAACCCCGGCACATCGATGGTTCGGTGACAGCTGTGAAATTGTCCTTCAGCGTCGAGCGAGAGATAGGAGGCGGCCGATCCGCAAGGGAGCGGCCGCGCTGCGCCGCGGTGGATCTCCCGAAGACCCACCCAAAGATTGGAGAAGAATGGCCGTTCGCCCGAGGCCACGCGGTCGAGCTCGATTTGCGCAGCCGCGATCATATTTTCGAGGAAGACCGGCCAGTCTTCCGGACGCAGTATCAGCTCTGGCCGCGGACTGGTTCGCACCGGCGCAACGCCTGCTTCCGCAAACCCGAGCTCGTGCAGCCAAGCGAGCCGTCCGGCCACGTCGAGTTCATCGCGGGTCACCGTCGCACGCGCTCCAACGCGCGCCTCGCCGGGATAGGCGAGCAGCGGCGCAATCCCGCTTGCAACCGCCGCGGCGCTCTCTCGACGGCCGTGTAAGCGCCTGTGCCGGTTGTGGGTTGGCCCGCCATCGATGCTGACGGTGACAGCGAAGCGGTTCTCGCGCAGGAGCCGGATATCGTCCTCCCGCAACAGCGTCCCATTCGTGGTGACCCCAAAACGCACGGCAATACCAGCACGGGCGGCTGCAGTGCGCGCATATTCGACGCAGTCGTGCACCAATACCCGGTTAAGGAACGGCTCACCGCCGATAAACCCGATCGTGACCGCTTGTCCCGGAGCATTGTTTATCAGCGTATCGATGCCGCGGAATGCAACCTCTCTCTCCATCAGACGAGCGTTGCCGCCGAACCGCCCTTCGTTTGCATAACAATACGCACAGGACATATTGCAGACCTGTGCAACATTCAGCGACAGTGCAGTGACGGGCGGCAATTCGCCCGATTCGGTGCGAGCCGGCCGCACATACGAACGCAGCTCCGCCAGCGCCTCCGGTTCTTCGTGGCTGAGCGCGGCAAACGCGTCCTCATCGAGCTCGAAGAGCATCGAGCCTGGCACCACGAGCACCGCCGGCTGCGGGCCGGTCACGAGGTGGAACCAGGGTTGTTCCGGGGCCTGCGCGGTTGTCACCGCCCTGCCTCCTTGGTGCCGGACTGCTCGCTCGGCGCGGCGCGGCGACGCACAACCTGAGTGATATGCCGGCGCACCGGACTAAGCTGCGCGAACGTCTCCTCGTCGATTGCCGCCAGATGGTCGATCAGTGCCATCACTTCGCGGTACTGCCGCCAACTCAGTGACAACGGCGCGGCATCCGAATCGCGCATGTAGGGTGGCATTCGCATGTCATGTAAGCCATCGCGCAGCACTCGGGGGTCCCGTTCTCGCGGCGTGAGCACTTGTTTCGGCCGCGGACCAAGCTCGTCTGTGGGCAGTTTGTCCGGCGGCTGCGCAGGCAGGTCCGCGATCCGCGCAAAGGGGGGCCGCAGCAGGTGGCGAATGCGGTCCGCCTGCGTGCGGAACAAGTTGAGCATATTGTCGATGTCAGCGACCTCGCTGTGCGTGTCTTGCGCCACCTCCGTGTAGCCGAGGCGGCTGTCAGCGGCGCGGGGGCCGAGGACGCTCGGGATCTTATCGGCCAGCGGCCGGTCCACATCGGTCATCGAGCCCGGCAGGCTCGTTACTGGAACGGGATCAGGATCGTTTGGCTGCTGTCCGGAAAGCGTCATTCGACGCAGCGCGTCGAGATTTGTGAGGCTCACCGTCTCGAACACACGCCGCAACAGGTCGGCGACCTCATCCACCGTTACTTGCTCGCTGATCTGCTCGGTGGTCAGGGCCGGCAATTCGCGGTCGGCAAGATCATCCGCAAGCGACATGAACGGTCGGCGGTCAGGCGCGAAATCCGGCGGTCCGGCGCTCGCCCGGGCACTCGCGATCAGCCGATCGGAGCTGACTTCGACGGTCGCCTCGATCACGACGTCGCAAGTGTCGTCTACCACCCCCCAGCTCTGCCCGGCGATGCCGGCGGGGGTGTCGAGCACCCCGTCGAAGGTGTCGGCGGGTTCTGGCTGCTCCAGATCGTTAGTCGGCCGGAACTTGGCCCAGCTCGCCGCGCCGTTGAGGATGCGGTTGCGCTCGGGAACGATCTCATATTGCCGTAGCGAACCGGCGGGAGCATCCGGGTCGGGGGCGGCTGTGGCGCTCGGCGGTCCAAAGACCTCGCCGGCACCAGGCGTGAAGCGGATCCGGATCACGTCGAGATCGACGCCGAGCTCATTGCCGGGATAGGGACGGATGGCCTGCAGCCGACCAAGCGGAATCGGCGCACTCGCCATGACCAGCGGCGGGGCGCCAGCGATATTGGGGCTCACCCCCAGCAGCGGCACCGGGGCGTGCTCGTTGCCGCGGACGGTGACCTCGGCGCCGAAACCATCGGACGGCGACCTGGTGCGCCGTGCGGCCTTCATATTTGCCGCGCGGACCCGCCAAGATACCCGCCCGAGCGAGCCGCCGGCGGCTTCCAGCAGCGTCGCAGTGAGGGGTTGGAGCTCGTCCGAATCGTCAAATCGCCCCCATAATTCAAAAAACGGCGCCGTGGGGCGGATCTTCTGGCCCGGCCCGTCACGAAACAGGATGACGGAGGGCATATAGGGCCGGATCGAACCATCGGACTGGACACGAAGGCTCACCGCTGGGCGGATCACCGTTCTCCCGGCGCCGTGCGTCGCCGGGTTTTCAACCCAGTCGAACGCGTCCACCGGGGTGTCGCTGGCACCGAGCCGCGCGATGGCAAACGGCGGGAGCACGTACACGGCGAGGAGTCTGGTCAAGCGTGTCCCCCGGTATTTATTGTGGTTAGGTCAGGGGAAACAGAATAGGGTTAACGACAGTACCCATTCAACAAAATCCTGCATGCTGAACATTGTCATTGCAGGCTGCGGTTTCGCCGGCGGGGTGATGGCACTCCGGTCACTGCAGCTAGGCTTCGGGGTCATTCTGCTCGACGTACCGCGCCCTGATATCGGCGGCGTAGAAATCGTCCCGTCGAGCGCGCGTCGCTTGCTGTCGGAGCTGCAGCTGGACGGAGCACTTGCAGCAGCCCGGTCCGGATATGGTGTCGGAATGCTGCGTTGGCTTGATGCCGACGCCCCGGAGTTCCGCGATGGGCGCGCGTTGCACGTCGATCGGCTCGCGCTCCGCCGCGCCGTGATGGCGGAGGCCGCATCCCGCGGTGCGGAAATCCGCTGCCTTCAGCAGTTGCCGGAACCGGATGAGAGCACCTTTGCATCGATCGATGCGAGCGGCCGGCGAGCTGCCTGGTCACGTCCCGTAAAACGCTATGGCCGCCGCCGGGCCGACGTGTTCTCGGCTCCCGGATTGACCGACTACGATGCCGCGCTCGTCGTCGGGCTTGAGTTAGGCTGGTGTTATGCCGCCGCCGATCAGGCGGGAACGACGATTGCGGTTATTCACGATGGTAGACAGCCGCGACCGCAAATAGAGCGCGCTATAAGAGGCACATTTGGCATCGCGCAAGGGGCGTCGCTGATTTATCTCGGCCGTCGCCCCGCTTTTCCGCAATCGGCGGCCGCCCCGGTGCGAGGTCGGGTTATCGCGATCGGTGACGCGGCATTCAGCCATGATCCAATTGGGGGGCGAGGCCTGTCCTTCGCTCTCGGCTGCGCCTTTGCTGCGGGAGCGGTCCTCCAGACTTGGCGTGACCAACCAGCTCGCCGGCAGGAGGCAACTGCCTATTACGAGGACTTTGTGAGAGCCGAACAGCGGCGCCATCTGGCGTTCTTATCGGGATACCGAGAGCCCGCGCGGCAGGCGCTGCCTCCGCAAGTTGTATGGTCCGCGAAGAAGGCGCGCGCTCCACTGGCGCTGGCGAAAGGCGTCGAACTTGCCGATGTCGCATTGACGGAGACCGGGACTCCAGTGCGTTGGCTGGGACGTTTTGACATTTTAGAATTGCAGCCATTGTGCGATCGCGGTCTACCGACAAGCGTCCTGATCGAGACGCTGGTTTGCAGAGGATTTATGGAGAGTGAGGCGCGCGCAGTGCTCGACTGGGCACTGCGCAAAGGCATTCTTCGGGCGGGGAACCCGAGCAATTCAGTGGCGGAGAATAGCCACTAATGTGTCGGCGAATTCTCCACCTTCGCACAGAGAGCCATCGGACCGTGTTCGACAATGCACTACGGCTCTCGCTGTTTTCGCTGTTTTTTTCAGCAAATTATCAGCCATCGACCCTTCGTGCTCCCCGGAAATCCTGGGGCGCGGATGGGTTGGTGAACGACAGAACAGTGGAGCGCCTCGCCGTTCTTTTCGCTGTTTCTGTGGTTAACTTGGGTAACACAAGAAGCGCAAAGGCGGCTCTACCGCCTGGAAATGGGTTCAGCGCGCCGTGTGATGAGATCCGCATGTTGCGACAATATCATAACTGTTATGTTTTTGTCAATTTAGCAATACGCTGATCGCAAGAGGTGACCTCTGAAACCTCTTGCTGCAAACCTCTATAGCGTCTTGACGAGGGTCGCCACGGAAATGTGTGGCCACGAAATTATTGGCGCCCCAATGGCGGGAGGGAAGTCAAGAATGACCCGCTGCACATATTGCAGCTGAATGAATGGATCCGGTCCGGCTGCGGGATCAAGGACCTTTTCAATCCAGAAGAGGGCGTCGAGCCGAGTGGCGTTAGCGTTCTGGATCACAAACGGGATATTGACGATCCCGGTTTTCAACTGGTTCTGTCGAAATCTTAATCACCACTGTTCAACGATATCTTGTTTTCGTGCGTCGATCGCCGCTTGAAGAACGCGAGTCGGGTCCTTAATGGTTCCGCATCATTTAAGTTGGCGGGCAAGCATTCCTCCGGTAACTTTCCCTCGCTATATTGCTTTAGGTATTCATCATTGGTGACCCGGTTCGCTGGCGCGCTATTGAGGTCCGGGGTCTCGCCAGTGAACGGCGTCGAATCGACGGGATCGATTGTTGGTCCGGTATTCAACCTCTTAGCAAACGTGCTCTGCGCCAATACCGAATCTCCATGTGGGATGGTGGCCAGGCGCGCGTAACTCTCCGGTGTTACAGGCATAATTCGTAAACTTTGTCTCATCTGCGAATGGTCGATGCGGCAATGTTTAAGACGTTTATCAATCAAGTCGAGCCGACGGGCGGAATACGGCCAGGGGCCCGTCGTTGAATTCACCGCTGCGGGGTCGGCTCGGTTGCACGCTGCTGATCAAGATCTTTCAGCCGTTGCTCGGCGGCCACATCTCCGAGATCGCGGGCGCGACGATACCAGGATGCGGCCTGTCCCGAATCTCCGGGGATGCCGCGAATACCGACGCGGTTGAGAAAACCCGGATCGAAAGTCGCCCCGAGCCGCAGCGCCGCGGATGGGCTACCCGCATCGGCGGCGCGTTCGTAAAACAACCGAGCCGAAACAATGTCACCGGCGCTGAGGAAACCATCGCCGCGAGTTACGAGTCCTCCGATCTCTGCCAGGGATAGGCTTTGGTTCGCCGCGGATGGTGCCGAGGGAACCGATGCAGGGGGCGATACCGTTTTCGGAACCGTCTGTTGCGCTTCCTGTGCCGGCGAGGCGATGAGCGGTTCCGGCGCCTGCGCGGACTGCGTTACCGTCGATCCGGCGGCGGGCGATGGCGACGGCGGTTTAGCTGCGTCCTGTGCCAGCGGCAGCGCAGTGGCCGGCAATGTCACCCCCGGTGCCGGCGCAGCCTGGCCTGGGTCAGGTACACCCGCTGACGTAGCCCCCCGCGGGGCGGCGCGATCGGCTGTCGGAGCACGCAGTGCAGCGACTGGCGGTGCTCTCGGAAAAATCGGAGCGGATTCGCTAGGCGGCATCTCGCTTGGCGCCGATTGTGGCGGCGCAGTTTCCCGCGGTAGTGCGATGCCGGCGTCGGACTGTTCCGGCAACTGCTCTGGAAAATAGTACGACTGAAGCAACAGAAAGGCGCCGATCCCTAGAGCCACGAGGACTCCGGACATGGCCAGACCGCGGAAAACACCCGCTGGAATGCCGCGAGGCTCGCTGTGCGCATGCCGAGCCGCGAGCTGATGGCGAAGAAACTCGATACCCTCGTCTTGGCCAACTTCCTGAAACTCGAACCGGGCGGCAAGCCGCTCCTTTAGAAACCGCAACGACGGTTCTTCCAGCCGGCTCTGGAAGGCGGAGCGCCCCAGCAGCAAAGCCGCGGCATCTTTCTCGCCACCATGCTGTGTGACCTCGAAAATTTCCCCGATCTGCTGATCGGAGAGCTGGTCCACATCAGCAAACACGAACAGAGGCGGAGCCGGCTCAGAGGTTTCCGACGCCGCATTTGCGCTTTTGCTGGGCGATAACGCCGCAACCACGGAACGCGCCAGGGATAATTCCTCGGATGTCAGGTCCGCATGGCAAGCGATGTCGATCACCGCGTAACCGGACCCAGCAGACTTGCGGAGAGCCTGCGAAAGCAGGCGCGGTGCCGCTGGCGGATCGCCGGTGACGAGGACCGAGCCGCCACCGGCGCGCAGGGCCGCAATAATCCTGTAGGCGAGCGAGAGGTAATGGGCCTCCGTCGCAAAATAGTCGGAGTCCTCTTCGGCTGGGGGGACAGTTTCTCGCGACGGGGATGGGCTAGCCCTAATCATAGCGGCGCGTCGGCTAGACGAACGTGATCGGCAGGTTCGGAGGTGGGCGCCCGGACGTCAATGCTCCGACCTCCTCGACCACCGCGCGAATACCAAATTTGTGCCTCACACATCAAACGTCCCTGCGATCCTCCCAACTTTAACCTTACTTCACGTTAACCTTACTTCACGTTAACCTTACTTCATGTCGCGGGGTCGGCAAAGGGCACGGCCGAGCGGTGACCATCACCTCAGGCAACCGGAACGCTATCCCGAGGTCAGACTTTCAGCAGTTCTCAGGCGACGGAGCGGTTGCGGACGAGTTCGTAGAGCGCGACGGCCGCCGCGTTGGAGACGTTGAGGCTCGGCTGCGCGGGGCGGGTTGGCAACCGCGCAATATAGTCACAATGTTCGCGCACGAGCCGCCGTATGCCGCTGCCCTCCGAGCCCAGCACGATCGCGATGCGCTCGCCGAGGTCCAGCTCACCGAGCGAGTGTGCGGCGGTCTCGTCGAGGCCACAGATCCAAAATTGCGCTTCCTTTAACCGATCGAGGGTGCGGGCGAGATTGACGGCTCTGACGAGCGGTACGCACTCCAGGGCACCCGAGGCAGCTTTGGCGACCGCCCCCGTTATCGGCGCCGCCCCTGGTTTAGAGACAACGACCGCGGCTGCGCCGAAAGCGGCTGCCGAGCGCAGTATCGCGCCAACATTTTGCGGGTCGCTGAGCCGGTCGAGTACGATGATGATGCGACGGCCCCCCACGGTCCCGGCCCGCCGCAGCACCTCATCGAGGTCGAGCTCGGCTAGCGGTTGGACTTCGAGCGCCAGCCCTTGATGGATGGCTCCTCCCGGCAGGATTGCGGCCAGGCTGTTGAGATCGAGCACGCGCACCGCCTCGCCACTGCCGTACTTCGTGGCCCGGGCACCAGCAACAAGCGAGGCCGCCTCCCTTTCGTGACCGGCGACGACCGCCAGACAACGCCAGCGCCGCGCCGGATTGGCAAGGGCGGCTATCACCGCATGCCTCCCATATATCCAACTTCCGACATTGGGAGACCCGCGGCCGCGTTTGGGCGAGCGTCCGGCCTCCGGTGACGCGGCTGCCGCGTGTCCGGCCTTTGCCCTCATCGGGCGGGAACTGGGCGAGCGGGGGTACTTCGGATGATCTCGCTGCGGGGATCGGGCGTTGCTCATTTTGCTCGGCCTCTTGTAGAAAAAGCCCAGATTGACAAAGTCAAGCCAACATCTTATGACGCGCGTTCCGCTGCGCCGGACGGCACTTGATCCCGGAGGGGTTGCCGAGCGGTTAAAGGCAGCAGACTGTAAATCTGCCGACGTACGTCTTCGTAGGTTCGAATCCTACCCCCTCCACCAGCGCTTCGGAATCGCGGCAGGGACCGAAGGTGGGTACGGAAGGATAACGACCAGGCGAGCGCGAAGGCCGAGCAATAGCGTAGGGCCGGATAAGGCAAGGGATCGGCGTCGGTTGCAGCTAAAAGCGGGTGTAGCTCAATGGTAGAGCTCCAGCCTTCCAAGCTGGCTACGTGGGTTCGATTCCCATCACCCGCTCCAAGCCGCGACGGCTGCTCGACGAAGATCTTGTCCTCTTTTTGAGGGAAAACCCCAAACGATGTCGAAGGCGAAGTTTCAGCGGACGAAGCCGCACTGCAACATAGGGACGATTGGTCATATCGACCACGGCAAGACGACATTGACGGCGGCGATCACCAAAGTGTTGTCGGAGAAGGGCGGGGC
>Ga0306920_100003163_pt1 | contig 20872 bp, 17 predicted proteins | sample flu12Cox44000170_FD_204666 | JGI IMG/M metagenome (GOLD analysis project Ga0306920, IMG submission 204666) | Lab enrichment of tropical soil microbial communities from Luquillo Experimental Forest, Puerto Rico - flux4day.12C.oxic.44.000.170 (v2)... | ecosystem: Environmental > Terrestrial >... | reverse complement strand
CCAGACTGCCGTCCGGCTCGGAGCGTCGCAGGCTTTGACTTCCCCGGCGCAGGTGTCGGCCCGCGGCTATGACGCGGTGCTCGACACGGTTGGCGCAGATGTAGCGCACGGCGCACGGGACGGCGGACATTACGCCTCGGTGGCGACCGAGGACGGCCCGCTGCCGAACCTGGCGCACCGCGGGATCTCCGCGACCATGATCCAGGTGCATCCGGATGGCGCGGTCCTCGCGGAGCTAGCCAGGCTTGTCGACGCCGGCGCCTTGCGGCTGCGAGTCGACTCGGCGTTTCCGCTCTCCGGCGTGCGGATCGCGCACGAGCGCGCCATGAAGGGCGGGCTGAATGGCAAAGTGGTCTTGATGTACTGAACGTGGAGCCGCAATGACACCTGACGAGATCAATGCACTGCTCTCCAAGCCCAATCATGCTGTCGTCGGCACCAGCCGGGCCGACGGGACGCCCCAGCTCACAGTGGTCTGGTACCTATGGGACGGTAGGACCTTCCGGTTCTCCACCACCAGAAACCGCACCAAGTATTTCAACATCAAGCGGAATCCTCGTATCTCCCTGCTCGTCGACGACTTCGACAATAAGTGGCACGTGGTGGCCTACGGACATGCCGAAATCACCAGCCAGGACCTTGACTTCTCGCGCCTGCTCTTCCAGAAGTACATGCCGGATGATCCACGTGCGCGAGAAGGAGATGACGACCCCGACCGGGTGGTCGTCACCTTGCATCCCGAACGGATCCTCACCGGCAGCTGACCCGTTACCGCCGACGCGGTCGAACCGTCCTCGTGCATCACCAAATACGAGGTCGCCAACGCGCACATCGGTTCGCGATCCGGTATCACGGTGACGTGGCCGGAATGGCGCTGATCGATTCGAGCCACCAGGATCAGGCGCGACGGCTTCAGGAGGGTAACTAGTTAGGTCCAGCCGGAGTCGGCTGCTGATTGTCGTGTCTCAGGAGCGGTGTGCCTGGTCTCACCAAATGTTGCCCGTGGGGTACTTTGGTCTCAGTGCACGTTGCCTGGCATGTCCGGTCGCATTGCCTTTTGCCGGGGGATCAGCTGTCTGGTGCGCCGGCAGTTGCCTCGATGACCGCGCGGATAAGCCGCGAGGAATGCCCGGCGATCTCGTCGGGCGGGCACGGCCTGTCGTGTTCGAGCCACCAGATGATCGACTGCAGGAGCATCGCCGAGATGACGCTGGGGACCAGCGCATCGGCATTGCAGCCGGGAAGGCGATGCGGCCCGGTCGGCTGCGCGCGGCTGGGGTGCGTTATCGCTTGTGGCGCTGGTAGTAGCGGGCGACGCGGGCCCGGTTGCCGCAGGTGGCTGGTGAGCACCAGCGGCGCTGGGGGTGGGCGGGCAGGAAGAGCATCCGGCAGCCGGGACCTTCGCAGCGGCGGACCAGGCCGATCGCCGGGCTGGCCAGAAGGGTGGCGGCGGCCTCGGCGAGCTGGGTCAGCAGGACGGCGGTGGCGTTCCCGGGCCTGCGCGTGGTGATGCTGATCGTCCGGCCGTTCCAGCCGAGTTCTCGGTAGGCGGGCGCGTCTTTCTGGGCGTCGGTGATGGCGCGTAGCGCCTCCGGGGGCGGGGCAGTGCCCAAGCGGGCTGCTTCGACGGCGCGGGTGATGTGCGCCCGGAGCGTCCGGACCGCGCGGAGGTCGACCTGGCCGTCGGCGAGGTCCAGCCGGTCCTGCTCCGCGGCTAGCCAGGCCCGCAGGTCATCTGGGCTGTCCAACAGGTCGACCTCGCCGCCGGGCGGGCTGGCCACGGTGTTGACCAGATCCAGCGCGAGCGGCTCTCCGACGAGCGGTCCGATGATCATCCACTAATGCTACCTAAATAAGTTGACGCATTAGACGGACGGCAGGAGACTAATGTGTAATCAAGTTCAGGAGGCATGTGACATGGATGTTCCCAGGGTGGTCCACAGGTTCGCCGACGTGCAAGGAGTCCGCGTCTTCTACCGGTCCGCCGGGCCCGAGGACGCCCCGCGCTGCTGCTGTTGCACGGGTTCCCGTCGGCCTCGCACCAATTCCGGCGGCTCATCGACGCCCTCGGTGACCACTACCGGGTGATCGCGCCGGACTACCCGGGCTTCGGCCACACGCAGGCGCCGCCAGGTTTTGCTTACTCCTTCGACGGTCTGGCCGACGTCCTGGACGGCTTCATCGACGCGGTCGGGCTGGACCGGTTCGCGATGTACGTCTTCGACTTCGGCGGGCCGGTCGGCTTCCGGGTGGCGGCCCGGCACCCGGAGCGGATCGCCGGCCTGATCATCCAGAACGCCAACGCCTACGACGAGGGCCTGTCGCCCCTGGCCCGGCAGATGATCGCCAACCGCCCCGGAGTCCCCGGCGCGCAGGACAGCGCCCGGCGACTGCTGGAGCTGCCCGTGACCCGCAGCCAGTACGAGGACGGCGCCCGCTCACCGGAGCTGATCGCCCCCGACGGCTGGACCCTGGACCAGCACTTCCTCGACCAGCCGGGCCGCAAGGACGCGCAGGTCGCCCTGGCGCTGGACTACCACTGCAACGTCGAACTCTACCCAGCCTGGCAGCGGTGGCTGCGCGAGCACCAGCCGCCCGCCCTCATCATCTGGGGCTGCAACGACGCCTTCTTCCCCGAGCCGGGGGCCCACGCCTACCTGCGCGACCTCCCCGAGGCCCAGATCCACCTCTTCGACACCGGCCACTTCGCCCTCGAAGAAAACCTCCCCGAGATCGCCCCGCTCATCGCCGCGTTCCTGGACAAGACCACCCCCGCCCATCCGGACAGGAAGGATCCTTCGATGAAGATCGCCGTCATCGGCGCCACCGGCCACCTCGGCGGCGCAGTCGCCCGCGAAGCGACCGCCCGCGGCCACCACGTCACCTGCCTGAACAGCAGCAATGTGGATGCCGCCGATCCAGCCTCGGTCAAGCAAGCCGTCACCGGACACGACGCCGTCGTGGTCGGCGTCGACGGCGGCGACCGCCTGGTGCCGCGCAGCGCCGAAGCCCTGAGGCCCTGCCGCTCGCCGGGGTGACCCGGCTGGTATTCCTCGGCGGCGGCGGCAGCCTGGAGTATGCGCCCAGCCGGCGCTTCGTGGACTCCCCGGACTTCCCGCCGCAGTATCTGCAGACCGCCCGCGACCAGGCCGACGCGCTAGGGATCCTGCGCGCGGCGCAAACACCCGTCGCCTGGTCCTACGTGAGCCCGCCGCCGCTGTACCTGGTGCCCGGGGAAAAGACCGGCCGCTACCGCGCCGAGGCGCGCGACACGCCGATCACCGACGAGAACGGCCAGAGCCGCATCTCGGTCGGCGACTACGCGGCCGCGGTCATCGACGCCCTTGAGAACGATTCCTTCATCCGCCTCCGCTTCACCGTCGCGTACTGACCACAGCCGCGACCCAGGCCCTCGGGAACACGCCCGGAATGGCTGCCGGCACCCGCCAACGCGACCTCACCCGGCCCGGTTACCCATACCGGGCCGGGCACCGCCACGATCGTTCTCATCCTCGGCGCGCTGACCGCTCTCGGGCCGCTGTCGATGGACATGTACATGCCGCGCGGCCGCCAGGCGTCCGGCTGGGCCAGCCTCACCCAGGCCAAGCAGGCCGTCGCCGGCCTGGTCGCCGACGGGCTGACCAACCCGCAGATCGGCGCCCCGCGGTCCATCTCCCGGCGGACCGTGCAGACCCACCTGACCCACATGTTCGCCAAGCTCGACATCGCCTCCCGCGCCCAGCTCACCGCCCAGGTCACCCGCCACCGCCGGCCACAGCCGCCCCCGGCACCGGCCGCACCGGCTGCGGACAGCGCCGTGACCGGTGCGCCTGCGCGCGGAGCGCATCGGCCCGGCAGCGCCCGCCCCCCGCCGCAGGCCGGCGACCGCAGCGGCTGACGGCCCAGCCCGGTCCGCGCGCCGGCGACGGGATCCGCCGGATGGCCGATGTCTCACACGGCCCCGGGGCGGCACAGTAAAGACGATGCCGCCGCGGGACGGCGCAGCCTGATCGTCACGGAGGACTAATGACGAACCCGATCACGCCGCCGAGTCCAGCACCACCGGCACAGGACAGACCGTGCCCGCATCAGCCCCCGTGCCCCGGGGCGCAGGAACCGGATCGCCTCGCCGCCCGGCTGGTTGCCCGTTACCCCGACCAGGGCTGGAGCCTGCTGTGCAACGGCGTGGTACTGCTCGACGACGGCGGCCAGCTACTCCCAGACGGCCGGATCGTCTCCCCGGCCACCACGCGCCCCGGTGCTGCCATCTGACAGACACGACAGCGGCGTCGACAGCGAAAGGGCAAAAGCAGGTGAGCATCACCGCATGCGGGTTAACGTTCGCGCTTCAGTTTGCGCCAGCCGCCGGCGCGGTTGTTGGCAATGATGTGCTTGAACATAGCGCTGAGGGCAGGCGCATTGATGGCCTCGCCCTGGCGGATAGCAACGGTACGGGCAGTCTTGTTGTCGTGCCCAGCGGTGATGATGCCGTCGGGATCAGGGACGATGCCGCCGTCATAGACGAATACATTCACGTGGTCCCTGGCCGCTAGCAACGCGCAGATGTTGCCCTGGAGCACGAAGTACGGCTGCCGGCTCCGCTTGATGGTCTCGGATACCTCTGGGTCGGCGGCATGCACCAGGTCGCGGACCTGCCGGCAGATGGCCTGCTGCCAGGCCGGCAGGGCGTCGATGTAGGCATCGACCCGCTCGTCAGCGGCGTATGTCATGGTGAATCCTTCCCCGGCCCTGGCCTGCGGCCGGTGACTTCACCGATTATCCGGTAGCAGCCGGAGATTCGCATTCTTACCGGCCGCACGGCCCGCGGTACCGCCCGCTCTGGCAGGCCCCCGAGAGCGCGCACGGCGACATGACCAGATGTCGGCGCTGGGTCGTCCCGGCCGCGCGGCGATATGTGTCAATTGCCTGGTGGCTGGAAATGGCGCAGGATCTGGCGTGCGTAGTAGATCTCCCAAGGTTCGCCGGGAGCCTCGGCCGTGTATTGCTTGTCCAGGCTGACGAGCAGGTAGATCAGCTCGCTGCGCACCGGCTTCGCGCCCAGCAGGTCCGGCAGCTCCGACAGGTCGATGAGCCACTGCGCGTACCAGGACGCCCAGTCATCGTCGGCCCCGTCGACGATCCGGAAAACACGATGGTGAGTCTCGCCCGCCTCATGCAACAAGGCGCTGATCTGCTCTACTGCGTCCGCCATCTGGTCCCTCACGCGCATTGATGATGGGGCGCCACGTGGCTGCCCGCCCTGGCCGCTGCCGGCGGCATCAACATCATGATGACGGGTTAGCGCATGCGCGACCAGCCCGCGACCGTAATGGCAGTTACACCGCCCTCCAGCGGCATGACAGCGCATCGCCTGTAAGGGCTGCAGGAAGAGCAATCCGCAGGGCCACCTCTCCAGAGAGCAACGTGGAACTACCCCGACCGGAAGCTCATATGACCCAGCCATTCGCGGGTCGGGGCGGCCGCGTACTCGGTGCAGGCCAGGGTACAGACCAGGGTGTCCACTGGCGCGACGCGCCCGCGCGAGCGACGATCGTGAGGCAGTACCAACTATCTGGCTGGCGCGGGGATGGGTCGTTGGCCTGGAACGTCGGGCCGGACCGACCGGTCCGGCCGTCCTTCGCCAACCAGTCCAGGGTGGTGGAGACTTATGTCCGACGAAACTGAGATCCGTCCGTTCCGGCTGGACACGCCCGACGAAGCGATCGCCGACCTTCGGCGGCGCATCGCCGCGACGCGCTGGGCCGCCCGGGAGCTGGTCGCCGATCGGTCACAGGGCGTGCAGCTGGCCACGATTCAGGAACTCGCCCGCTACTGGGCGAGCGATTACGACTGGCGCGCGGGCGAGGCGAGACTGAACGCGCTGCCGCAGTTCACGACCGAGATCGACGGCCTCGGCATCCACTTCATCCATGTCAGGTCGCGGCACGAGAACGCGCTGCCGCTGATCATCACGCACGGCTGGCCCGGGTCGGTGATCGAGATGCTCGAGGTCGTCGGCCCGCTCACCGACCCGACCGCACACGGCGGGCAGGCCGAGGACGCGTTCGATCTGGTCATCCCGTCCCTGCCCGGCTACGGCTTCTCCGCCGAGCCAGCCGAGGTCGGCTGGGACCCCGGCCGCATCGCACGCGCGTGGGCGGTGCTGATGCGCCGCCTCGGTTACACCCGCTACGTCGCTCAGGGCGGCGACCAGGGCGCCGCCGTCACCGACGTGATGGGCGGCCAGGCACCCGAGGGACTGGCCGGTATTCATTTGAACTTCCTCAGGAATGCGCTGGGTACCGTCAGCGGCATGCCCACGGACTCCGAGGAGGAACGTGCCGCGCTCGCCGCGATCAACACCTTCAGGACGAGCGGCTCCGGCTACTTCCTGGAGCAGGCCACGCGGCCGCAGACGATCGGCTACGCCCTGCTGGATTCACCGGCCGCGCTGGCGGCCTGGATGCTCGACCACGACACCGACAGCTACTACAAGATCTCCCGCGCGTTTCTCGACGGCCAGCCCGCAGGCAATCTCACCCGGGACCACATCCTCGACAACATCACGCTGTACTGGCTGACTGGCACCGGGGCCTCGGCAGCCCGATCGTACTGGGAGGGCGGACGAGCCCAGGCTCTCGCGGCGGGGCAGGTTGCTCCGGAGGTCACGCTCCCGGTCGGCTTCACCACGTTCCCCGGCGAGATCTTCCGGGCCCCGCGCAGCTGGGTCGAGAAGCTCTACCCCCACGTCATCTACTTCAACGAGGCGGACAGGGGAGGCCACTTCGCCGCCTGGGAGGAGCCGCAACTGTTTTCAGGGGAACTCCGCGCTGGCTTCCGGCCGCTCCGCTAGATGGCTGCACGCCAGGGAGGGATGATCCCCAGCGGGAGGAGGGCATCTGAATGAGCGTCGTTGTCGTCGCCACGGCCTTTCCCGTCCCGGAGCACCGTGCCGAGGTGGTCGCGGCCTTCGAGGCGGCGATCGCCCGGGTTCATGACGAACCGGGCGTTGAACTCTACGCGCTGCATGAGGGGCAGGACCGGCTGGTCATGATCGAGAAGTACGAGTCGGAGCAGGCGCGCTCGGAACACGCCAAGGGTGCGGCCCTGGCTGACCTGCGGTCGGCTTTGCAGGGCAAGCTCAGCAGCGGTCTCGACGTGCAGGTCCTCGTGCCGCACCCGGCCGGAGACGCGCGGAAGGGCGCGCTCTGACGGCACGCCGGCAACCCATCAACGGAATCGTCCTCGACACGCGAGAAGGGACACAGATCATGAGCACCGGCACTGCTGCCATGAACGCGGATCCAGCGGTTCGGCCGTTTCATGTCGATGTGGCCGAAGAGGCGATCGCCGACCTCCAGCGGCGGATCGCGGCGTGGCGGCCGCCCGAGCGGGAGCCTGTCGATGATCAATCACAGGGCGTGCAGCTCGCGACGGTGCAGCACCTCGCGCACCACTGGGCCACGGAATACGACTGGCGCAGATGCGAGGCGAAGCTGAATACGCTGCCGCACTTCATGACCGAGATAGACGGGCTCGACGTCCATTTCATCCACGTCCGGTCGCCGCAGCCGAACGCGCTGCCGCTGATCGTCTCGCACGGCTGGCCCGGCTCGGTCATCGAGCAACTGAAGATCATCCGGCCGCTCACCAATCCCACCGAACACGGCGGGAGCTCCTCGGACGCCTTCGATGTGGTGATCCCGTCGCTGCCGGGCTACGGGTTCTCGGGCAAGCCCGCCGCCACCGGATGGGGCCCGGACCGCATCGCACGCGCGTGGGCGGTGCTGATGGAACGACTCGGATATACGCGCTACGTCGCGCAGGGCGGCGACTGGGGCACCGCGATCTCGGCCGCGATGGCGCGCCAGGGGCCTAAAGGGCTGCTCGGCATCCACGTCAACTTCGCGCAGATGGTTCCGCTCGAGATGCTCGGTCACATCCGCAACGGCGATCCCGCGCCCGCTGACCTGTCAGACGCGGAAAAGCGCGCCTACGGACAAGTCGCGTTCGCGACGTATCACCGCGGATACGGCGTCATCCAGGGCACCCGTCCGCAGACGATCGGCTACAGCCTGGCCGACACGCCCGTCGGCCTGGCGGCCTGGCTCCTGGACCACGACACGGCCACCTACGAGCACCTCGTACAGCTCTTTGCCGGGCAGCCCTACGGCGCCATCACCCGCGACGACTGGCTCGACAACACCTCGCTGTACTGGCTCACGAACACGGCGACGTCCGCGGCGCGGTTGTACTGGCAACAAGGCATCACTGGCGGAAACTTCTACGCCGCCGCCAACGTTTCCCTCCCGGCGGCAGTCACGGTGTTTCCCGAGGAGTACGTCCAGGCACCACGTAGCTGGACCGAGAAGGCGTACCACAACCTGATCTACTTCAACGAAGCCGAACGAGGTGGCCACTTCGCCGCATGGGAACAACCGCAACTGCTCTCGGAAGAGCTGCGAGCGGCGTTCCGCACCCTGCGTTGAAGGAAAGCACGAGGAATACGGTGCACGGGTGGGCCGGGTGCTGAGCGGTCACCTGCGGACACTCGATATACGTACGCCGGTTCCAGGGCGCGGTGCACGGTCGAGGTCAGAATCCAGTGCCGAAGTCGGAGCGGGGTACGGTGGCGAGTACCTGCTGCTGGTAGTAGACCGGTCCGCCGCCGTCAGCGGTCACGTCGGACGGGTAGTGGGTGGAGACGAACAGCGCGTAGATTTTGCCGCCGGAGATCGCTAGGCCGAAGTAGTCGCCGATGAACCCCACTGCGCAGTTGGCATCGGCGCACGGAAGCTGGCTCAGGCCGTCTATCGACTGGCCCGGCTGCTGGGGATCCCAGCTGAAGCTGGTGATCCGCGCGTTGTGGCCGACCGGCTTCGCACCGCTTCCTGAGTCCTTGTAGGCCTGCAGGGAGACATCGATGCAGAAGTTCGTCTTGCCCACGTCGGCGGGCAGGATGCTCGGGTCGTTCGGGCACGCCTGGCGGCGGTCGTAGAACGCGACGGCGACCGCGCCGCCCCGGCCGGCCGCCACCGACGGCTGGAACTGATCCGTGGGTGCGCCGGCTGGGTCGACGTTGTCGTTCACCGTCACCGGCGTCGACCAGGTGCTGCCGCCGTCGGTCGACTGGGTGAACTTGACGTCCATCTGGGTGCCGTCCCAGTTCTCGTAGGTGAGGTAGAGGTGGCCGGGGTAGGTCGGGCTCGCGGTGAAGTTCTCGGTGATGCCGTCACGGAAGGTCGTGTTCGGCAGGCTGGTGGCCGGCAGCGTGCCGACCGTGGCGGCCGGGACGAAGGGCGCGAACGTCTGGCCGTCGTCGCTGGAGCGGCTGACATAGAGCGTCGCGGTCGACGTCTTGGCGGGGTGAGGAAACGAGGCGAACGCGATGTACAGCGTGCCCGCGGCGTCGACCGAAGGATAGATGTAGGTGTTGGAGGGGCCGGTCTGGCTGGGCGCGGTGACCGTGACCACCTTGGAGAAGGTCTGTCCGCGGTCGCGCGAGACGGCGATCCGGATCTTCGTGGTCGAGGAATTGAACACCGACCACATTGCGTAGACGTGGTCTTGGTTCGGGTTACCGGCGATGTCGTTGACCGCGATCCACTGCTTGTCCTCGACATGACCAGCCTGCCGAGCCGAGGCGTTCGGCGACTGCTCCAGGTCCTTCCCGCCATTCCCCTTGACCCAGTGCAGACCCATGTCGTCGGAGTAGGAGACGTCGATCGCCCCGTCGGGGTGCAGCGTCGATTTCCCCCAGAAGGCGTTGAACGGCAGCGTCGTCTGGTAGACACGCCCCTTGGTGTCGAACGCGACGTTCGGATCGGTCACATCCGTCCAGCTCGGTGGCATCGCCTGGGTTCCGGCCGAGACGCACTCGTACCCCTGCACCTGGTTGTTGTCAACCGGCTTGCCGTTCAGGATGCGGTAGGAGCCGAGGTAGAAGTTATAGAACTTGGAGTACTTGTCGAAGAAGAACTTCGAGTTGCCCACCAGGTCTTCGGTGCCCGGCTTGACCGCGATCCACGACTCGGAGTGGTTAGAGTCCAGCGAGCCGGGCCCGCACGTGCCCGGGTTCGGGAACGTCTGCCCTGGCGGAACCGGGTAGCCGCCTCCGGTGGTGGGCGAGCTCGCCACCTGGTTAGTGAACGGAACGCTGGATGTCCAGGCCGGGCCGCTGGCCGCGGCGGCAGTGCCTGGGGCCGCAAGACCGGATGCCAGCGCCGCACTGATGATCACGATCCTCTTCCACATTGGATCGCCCTTTCCTGCTGGATGTAGCCCGATCGGGCTGCTAAGGCACGGACACTGCCGCGGTGTAGATGTCCAGCTGGTGCAGCGCGCCGTCGGGGTTGTTACCGGTGCTGTTGGAATTGTCCGACCATGCCGGGTGGGCGATCCCGCCGTAGAACGACAGGCCCGTGTAGTCGCCGTAGTCAATCCCGTTGCCGGAATCGTGGGAGTTGGAGGTTCCCGCGCTGATCTGGATGTTGGGGGTGAAGCTGGTACCGCCGTCGGTGCTGAACGCTCCCCAGAACTGGGCGTCGTCGTTGGGGATGCCGTCGGTGTCGCCCGGCGCGCCGGTCCCCAGGTCGTTGCGGCAGTCATACCAGACCACGGCGAGGTTGCCGGTGGTGGTATCCAGCGAGATCTTCGGCAGGAACTGGGTGTTGGCCGTCTTGTCGTCGTTGACTCGCACCGCCGCGCTCCAGGTGGCCCCGTTATCGTCGGAGTGCCGGACGTAGATGTCCATGTTGTTGCTCTCGTTCGGCTGCTCGGCCGTGTTGACCATGTACACCCGCCCGGCATGCGGGCCGCCGGTCCGGTCCCAGGCCAGGCCCACCTCGGCGTCGATCGAGCGGTCCGGCTGCGCGGGGATGAAGTCGAACCCGCCGACGTGTGTCTGGGTGACGAAGATGCGGCCCCCGAATCCGGCCGGGCCGAGCCCGTCGGGGTCCACGTTCACGAAGATCTTGCCCCCGCCCTGCCCGGACTCGGTCAGGCTGCAGGCCTGCATCACCTGGCCGGACGGGCCGATCGCGACGTCGCCGTAGGTGCAGTTATTCGTCCCGGGCACCACCTCGAGCGGCACAAAGGCACCGACCTGGCCGAGTCCGGTGACCGGGGCTCCGGTGGCGGCCATCGGCCCGCCCGCATTGAACACCACCCAGACCTCGTTCTGCGCTGCCGTGATGGTGGGCTGGTCGACGAAGCGGAACAGCCCGCGGTTATCCCCGCCCGACTTCTTGGCGGGCAGGCTGGCGCGAGAGATGTTGGCGATCACGTGGAAGGTCAGGCCGCCGTCGATGCTGAGCGCGACCGGGACCTCGTCCTCCACCTCGTACAGGTAGGTCATGAACAAGTTCCCGTGGCTGTCGAAGGACAGGCTCGGGTCACAGCATCCGTCGCCGAGCGGGTCACTGCCACCCAGGGCGATCAGCTTCCTCATCCACGTCTTGCCGCCGTCGAAGCTGACGCCCTCGAACATCCCCGCCGTCAGCCCGGCCTCGGCATGGCCGACGTTGGTCACCGTCACGATGTTGTCCGGGTTGACCGGGTTGACGGCGATCGCCTCTTCGGACTCGTTCAGGTGCCGCTGGCTGATATCGACGTTGACTGGCGGCGCGGCCGTGGCCTGCAGCCCGGTCCGGGCCTGGAGCCCGGACTGGGCCAAAGCCCGCGCGGCCGGGGTGCCCGCCATCGCGATGGCTGTCAGCACGGCAACTACCACTATCGGGAGCCGGAAGCGGCGCATGTTCAGTCCTTCCCGTAAGGGCTCACCTGACTCGGCGTATGCGGGCGCATCATCTAGGGCGCTGTGGTAGCGCTGGAAATGTCGTTGTTGCCGAAGTTGGCCGGGCAGTCCCCTAGCGGCCACGGCGCCGGGAACACCCGGTGTCCGGCGGTGAAGGAGGCCTGCCGCCATGCGTCCATGGCTGGGCAGTCGGCGGTGTTCGGAACGTCGGTCCACACGCCCGCTCCGTAGGTGCGGGTGCCGATAGCGTAGACGTAGTCGCCCAGGAACTCGTTGTAGAGGATCCGGCCCTGGGAGGTACCCCGCGCGTCACCGCTGGCGCCGACGAACTCGGTCTTCCATACGGTCGGGGCGCCGCCCGCGCCGATCGCGGCCGACCGCAGGACCCCGTGTTCCAGCCGCGGGGTACCCGTAGTGTTGGCAAACTTCGTGGTGAAGGCGTTGTAGGCGACGTACACGCGGGACCCGTCCGGGGCGATGCCCGGCGCGGAGAACAGTGCCCGGTCACCCGCCGCGGACACGGTCGCGGGGGCGGACCAGGTCTGGCCGCCGTCCGTAGAGAACGACAGCAGGGCCACCTCGTTGTTCAGGCCGTTCCGGCCGTCGCTCCACACGTCCACGAGCTCATTTGTGGCACTCGCCCCGGTGGGGGCGCCGTTGGCGATGTCGACGCTGGGCATGGCCATCAGGTCGTTCCGGGCGCCCGCCGGTCCCTCACTGTTGCAGCGGCCCGCGACCGGGTCGAAGAAGAAGCAGGAGGCGTTCATCTGCATGAAATCGACCGGCCGGTTCCAGTTGGCACCGCCGGTGTCCGACGTGATCAGGGTCTGCGCGCCATTGTTCGACGTCGCGGAGAAGTGCGTGAAGAACGTGTAGACGACCCCGTGGCTGTCCGTGCGCACGGTGCAGCCTTGGTGATTGGCCTTGGCGGTGGTGGGCGGGGCGACCTGGTGACGCTTCCAGGTGACGCCTCCATCAGTGGACACCGCCACCGTCGGCACCTGGGCGAAGTTGTTGCCCTTGCTCATGCTGAGGAAATCGGTGTAGCACACGTACACGTTGCCAAAGAACGGGCTGCTGGCCGCGTTGTCCGCCCAGACCTGCTCTTTGTCCAGGCCCGACGCGGCGGGGATGTTCGCCGGCACGAAGAACGGTTGCGACCAGTTGGCCTGGTCGGCCACGCGGGCCGGCGTCAGGTTGTCGATGTGCGAGACCGTGATGGCGGTTGCGGCGTTGATGCCGCCCTGCTCGATCCTGGTATCGGTCAGGTTCGTGGCCAGGTTGGCGTAGTACAGCCGGGTGCCGTTGGCGTAGGAGAACGTCCCGTTCACGGGCACCGGGCCGAAGGCCACGCCGGGGTCGCTCCGGGACCGCAGGCCGTTCTCGAAGTAGTTCGGGACCGTGTGGATCGGCCCCGGGTGAGGCGTGCACGGCTCGGCCGTCGGGCTGCAGTCGGCGGCCGTGAGCCCCTGATAGGTCGGCTGGATCCAGCTGTGCCCGCTGTTGAAGGAGAAGTAGACCCCACCCAGGCCGACCCCGAGGTTGAACGTTCCCAGCGGGAAGGAGCATGCGCCGGCCGTGGTAGCAGCCTTCTGCGAGCAGGGCTGCATGTCCACCAGGTCATTCGCTCCCGCGACCAGGATATTCGGCGAGGTGGGGTCGACCGCCAGCGCCGGCTCGTTCTGTGCATTCTGCGGATGGCTGCTCGTCGGGCTCCCCACGCTGACCAGGGCACCCGTAGCCGTAGTCGCCGCGCCTGCTACCTGGACCGCTGGTACTGCGGCCCCGAGTGCGCACAGCGCGCTGCCTGCCGTAGCCAATATGAGGAATCGCAGCCCTCTTCGCCCGCCCATCGTGCCTCCTTCGGAGGTCTGCCGATCGTTCGCGCAGCCGTCAGCGACGGCGAGCGGGACGCCGAGCAAAGGGGCAGGCCATGGTTCACGAGAACCCAGGAGAGCCGCGGCGGAACCGGTCTTCCAGGATCCTCCGGGTCTGTCAGGTAAGACAGTCTTGCAATAGTTCGCCCAATGTGCAAGAACCAACATGATTAATCACTATTGAGCCGCCCGATGCGGTTCAAGATGCGTGTTGCGGCTGGTCCGAGCTGAGCGGGCGGATGTTATTGAGTACTCCAGCCTCAACAGCGGTATCCGGTGCGGGCGCGCTCATTCCTGAATGTTGCCGTCGAGCGGCTCGGTGCCGGTAGCGAGCCGGGCGTCGGCGATGCGGCCGGCTTGGCGCTGGGTGGGGGCATGGCCGAGGACTGCGGTCAGGAAGGGCTCCCTGTCCAGCTCGTAGACGGTAGCGGCGGTGTGCGCCACCACTGTGGCTGTGCGCGGGATGGCGCGCAACAGGGCGATCTCCCCCACTCCCTCACCGCGTCCGCACCGGCGCAGGAGGTGCCCGTCCTGCTGGGCATCGAGCTCACCCGCGGCGATCGCATAATAGGCGTCCCCCGGGTCGCCCTGGCGGATCAGCACCGTGCCGGCCGGCACGTCGACCGGTGTGAGGGCGCCCGCCAGGCCCTCGAGCGCGGGCGCGGGCAGTTCCGCGAACAACGGGAGCGAGCGCAGCAATGCGATCTCTACGACCGGCACGGAAACCCCGGAGTCCAGGCCGAACAGCCCGTGCCCGCCCACCGCGGCAGCCAGCGGCAGAACGGCCGCTACCCCGAGCAGCGCGAGCCGACTGCCCCCCAGGTACACCAGCGTCGGTACCAGCAGGGCGCCCACCGCGAGCCCGGCCATCGTAAGCCCTTCCAGCACCCCGAAGACCCGGCCCAGCAACTGAGCCGGGACCGAGCGCTGCATCAGGATGCGGCTGGCGACGTCCAGCAGGGCACGGCTGGCTCCCACCACGGCCAGCAGGGCCACGGTCGCGGCTAGGCCAAGGCCAAACGCCAGGGCCGCCAACACGCCGCTGAGCAGCAGCGCCGCGCCCAGAATCGGCAGCCCCAGGCGACGGCCCACCAGCGTCGCGCTAACCAGAGCGGCCAGCAGCGCACCCACCCCGTAGGCGGAGTTCAGGTACCCCGCCCAGGCTTGCGAACGGTGAAGCACGCTGATGGCCAGGATCACGAACAGCAGGTCCAGCGCGCCCACCACTACCGCCTCGGCGGTCAGTAGGGCCAGCATTAGGCGCAGCCGCGGCTGGCGGGCCGTCAGCCGGATGCTCGTGCCTAGGTCAGCCAGCACCGCCGGGGCCCGCTCCGGCGAGGATGCCAGCGGCGGCACCCGGAGCCGCGCGACCAGCAGCGTAGCGGCCAAGCCGAGGCCGGCGCACACCGCGAACACGCTGGCTATACCAGCGACCGAGATCAGCACCCCGACTAGCAGCCCGGCTGCCGTAATTCCGGCGGCCTCCACCCAGCTCACGGCCACGTTGGCCGCCGTCAGCTGATCCGGGGTTACGGAAACCGACGGGAGCAGCGTGGACTGCGCCGGGCGGGTCGTGGTCACCGCCGTAGAGGCCACCACCGCGGCCGCATACGCCGCCAGCGGGACGCCCGCGATCACCGCCGCCGCCGTTGCGGCCATCCCCGCCGCCTGCACCAGATAACCTCCGGCCAGGAGAAACACCGGGGAGCGCCGGTCCGCGACGGCCGCCGCGATGGGAGCCAGCACCGCCGCCGGCGCCAGTTGGGCCAGCGCCACCAGCCCGGCGACCGCCGCACCCCCATGCCGGTAGGCGTACACCAGCATCGCCACCCACACCGAATACTGGGTGAGAGTAAACAGCACGTAGCCGCCCACCACGCGCAGGAGTGCCCTGTTGCCCGCCAGCGAGCGGAACGCTCCCCGGCCGCGGGCACGAGAAGCACCTCCCACCAGCCCTCCCCTCAGGCTTGCCGGTGGTCTGCCGCCACCGACCATGCCGCACGAGGAGATATGCCCTGATTGAACCACCAGGAGGGCACCACTGGAACCCTCAGCCGACCTCTGCGCATGCACCGAGAGCATGGCCAACCGGGTCGGCATCGAGTACCCGCAGCCAGGTACGCGACACGCTCGTAAAGGCGTTAGCAAGCCGACAGGGAAAGTGTCAGCCGGGCGACTGACAGCCGCATCGCGATCCTGCGACATTAACGGCAGTCGGCCACTAGGAAATCATGACCGGCCTTTTGGTCTTTAGGAACGTCATAGGGAGGCCGATGATATGGCCGGGACCCAGATTCACAAGGCAGGGCCTGTTCATCTCGATGCACTGGAAAGCGCTTCCGCGCGCTATGGGACTTGGGACGGCGGGGCGCGAAGCGTTCGAAGCCGACCGGAGTCGCTGAGCCGATCGGGGAACTGACATGCAACGCAGACCTTCACCTCGGACCGTGCTTGCGATCGCATCGCTAGGCAGCGCAGTCGCCTTCATTGACGCGACGATCGTGAACATCGCGCTCCCGAACATCGCTCGCTCGTTCCCTGGCGCGTCGATCTCGACGCTGTCGTGGATCCTGAACGCCTACAACATCGTATTCGCCGCTTTCCTCGTGGCCGCCGGGCGGATCGCGGACTTGCTCGGACGCCGACGCGTCTTCATCTTCGGCCTCGAACTGTTCACGGCAGGCTCGCTGCTGTGCGCAATCGCACCATCGGCAGGCACGCTAATTGCCTTCCGGATGGTGCAGGCGCTCGGCGCCGCCTTCCTCGTGCCATCCTCTATCGCGCTCGTGCTGAATGCGTTCCCGGCTGCCCGCCGATCCCACGGCGTCGCGCTGCTGTCTGCAGTTGGCGCGGCCGCGGCGGGCCTTGGACCCTTCCTCGGCGGCCTGCTCGTCACGGCTGCGAACTGGCGCCTCGTGTTCCTCGTCAACCTCCCGGTCGGTGCGCTGGCGGTGCTGCTGGCTCGTCGGCGGCTAGTGGAGAGCCGGGCACCGGGTCGGCGACGGATTCCCGACCTGCCGGGATCGTTCCTGTTCGCGATCGCGATCGGGGCGCTCGTGCTCGGCGTCGTCAAGGGCCAGGAATGGGGCTGGGGCAGTGTACCGACCATCGGAGCTTTCTCAGCGGCGCTCGCGTTCGGCGCCGTGGTCGTCTGGCGCTGCACCTGGCATCGTTCACCAATCATTGACCTCTCCCTCCTTAAGAACCGGACGTTCAGCGTCACCAACGCCATGACCGTCGTCGGTGCGGCCGGTTTCTACGGCTACACCCTGTCGAATGTCCTGTTCCTCACCGGTCTGTGGCAATACTCGGTCCTCCAGGCCGGCCTCGCGCTTACGATCGGTCCGGTCGTCGCGGTCGCGGTTGCCGGGCCAGCAAGTCGGCTGGCGCAGCGTATCGGCCCCCGCCCCGTTCTTGTTGCGGGAGGCCTGTTCTGGGGTGGGGCGGTGATGTGGTTTGTCCAGCGGGTCGGGATGACACCTGACTTCTTGGGTGAGTGGCTGCCAGGCATGATCCTGCTCGGGATCGGTGCCGGTACGTTGTTTCCTAATCTCACCGGGACCGCGGTCGCCTCGGCGCCTGGCGAGAACTTCGCCACGGCAACCGGGATGAATTCTGTCGCGCGCCAGATCGGAGCCGCGCTCGGAGTCGCGGTGGTGGCGGCGATTATCGCGGCAGCGACCCCGGCAGGGGCATACGCGGCGTTCCAGAAGTCCTGGGCATTCGGTGCGGCCTGCCTGTTCGCCGCCGGGCTTGGCTGCCTGCTTGCCGGGCGGGTCAAGACTGGCCAAGCACCAGCGGTAGGCGATGCGGCACGACGCGATGCTGCACAGGCGGATCTCGCCGACCTTGCGCCGCAGAAGACCGCGCACCCGGCTCGTCCGCGTCCACGGCGCGTGATCACGCTGGATAGCCCCGAGCCGACGCCGCCTGCAGAGTCGGTGGCCGACTTCCTGGCTCGGACCCCGCTGTTTTCGGACATCGATCCGGAGCTCAATAACCAGCTCGCGGCGAAATCACATCCGCGCCACCTGGCCGCGGGGCAATGGCTGTTCCGCGAGCATGAGCCGCCAGACGCGATGTACGTCGTCCGCGCTGGCCGACTCGAGGTCGTTGATGAGGCCGCCGGCGCCGTGATCCGCGAGCTTGGCCGCGGAGACACCCTTGGCGAGCTAGCGCTGCTGACGGATTCGCCGCGATCTGCCTCGGTGCGCGCCGCGCGCGCAACCGACGTTATCGCCATTGGGCGAGCCGACTTCAGGGACCTCCTTCACGCCTGCCCAGTACTGTCGCTGGCGCTTAGCCGGTCGCTTGGCGACCAGCTCCGCGACACGCGCGCGCCGGCGCCGACGGCCCGGCCAAGGCCGGCAACGGTCGCGCTGATCGCGCTCGACGCCCGGATCCCGCTGCTGAGACTCGCCGCCCGACTGGGGACCGCCCTAGAAGCCCACATGTCAGTCGCCGTGCTCAACGGTGCCGAGATATCAGTCCCGAACGTACCGGGTGAACCCGCTACCGTGTACGGCCCGCTGCTCGACCGCGCGGAGGCAGGGCACGATCTTGTTCTGCTCGTCGGCGGGTCTGCCCTGCACCGCGAGCCCTGGACGACGTTCTGCCTGCAGCAGGCAGACCGGATCCTGGCGGTGACCGCAGGCGGACCGGTCCCGCCGGAGCTCGGCAATCATCCCGAGCTGCACGGCTGCGACCTCGTCGCCTACAAAGCCGCGCCGGGGGAACTCGGCGGCTGGGCGACCGCGCTCGATCCGGTCGAGTCGCACGTCATCCGGGAGACGGAGTTCGGCGCCGACATCGCCCGCACCGCCCGCAGGCTCTCGGGCGCCTCGGTCGGGATCGTGCTCTCCGGCGGCGGCGCGCGGGCGTTCTCGCACATCGGCGTGCTCGAGGAACTGACCGCGGCTGGCGTGACGATCGACCGCGTGGCCGGCGTCAGCATGGGCGCCGTTATCGGCGCGCTGTTCGCGATGGGCCATGACGCCGATGAGATCGACGCGATCTGCTTCGAGGAGTGGATACGGCGTCGGCCGCTGAGCGACTTTACCGTGCCCCGCCACTCGCTGATCCGCGGCGAGCGCGTCCGGTCGATGCTGCACCGTACCTTCGGCACCCGCCTGATCGAGGAACTGCCGCGCAGCTTCATCTGCGGCAGCACAGAACTCCGCAGCGGACGCCTGGAGATCACCCGGCACGGGCCGCTGTGGGAGGCGGTCAGCTTCAGCATCTGCCTGCCCGTCATCGCGCCGCCGCAGGTCCGCGGCCGCGAGATGTTCATCGACGGTTCGCTAGCCGACAACCTGCCGGTGAAGGCGATGGCCGACATGGGCGAAGGCCCGGTCATAGCGGTCGACGTGAAGGCCGCGTTCGAGCGCCCGAAGCGCGGTCCGGCGGCGGCACCCGCACGAGATACTCAATCGTCCCGCCCGCCGAAGCTGGGTGAGACGCTCACCCGCGTGCTGCTGCTGGGCAGTGAGAACACCGCCGAGGCGGCCCGGCGGCACGCCGACCTGGTGATCAGGCCGCGGGCCGAGGGCGTTGGGCTGCTTGAGTTCCATCAGCTCGACACGGCACGCGAGGCCGGCCGCGCGGCCGCCCGCGAGGCGCTCGGGCGGGCGTCGGCCGGCCTGTTCGCTGCGCCAGACTGCCACTGACTCCTCTCCTGTGGCGGGCCTAAGCGCGCGGGCGGGCTGGGAGCTATTCCCTGTTGGTGATCGCGGGTGGGCCAGCTCGGCGGCGCAGTGGCCCAATCTGCCGGACTTGCGAGGTCAGTTACTCCGGGAGGACTTGACGTAGCCCCGCATGCCTGCGTATGAGAGTTGCGTGAGGCACGGGCAGTGTGATGTCGCTATCAGAGCCGGTGAGCGGTCGCGGCTGGGGCCTAGGCGATGACCGCTAACCTCCACGGCATTCTGCGCGGGACAGATCTGCTCAGCTCGGTGCCGGCAGCGGATCTGGAGGCCGTCGCCGCCGGATCGCGGGTGCGGACCTTCCGGCGCGGTCAGATCCTATTCACCGCCGGCGATCCCGGCGACGCCGTGATCGTGGTCATCTCCGGCCGAGTCAAGGTCGTGGTCCGTTCCGCCGATGGAGGCGAGCTGACGCTAGCGGTCGTTGGGCCTGGCGGTACGTTCGGCGAACTTGGCGTCGCCGACGACGGCCCGCGATCCGCCGACGCGGAGACCCTGGAGGAATGCCGTCTGCTATTCGTGCCCCGAGAGATAGTTCAGGACATCTGCGGGCGGGAGTCGACCGCACAGCGCGCGCTGCTGCGGTCCATCGCGGCCAACTTGCGGCGGCTCACCGAGGCAGCCTCGGACCTGGTGTTCCTGGATCTGCCACGGCGCGTGGCGAAAGTTCTGCTGAGCCAGCCACGTGGCGAGGACGGCCTCATCTGGCCTCCGGTGAGCCAGGAGGAGCTCGCGCATCAGGTCGGCGGAAGCCGGCCAAGTGTCAACGCCACGCTGCGCGGCTTCGAACGACGCGGCTGGATCCAGGTGCGCGGCCGGGCCGTGACCGTGACGCAGGCGGCAGCGCTGAGCCGGTTCGCCGGAACCTAGGTGTCAGCAAGCTGACAGAAATCGTGTCAGCCGGCTGACTGACAGCTGCGCCGTGGGCCCGGCATGCTAACACCGGCTGGTCATTTTGACTGGCCGGCATATGGGGCGGGGTCGCTCCGCCCGGCTGTCACGGTCGGGCGGAGCGGCGGTACGTGCCGAGAGCGGCAAGACGTTCTCGAGCTCCCGTTCGGACACCACTTGTACGTTTGTATACGTATGAATAGGAGTTAGATCGTCCTATGACGGAGCCTCTGGCGGAATTGCCAGTTGTGCATTTTGGCGCTGACGGGCGGCGAAGCCCCGTTATGAGGCATGCTTGAAGCGATCCGGCCCAAGCAACTCGGCGATGGCTGGACCTTCAACGCCGTAGAACCTGACCTCGCCAGCCCGGGTCAGCCTCGGCGTGGATCATCGAGGCTAGATCGTCTGGCCAGTCCAGATAACGCCATCCTTCCCCAGGTGGGCTGACCACCCGCAGAGGGCGCCGACCCCGGCGAAACCCCCGGGTGGCGGTGGGGCACGCGCCCGCGCCGTTCGGGTTAAGACCGGCGGCGGGTCCTGACGGCGGCGGCGAGCCCGGCCAGGACGGCGGCGGTGGTGGCGAAGTCCATGCAGGCGTCGGTGACGCTCTGCCCGTAGGTGAGGGTGGGCGGGGGTCCGGGCGGCTG
>Ga0306920_100003162_pt1 | contig 20876 bp, 19 predicted proteins | sample flu12Cox44000170_FD_204666 | JGI IMG/M metagenome (GOLD analysis project Ga0306920, IMG submission 204666) | Lab enrichment of tropical soil microbial communities from Luquillo Experimental Forest, Puerto Rico - flux4day.12C.oxic.44.000.170 (v2)... | ecosystem: Environmental > Terrestrial >... | reverse complement strand
GGCCTCAACCCATCCTACACCTCACTCATTCTCATATGCGCCGCTGATCGCGGCCACGTAACGTTTCACAGATACATCTAGGATGCGCTTACCGCCGGTTGGGATGATGCGGTCGAAATAATGACCGTAGATCGTGTCGAAAGCAAAAGGTGCAAGCGCGGCGCCGATCGCAGCGACTTGCCTCGCTGACAGCGGGATGAGGTTTGGGTAGCTGCGCATGAAGGTCAGGAACTTCCGATCCGTCGTTACCGTGGCGGTGTCGGAGGAGCACAGGACACCGCGCCCTTGCGCTCCCTTTGCCCAATGCAGCACAGCGGCCCCGGCAAAATGACCGCCGCAGCGGATGAGCGTCACGTCGGGCAACAGTTTGAGCGTCTCCCCCTCCCATAGGCGCACTGACGAATCAGGACGCATGATCCAGCGCTGATCGGCGGCGTGCAGATGGATGGGCACGCCGCCGAAGGCGCGGCTCCACTCCACCATGCTCGTATAGAAGTGCGGATGCGAGATGGCGATAGCTTTGAGCCCGCCAAGACCATTGATCAATGCGATGGTCGCGGCATCCAGCATCGAGATGCAGTCCCACAGCACGTTGCCGGCAGGCGTGCAGACGAGGAGCGCACGCTGGCCGATGGCAAATTGCGGCTGCGTCCCGATACCGATCAAACCCATCTCATGCTGGCGATACGAGTTGAAATGCGCCGCTGCCAGCGCTTCTGGCGTCGTCCAGGTCTGTCCGCGTGGAGGAACATATTGCCGCTCCTCTTCGCAAATCGTGCAATTGGGCGGGGACGCGGCGCTCGGCGCATACTGCGTGCCGCAAGCCGTGCAAATGAAACCGTCCATCTCGTCTCTCCGGAATCTGGGCGCGAGCACCTCGCCCGGTCGCAATTTCTATCCCAATCTACATGACTGCGCAGACGGGAGTTGGTAGATAGCGGCGCGCCGAGCCGATGACGGAGCCGGTTATGACGAGATTCGAACGCGCCAGCGTCTGCACCTTCGATTGCCCCGATACATGCAGCTTGACCGTCACCGTTGAGGACAACCGAATCGTGAAGGTGCGCGGCTCGGATGCGCTGCCTTACACGGACGGCGTCATCTGTAACAAGGTGGCGCATCACACCACGAAGTTTGTGCATGGCTCCAATCGCGTCCTTTCGCCGCTGCGGCGTCTCGGCCCGCGGGGCTCGGCTCGCTTCGAGCGCGTGAGCTGGGAGCGTGCGCTCGACGAGATCCATGCGCGGGTAGCCGCGATCGTCGAGCGGTGGGGACCGCAGGCGGTGGCGCCGCTCAATTATGCCGGCCCGCACGGGATGCTGGCGTACGACAGCATGTCGCTGCGCTTCTTCCACCGGCTCGGCGCAAGCCAGCTGTTTCGCGGCTCGATGTGCGGGGCGGTGCGCAACGAGGCGTGGGAGGGGACCTACGGCGCCGTGCCCGGCATCTCCCCGGAAGCGGCGGCCGCCGCCAAGCTCAACATCGTCTGGGGTAACAACGCCACGGTTACCAACTTGCATCTTGTGCGCAAGATTCGCGCCGCCAAGCGGGCTGGCGGGCGGTTGGTGGTGATCGATCCGCTGCGCACCAAGATTGCCGAGCAGGCGGATCTGCATCTGGCGCCGCGCCCGGGGACGGATGTGCTCCTGGGGCTGGCGCTTGCGGTCGAGCTGGAGGCGCTCGGCGCGCATAACCGCTCGTTCATTGCCAACCACGTGAGCGGCTACGAGGAGTTCATGCAGATCGCTCGCAGATGGCCGCCGGAAAAGGCGGCAGAGGTCTGCGGCGCGCGCGCGGCAGAGATAAAAGAGCTTGCGCTCTGGATGGCGGAGGCGGACCCGCTGGTGATTGCGCCGGGAAATGGTCTGGAACGGGGTCGCAACGGCGGCAGCGGCATTCGCGCCGCCATTGCGTTGCCCGCGCTGCTCGGGAAACTCGGGCCGCGGAGCGGCATTGTGCTCGCCGCGCGATTTGCCTTCCCCAAGACCCCCACAAGACTGACCCGGCCCGATCTTCTCCCGCCCGGGACGCGCATGCTCAATATCCTCGACGTCGGCCGTCACCTCGAACGTGACGACATCGATCCGCCGCTGCGCGCGGTGTTCATCTACAATCATAATCCCATCGTGGTGCATCCCGATCAGAACCGCATGAGGCGCGGGCTCGCGCGCGAGGAAATCTTCCTCGTCGGCATCGAGATCGCCATGACGGAGAGCATGCAGCACTGCGATATCGTGCTGCCGGCGGCTACCTATTTCGAATGCGCCGATCTCTACCCCGCCTATGGTCATCACTGGTTGCAGCGCGCCGAACCGGTGATTGCGCCGCCCGGCGAAGCCTTGCCCAACACGGAGATTTTCCGCCGGCTTGCCGCGCGCTTCGGTTTCGACGATGCGTGCTTCAAGGCGAGCGACGGCGAGTTGATGAACGATGCAATCGACGGCACGCATGCCCGCCTGGGCGGAGTGAGGCCGAGCGAGCTCTCAACCCGCCAGGCCCTGCGCATGGCCGCGCCCGACGGACGCCCGCTGGCGCTGTTCGACAACGTGAGGCCGGCGACACCTTCGGGAAGAATCGAGCTCGCCTCCGATCTGCTGGCCAAGCGCTGGGGGGCGGATGCGCGTCTGCCCTCATTTCGTCCGCGCGTCACAAAGTTCCCGCTCGCCATCATCTCGCCCGCTTCTGACGAGCGCATATCGTCTACCTTGCTCGGTGCGGCGCCCGGCGAGCCCGCGCCTTTGCTCATGCACCCGGACGATGCCCGTGCACGCCGGCTTGAGGCTGCGGGCTCGGTGCGGATTTGGAACGATCGGGGCTCGGTGGTTCTCCCGCTCGTGATCACCGATGCGATATCGCGCGGCGTCGTAGCATCGCAGAAGGGAGCGTGGCTCAAGACGAGCCCGACCGGCCAGACCATCAGCGCGCTCGTATCGGCGGATGATCGCGCCGATCTCGCTCGCGGCGCCTGCTACAACGATACGGGCGTTGAGGTGGAGCAGGCGTAGCCTTCACCCTGAATCAACTTCCCAATGACATCATGATGTGACGACGGTAACGGAGCTATCCGCCTGGCTTGCGCTGATCCTCCGTAAGCGGCGAGCATGCACAGCGCCGTAGGGTGGGCAAAATCGCGAGCCGAAGCCTTTCCGCGCCGGTAACCGCTGCCGCGATTTTGCCCGCGCTGTCGGGCTCTCAGGGGGCATACCGCGTGCGCAAAATCGTGCCAGCCGTTCTCGCATGCCGCGAGGACTTTAGCTTGCGATTTTGCGCACCCTACCCCTGCTATCCCTGCATCATAGCAAGATCGCAGTGGCGATGTCTCAGATGGGTCAATCGCAACGGTCAGCTGGTCTGCGCCCAGGTTCCGCTAACACTCTGTAAGCGGCGCTTGAGCCGACATCGGAGGCACTCACACATCGTGCACACAAGGAGTCTTTTGTTCAGCCATCTGTTGAGATACGCAGTCTCGCACATAAGTTACCGACCGCGCAGCGTCGCGCAACGAGAATCCGAGAGCGCGGTCTGATAAAGCTGCGGTATGCTCATTCGGCTATCCGACACAGGTTGAGTGCGGCAATCTAAGGTCATTCTGCTTGCGGTCCGCGGTCTAGAGCCTCTTGTGCCGAGGCGCATAGAAAGCCAAGATCAGCCCGATCGAACCTGCGCCGGTTTAGCTTGTACCGACGCATACACCTCAAGATTCCAGAACCGGAGGAGCTGCATGATGCTTACGTTCAAACTTGACCGGCGTTGCGTGCTCAAGGGCGCCGCCGCTGCCGGCATTCTGCCGCTGGCATCGCCTTTCATAATCAGCGCACGGGGCGACACTCCGGTGCGGATCGGGATGGTAGACCCGCTCACAGGCGTCTACGCAGCCCCTGCCGGAAACGAAGTGACCGGAGCCAAGCTTGCAATCGAGCAGATGAACGCGAAGGGCGGCATCCTGGGCCGCCAAGTGGAGCTGCTCGTCGAAGATTCAGCCAACGACGTCGGCACCGGTGTGCAGAAGACACGCAAGCTGATCGAACGCGACCAGGTGAATTTCATCATCGGCGATGTGAACTCGGGTATTGCGCAGGCAATCGCCCAGGTGACGAATGAGAAGAAGGTGCTGCACATCGTCTCAGGCGGACACACTGACACGATCACCGGCAGCGATTGCAAGTGGAATGTCTATCGCGTCTGCAATACCACCCGCATGGAGGCCAATTCAGTTTCCGACCTCTTGTTCAACAAGTACGGGAAGAAGTGGCACTTCATCACGCCCGACTACGCCTTCGGTCACACGCTGCAGCAAGCGTGCCTCGCCAATCTGCAGAAGCTCGGCGGCACGATGACCGGAAATGAGCTTACACCGCTCGGCACCACGGATTTTTCCGCCTATCTCATAAAGGCGCGTGCCGCCAATCCGGACGTGCTGATCCTGCTGGTGCAGGGGTCGGACATGATCAACTGCCTCAAGCAGATTGTGCAGTTCGGCATCAACAAACAGATCCACGTGGCCGGAACGCAGCAGGAGCTGGAATCTCTCGAAGGCTTGCCGCCAGAGGCGCGGATCGGCGTCTGGATGTTTGAATGGTACTGGAAGCAGCCGGGTGTCCCGTCGGTCGACAAGTTCGTTGCCGATATCCGCAAGGTGAATGGCGGCAAGGTTCCCACTGCGCGGCACTGGTTCGGCTATACTTCGGCCATGACATTTGCATTGGTCGCCAATCAGGAAAAGAGCATCGATTCGCTCAAGCTTGCGAAGGCATTGGGCAATTTGGAGCTTCCGGAAGAGGTCAAGTTGCAACCCAACAAGTGCTATTACCGAGCCGGCGATCACCAGCTTATGACCTCGGCCTTCGTCGGCTCGGCCCAATCGAACGGCAAAGACGACCCGGAGGATCTCTTCCAGGTCGATCAGGTCGTACCCGGTGACAAGACGGCGCCCCCGGTTGCCGACACTGGCTGTAAACTGACGATGCCCAGCTGATTTACGCCGCACGGATGTGATCAGCAGAACGACACACTCGGTCTGCCCCTCTCCTCATCGCCGAGCACTCCGCGACGCTTACATCGCGGAGTGGGCAGAGGGGGAGAGTGGGCAGAGGGGGAGAGGGTTGGGATGAGGCGGGGACTCTTTCGATTGCTGTGCCTCTCGCCCCTAGCCTATCCGCTCCTGAGGAGTCGGGAGAGGGAGCGAGCGGGTCCACCATGACGCAGCTTCTCTTCTTCAACATCACCAATGGGCTGATCATCGGCGCCTTCTACGTGCTCATGGCGCTCGGTCTCTCGCTCATTCTCAATCTCAGCAACGTTATCAACTTCGCCCATGGCGGCTTTCTCGTCATCGGCGGCTACATTGCCTATACGATCACCCCCTATCTAGGGTTCTGGGGCGCGCTGCTGATCGCGCCGCCGCTCACGGCCGTCATCGGCCTCGCCGTCGAACGGGTGCTGATCCGGCCACTCTACGGCCGCGATCCTCTCTACAGCCTGCTGCTCACGTTTGGGCTTGCCTTCATCATCGAGGACGGCACGCGATACCTCTGGGGAGCACAGGGGAAACCGGTGACTATCCCCGCCGTGCTGGCGCAGCCCCTGAGCAACGAGCTCTTTTTTGTCACCGGCTATCGCCTCTTCATGGTCGTGATGGTGGTGCTCTCCGTGGCGCTGCTGTTCCTGCTGCTGCGATACACGCGGCTGGGCATCCGCATCCGCGCCGGTACGCTCGACCTGGAGACGGTGGCAGCCCTGGGCATCAACGTGCGTATGTTGCGCTCGCTCAACTTTGCCGTGGGCATCTTCCTCGCGGGACTGAGCGGCGTCCTGGCGGCAGGACAGCTCGGCCTCGAGCCGACCATGGGCACGGGCCTGCTTATGCCGAGCTTCATCGCCATCATCGTCGGCGGGGTGGGCAGCCTCACCGGGACCCTTCTGGGCGGACTGCTGATCGGGGTCGCGTCGGGGGTCACCGCGGTATTCCTGCCTGCCGCGAGCGAAGCGATCATGTACGTGATCATGGCTCTGGTGCTTCTCATCCGGCCCCGCGGCCTCCTGGGCGAGGAGGGCATGCTGACGTGAGAGCGCAGGGGGACGCAGGCAGGCTGGGCGCGCTCGCCGCCATCTGGGCTGCGCTTCTGCTGGCACCCTTCTGGATGGTGCCGCTCGGCGGCTACACGGCGCTGGGTACGCGCGTGCTCGTGCTCGGGCTTGCAGCCATGTCGGTGAATTTCCTGCTGGGATTTACCGGCGTCCTCTCGTTCGGCCATGCCGCCTGGTTCGGGCTTGGCGCCTACGGCGCCGGCTTTGCGCTGAAGTTTCTGGCGTCGAGCACACCACTGTCGCTCATCTGCGGCATGCTGCTTGGCGGCATCGCCGGCGCGCTTTTGGGCGCGCTGCTCGTGCGCCGGCGCGGGGTCTATTTCGCCATGGTCACGATCGCCTTTGGACAGGTTTTCTATTACATCGCGTTCCAGTGGAGCTCGGTGACTGGCGGCGACGACGGTTTGCGCGGCTTCTCCCGCCAGCCGATCGATCTCGGCCCCTTCTCCATCGACATCCTCTCGAACGCGAATGCGTTCTATTACTTCGTCCTCCTCTGCTTTGCGCTCGCCGTGGCTATCATGGCCTCCATCCTGCGTTCGCCCTTCGGACGGACCATGATTGCCATCCGCGAGAACGAGCGCCGGGCGCGTTTCCTCGGCATACCGGTGGAGCGCCATGTCTGGATCGCGTTCACGCTGTCCTGCTTCTTCATGGGATTCGCCGGGGCACTCTACGCGCTGGTCAACAACTTTGCCGATCCGCGCGGCCTGCATTACAGCCAGTCCGGCGACTTCGTCATGATGGCGGTGCTGGGCGGGATGCGCAATTTCTGGGGCCCGCTGCTGGGGGCTGCCGTGTTCGTGGTGCTCCAGGATTATCTCTCCAGCATCACCATCAACTGGATGTCCTTCGTGGGAATGTTGTTCGTCGCGGTCGTCCTGTTTTTCCCGCGCGGCCTGTTGGGGTTCATTCGGCAGACCACAAAATGAGCGCTCTCGAAGTAAGGGATGTTAGTAAGCGCTTCGGTAATCTCATCGCCGTCCGCGGCATCTCGCTCTCGGTGCCCAAGGGTGAGCTGCGGGCCATCATTGGACCAAATGGCGCGGGCAAGACCACCTTCTTCAATCTGATCAGTGGCTTTTTCCGGCCCAGCGCGGGAACGATCCTGTTCGATGGGCGCGACGTGACCGCGTTGCCTGCGCATCAGCGCGTTGCGCTCGGGATGGCGCGCACGTTTCAAATCACCGAGATTTTTCCCGAGCTCAGCGTCTTCGAGAACGTGCGCATCAGCACCGAGGTCGCGGGCGGCTATCGCCTGCGCACGTGGATGAGCCGCGTAGAGCGCGATGGCATAGACTACCGGGTCACGGAGACTCTCAAGCTTGCGGGACTCGAATCCAAGGCTCGCCGCCGTGTCGGGGAGCTCGCGCACGGCGACCAGCGCGCGGCTGAGATCGCCATGGCATTGGCGCTCAAGCCGCATCTCCTCTTGCTGGATGAGCCGACCGCAGGAATGGGCGACCAGGAGACCTATCAGATCACGCAGCTCATCCGCCGCCTGCATCGCGACAGCAAGCTCACGATCGTGCTGATCGAGCACGATATGCGGGTCGTCTTTCACCTCGCTGACCGCATTGCCGTGCTCGACCAGGGCAGCCTGCTCGCCGATGGCACGCCGCAGGAGATCGCCGAAAATGAAAAGGTGCAGGCGGCCTACCTGGGCAGGGCCGCATGACCGCCGCCCTCACCGCCGAAAGCCTTCACACCTATTACGGTAAGAGCCACATCCTGCACGGCGTCGGGCTCGAGGTTGCCGAGGGCAAGATCACCGCGCTCCTCGGCCGCAATGGCGCGGGCAAGACGACGACCTTGCGCAGCCTCATGGGACTTACCCCGCCGCGCCAGGGCCGGGTGACGATCCTCGGCGTCGAGACCACCCGCTGGCCCACGTTCCGCATCGCCGCATTGGGGGTAGGATACGTTCCTGAGGGGCGACGCATCTTCGCCAATCTGAGCGTGGAGGAGAACCTAAAAGTGCCATTGGAGCGCGAGGGCCCCTGGGTTGCCGAGCGCATCTACAAGCTCTTCCCCCGGCTCGCCGAGCGCAGGCAGAACCGCGGCCGTCAGCTTTCCGGAGGCGAGCAGGAGATGCTCTCGATTGGCCGCGCGCTGCTGCTCAATCCCAAGCTGCTCATTCTCGACGAGCCTTCGCAGGGGCTCGCGCCTCTGATCGTGCGCGAGGTCTTTAACGTCGTGGAACAGATGCGCCGGGAAGGAATTTCGGTCCTCCTCGTCGAGCAAAATGCCAGGATGAGCCTGGAGATTGCCGACGATGCCTACGTCCTCAACGACGGTAGCATCGTTTATTCCGGTCCAGCGGCCGAGCTCGCCGCCGACGAGGCGCGGGTCCAGGCGCTTGCCGGCGCAAGCGCGGAGGAATGGACCCAAGCCTGAAGGAACAAAGGCCCCACAAACATTCATCTCGGTCTTCAACCGCGGACACCGCGGCCATTTACGCCGCGCAAGGCTTTTGGCTGAACGGCTAACCGCGTTGCAGGAGCGGCCGCAGGTTGCGGATATCGGTGATGGTCTCGATTGCGTACACCGCCTCAATCAGCCGCCTCGATATCTCGTTTCCCAGGATCGGACCGATGAGATCACGCGCCTTTTCCATCACTTCGCTGCGCGACATCGGATTGCGCGGCGTGCCGCGCACTGCCGAGACGCGCTCCGAGAGCAGGCTTCCGTCACCAAGCTCAATCTCGACGATGGCCACGCGCACCGGCAGGAGCTGGACGAGCTGCTCGTCGCGCACGAGGCTCACTTTCGCGCGCTGACGCAGCGCGGCGGCGTCCTGCATGCGCGCTTTGTCGTGGGCGGCATGGAACGAGACGGTCTTGTCGAGCAGCATCACGGCGATCATGTGCTGGAGGCAGATATCGGGAATATTGCGATTGTCCACGACCGCGGCCACGGAAGGAGCGAGCCGCACGGTTACCCGCTTGACTTCATCCGCTTCGAACGGCCGCTTGCCGCGGATCGCCTGCACTGCATCGAGCGGCCCCTGGATCGGCGAGCCGACGGTCCATTTTTTGATGTCGGTCTGCGCAATCTCGTAGCGCTCGCCCAGCTTCTCGACGAGCCGCTCCGGCTGCCCGTTGGGCGCATAGGCGAGGAAGAAATTGTCCGCACCGGAGAAGATGTCGTCGACGCCATTCCAGCCGCTGCGCACGAGCAGCGCCGCGGTTACGCCATTGCGCGCCGGCATGCCGGCGAAAACGAACGCCTTCTCGATATGATCGGTATCGCGCCGCCAAGCGACAATGCCGGAAGACTGCTGTGCGGTGTAATCCAGCGCCCAGCGCATCTGGCGTGCATCAAGCCCGGCGGCGCAGGCTGCCGCGGCGGAGGCGCAAAACGTGCCGGCAATGCTGTGCGTGGACAAGCTCGTCTCATAGCTCCACTGCGCGCCTCCCATTGCCATGATCACCCGCGTGCCGACGTCATAGCCGAGCGTCAGCGCGCGAAGGAAGCGCGCGCCATCGATCCCGAGCTCCTCGCTCACTGCCAGTGCCGCGGGAATGATCGCGCAGCCCGGATGCGAGCGCGACGCATTATGCGAGTCGTCGGTTTCATCCGCATGCGCCATGACGCCATTGGCTAGCGCGGCCTCGCCCGGCGCGGCGGTCAGGCTGGTGCCCGCAATGGTCACAGCACCCTTGCCGCCGTGCGCGCGGATGTAGCGCTGCGCCGCCTGGCCGGGCAGCAGTTGCGATCCGGAAATCATTGCCGCCAGTGTATCGACGAGGTGGTGTTTGGCATGCTCCTCAACTTCGGCCGGCAGCGCGCGGGTCCCGGCTGCGCTCATGTACTCGCTGAGCGCGTTGATGGTGGCACCCGAGGCGGACGCCTGAGCGGAAAGGCGCGCTGTTGACAAGGCAAGTCCTGTCGCTGTCGCAGCCGTCATGCGAAGGAGGCTGCGTCGATTCATCTCCTCAGCTAGTTTCAGACAATGCCTGGTGCGGTTGTGATCTTGAGGAGGCCGGGTCGACTACGACGGTATCGAAGTTCACGTCCATGTTGCCGTTGATGACCGGCTGACTCGGCACCTCATTCGAAGGCTCGTACCACGGCTGCTTCTCCACCACTCCATCCTGCAGCGATTGCGCCAGCAGCCTGCCGATCTCCTCTCCTTCGAGGGCAACCAGTTTGCCGTCCGAGTCCATTCGGTAGAGTTGTGGGCAGAAATACAGCGCGTGGATGCGGGGGTCGTATTCCTCAAGGACGAGGTAATGCTTCTTGCGCAGGAAAATGTTGTATTTGGTGACAATTTTTCTCTCTATTGTCGCCTTGGCCACGCGAAGCTTTTCTGTCATCGGCCCAATGATTGTTCCGGCTTCCAACAGGATGATCCAATCCCTCTTGGCGATGTTGTCGGGATGAATTGGAATGTAATGACCGGGTACTTTTCGCCTGAACATACCCATTTCTTTACTGTCCCTACTCAACGATGGCTCGCGGACGAGCATGCCGATACAATATTCGGTAGCGTCCCATCGAGCCACCCGTACTGATCAACCAGGTTGCTTTTCAGTCTATTTGAAGTTAAGAAGCCCGCAAAGTCGCTTACCGGACGTTTACTTCCGATCCGGCCGCACTGACCCCCTGCGTAGGCTCACCCCGGTTCCTTGCCATGCTCGATCCCGAGGCGCCGCGGTTCCGGCTCCGCTCCCGGAGCCTGTGCTCGGACGGCGCGAAGCGCCGATCCGAGTGGTCGCTGTCCCGGAATGAGACTTCAGACTGCTCGGCGGTATCGAGGTCGGGAGCGGGGGTATGCATAGGCGCCGGAAAAGGATGCTTCAGCGAGCGTGGCGCGCTGCAAGAACTCCTCAGCGAGCTCTGTCAGCGATACTGCTACCCAATGCTCGCTGGCTTTGGCGGCAAGCGCTCGGCACGCTTCCGACTGCAGGCGCAAGTGGGCTGACCAGGCTGCGCGGGCAGTGCGCGTAGCCGCTTTGGGCACGGAGGCTCGGCTCCTTTGTTCTTTTGCCATGGCACACTTCCTAGTCTGCTTATAAGGCTAGCAGCGCAGGCGTGCCGCGACAGTGTCGTGCGTCACACAACGGTCGATTCAAAAAACGGCTCTAGGGTCGTACGGCGGGGGTCTCAATCTTCATGCCGCGCGCGCGCCACATCAGATAAAGCTCGAGCTCTACGTATTCCGGCGCCCCGATCTCGTAGGAGATGGCGCGTATCCCCGAGAGACAGTTGCGAAGCCGCCGCCGCAGCGATCCTACTGCCTGCCAGTCCAGCCGGTAGAGCGGATATCCGGTGGGGTGCCCCTGCGGGATCGGTGCGCCGGCGAGCTTTTCCCCCCAATTGTCGTCATGGCATTGCGCGCATGAGAGATTGAGCTGGCCCTGGCGGAGATTGAACATTTCGCGCCCCGCCTGCAGAAAGGGCCGCATATGCTCGTCAATCTTGCTCTCGATTGACATGCCGCGCGACTGCATTCCGATATAGGCGCTCAGGGCCAGTAGGTCCTTGCTTTCGAACGGCAGCGGGCTCGCCTTTTGCTGCCCGGTGCGGCAGATATTGATACGCTCATCGAGATCGATCGGCCGCGAGAGCGCCTTCTCGAAGGCAGGATAGCGCGCGGCCACGCCTTTCATGCTGGTGCTCGCGTCGCCGTGGCAGTCGGCACATGACTTTTGCGCGCTGCCCAGCCTCCGGTTCCACAGCGCTTCGCCGTCGAGCACCCACAGCATCGCCGGGTTCGCGGTATCATCGTCCTGTATGCCGCGCGTTTCGGTGCCCATGAACTCATAGCCGGACCTGCGCTCGGAGAGCGTGATTTCGCCCGCCAGGGCAGCGCTGCCGAAGCACGTTGCAAGCAAAAATGCGACCAGAGAGGTCGGCGTCATTCGACCGTGATGTCACGGGATGCGGTGGCAGAAAATCCGTTGTCCCCGCTCCATTCAAACGTGATTGTCCCGCTCTCGGTCGCCGTGGTGGAAAAGACAAAGAAGGGATTGGCGGCGATCGCCGGGAACAGCTCGGCGTGAAATATCTCCTCGCCGTTATATCTGCAGATGAAATCGGTGATGATGTCGCGCGGGAGCACCTGGCCCACATTGTCAACGCGAAAGCCGGTCTCCATCTCGTGCTGGATCAGCGATTTGATCTCGATGATGTCGCCGCGCCTTGCCTTGGCCGGCACGTTGATGATGGTGCGCGCCATCACAATCTCTCCGTGCAGGCCGGCAAGGTGACGATGACCTGCGCGCTGTCGCTCCAGAACGACCCATCGGCAAGCTCGGCAATCGCGGTCACCGTCTGAGAGTCGGCGAGGCGAATGCGGGTCGCGAGACGGGCGCGCCCAGTGCGCGGGCCTAGTCGGGCGCTGACCACATTGGGCAGCGGATTTTGCTCATTGAAGACATGGATGGCCTTGACGTAGTCGGTCGCCGTCATGGGGTTCTCGACCGTGACCGTGATCGACACCGAGTTTCCACTCTCGACCAGGGGAGGTATGTCGAGCTTGACCTTGCCTTTGTGCACCGGCGCCTCCCCGACCACTTGGCCGATGGCTCGGCGCATCGATTCCGGCGTGGCAACCGCGGGCTTGATCGAAAGCAAGCACGCGACATCCGTGCTCACGAGGCCCACGCCCGCGAGCGCCGCCGCATCGGAGATGAATCGCCGGCGGGTGGGCGCTCGCGGCGAAGCATACCCAGCGGCGTCATGCGGTAGATGGCGCAATGCAATCGGAGAATACGCACGGCAACTGTCCGTCATGGGGACTCGCGCAGGGTAACGAGATAGGCCACCACGTCCTCGATCTGCTCCGCTGTCAGAATAGGCTTGCCCGTGAATGCAGGATCGACGCGGACGAGCCCGTCAACGCGATAATATGGTGGCATGATCGAGTTGGGGTAGAGGCGAGTTGCGTCGACCATGCGCAGCCTCAATTGTCCCTCCGACCAGCGCGACCCCGCTCCCTCGAGGTTGGGAGCGAGCGTGCCCTGGAACTTCTCCTGCGGGTAAGGCCCGCTATGGCAGAGCAGGCATAGCCCAACCTGTCGATTGAGGACGATGCTGCGTCCCCGTTCCGGATCGCCTTTCGCGCCGGTGAGCGAATCGGGAATGGCATCCCCGACCACGCTGTACGGGCGAAGGCTTTCCGCTGCGTATGCGGAAGTTGCAACCGCCGTCATAAGCAGCAGGCGTAGCCCGCATGAGCTAACGGGTCCGCGCGAAGCGCGGCCCGATGGCGATATGCGGGGAATCCCGGATATCGCGCGCCCTCGCGCGCCGAAGAAACACCTTAAGGCGCCGACGGCGCGCTCATCCGGGCTACGGGCGCGCCGCATGTTATCTTGTTCCCAGATCGTGCTTTCGCAGCGGTAGCGAGCGGACGCGCTTGCCCGTCGCCGCAAAGATCGCGTTGCACAATGCGGGAGCCACGACTGCCACCGGAGGCTCGCCGATGCCGCTCCATTCGCCGCCGCTGGGGACGATCAGCGTGTCGATCTTCGGCATTTGCGCAAGGCGCAGCATCGGATAATCGTCAAAATTCGCCTGCTCCACGCGGCCATTGCCGATCGTGATATCGCCGTAGATTGCGGCGGTCAGCGCAAAGACGGTCGCGCTCTCGACCTGCATTTGCACCGTGAGTGGATTGACCACTTTTCCGCAGTCGACCGCACTGATCACGCGATGGATGCGCAGCTCTCGATCCACGGAAGCTTCAATCACGGCCGCGGTGTAGGTATCGTAGACTTGGTTGAGCGCGATTCCACGGTAAGCACCGTCGCGCGGCGGCGTGCCCCATCCCGCCCTTTCCGCCACTGCATCGAGGACGGCGCGGAATTTGTCGGCGCGCGGATGGTTGCGCAGCAGCTTGCGGCGATACTGATAAGGGTCCTCGTGCGCGGCATGCGCCAGCTCGTCGATGAAGCATTCCTTGAAGAAACAGTTTTGCGTGTGATTGACGCAGCGCCAGAAACCCACGGGAACGGGCGTGCGCCGCATGGCGTAATCCACGAGATAGTTGGGGACGTCGTAAGCCATGTCGTCGAGAAAGCCCTCCTGGAAGTGCTTGTCGACATGCCCGGGCGGCACCACCGCGAGCAGCGATGGCCCGGCCAGGCGGACGTGCCAGGCAATAGGCACACCGGCAGCGCCCAAGCCCGCGCGCATCCTCGCCATGGCCATGGGCCGGTAGAAGTCGTGCCGCATGTCCTCTTCTCGCGTCCACAGCACCTTGACCGGCTGATCCGCGTGCTTGGCGATCTGCACGGCGAGCGACACGAAATCCTGCGTCAAGCCGCGCCGGCCGAAGCCGCCGCCGAGCATCGTGGTGTGAACCGTGACATTGCTTGGTGGCACCCCTGCCGCGGTGGCGGCAGCTGCGAGCGCCGCCTCGGCATTCTGCGTCGGTGCCCAGACTTCGACTTGATCCCCGCGGACGTGAGCCGTCGCGTTTTGCGGCTCCATCGTCGCATGCGCGAGGAATGGAGCCTCGTAATCGGCCTCAAGCTTTGTGTCGACCTGCGCCAGCGCCGCGGCAAAATCGCCGTCCTTGCGTCCGATGCCCGCCTCGGTGGCGGTTAGTCCGCTGCGCAGATATTCTCTGATGGTTTCGCTCGTGACTTTCCCGTTCTCTCCTTCGTCCCAGATGAGATCGAGAGCCGCCAGCCCTTTCCTCGCCTTCCACCAATCGTCGGCAATAATGCCCACCGCACCGTCGAGCTCAACAAGCCTGCGCACGCCCTTCATGCCGGCGATCTTCGAGCTATCGACCGATCGCAACCTGCCGCCAAACACCGGGCACGCAACCACTGCGGCGTAAAGCATGTTCGGGAGGCGGACATCGATGCCGTAGATCGACTTGCCCTGTACCTTGTCGATTGTATCGAGCCGGCGCTGGGGGCGGCCGATGAGACGCCACTCGTTTGGCTCCTTCAGCTTCGGAGGCGGTGGCGGCTCCATCCGGGCGGCGGCAGCGGCGACTTGCCCGAAAGTCAAACTGCGTCCGCTCGGCACATGCGTGATTGCGCTCATATGCGCGCGGCACTCGGAGGAGGGCACGCGCCACTGTAACGCGGCTGCGCGTATCAGCATCTCCCGCGCCGTGGCGCCTGCGCTGCGCAGCGCCTGTTGTGAGCTGCGCACCGAGCGACTGCCGCCCGTCGACATGTCGCCCCAGACGCGGTGGCGCTTCATATTCATCTCGGGGCCGACGAATTCCGTGCGCACCTTGCTCCAATCACATTCTAGCTCTTCGGCCACGAGCATCGGCAGTGCCGTCGACACTCCTTGCCCCATCTCGGATTTGGCAACGCGAATAATGATCGAATCGTCAGGCTGGATGACGATCCAGGCGGTGATTTCGGCTGCGCCACCCGAGGCCTGCGCCGCCGGCGTGCCGGATGCGATCTCAAATCCGAGCGCGAGAGAGCCGCCCAGCCCCGCGGTGCCGGCCAGGAACGATCGGCGATTGACCTGCACTATTGTCACTGTGGCTTGATGCCCGCCGAGCTGATCACCTGTCTCCATTTCGCAGCGTCCTCGGCGATGAACTTCGCAAACTCCACAGGCGAGTTTGGTGCGACCGTGGTGGCGCCTAGATCGGCCAAGCGCCGCTCGATCGTGGTATCGGCAATCGCAGCGTTGATCTCCTTGTTGAGCAACGCGATGATCTCCGGGGGTGTCCCGGTCGGGGCGCCGACCCCGATCCACGCGCTTGCCTCGTATCCCTTCACGAACTCGGCGACCGTTGGAAGGTCAGGCAGTGCCGCAAGGCGCTGCGCGGTTGTCACCGCCAAGGCACGCAGCTTGCCCGCCTTGATCTGCGGCAGCGCCGTGGGTGTGACGTCGAACATCACCTGTACTTGGCCGGCCAGCAGATCGGTTACCGCCGGCGTCGTTCCGCGATAGGGCACGTGCGTCATTTCGACACCTGTCATGAATTTGAACAACTCGCCCGCGACATGCTGCGGCCCGCCGATGCCGGCGGAGGCCATGTTGATTTTGCCGGGATGCGCCTTGGCGTAGGCGATGAATTCCGGAACGGTCTGCGCCGGGAATGTGGGGGTCACCTCCATGATCATGGCAACGCGCTCGGCCAGCGCGACCGGCGCGATATCCTGCAGGAAATCGAAATTGAGGCTCTCGTAGAGGGCAACGTTGATCGTGTTCTGCGCATTGAGCAGCAGCAGAGTGTAGCCATCCGCGGGCGAGCGCACGACCATCTCGGTTGCGATGTTGCCGGCAGCACCCGGGCGGGGCTCGACCACGAACTGGCGGCCCAGCCGCTGCGAGAGCCATTGCGCGAGTAGCCGCGCGGTAATGTCGGACGAGCTGCCCGCCGCCTGGCCGACGATGAAACGCACCTGACGCGCCGGATAGTCGCTCTGCGCGCGAGCGACATGCAGGGCTGCCGGGAGGAGCGCGGTGGCCCCTGCGAGCTGCAGGATGCGCCGGCGTGTCTGTTTCAAATTGCGAGCTTGCCGGCTTTGGCGTCCGTGTAACGCTGCCCGACCTTCGGCCAGTTCACCACGTTCCACCACGCCTTCAGGTAGTCTGGGCGGCGGTTCTGGTAGGTGAGATAGTAGGCGTGCTCCCATACATCGTTGCCCATCAGAACGTGTTTGCCGTCCATCAGCGGCGTGTCCTGGTTGGGCCGGGTCTCGATGGCCAGCTTGCCGTCGGGCGCGACCGTGACAAACACCCAGCCGGAACCAAAGACGCGCGCGCCCGCTGCATTGAAATCATCTTGTAGCTTTTTCAGGCCGCCGAGATCGCGATCGATTGCCGCTGCAAGCTCGCCTGCCGGTGTCACGCCACGCGAGCCCATGATCGGCCAGAACATCGAATGATTGGCGTGGCCGCCGCCGAAGTTGCGCAGCTGTGTGCGGATCGACTCAGGCATCTCGGCAAGCTTGCTCAGAATATCCTGCAGCGGCATTGCCGCTACGTTCGAGTGATCCTTCACTGCGTTGTTGAGCCCCGTCACATAGGCCTGATGATGCTTGTCGTGATGGATCTCCATGGTCTTGGCGTCGATGTGCGGTTGGAGCGCGCTGGTCGGGTAGGGCAAGGGATCGAGCTTGAACGGGCCTTGGCTCGTCTGAGCGATGGAAATTCGCGGGCCGCAGATCGCGGCGGCAGCAACGGCTGTACCAACGACAAATGCGCGGCGGGTAATGGACACGTGCATTCCTCCGTCATGAATGGAACATAAGGCTCGTGAACCGAGCGCCACGGATGAGCTAACGTAGCCCGGATTGAGGTTGCGCGCGAGGCGCGCAAGGCGAAATCCGGGACCTTGCTTGCGGCGCGCTCCTGTCGATGGAGAATCCCCCAACGCGTTAGCAACCCTTCATAACGAGAACCCGGTTCTGCCTTCGATTCTGTTTCGTTCTCGCACAGCGTCGCTTAAGACGGTGGGCCGGGGTCTTGTGTAGTCCTTATCTTAGCGCCTATGGGGACAAGCCCGGCCATGACGGTGTGTGATTCCAACGGACCAAGATGTGCTCACAGCTAGAGCGCTGTTGTAATTCCCATTCGGCCCGTATCTCATGGCGCAACCTGTCTCATGGCGCAACCTGTGAGGAACGGGGCGCAATGGCCGAGCCAAATCCTGCCAACCAGCAATTGAATAGCGCGGCCGAGGCGCCGCGCACCGCGCCGGGGGTGCTTGCGACTTTCATTCGGCGCGCACTCGAAGCTGCCGGGCTTCCTCCGAGCGACGCCGAGCAAGTGGCTGACCTGATGGTCGAGGCCGACCTGCGCGGCAGCGACACCCACGGCGTGATCCGTCTACCGCTCTATGTCCGGCGCCTGCGAGCGGGCGGCATTAACAAACGCCCGAACATCCGTCTCATTGGCGAGAGACCGGCAGCCGCGCTGGTCGACGGGGACAACGGCATGGGGCATCTGGTCATGCGTTTTGCCGCCCAGACCGCCATCGAGAAGGCGAAACGGACCGGGGCGGCCTGGGTCGGCGCGCGCATGAGCAATCATGCCGGTCCCGCGGCGCTATATGCCATGATGCCGCTCGCCCACGACATGATCGGCATCTATCTCGCGGTCGGCAGCAACAATCATCTGCCGCCATGGGGCGCACGCGAGAATTTGCTTGGCACCAACCCCGTCGCCGTCGCGATCCCGGCGCAGGAAGAGCCCCCGGTCGTGCTCGATATGGCGCCGACCGTCGCCGCCTTCGGCAAGGTGCGTCTCAAGGCACAGCGCGGCGAAGAGATGCCGGTCGGCTGGATGATGGATCGCAATCGCAAGCCGCTCACCGATCCAAAGCGTGCGGACGAAGGTCTGCTGGTTCCGATCGGCGACTACAAGGGCTACGGCCTGAGCCTGATCATCGGGCTCCTTGCCGGCGCCCTCAACGGCGCCGCCTTCGGGCGCGACGTCCTCGATTTCGTCAAGGAGCCGGGCAAGGTGGCAAACACGGGACACGCGATCGTTGCCCTTTCAGTGGCTGCCTTCGCAGCACCGGAAGAATTCAAGCGCCGAGTGGATATTGCCATCCGCACCATGCGCGATGCCGAGCGCCTGCCGGGTGTCGAGCGCATCTGGCTGCCGGGCGAGCAGAGCCATCGCAAGCGGCTCGAGCGCGCCAAGCACGGCGTTCCCATGCCCAAGCAGCTGCATGATAGCCTTGATGCGGTCGCGCACCAACTCGGCATTGCGCCGCTGCGCTGATCGGGTGCGTTCATGGCGGAACAGATCACGGCAGGGATCATCGGCGTTGGCCTGCTCGGCGAGGCATTGGCGCGCCGATTGCTCGGCGCGGGATTCTCAGTCACCGGCTTCGATCTGGTTCCTGAGAGAACGGCGCGGCTCGCAGCGCTCGGCGGCCGGCCTGCCCACTCCACTAGCGCCGTTGCTCAAGCCGCCCGCTTCATCGTGCTTGCGGTATTGCGCACGGAGCAAATGGAGCAGGTGGTTGAGCATGAGCTCATGCCAGTGCTGGGCGACAACTGCGAAAAGATGGTGCTCTGTGCAAGCACCTGCGATCCCGATCGCATTGCCTCGCTTGCCCCGCGCCTTGCAGCGCGCGGGATGCGCTTTCTCGAAACGCCTGTTTCCGGATCGAGCGCCCAGGTGAGCCGCGGCCAAGGCGTCGGGCTCATCGGCGGCGAAACGGCCCTTGTCAGCGAGGCGGAGCCGATCCTGCGCGTGCTTTTCCCCACCTATTTCCACATTGGCAAGATCGGAGATGGTGGACGTGCCAAGCTTGCGATCAATCTCATTCTTGGACTTAATCGGCTTGCGCTTGCGGAAGGCTTGGTATTCGCCGAGCGGCTCGGGCTTGATCCGGCAGCCTTTCTCGAAGTGGCGCGCGCCTCGGCAGCATACTCGCAGGTGATGGACACAAAGGGCGCCAAGATGGTCACGGGCGATTTTGCTCCTGAAGGCCGCCTCACTCAGCACCTCAAGGACGTACATCTCATGCTGGAGCAAGCCAAACGGGTGCGGCAACAGCTTCCTCTTGTGGAGCTTCATGCTGAAGTGCTCGAGGCCTGTTTGCGCCACGGCGAGGGCGACCTGGACAACAGCGTTGTGATCGCCGAAACCCGCCGCCGCGGCGCTGCGCACCTCACTCCCAGGCCACAGGAGAAAGCTTCATGAACTCGTGTGCGGCGCTGTGCGCCTGCCTTGCCGCTGCTCCGGCCGAAGCGCAGCAGAAGCTGAGCTATATCGTCGTCAACAATCTCTTCAGCACGCCCGCTTATGTGGCCGCCGAGAACGGCTATTGGGCCCAGCAGGGCCTCGACGTCGCCGTGAAGCTGACGTCGAGCGGACGTGCCGTGGTGCAGGCGGTGCAGGCGGGCGACGCGCAATTCGGGCATGCCGCTCTGTCGACCACCATCGCCTCGGCTCGCGCCAGCGGCAACCTGCTCAAGGGCGTCATCGCCTATTACAACGCCGCCGATTACATCGCTAAGGCGGGCGGGCGCGCCATTATTGGGCGCAAGGACCGCGGCATCGATGCTGCCGATCCGCACTCGATGGAGGGCAAGAAGATCGCGCATCTCACGGGCTCTACCAACGAGGTCTATTTGCGGGAATGGTTTCGCAAGAACAAGCTCGACATCTCCAAATCGCAACTCGTGAGCGTGCCTGTCGAGAACATGCCCATCACCCTCGTGCAGGGCCTGGTCGATGCAGTGGCGCCCTGGGAGCCGTATCAGTCTCAGGTCATCCGCGAGCTCGGCGCCAATGCCGTGGTTGTGAGCCGGGGCGCGGAGGGCCTGGTTGCCGATGCGATCGGCGCTGTCGCGCAGGAGGACTGGATCAAGACCCATTACGATTTCATCGAAAAATTCGCCACCGGTCTGGTTGAAGCAACGCTTTTTGTGCGCAGGCATCCCCAGGACTCAGCCGAGATCGCCACGCGCTTTCTCGACGGCCTCAACGTTTCCGACGGCACCGAGGGATTGAAATGGCTCGATTGGGATCCACGCGTGTCCATTTGCACGCTGGAAGGCTTGGTTTTGACCGGCAATGAGATGATCAGGACCGGCCTCATCAAGAAAGATGAGCCGTTCACGGCAGCGGATTTCTACGACGACACCGTGTTCAAGCGCATTGTCGAGAAGCACCCGGAATTCTTCGCCGATCTGCCGCCGCTGCCGAAGACGGTTGCCGAGTGCAGGGGCCAATTGAGCTGACGCGCAGCTTGTAGGGCGGATTAGTCTTACTGAGTCAAATCGTCACAGCGAATCGCGAGAAGAATCAGATATTTGGTGAGATTCCCTTCAGCACGTGGAGGCTGACATGGCTCACCAAGGTTCAGATAGTGAAGCGCGGTTTGTCAG
>Ga0306920_100003160_pt1 | contig 20878 bp, 25 predicted proteins | sample flu12Cox44000170_FD_204666 | JGI IMG/M metagenome (GOLD analysis project Ga0306920, IMG submission 204666) | Lab enrichment of tropical soil microbial communities from Luquillo Experimental Forest, Puerto Rico - flux4day.12C.oxic.44.000.170 (v2)... | ecosystem: Environmental > Terrestrial >... | reverse complement strand
CGGACCCACGCCATCACTGTTGCTCTTCCCGTCGCGCGTCGATCTCGGTGTTGAGCGCGTCCGCCAGCTGCACCATTTGCGGCTTCGTGAGCCGTTTGATCGTCTGCCGGGTGATCTGTACCGGCAGCCCTTCGACGCCGAGCCCGGCGAGCTTGTTCCGCAGCCAGTCGTCGTCGACGCCCGCTTCGCGGCGCATCCATGAGAGCACGTCGACGTCTTCGTCGGCGATCGTTTCGACAGCAAGCTCGGCCTGGACGGCAGGCTGTTGTTGCAGCTCGCCGATCAGCATTGACGCTTCAACGTCGGTCAGTTCGCTTGTGGACATCACGGTTCGCTCAAGGCGGGCGTTGACCCAGTCGAGCCGTTCGTCGCGGCTGCTGATTGCGCGTTCACCAAACATGGCGTGCAGCTTGCGTAGTTGCGGTTCGGTGATTTTCGGCGTCGTGTCGTCGGCTTCTTCTTCTTCAGGTAGCGGCGGCAGTGGTGGCGGCTCCGGTTCCGGGAGCGCGGGCGCGATCACGGGCGCGGCCGCGGACGTGTTGCGCCGCCGGCGTGACGTCGCCGATTTCAGCTCGACCGGCTCCGGCTCGGTCGGCGGCGGCGTGTCGCCGATGTCGTCGAGCTCTTCGGTGGCGGCGAGACCGCCGATCGCGTCCGCAAACAGGCTGCGCGCAAGCTCGGCGGAGGCGCGGGCGATCAGCATCGCTCGCGGGTAGGAGCGCCAGTTCTGCTTACCGGCGATCCCGGCGCGTTTCGCGTCGTCCATCGTCCAGGTGACACGAACGATCTGCTCAGCGCCGGCGCGCCGGCCCGCGACCGTAACTTTCGTGACGGTCATGTCCTCGAACCAGAGTTGATGGCCGGCGGCGAGAATGAGTGCGCGTTGCGCTTCGGCGGCGAGCGCGGGGCGGCCGTCGATGACGGCGATCTTCGCGAGGCTTTGCATCGGTGACAGTCCGACCTCGTCGCCGTACAGGATCGCGGCGGCGATCGCAGCCTCGTCGCCACGCAGGGCCTTGGGAACGAATTCGGTGTTCGCGATCGCGTGCGCGAGCTGCCCTACCTCGGCGAGCAGCACGATCCAGCGGTGACGCGGCTCGAGCGGGACGGGACCGTCATCCGGAACGCGCGAGACGAGACTCATGACGCGGTTTCATCCCGAAGCGTGGCTTGACCGACCAGCGGTTTACTGAGCCATTCTTCGTCGGTTTGATCCCCCTTCGACGAGTTACAGGACCGGCACAGCACCCACAGGTTGTCGCCCTCATCGCTGCCGCCCCTGCTACGCGGAATCCGGTGGTCGATCGACAGGTCCTCGTCGGTCCCGCACCCCTGGCAGCACTCGTCGCGCTCGAAAATGGCGACGCGGCGAGCGTCGGGGACGGGCGCTGGCAACAGGGCTGTCTGCCCGATCGAGTAGCCGAGCACGTGAACGATCACCCAGGTCTTGCGGTGGTCGCGCAGGTTGCCCACGACCAGGTACTGACGACGCTCGGCTGATGGCACGTCGATGTGCAGCGCCCGCTCTACGTCGTCGACCCCGTATTGGGGTCGGGAGAGGAGCCTGTGAACGCCCCACTCCTTGATCTGCAAGTTGTGCGACCCGTCTGCGTCTTCAAAGATCAGCCCTGGTCGCTGCTCGCCCCGGACCCTCTTGACGACGTACTTGTAGAGGTCGGGAGCGATGACGCCCATGCTCTTGCGCTGATCGTCCAGTCGTTTGACCGTGACTCCGCCGTTGATGCCGGCGAGCTGCTCGACGAGCGGCCTCACTTCTTGCCGATTGCCGTGCCTGATGAGGACTGGCGCCGCGGCGAGCTTGTACGTGTACTCGCGGCTGTCGCGTTCGCTCCGCGTGAGAAACAGTCGGCACACGTCCCACGCCTTGATCTTGTGCTCGAGCCGCAGCGGGTAGACGCGCAGTAGGCAGTCGTGCGCGAGTGGCGGGCAGAGCCAGATCGAGCAGATCGTCGTCGAGCCGTCCTTCAGGGTCTCCGGCACGGTCCGAGCGACGAGCATCGCCTCTATCGAGAACGATCCGCGCGTCATTCGCCGTCTCCAACGATGTCCGCGAGCACATCGCCGTGACATGCCTCAGGAGCGCACCAGCATCCGAGCGCCTTACCCTCCAGCTCCGTCAGCCGAGCGTGCAGCGACGGCTTGTGCGGCAGGTAGTGCAGCCGGTAGTTCGCAATGACCGTTTCCCGGTCGCCGTCGTCGTCGAGCCGGAAGGGATTGCCCCAGACTGTTGTGCGGTCGATCCTGACCAGCAGCCCTCGGCGCTCGGCCCATTCCATGAGGTGGGTGTGCGTGCCGAGGTTGATCACGACCGTGCATTCCTGCTCCAACTCGGCTCGTAGCCCTCGCTCCTCGTCGCTCCAGTCGACGTCGTCTTCGGGTTGCGGGGCGATGTTCTCGGGCAGCTCGAACGTGTCAAGGAACGTCCGCGCGACCTCCAGCGTGACCTTCGGAAGGTCAAGATCGCGGCACACGCCGAGGGCGTTTTCGATTGTTCCAGCGGCCTCGATTTCGGCAGGCGACTGCCGAAATCCGAGGGCAATTTGCATGTACGTCCGTGCCGTTCTGGGGCTACCGGCAACCTGTTCGCAGACCCTTCCCCAGTCCCCATTCTGGGCCGTCTCGACCTTCAGCGCGAACAGGTGATAGCCGCAGCCGATCGCGAGGGCGAGCGCCTGCCCTTCCTTCTTGCCGACGGCCTGGTGGAGCTTCCGGCCACTCCGCGTCAAAGCAGCCACGCTGCCTAGCGAGCGCGGCTTGTATTTCTCAACGGCAACGCCCATCTCAAGCCTCGCTTTGGTCGCGATCGCTCACGCGACTTCCCTCGCGGGTGGCGTGGCAGCCTCGTCGATCCATTGTTCACGCGGCGATTTCGCGAACATCGCGACCTGCCGCGCGTACTGGAAGATCCGGAACGCCTGCTCTGACGCGTCGACCGGGTGCAGGTCGTAGCCGTCGGCGCGTAGCCAGATCGCGGCGCAGCAGTCGACGGCGGGCATCGGCTGCTCGTTGCCGTCGTTGTCGAGCCAGAATTCGGCGTGACGGTACGCGGACAGCTGGATCGCGGTCTCGGGCCAGATGCCAGACCCGGCGGTTTTGAGATCGAGCAGCCAGCGGTTGCCGTCGGCGAGATCGGCGACTAGATCGAGCGTGCCGGCGTACCGCAGTGTGCGGTTGAAGATCGGGACTTCGACGAGCTGCTCAACGGGCCGCCAGTCTTCGGTGAACTTGAGGTACGCGTCGATGTGGCCGAGGATCTCTTCGGGCGCTTGGATTTCGTCGCCGGCGGCGAGTTGTTGCGCGAAGCGGTGGATCGTGGTTCCGCGGGCGGCGGCGGCCTTGGTTGTGTTCCATCGTGCGCGCTCGAGCGTCCGTAGCCGTTTGCTGGATGTTTCGGCGGCGAGCTCGTCCCAGTGATCGACGGCAAATTCGGCGGTGGTTCGTGCGGCCCAGTCGATGAGCGCGGGTTTCGGGATCCCGTCGCCGATGATCGTGGTGACGCCGTCGACGGGAAGCCCATCGAGCAGGTATGAGTGGCCGCGGCCGCGTTCGATGCGTCGCGTAGGAGCCGAACTCATCAGAACACGCTCTCTGAGCTGCGTCTAAAGCGCTGTGCGGCCATGATGTGCTCGAATGCGGTCCATGTCCCCCCCGTAGGTCCAGACCGTTACAGGCGTTCCCCCGCCTCTCTCAGGCGGTCTTATGCGGCAGGTGCCGTTCTCGGTCAGCACGACGAGCCGGCCGTCCATGTCGAGTGGATGCACGCAATGACGCCCTTCTTCGCTGCCGGCTGGTTTCGCGTGGTCGCCCTGACGGTGCGCGTCGAACGCCTTCAGCGAATGGAAGTGCAGCCCGCAGCGGCCGCAGTGATAGGTGCAGGTCGTCGTCACGGGCGCTCCTCGAGTTCGTCGGGCGGCAGCAGCGGCGCGATCACGATCGGTTCGCAGTACGGGCGGCCGTTGCTCGCGACCTCGCGGTCGCTGAGCGGCGGCCACGGGTCGCGGCGGGCCTGCCAGCGGCCGATCACGGCGGCGATTCGGCACCAGACGGCGAACGCGATCACGGCAGCGCCGAACAGCGCGAGCGCGGCGATGATCACGGCGAGCGCGAGCAGCATCAGCAACACCGCAGGGTTCATACGTCGCGGTCCTCGACTACGAGCAACTGCATACGTAGCGCCAGGAACGCGTCGGCGCTGTCAGGCATCGTCGGGCCCGTTGTCGTGGTCCTCGTAGAACCACTGCAACGACTGCCCGAGAACTCTTGCGAGCTTCAGCAGGTTACGCGGGATCGGCTCAACGCCTCCCGCCTCCCACACACGAAGCTGTCGAATGTCTACGCCCGCCTCTTTGGCGAGCCGACGCTTTGAGTAGCCGGAGGCGATCCGCGCCTCGGCAATCCTGCGGGACACGATCGCCCGGAATTCACGGTTGTGCTCGGTCACAGTCGACACCGAACACACCCAAGCGCGATTACAACTCCGCCACAAGAGGACGACCGTGACCCCGGGGCCACAGTGGCCCCCTTCCAAAAGTCGCTAATAGCGACATTCCGGCCGCCCGTTCTAAGGAAACTCTCATCCGACCGGAAGCGACTGCAATTCGGCCTAGAGTTCGCCATCCCGCGAACCCGATCGAATCACGTCGATGCGAACGTAAGGACGGCAATTCGCGGCCGCGCGCGCGTCGTCGAGCGCCGGGATGTCCCGTCCCGCCGCGCGACGAAACCATCGCTGGATCGACCCGACGATCACGATCGCGACCCCCGTAAGCCCGACGATTACCACCAGCGCCAACGCGATCGTCCTCCTCGCTCCTGCTTGCCAATTCACCTACCGGGCGCGACGGCCCGCTAGTATAGTCGCGCTCGATGCACGCACGCTATGAAAGGTTTTGGCACTGGATGCAAGAACTTGGAACGGATCCACCACCCATAACGCCCCTACGCAGACTCGCTATGCTTGCGCGCGGTGCCGTCCGCGTTTCTGCCTCATATCGCCCGCGTCGCGCACGAGGCGAGAATCCTGCGCGGACTCAGCTACGCGCACATCGCCGTCCTGGTCGTCAAACCGGACGGCACCGCCGGCGTGTCAGAGTCGACGATCGCACGCTTCGAACACGCCGAACACTGGCCAAAGGATCCCGACGCGACGATTTCTGCCTATGCACAAGCGCTCGAGATTCCGGCCGCCGAGCTCTGGCAGAAAGCGATCGACCGCTGGCGCGGCTCGCTTGCGCACAATCCCTACCGCGACGCACTGATGTCCTAGGGCGATCGGTCTGCAAAGCGAGCGTCGGCTCGTGACCAGACAACTGTTCTTCGACGTCAACGGCGAGCCGATCGACGCGATCACCTGGGAGACGCTCGAGGAGCAGCGCGAGCCGATCATGGTCACGGTCGTCGGCGACGCGCGCGTCGTGAGCGCATGGCTTGGAATCGACTACGACTACGGCTACAGCGCCGGCACCGACGGTCCGAAGATCTATGAAACGCGCGTGTTCGGCGGCAAGCTCAACGGTCGGAGCTGCCACTTCGCGACGCTCGACGAGACGACCGCCGGCCATGACGCGGCAGTCGCCAAACTGAAGGAGACGGCGGAAGATCGCGCCGTCGCCGAAGAGCTTCGCTGGCGCTCCGAGCCCGGCCGCTACACCGGCGATTAGCGCTTGCCCGGCGTCCCGAGCGAGCGCCACAAGACCCAGCGTCCGCCGTCGCTCCAAGTGTGTTTGACCTCGCCGGACGCGAGCTCGACGAACACTTCGCGCCCGCCGCCCGGCTTCAGCACGCTGGTCATGCTCTGACGCGCCGTGCGGCTGTCTGCCGGTTTCGGCGGCGCCGGCGCGACGGTTCCCCTGCCGGCCGTGAACACGGCCGCAAAACGCCGCTCGTCGCCGTGGAAGATGTTCCCGTCGACGGTTCCGGAAAGTCCGGGGAAACGCGCCGCGTCGGTGTTCTGCCAGAGCTCGTGCGGGTCGCCCGGCTCGACCGTTGAGTAGGCCGCCAGCCATCGCGGCCGGTTCGCCCAGCGCCCCCAGCCGCCGAGATGATCGCGGCAGTAGAAGTAGCCGGCGTACAACGTCGCTTTGAAGCCGATCGCCTGGTCGACGACCGCGAACCATGCGTCGGCGCGCGCGATCTGATTGCCGGCGCCCTCTTCGTGGTCGAGGACCAGAAACTCGTTTGCGCGCAGCGGCCCCACGGTGCTCACGAGCTCGCGTGCCTGCTGCGCCGCGTCGCGGTCGTGCGCCAGATACTGGTAGTAGCCGAGCGCGGCGAACGGGAAGCCGCGCAGGTAGTCGCGGCGCGCCGGCATCATCTTGTCCGGCCGGTAGCCGGAATGCGCGCGCACAATCAGCGTCCGGTAGCCGCCGGCGAGGTACGCGGCCGCGTCGATGTTCGGCTGCCATTCGCTGACGTCTGCTAGTCGAATGTCGGGCATCGTGACCTCACTGTGTTAGCGCCGCGCATTTGACGGCATATACCTGTTTGAGCGCCGGCAGCGTGTTGTGTGTCCATTCGCGAATTTCCGCCTCGTCGAACAGCCGCACCGCGGTGGACACTTTCGCTTCGCCGGAGCGTAGTTCGCGCAGCTGAATCTCCTTGCGGATGAAGTCGGTGAACACGTTCGCGGTTGAGACGACGAGATCGCAGTCGCGCACAAGCAGCGCGTGCGTGTTGTGCTGGAGGTCTTGCGCCTGCTGATAGTCGATCGCAAGCCCAATTACGAGCGTCGCGCCGATCACCAGGTACGCGAGTGTCACCAGCCGGAACCGGCGGATGATCTCGTCGCGCTGCACCTACAGCGTCTTCTGTTGGCTTTTGAGCATCGGGTTGAAGCCGAGCAGCGTGCCGCCGAAACCGAAGATCGCCGGGTCGACCGGCGGCACGACGCCGTAGACGACGAGCAGGACGCCGAGTCCCAGGATCACGTAGCCGCGGATCACGTAGAACGTGCTGAGCCTGCCGTTCGGCTCCGGCTCCGGCTCGGACTTGCGCTGTAGCAGAACCACGAGTCACGATCAAAGCTTGATGAAGATGTTGACGCCACAACTCGGCTGGAAGTTGTTGTGCGCGTAGCTCGAGCCGGCGCTCTGGATCGAGATTCCGGTCGCGGCGGCATAGATGCCGATTCCGGTCGCGACCGCCGCCGCGCTCGCGGTGTGTCCATGGTTCAGGTCCGATGAAGTGATGTTGTTGCCGCCCGAGCCGGCCGCAAACTGCAACGAGCCGCCGGCGGCTGACAAGTTGCCCCACGCGGCGGCAGCCATACCGGCAACGTAGCGATATGGGAAGGCTGCGTTGGCGATCGAAATCCCGTGCGAGTGTCCAGGGTCGTAGACCGAGTGCGCGTGCGCCGGATCTGAGACGCCGTGCGCGTGGCCGGGCATCTCGGCCACCGACAGCGCGTGCGTTTCCTCGCCGTATTTCTGCCCCAATCCCCACGTCGACCCGCCCGGCCGCGCGCCGACGCCGACGAGCGCGGTCCCGCGATAGTCGGGCACGTTGAACGTGGTCGAGCCGTCGCCGGCGCCGTAGCCGGTTCCGATCGCCGCGAACAGCGCCGCGTAGGTCGGAGCCGTGCGCGAGTACGCGGACCCGTCGCAGAGAACCGCGCCGGCGCGCGTGGCGGCTGCCGACAGGATCAGGTCGCCCGGCTGACTGATCGCCTGCCCGGCCGCCGGCCCAAGCTTCGCGATCGTCACCTGCCCGTCGCCGATCTGCAGCGTCTGCACCGCGCCGGCGGCGAGCTGCGTGGTTCCGATCGCGGCGGCCGCGACGTCGGCACCCTGGATCGTGCCGTCGATGATCTCCGTCGAGCCGATCGAACCGGGCGCCATGCACGCCTCGGTAATTGACGCGGGCGCGATCGCGGCCGGCGTGACCGCGCCAGCGGCGAAGCTCGCGGCTACAACCGAGCCGGGCGTCGGCGTGCGCGTGTTCGTCAACCGCACGTCGGTGTTCAGGACCGCTTTGGAGTCGAACGTGTCTGTGATCGCGTTGACCTGCGAGGAGAACGTCGCCGCGTCAGAGTCGGCGTAGCGCGGAACGCCGAAGATCGGACTGGTTGGGGGACTACCTGGCAAGTGAAACTCCTCTCTGATGTTCGCGCCGCAAACGGCCGTCTACGGACGCCTGCGCCTCATATGTGATCGCCCGGATCAGTCCCTTTGTGCCCTTCTCCTGTCCTGGCGGCAGTCCCATCGCCTCGACCATCTCGAACAGGTGCGCGCGCATCCGGTCGAACTCCTCGCGGACGTCCTGGATTGCGGTTTGCTCACCAGACATTGAATCCCGGCTGCGCGCCGGCGACGTCGCCCCATGTCGGTCCGTAGCTGCCCTCGAGCGCCGACCAGGTCGGGCCGCCGCCTTCGACGAGCGCCCATGTCGCGCCGGCGAGCGTCTGGTATTCGCAGACGATGTCGGCCGGCACGTTGCGTCGCAGCGCCTGCGTCACGGCCGCCTGATCGGGCGTCTCGGATGTGTAGGTCATGATCGCGATGTAGTCCGGGTCGACGGTCCCGTCGAGCTTGCGCCGAGCGCCGAACTGGACCGTCTGGTTGCCGGTCAGCTGACGTTTGACGGCGTTCACGATCCCCTCTTCGGTGCCGCGCGACCAGTTTGGCGACAGTCGGATCCAGTCGCGCGCCTGATCTTCGGTGTAGCCGACCGGGATCCGGTCGCCGACGCATTGCGCCAACCATGGCAGCGCGATCATCGGACACAGGTCGACGTCGAACAGCGCCTGCCAGCCGACGACGTCATTGGTCGGGTCGTCGTCGAACAGCTCGACCTCGTTCCACATCGTCGCGATCGCGGCGACATAGTCGCCGAGCTCGTCGGTCCACCAGGGCGTCAGTTGCAGCGGCCAGTCGACGGCGATGCTCATGAGATCGTCACATTCCCGGTCATCGTGCCCGGTTGCGGCAGCGCGACCGTGCCCGGCATCACGAAGTCGGCCGCGGCGCCGTTGATCTGAACCGAGTTCGCGACCACATAGGCGACGCCGGGAATGGTGCCGATGATCGCGACGATCTTGTTCAGACGAACCGTGTTCTCGTTCACCCATGCGGCCGTGCCGCCGCCGGGCATGCCGATTCCGCCGGGACCGCCCCATGTCATTGGCGCGAGCGCGCTCGAGAGCGCCGCGTTGATCGAGTCGGTTAGCGCGGTCGGGTCGAAGCCTGGTAGCGCGACCGCACTGTAGGTGACGGCGATCGTGGCGTAGGTCGCGTCCGAGATCGTGAACGTGACATTCGACAGGACCGCGGCTGTGAACTCGGTCGTCAAATCGGTTTTGATTGACGTCGGGACGGGGTTGCCGTCGAGGTCGGTCAGCCAGATCTCAACGGCGCGCGGCCCGGTCGTTTCGGCGTAGGCGCGGCCGACGCCGGGCGTGTCGACAGCGGCGATCTCGAAGTCCGGCAGCGTCACGAGCATCCGGCCGCGAAGCTGAAGCTCGCGCGAAAGCTGATTCAGGTAGTCGTATTCGTTTTGCGGGTCGGCGCCGCCGGCGGTTGGCGCTTCGGTCGTAAGTCCGGTCACCCAGATCGGCAAGGTGACGTTTGACCAGTTCGCGGCGGTCAGGTCGTTGAAGGCTGTGCCGACGTCGCCGGCGATCACCGGCACGCCGGTTGCGGTCGACGAGCCGGCGCTCGAGGTGACGTCGGCCACGGTCGTGAACGCGTAGCCGCCGAGGTCAAACTCGGAGCCGGCGGGGACGTAATAGCCGCCGCCGCTGTCCTGGAAGGTGAGCGTGACGGTCGTTTGTGCCGGCGCGCCCTCGCTGTAGGAGATGCCGTACAGCTTCGTTCCTAGCGCGATGAACGCCGCCGGCGGCATCTGCGCCGCGTTCGCCGCTGCCGCGGCCGCGTATGGCGCGAGCGTTTCGATCAGCACGACTTCCATGTCGCCGTCGTTCGCCTCCCAGTCCGTCCAGGTTGTCTGCAGGTTCGCGACCGCGTCGTCCGCGAGCGTTTGCGCGTCGGTCGTGAACGTGACCTGGACGTAGTCGGCTGGATAGTCGGCGGTCGTTACCGGTGCGGTGACTGACACTCGCTTCTCCCCTTATTCGGGCGCATGTACGGACGCGATCGCGATCTCGACGTTGACGTTGACGGTCGCTGCGGCGAAGTCCAGGTACTGGGACGCGGACGCGTTTCCGCGCGGCTCGAATTGGCGCAGCGCCTGCTCGAGCGAGCCGAGGTCGAGCGGCGCGTTCTTCAGCTCCGGCCACGCCCACCCGAACTCGGGTCGGTCTTCGCGGAATCCGAGCGGGCAGGAGACGATCACCATTTCGCAGCTCATGACGTGCTCGACCGTGTCCTGCTCGACGACCTGAACCGTGCGGCTGACCGGGTCGCGTGTGAACGGGAATTGCAGGTGTGGGCGTAGCGGCGCGATGCTCATCAGTAATACGGGACCTGGCGGTTCGTGCCGTTGATCTTCAGAGTCAGATAGCCGGCCGGCGTGGCGGGCAGCGCACCAGCTCCGCCAGCGGCGGGCGCGGTCATGCTCGTGGTGCCTGTGTGGCCAACGACGGTCGGGTTCGGGTACGTGCCCGAGAGGTCGCCGCCCGCCGCCGTGAAGTTCATCGAATTGCCGACCTGCACAACCGAGAGGTAATTAGCGGTCGGATCGCCAGCCCACATAGATGCACTTGCGCCACTGGACGCCCATAGTTCCAAGTAGTCGCCCGCGTTGCATGAGACAACGCCAACGACGGAAGCGCCGGTTGCTCCGGTCGGCCCATTCACATAGCTACCACTTAGCTCTTTAGTGCCGTTCTTATATACGGCAATCTCGGCAACTGTGCCATTCAGCACGATTTCACCGGACACAAGATAGGAACCAGTGGCGGGGCAGTTGTATCGTCCGTTTGCGGTACTCCAATTACCGCCTGAATCGAACTGGATCACGTCGAGCGGCACCTTTGCGAACGAAGTGCCCACCGTATACGCAGCGCCGCGATATGCCCGCGCTGCCGTGACCGGTCCTGCCGCGCCCGTCAACGGCGACAGCAACGTCACTGACAGGTAGTTGACGTTCTGGTTCCATTGATAGGCAGCACCAGCGACGGAACACAGCACGTCCAACTCGATGTAGTCGCCTACATTGCACTGAATGATGTCGCTTACGGCCGGAGAGACCAAACCGGCGACGGTTGTCTGAACTGCCTCCTGCGCGATGATGCTGCCATTCTTGGCAATCGCAGTCTCAGTAGTCGCACCACCGGCCGGCACATTCACGTATGTTTCCGCGTTGACCTGGTAGTAGCCGGCGGTCTTGATCAGAATCCGACCGTTGGCGGTGTCGCAGATACCGGACGAATCGAACGTGACCGCATCAACCGAAACCTTCGCCCAGGTATTGGCCGTCAGCGCAACGTTCGCGCTGCTCGATCGCGTAGCCCGTGCTGTCACCGTCGCGCCGCCGCCCGCGTGACTGTCAACATAGGCTTTTGTCGCCGCGTCCTGCGCCGCGACCGGATCGGCCAGCGAAGTGATCTTGTGGGCGTTGTTGCTCCAGTCGCTCTGCGTCGCGTTCGAGCCCACGATCTGATTGAGGTTCGTGTTGCCCGGTATCGCCGTGTATGAGTAGCCGAGCCCGAGCATCGGCACGATCTTGAATGGGACGTTGCTGGTCCCAAGCGTGCCGGTCACGAACGTCCTTGCCATCCACAGTGTCACCGCGTTTGTGGAGCCGTCCTGCGCAACTGGAACGACAGCGCCAGTCAATGCCGCCCAGGTGTTTGCGTCGGGAGCGCGACCCCAGGCGCCGCTCGCCGCGATGTAAACGCCGTTATCGGGTTGATTGGTCTGGTCCTTAACGAGTACGCGATCGCCGGCCGCAACCGAGATGCCGTCGATTATCTGCAGCCCTGACAGCGTGATGTTTGCGGTCGTCGCAACACGGCATGCCGGTAGCCAGTTCGTCCCCGGTCCTTGCGGCCCTGTCGGTCCTGTCGCACCGGTCGCTCCGGTCGCACCGGCTGGCCCGGTGTTGCCGATCGGTCCTTGCGCGCCCGTGGCGCCCGTAGCGCCCGTCGCGCCTGCAGCGCCGGTCGCGCCTGTGTTGCCGATCGGTCCTTGCGGCCCGGTCGGTCCGGGAACGGTCGAGTCAGCACCAGCCGGTCCTGTCGCCCCGGTCGCGCCAGTCAATCCGGTCGCGCCGGTTGGCCCTGTCGGCCCTGCGGGTCCGGGAACGGTCGAGTCGGCACCCTTCGGTCCGGTCGCACCGGTTGCCCCTGCCGGCCCTGTAGGCCCTGTGAGCCCCGTTGCGCCCGCTGGGCCGGCCGCGCCGGTCGCGCCAGTAGATCCGGCAGGCCCCGCCGGTCCAGTCGCTCCAGCGGCCCCAGCCGGCCCTACAGGGCCAGCCGCGCCAACCGGCCCGGTCCCGATCCGGGTCGCGGACAGGAACTCCGATTGCGGATTCGACGACGTGCTGGTAGCGACGCTCGACCACGCTTGCAGCTCGACGATGTTGCCGGCGTACTGGTAGGACTCGCCGGTCACGTTCATCGGCGCGACCGCCGTGTTCGGCATCGTCATCCCCTGCGTGAGCTGCCACTGCCCCGCGTACGGTCCCTTCACCTCGAGCACGCGCACGCCACGGTCGCCGGTCCTTTGCGTCGCGGAGAATACGACCGAGCCGACGAAGTCGTAAACGCCCTCCTTCAGACAGCGGATCCCGGCTGGCGACAGCGAGTAGTCCGGGTCGCCCGGCCCGATCCATTCCCAGCACGTGTCGCCGAACTGTCGCCACGGCTCGCCGGCCGGGTCGAGCACGATCGCCGTCCACGCGTTCGCCGGGATCGTGGTCGCAGCATCAGGACCGAATGCCCGCAGGAAGCTGTCGAGCCCCGGCACGCCGCTCGGGAAGCTGTCGACGCCGATCCAGCCGACCACCCAGCCGTCGCCCTTGTCGTCGAACGCGATCGCGCATTCGGCGCCGAGCGCCGGCAGCGTCGTTCCGCGCGCCTGCCATTGCCCGGCCGGAATCTCGTACGGGTACGCGAGTGAGAAGCCGGGCGTGAGCACGAACAGCGACTCGGTCGTCGAGCTCGGCGCGCGTGCGACCTGTCCGCGCGCGACCTTCAGGTCCGAGACGGGCGTCGGCCCGGTGCCGCCTTTGACCAGTGATGTGAACGAGCTGATCGACATTTCACGTTCCCGCGTAATGCCACATGGGAAAGTCGGCGAATGGACTCGGGCCGCCGTAACTGCCGGTGCCGGGCGTGTTCCACGGGAAGAACACAAACCCGTGCCCGAGTCCGGCGTTGACGGTGTTGCCCTGCATGTCCGCGTACCCCTGCGGATGGCAGCGGAAGAACACGTGGTCGTGCGGGAAGCTGGCGTAGATCGTCAGGAACTGCCCCGGTCCGGGCAGCAGCCCGTCGGTTTGCGCGGTCGGTGCCCAGCCGCCCCAGGTGACGCCGCCCGGCAGCGGGAAGCCGCCCGCGAGGATGCACCACCATGTCGACGCGGAGCAGTCGTAGGCGGGCGTGCCGGCGTAAATCCCGATGTCCTGGATCATCGTCCGGTAGCTCTTGCTGTAGATCAGCTTCAGCGACGACAGGTACTGCGCGGCGCAGTAGACGCGTTCGGCTGAGCGCGGCGGGTAGTCCTGGATCGTGCCGGGCATGTTCACCGTGCCGCCGACGCCCGGCGGCGGCGCGACGCCCGACACGCCGCCGACCGTCTGTGTCGTGTACTGCGGCGCCGGTTCGGGTTTCGGCGGTGTCGGCTGCACGAGCGTGAACGTCGAATACAGATCGCCGGCGCCACGGGAGACCTGATTGATCAGCCATCGTCCCGGCAGCCCCGCGGTCGAGCCGCTCGAGGCGGCACCGAAACCCTTCACCTGCAGCACCTCGCCGGAGCAGAACTCGAACGGGTCGCAAACGATCTGCAGCTGGAAGTTCGTCGCGATGTGACGGTTCTCCCAGTCATAGGACCAGAGCAGCGTCGTGTTGTCATCGCGGCCGATGACAGCGGCGATCTTCTGTTTGATCAGGACCGTATCGGCGTCGAAGTAGACGCGGTTGCCGTCAACAATCAGCTCCCATGCGACCTCCTGCGCGAGCCGGCACATTCCCGACCAGTAGTCCTCGCCGGCGTTGATCTGGAAGTAATACGCCTGCGCGACCTGGATCGTGCCGGTCGAGCCGGTGCCGGTCAGAGCGGCCGCGTCCGTCACGCCGCCACCGTCGGCCATTGCGGTCGCCTCGGCGATCCCCTGCGCCTGTCCGCCCGGCCACTGGTGACCGTAACTGTCATGCTGTTGGTAAATCCAGGCGTAGTTGTTCTCGACCATGTTCGCGATCTGCCACGGCGCCACACCCTGATTCGCGAGCTTGATGCCGCCGCCGTTGCCGAAGCATTCACCGCCGGTGAACCATCCCTTTGCCTGCCCGGACAGGTCGGTGCCGCCGCTGTACGCGGCCGCGTTGCACGACGTTTGGAAGCAGCCGCCACCGGGTGCGTGCGGGTCGATGTTCGATTCGCCCATCGCCGCGTACAGCGCCGCGATGATCGCGTTCTTCGGCGCCGAGAGCTGGTCGCCGACCTGGATGATCACGTTCACCGCCTGCGCCTGCGCCGAGGTCAGCGTCGAGCCTTTGCATTTCAGGCTGCCGCTGTTCGCGCCAATGCCAACAACCTTCGCCGCGGCGCCGGGAGTGCTGACCTTCGCTGACGATTTCGTCGCTGCGGTCGCCCCGGAGTTCGCGATCGGCTGTTTGACCGTCAGCTCGCGGCTGTAGAACTCGACCGGCCCCTGCGCATCCTTGATCTTCCCGCATAGCATCTTCAGGAACTGCGCGCGTGTGCGCGTCGCCCGGTCGACCTTGACCGGCCCGAACACGCCCATCAGCTCCGCCACGATCCGCGGCACGAACACAAGCTGTAGCGACTTGTCCTGCTGCGGTGAGACCTGGTGCAGACGCCACCAGAACCGTGACCCTTCGGGATAGTTGAGGTCGAGGTCCTGCAGACGGCCCTTCGCGTCGGCGTCGAAGAAGCCGGAGTCCATCAGCTTCCATTCCGGGTCCTGCATCGTCAGTGTCAGCGTCGGCGCGCCGGCAGCGCCGGTTGTGTGGTCGTTCGCGATCCCGGTGATCGAGAACGCGAGGTCGGTCGCGCGCGGAACCGGAACCTTCGTCGTCTTCGCGCCCTTCTTTTGCAGCTGGTAGACGACCTGTCGCGCGATGATGTGCGCGTCGGGTGTGGTCGCGTCATAGTCGCTCTGCAGCGAGCGCAGCAACTGGTCCTGGGATAGCGCCCCGAAGCTCACTTCTTCGTGCTTTTGGTCGTCTTGGACGGGATCGTCAACGTTCGCTGCGCGACCGACCGTTGCACGAACGTGAGCGGCGTGTACTGCGTGAGCGTCACGACGGCGGTCTGTCGGACGCGATAGCCGACGGCCGTGCGGTGGACGTCCTGGTCGTCCCAGGCGATCGCGGAGATCCTGAACAGCGGCGCGTTCTGATGCTGATGGGACCACTGGTAGTCGGGCGGGATCAACGGGATCGTGTTGCCGTTGTTGTCGGTGACCGACACGCGCACGACGGCCGGCGGTCCGAACGCGGCACCGGGATAGTCGCCGCGACCGGCGAGCCGCTCGAGGATCTGAATGTTCGTTTCGATCGTCGCGCCCTGCTGCGCAGCGTAGTTCTCGAACCGGATCGGCACGTCGATCGCGATCGGGTCGTAGCCGAGGAAGCGTGAGATCCCGAGCCGGCCGGGAACGTCGACGACGTCGTACTTCGCGTATCCGGCTTTGATCACTGGCGGTTTGTCGTCGGCGTTGACGTGCAGATATTCGCCGGGTTTCAGGACGCCGGGAATCCGCAATGGGACGTTGAAGCGCAGCACGTTTGTGATCGACCGCAGTTTCGGGATCGGCGGCGGTTTGTGCCCCGGTTGGCGCTTCGGGTGCGGCAGCACGTCGCGGCCTTTGTTCAGCGTCAGGATGTCAGCCGCCATTTCGGGATGTCCGCGGCGCGCGGCGATCTTCTTGATCGTGTCGTTACGCAGCGCGCGGATCCAGATGTAGCGCCGGTAGGTCGCGTCCGGGTCGACCTCGGCCGCGAACGTGATCATCTGCCCGGCCCAGTTGCTAGGCATTCATCCTCCCCGTGACTGCTGCAGCAGTCCCTGTCGAATGACGGACTTCGACAGTTTCTGTCCGTCGAGGATGTTGTAGATCACGATCGTGTGCTCACCGCCACCGGCCGCGCCGGCGGCCTGCGCGTTCGGCGTGACGTAGCTGCCGCGGTTGAGCGTCACGAGCTCGGGTCCGCGTTCGCCGACGAGATACGGCCCGGTTTGCGTCACCGGTCCGCCTCCTTGCAGCGCGCCGAGCACGGCACCGACGCCGGGAATGCTCTTGACCGCGCTCAGCGCCTTACCGGGCAGCGACGCGATCCCGCCGGCGATCTTCGAGATCTCGTTCGGGATCCAGTTCACCAGCCACTGCACGCCCTTGATGATGAACGTGAACGCCGATTGGAACGCGCCCGTGATCGCCGACGGGATCCCCTTGAAGAAGTTCACCACACGACCGAACTCTCGGATGATCCAGTTGACGGCGTCGGTCGCCGCCGCCTTGACAGCACCGAAGTGCTGGATCAGCAGCGCCAATGGCAGCAGCGGCGAGGCGAAGATGAAGACCAGGATTGGCCAGTGACCCTTGATCCAGTTGAAGACGTCGTTGACCGCGTCGTGAAACCACTTCACGCGCAGGTACAGCATCACGAGCACGCCAATCGCGGCGCCGATCGCGGCGATCCAGCCGACGATCGGGATCGCGTCCATCGCGATCCCGAACAGCGCCATCGCGTCGGCCGCGCTGCCGATCTCCGGAATCAGCGCCAGGAACGCCAGCACGTTGCCCATCAGCTCCGTCTGGAGGATTCCGGTCGTGACCGCGACGATCGACGTGACCGCTTCGTAGGCGCCCCACGCGACCGTGATCCCGACGATCACCGGCCATAGCGGCTTGAGCACGTCGTAGGTCGCCTTCAGGATGTCGTAGAGGACCTTCAACACGTCCGCGAACGCGCCACCGGCACCCTTGCCGTCGAGCATCCCCTGCACGAACTTCGACAGTGCGCCGGCGACCGTCGTGACGATCGGCAGCAGCAGCATCCCGAGTCGCGTCGAGAGAACCTCAACCGAGTTCCGTAGGTTGCTCGTCGCGCCGGCCGCTGTGTTGCTGTAGGTGGTTGTCGCGCCGGCGAACTTCTGCGTCAGGACGCGCATGTCCTCCTGTTTGGTCGCGAGCTGATCGAGCGATTTTGCGCGCGCGACCTGCTCGGCGGTCGCTTTCGTGTGCGCCGTCTTCAGCGCGTTCTCGGCCGTGGTCACCTTCGGCAGCACGATCCCGAGTCGCGCCAGCCCGGTCGTGCGGCCCTGTTCGACGAGCGACACCGCCTTGACGTCGCGCGCGAGGTCGGTGTGCGTCGCGCGCGCCATGTTCGTCGCGACCGTCATGTCCTGCTCTGACTTCGTGATGTCGCCCGTCGCGCGCAGCAGCTGCTGCATTGACTGCAAGGTCTGCGTCGGCGCGAACCCGCCAGCGGTCGCGAGCCGATCGGCGAAGTCCGACACCTGCTTGGTCGCGTCGCGCGCCGGGTGATGCACGTTGGTCCTGATCGTCTGCCCGAGCTGCGCCTGCGTCGCCTGCAGCGACTCGGCGTTCTTGACCGCCTCGCCGAGCCCGAACACAAGCCCGCCGAGTCCAGCCGCGCCGGCGGTCGAGATCGCCATCGACTTCAAGCTCGACAGTGACCCGGCGAGCGCCGAGTGCGACTTTGCCGCCTCCTTCGAGGACTTGCTCGTCTTCTGCACGGCCGTGTCGACAGACCCGACCTCGGCCGCGGTCTCGCGCGTCCCGAGCGCCTGGAAGCGAAGAATCAGATCTTCGATCAGCGCCATCTAGCGACCCTTCGCCTGCCGTTCCATCCGCTCGTTCTCAGCCCGGTTCGTTGCTGAGACGCGCTCGGCGACGATCCGCAGCGCGGTCGCATAGTCGCCGAGCGGCTCGCCGAACAGCCGCGAGGAGTCGAACGAGATCCCGAGCACGGCGCAGCTATGGGCGACGTCAGCCACTACGTCTCCGGAAAATCCTCGGCCAGCTCGCGGTCGACCTTCGCGTTGCCGCTTGTGTTCCATTCGTTCCATTCGGCGTGCAGGCGAATCACGCCCATCCCGTCGCCGAGCAGCCGGATCAGCGCCACACGCGGCCGTGTCGTCTGGTCGAGGTTCGGGTCAAACGCGCGCGCGACCGTCACCCACGTCCCGTCTTCGATCGGCTCCAGCCGACCGTCGTCGGTGAGCATGTGAAACGCGACCGTCGCCTCGAGCAGCTGGTCGGCGGCGATGTAGAGCGCCTGCATCCCCTCGTCGGCCTGTCGCTGGTGACGGAGCGAGATGTCCGCCAGCCGCCGGTAGCCGACGACGCGCAGCTCGACCCGGAACAGGTCCTCGAATCCCGGCGGCGTGAACAGTTCCGTCGAGCGCTGCTCGCGCTGGCGGCGGCGCTCCTGCATCCGCGCTTCGAAGCTGCCCGGTGCCGCTCCGTTGCCGGCGACGTCAACGTCGGTTACCCCGACCGTCTCCTCTTCCATGTTGACTCCTTCACTGGACTTGACTTGGTTAGGCGGCGAGCTCGTCGCACGCGACGATGATCGTGTACATGCCGACAGCGCTGTTCTCCCCGTTCTGGCCCGGGAGCGTCGCCTCCTTCAACTTGCCCTGAATCGTGAACCGCGCCCCTGGAATCGCAGCCCCGTAATCGTCGAGATACTGGACTGAGACGCGGCCGGTGCCGCGCCCGATCTTCGCCTCGAGCGTCGGATGTTGTCCGGCCATGATGTCCGAGTTCTGCGTCGTGATCGTGCAATCGGCGCGAGTCGCGGGCCCGCCGAGCTCGATCTCGCGTCCCATTCCGCCCGGACGCGTCTTGACGCCAGCGGCAGACAAGCCCGCGCCGGCATAGGTCACCCACGAGTTGCCGTCGCCATAGTTGACGCCGTCGACCTGGACGCGGATGTCCGCCTGATCTTCGCGTAGATACAACACTTAGCCTGCCCTCCTAACTTGACGAAACGACGCCGGAAACCGGGACCGAGACAAGGTCGATCAGGACCGCCTTCGCGTACTGCGACAGTCGCGCCTGCACGACTGCGTGCAGTTGCGCCTGCGCGACCGTGTCGGTCGTGTTGATGTTCTGCGACACGTTGACGTTGTAGGCGTCTGACTTCGTGGCGCCGTACAGCCCGCCGGCCTGGTAAAGCTGCGAGCACATCACTTCGAGGTCGGCGCCGAGTTGCGCCGCGAGCCGCCCCTGCCCGTCGATCGTGCGCATGTAGTAGTTCTCGCCGATCGCGAGCGCCTGCGCTTTCATGTACATGCGAGTGCGCGAACAGTTCAGCTGCCAGAACGGCGTATTCGGCGACTGCGCAACCGGCGTCTGAAAGCCGTAGTTCTCGAGCACGCCGTAGCTGTCCTTGAACATGTTGACGCCGTGCTGGAAGCAGGTCGCGCGGTCGGTGTCGTCCGGGTCGAGCTCGAAACCGGACACGTACTGGCACGGGAAGTCGCGGCCGCCGGCGGCACGATTCGGGTTGCCGCGCTGATCGACGCGGGCGCACATTCCCGCGATCACCGCCGACGCCGGCACGTTGCGTCCGGTCGACGCGACAACGCCGGGCGGACCTTCGCACGTCACCCAGCTTCCGAACACGCCGACGTTCTCCATCTTCGCAAGCGCCATCGCGTTATCGCCGTGGACGGTGATCTCGGTCAGCGTGTCGCCGTCACCGACGTCGAGCAGCCCAATCCGGTTGTTCGCGTCGACGTGCGCCTGAATCGCCGCGTACAGCGTCGCTGACGCCGGCTCGCCGACGACGGCGACCTGCCCCGGTCCGAGTCGCGAGTCAAGCAGCCCGAAGCCGGTCGCATAGTCCCCCGCGGCCGCGTATCCGGCCACGTACGCCTCGACGAGCCCTTCCCTGAACGCAACGTCGAACCAGTCCCACATTGCCGTCACAGCGCCCGTCCGCGCGCCGTACGCGGCCTGGAAGTCCGCGACCGACCGGCAGAGCACCGGTTGTGTGGTCGGGACCGTCCCGACCGGCCCGGTGACGAGACATTGGCCGGTGTCGGTCGGCGCTCCCTGCGCCGCCGGCGCCGTCCGTTCGCTGACAATCACGCCGAAAGACATGACCTAGCCTCCTGTGTAAATGACCTCGTCGCCGAGGACCTCTATGTCGACCTCGACCACGGTCGCCTCATCCAGATAGGTGTCGGCGTCGGGAACGTCCGGCCCGTCGAACGCCTGCACGATCTCGTCGGTCTTGACCGAGAACGTCGATTCTCCCGCCAGCAGATATCTGCCCTGCCCGGTCGCGTCGGGGACCGGAAACGGGCGCGCGCTCATGAGATGCACGTTCGCGAGCGCTCCGCCCCTCGCCTGCTGCAATACGACCTGCTGAACAACGCCCGTGTACAGATGTGCGAGGAACCGGGTCGCGGCTGGTCGTTTGCCGCGAACCACGCACGCCACGAGCGCCGTCCATGCGCCCTGATACGGATAGTTGGCGCCGCCGAGCGTCGCCTGCAATGACACGGTCGTGACGACGATCGCCGGCAGCTGATTGTCGAGAAACTCCTGTGCCTCGAACGCGTTCGTGTAGCTGCGCGGCAGCGCCGGCATGAATGTCATGCTGCGGTCGTCGTGAATCCGGCGCAGGTATGTCGGCATCCATGTCCGCAGCGTTGAGATCAGCGCGTCGTCGACGTCGCTGCCGATGACGAGCGGCCCCCAGTTCGCGATCCCGACTGTCGCGCTCATTGCG
>Ga0306920_100003158_pt1 | contig 20901 bp, 17 predicted proteins | sample flu12Cox44000170_FD_204666 | JGI IMG/M metagenome (GOLD analysis project Ga0306920, IMG submission 204666) | Lab enrichment of tropical soil microbial communities from Luquillo Experimental Forest, Puerto Rico - flux4day.12C.oxic.44.000.170 (v2)... | ecosystem: Environmental > Terrestrial >... | reverse complement strand
TTGGTAAGTGGCAATGGCATCATTGAATTGATTGGCGGCAAGTTGACTATTGGCGAGACCGACCAGCGCGTCGGGGAAGTCGGGTTTCTGGGCGTAGGCTTTTTGGTAGTAGGACGCCGCTTTGGCGTAGTCCTTCTGGTTGTAGGAGGCGTTCCCGAGATTGTAGAGGGCGTAGAAGTCGTCGGGCTTGAGGGAGAGAACCCGTTCGAACGTTTGCGTGGCGTCGGAAGTTTTGCCGCCATCGAGTTGCGCGTGGCCAAGTGCGAGGAGAACGTCGGGCTGATCGGGTTTGAGAGTGAGGCTCTTCTGGAAAGCGGAGACGGACTGGTCGTAGCGCTTGGTCTTGTAGTAGAGCCGGCCGAGTTGCGTCCAAGCAGCGGATTGCTCGGGCTGTCTGGAAGCCAGCTTGTGATAGGCGGCGATGGCTTCGTTGGTGTGGCCGGAAGCATCGAGGGCATGGGCGTAATTTTGAAGAATGTCGGTCTGATTGGGCTGAAGATTTTGAGCTCTGCGTAGATAGGAGAGAGCTTCGGTGGGTTTGTTTTCGGAGAGTAGAGCGGAGCCGAGATTGTTGAGAGCGTCGGCGTTTTTGGGGCTGAGGGCGATGGCGGAGCGGAAAGCGGAGACGGCTTCGTCGGTTTTGCCTAGGTGAAGAAGAGCGGCACCGAGACCGTTGTGGGCTTCCGGGAAATCCTTGTGCAGGTCGAGGGCCTGGCGGTAGGAGGCGGCGGATTCCTCGTATTTGCCTTCATGGAAAAGAGCGAGACCTTTGTCGGCGTGAAGGTTGTCGTTTTGCGGAGCGATCTTGAGCGCCTTGTCGAAATCGGCGACCGCTTCGGCATCGTGGCCGGAAGCATCGAGGGCTTTGCCAAGGTTGTCGAGAGCGTCGACGTAATCGGGTTGCACTTGGAGGGCCTGGCGGAAAAGCGGGATGGCTTGATCGTATTGCTTTTTGTGCAGCAGATCGAGGCCCTGGGCGTTGAGTTTGGAAGCTTCGGGAGATTGCTCGTGAGAAGTACGCGCCGACGGGGAAGAGGCCAGCAAGGAGGAGAAGGCCAGGACGAAAGTTGCAGAAAGAAGACGACATTTCATTGAACGCTCCCAAGGCGGAGGGATGAGGAATTGTACTGAAAGTGGGAGGGGCGCGCGAGCGGATGACCGCGTGGATTTCTAGCTAAGTCACGGTTCTGGAGCGTCTGGTCGCAACAGGTGCGCTGCGGGAGGCAGGGCCGAGGCTGCGGCTACAACGGTGCAGAGCCAGGAGAGGTCAGGGCCACGGAGAGAGGATGAAGCGGTAACCGAAGCACTGGCATCTTAGGTAGGACGGGGGTCTGATAATGGGACCAAACAATCCGATCGAGAACGTGGTGATCCTCGTGAAAGAGAATCACACGTTCGACAATTACTTTGGGACATTTCCCGGGGCGAATGGGGTGAGTCTGGCGGCGGCGAAGGATCCACCGACGGGCGGCGACCCGCGACATGATCACGTGGCGTGGTTAGAGCGGGCGACGGGAGCCGTGAAGCAACAATACAGCGAGAGCGATATTCCAGCGTACTTCGCATACGCACGGCAGTACACGTTGTGCGACAACTATTTCACGGAAGTGGCGAGCCAGTCGGAACCAAATCACTTGATGTTAATCGCGGCGGCTTCCCCGATCATCGATAACGAGAGCAAGTCGCGGACCTATCAGCCGTCGTCACCCTATGACCTACCGTCCCTGCCGCAGAGTTTAGAGACCGCCGGGCTGACCTGGAAGACCTATGGCGATCCGTCGTTCACGTATTTCTCAAGGATCAAGGCGCTGCAGGGCAGCAAGAACATTTTGCCTTGGACGCAATTGGACACGGACGCGGCTGCGGGGAAATTGCCAAACGTGTGCTGGGTGTACGCGCCGGGGTCGCCCACGGATTTGTCGGAACATCCGCCGGATCCGCCAAATACGAACCAGCAGACGGTAAAGTTGGGAACGGAGTGGACGGCAGCGCGGGTGACAAATCTAGGGAAAAGTCCGCAGTGGCCAAAGATGGCGATCTTTATTACGTGGGACGACTGGGGCGGATGGTACGACCACGTGGCGGCGCCCGAAAAGGATACATGGACTGAAGAAGGGCCGAAGGGCGGGCCGAAGTATACGGGAACGCAGTTCAGTTACGGGCCACGAGTGGGGTGCCTGGTGATCAGCCCATACGCAAAAAGGGGAATCTCGAGTGCGTTTCATTCGCATGTGAGTTTGGTAAAGTTTTGCGAAGTGACGTTTGGATTGCCGGCGCTTAACGCAAGAGTTAAGGCGTCGGATAATATGCAAGATTGTTTTGATTTTACGCAGAAGCTGCTGGGACCGCCGGCGGCGATTTTGAAACCTGCAAAAAAGAGCGCTGTTCCAAAAGATACGGAAGCCGGGAAAGCACGTCGCAAGCGGGGTTAAGGGGCGGGGACCTTTGGCACAAGGTATCGCCTAACCAACAACGTATTTTAGTGAACGGTAATGGAGACGGAGGCGGTGGTTTGGCCGTAGGCGTTGGTGGCGTAGAGGGTGTAAGTGGTGGAGGCGGTCGGGGAGACGGAGGCGCTGGTGGCACGAGTGGCACCGGTAGCGGGGGAGATGATGACGTAGGAGGCGTTGGAGACTTGCCAGGACAGCGTGACAGGAGTGCCGGCGGAGATGGAAGTGGAAGAAGCGCTGAAACTGGTGATTTGTGGCGAGGGCCCGGAAGGAACGTTGGAACTGGTGTAAAGCGGAGTGATTTGGATGACGTCGAAATCGGCGGCGGTGACTTGACCAAGATTGTGAAGGTCGGAGTTGTCCCATCGGCTGTCGGGTGCGCCGGAAAGGTACATCGAAGAGCCGTTGTCGGCCATGATGAGGCCGTACTTTTTCATGGCGTTGAGGATGACTTGGTTGGTGGCCGAGAAGGTGGAGACGTTGAAGCCGGCTTTGAGCCGCAGGCGCGTGCCCATCGGAGCGGCGTCTGCGTTGGAGGTGGTGGAAGCCCAGTGGGAGGCGGGGGGAGTAAAGGCGGCGATGGAATTTTGCAGCGTGAAACGAAGGGCGTGATTGATGGCGCCGGAAGCCACTTCATCATAGCGAACGAGGCCGGGGAAGATGGGGAGTCCGGCCGCATCGGCGCTGGTCCACGAGTACGGACGCTGCTCGTCGGCGAGAAGATCCCAAACGGCGCCAGAGTCGGCGTTCCAGGAGGAGCTTTGCGGGTAGGAGCTGTAGAGTTCGTAGAGGAAGCAGTTGGCGTTGTCGAGAACGAGGACGTGGCGATCGCCGGAGCCCGGATTGGGGTAGCCCTCGATGGGAGAAGTAAGAGGAACGGGCATAGGGCCAGCGTCGGATTCGCTGCCGAAGGCGGTGTAATTGACGGGGATGAGCGGCTGGGTGCCATCGACAATGGTGTAGGGAATGCCCATGTAGGAGCCGTTATATTCGCCGGACCCGAAGTCGGGATGAATGCCGATCGTTGAGCCGATGTAGTTGATGATGTTCGCGGAGTTGGAATCGACGGGCGCGGACGAAATATCTTTGTTCCAGAGATTGTCCGAAGGGAACGGACGGAAACCGTTGAGGCTGGCGCCTTGGCCGACCGACATTTGTGAGCAACTGGAAGTCTGCTGCGAACCATTCACCTCAAAATTGAGCCCCGAGGAAGTGCTGCTGCCAGGATCGGGATTCTGGACGGTAATCGCGAAGGTGCCGGCGGAGGTGACGCTTCCAGTAGCGGTAAGCTGCGTGGAGGAGACAAAAGTGGTGGAAAGCGGCGTGTTGGTGAGGAGGACTTGCGCGCCGTGGACGAAATTGGAGCCGCTGACGGTGAGCGAGAAGTTGCCGAGGTTGGTGGAAGCGGGAGAGATGCCGGTGAGGGAGGGCGTGGGATTGAGGAGAGTGACGGCCGAGGAGGCAGATTGGGTATTGTCAGCGGCGCTCGTGGCGGTGATAGAGATCGTGTTGGGAGAGGGGAGAGTGGTGGGAGCTGTGTAGTTGCCGGAAGAGTCGACGGTGCCGAGAGCCGACGAACCACCAGGGGTGGAATTGACGGACCAGGAGACGGTGGTGTTGGCGGAGTGGGAAACGCGAGCGGAGAAAGTGAGAGAAGCGCCAGCGCGGATGCTGGCGGACGTGGGGGTGACGGAGATGGCGACGGAGTCACCGGAGGGAGGCGGGGGATTCGAAGTGCTGCTGGTGGAAGCGCTGCGGCAGGCGTCGAGAGACGAGAATACGAAGATCGTCAACAGGGAGAAGGAGATCCGGCGCAAAAAGGAGGACATCATTAGGAATAGTTTCGGGCGGGGAGGCGGGGACAGACAACTGGACGGAGGGCCAGAATTGGGGCAGGGGAAGTGCGTAAAATGAAGATTCGAAAATGGAAATTGGTATCCGGAGTCTTGAACTGGCTTGCTTTCTTCGGGTTTCGCTCCTGCGAAACGAGCACGTCGAGGGATGCCGAGAGGGGGCAGCCTTTGGCCAGGTCTTTAACGTTCAATTAGGGCGGACTTGAGAACTTGGCGGCGGGTGTCGAGCATGGCACCCTCCCGGATTGAGATTCGAGTTTGCGGACGGAACTGTGCGAGACGTTGGCGCAAGGAAGTGCGATGAGCAAGAAGAGAAAAGAAAAGGAGTAGGGGATTTCTAACTGGGTCGGGAGTGAGGGCATCCAAAAGCCAGAACCAGAAGGAGACTGCGAAGGAGAGAGTGAGATGGCGAAGAACCTGGTGGCACAAGTGGGGAAGGCGGGGGGCGAGTTTGAGCTGGTGGAGCGGGAAATACCGCAACCGGCGGCGGGAGAAGTGCGGATCAAGGTGGAGGCGTGCGGGATTTGTCATAGCGACGCGGTGGTGAAGGCCGGGCAGTGGCCGGGCTTAATGTTCCCGCGCGTGCCGGGGCACGAGGTGGCGGGAGTGATCGAGGAGGTGGGCCCGGGAGTGACGGAATGGAAGAAAGGCGAGCGCGTAGGAGTGGGATGGCACGGAGGACATTGCTTCGTGTGCGAGTCGTGCCGGCGGGGAGATTTTATAACGTGTGTGAACGAACAGATTACCGGAGTGACGAGAGATGGCGGCTACGCGCAGTACATGATCGCGAGGCACGAGGCGGTGGCATCGATGCCGGAAGGATTGGATGCGGCGGAGGCGGGGCCGCTGTTGTGCGCAGGGATCACGACGTTTAACGCATTGCGACACAGCGGAGCACGAATGGGTGATTTGGTGGCGGTACAGGGGGTTGGCGGACTGGGACATTTGGGGATTCAGTTTGCGGCTAAGGCGGGATACCGGACGGTAGGCATCGGGCGTGGATCGGAAAATGCGGCGCTGGCGAAGAAGTTGGGAGCAACGGAGTACATCGACAGCAACGCTACGAATGCGGCACAGGCGTTGCGGACCATGGGCGGGGCGCGGGTAATTCTGGCGACCGCGCCAAGCGCAAAAGCGATGGCGGAGGTGCTGGGAGGATTGGGAGTCGACGGGAAATTGCTGGTGGTGGGAGTGCCGTTCGACCCGGTTCCGGTATCGGCGGTAGAGCTCGTCCTGCAGCGCCGGGATGTGAAGGGCTGGCCGTCGGGGACCGCGGTCGATTCGGAGGATACCCTGCGGTTTTCGGTGAGAACGGGGGTGCGGCCGATGATCGAGAAGTTCCCGCTAAAAGAAGTGAAGAAGGCGTACGAACAGATGGAAAGCGGGAATGCGCAGTTTCGGGTGGTGTTGACGATGTGAGGGAGGCAGGAAAGTACGGAGAGAGTAAGGAGAGACCCAAGACCCATTGACAAAAAGCGACGGGCAAACGCTCCGTGGGAAGGTGGAAGAGCAAAGCCCGCTAACGTATAAGGCGTAAAGTGTAAAGGGTTAGAAGGGGATGTCTTCGTCGTTGATTTCGGGCGCGGAGGAGCCGAAGGAATCGTCGGGACCTGCGGTGTGATCGAGCTCTTCGGAGCGGGAACCGCCTGCCGCACCGGCGCCCGCAGCCATACCTTCGGCGCGACCACCGAGCATGCGGAAGTTAGTGGCGACGATTTCGAAACTGGTGCGTTTTTGGCCCTCCTTATCCTGCCATTCCCGCGATTGAATGCGGCCTTCGAGGAAAACAAGAGAACCTTTCTTCAGGTATTGCTGCGCAATTTCCGCCTGTTTTCCCCAAACAACAATCTTGTGCCATTCGGTGCGCTTTTGGCGTTCGCCGTTGCGGTCCTTGTAGGATTCGTCGGTGGCCACGGAGAAGTTTGCGACGGCCTGGCCGCCGGAAGTGTAACGGGTTTCGGGGTCGCGCCCGAGACGGCCGACGAGGATAACTTTATTCACAGACATTTCGGTTTCTCCAGATACGAAATTTTGGGGAGGACGAGATCCTTCGTCGCGTTGCTCCTCAGGACCGGGATCCTGGTCGGATCGCCCGTTTGTTTCTCCTGTTTAAGGCACGATACCATGCGGGCGAAGAAATAGGAAATAACGGGCAAACCATAGATCGGTTTGAAAAAGCGTAAGCGTATGCGCAGGGCAGGGTACCGAGCGAAGTAGAGAAGATTGTGTCGGTTTGTATGAGCCGAGGAAGAAGCGAAACGGGTCAAAAAGGGAAAGAAATGTGGGAACAAACATAAAAGATATTCGTCTTAGAGGGTAAGCGAGGGCGGGGGGTAACGTCCGGGACGAGGGCCATTGACGGGGCGGCGGGAAGTCCTGCGGAATCGCACACTCGACAACTGGCTAGTTCTGCCGAGGGCCGGACGGGGAGTGTATCCGGCGAGAGTCCCGGGGAGGCGGATTCGGCGCGAGTGGGGCAACAACTCTGCGAGTGGTTAGACAAGCCACACGGGAGGATGCTGATGCGCTGCATGGTGATCGTCATGTTACTGGGGTTCACCGCCGTAGAAACCTACGGACAGAGAAAACCCATCCCGAACGTCAACAGTCAGACCATCATTTCGGGTGATAGCGAATGGACGCGGCTGAAAGAGCGCGCGACGGACCAGCCGGCGCCAACGAGCGACACGGGTGCGAGTGTGTCGGTAGAGGAACTGAAAGTGCCGGACAAAGCCATCAAGGAAGTGAGGCTGTCCGACAAGGCGTTACAGGCGGGGAACCTTCGCGAATCGACCGAACATCTGGAGAGAGCAGTGGCCATCGATCCAGCAGTTGCGGCCTGGCACAACGGGCTGGGGTCGCGGTATTCGGCGCTTAAGAAATACGATGAGGCGATCAGCGAATTCGAGAAGGCCTTGGCGCTGAACCGGAGGTATAAGGAGGCGGCCGACAATATTACGGTGGTGTTGCTCGAGACGCACCGCTATGCAGATGCGGAACCGGCGGCGCGGCGTGCGCTCGAAATCGACCCGGGGGCAGAGAGTTCGCAATATCTGCTGGGATGCGCGCTGGTGCAGGAAGGGCACTATTCAAGCGAGGCCAAGGCACTCCTAGAAAAATCGAAACCGGACTACAAGACGGCGGGATTGTATCTGGCAAAGGGGATGATGCAACAGGGAAAGCTCGAAGAGGCTGCCGCGGAGCTGCGGGAATACATGAAAATGGGAACGATGGATAGGAAGATGGTACAGGTTTGGCTGGAGGCATTAGAGAAGGAAGAAGCCGCGAAGAAGGGAAGCGACTGGCTGATGGCGGGGGATGAGTAGGGGAATCGATGAGTCTAAGAATCGAAGAGTCGAAGAGTGAAGAAATAGAAGGGTAAAATCAGGAGCCGGTTCTTCCAGGGTAAAGTCACGCCTAGAGGTGGCGAGTTGGTTAGGGTGTGGAGGAAACGGGTGCGCGGAGGGCTTGAAACTCCTGCTTGAGCGAGGTGTACGTGGATCGCGGCTGCGAGGCGGCCGCAGAGAGCGCCTGTGCGAGTTGGGTCAAGAGCTGGTGGATGGGATTTTGGAAAGAATCTGCAGAGGTCGGCGAGGGGTGGCGGCCGTGGTGGGCGGGCCGAAGCGGAGGCTTGTAAAGTTTTCTGGCCGGTGGCCTGGTCACTGTTGCCCCGCGGAAGACTTACAGATTGTAAATCGCTAGAAAGTTCGATGAAAGCTTTGCCGGGTGAATTGCGGAGGTTTGCGTGGAGGCGGAGACGGTCGGACGGCTTGGAGGTCCGCCTAAGGAAATGCCGAGTGTGACAAAGGGTGCCCAGCGCGCGTGGTAGAGGAAGGAATTGGTATACTCCGCGCTGTAACGCGGTACAGAACAGCGAAATTCGAAAATGCGACACACGAATGTCAAAGTGCGGGATACGTGGAGCGAGCAGACATGAACGCAGGGATGACGCGAAGGCATGGAGCGCTTGCGGGAATAGCGACGGTTGTGATGACGGTAATGTTGGCGAATGGCCAGGAGAAAACCTGGAAGACACCGCTAGAGGCAGATGCGGCCGGAATTTTTGAGGGGCATGGCGATGTGGGAGATGTTCCGGCACAGTATGCGGGTGGCGTGGAGTATGACAAAGAGAAAGGCACGTACACGGTAACGGGAGGTGGGGAGAATATTTGGTTGGATCATGATGCGTTCCAGTACGTGTGGAAACGCGGAAGCGGGGACCTGATGTTGGCGGCGGACGTGGAGTTTTTGGGGACGGGGAAGAATCCGCATCGCAAAGCGGTGTGGATGGTGCGGCAGAACCTCGAGGCGGATGCGGCGTATGTGGACGTCGCGGTGCATGGAGTGGGGCTGACATCGCTGCAATATCGGGATGAGAAGGGCGGGATGACGCACGAGGTGCAAGCGAACGTGAATTCGCCGAGGCGCGTCAAGATCGTGAAGCGCGGGGATTATTTCACGATGTGGCTAGCGGGGGACGACGGCAAGTTCAGCTTGGCAGGAGCGACGGGAAAGATTGTGTTGAAGGAACCGTTCTATGTGGGGATCGGGGTGTGTAGTCATGAGAAGGACCTGGTGGAGAGGGCGATATTTTCGAAGGTAGAGCTGAAGGAGGTAAGCGAAGGTGGCCTGCGACCGGGGACGAGCGAGCAGGAAGAAAGTGGCGCTAAAGCCGGGGGTGGAGCGTCAGCAGGTGTACGCAATGCAGGCACCGAGAAACTGTACAGCATGCTGGAAATTATGACGGTGGGGTCGACGGACCGGCGAGCTATTTACGTGGCGGAGGGACGATTTGAGGCCCCGAACTGGATGCCGGACGGGAAAAGCTTAATTTTCAACCGCAATGGACGGCTCGAGAAGATTGCGATGACGGGAGGAACGCCGGAGAGGATCGAAACGGGTTTCGCCGTAAGATGCAACAACGATCACGGTATTTCGCCGGATGGGAAAGAATTGGTCGTAAGCGATCAATCGCAGGACGAAAAACACCAGTCGCAGGTTTATATTATGCCGATCGCGGGAGGAACACCGAGACGAGTCACGAAGAATTCGCCGTCCTATTGGCATGGCTGGTCGCCAGACGGAAAAACTCTGGCATTTGTAGGGCAGCGGAATGGCGAGTTCGACATTTACACGATCTCGACTGAGGGCGGCGAGGAAACACGACTGACGACGGCGAAGGGGTTGGATGATGGGCCCGAGTATACCCCCGATGGGAAATACATCTACTTCAATTCCGAGCGAACCGGGCACATGCAGATTTGGAGGATGAAAGCCGACGGAAGCGAGCAGACGCAGGTGACGAACGGACCCGAGAATGACTGGTTCCCGCATTTTGCTCCGGATGGAGAGCAACTGGTGCTCTTGACGTACGAGCCGAGCGTGACGGGGCATCCGGAGAATCGAGATGTGATGCTGCGAAGGATGACGACGAAGGACGGGAAGATTCAGGTGCTGGGAAAATTGCTTGGCGGGCAGGGAACGATCAATGTGCCGTCGTGGTCGCCGGATGGGAAGCAGTTTGCGTTTGTGAGCTATGCGTTAGTAGGCGAACAGGAAGAAAAGTAAGGAAGTAAGGAAAAAGACAGAAGTGACTTGTGAATCGTGACGCGTGACTCGTGGAAAGAGCCGAAGTCGGTTGATGCGGAAACAAGACGGAGCGGTTGAGGGGCGCCGACGGGAGCAAAGTTGTGAAACGGTAATCTACAGGACCGAGAGCCGGGGCAGCGGGAGCATAGGGCAGAAGCTGTAAAATTTTCTACTGGGAAAATGATGGCAAAATCCGAGCGCTTAGGGGAAAGACTTAGGGTAAACGCTGTGGGAAAAGCGAGAAGAGAACTAGTGTGAAGTTGTAGCGGTGACGGCCACGCCCATATCTTTGAGTTTGGCGCGAGCGCGGCGTTCTTCCTCGGTGCCCGGATAGCGCTTAACGACTTCGCGGAGTTCCTTGATGCCTGGATTTTTCTGACCGAGTTCGAGGAGCGCCATCCCTTTCTTGTAGCGAGCCGGGGCGAGTTTGAAACTCCTCGGATAGTTGTTGAGAACCTTGTCGTATTCCTGAACCGCGGCTTCGTAGTTTTTCTGCGCGTAGGCGATTTCCCCGAGATAGAACTGGGCGTTGGAGGCGAGGTCCGTGTCGCCGTAATACTTCAGGTAGTCCTGAAATTCGGAATTGGCAAGGTCGTATTTGCCGCTAGTGATGTCGCGAAGGCCGTTGGAGTAGAGTGTGTCGGCAGAAGGCGGCGGGCCGGAGGGTGAGTTCGAAGGAGCGTAAGAAGCGGCGGAGCCCGAAGGAGCAGGGGCCGGTTGTGCGGGAGAGCCGGAAGGAGTGGAGAGGGGAGCGCCACCGGCGAGACGCGCGTCGATGCTCTGAACCGAAGACTGCAGATCCACCAGTTGCTGATTGAGTTTGCCGACGCGGGATTTAATTTCTTCGAGATTGTCGGAGAGGCCCTGGAGTTGCGTGGACATTGTGTCGATACGCGTACCGGAGTTGGCCTGAACATCCTGAATGGATTTTTGGAGAGAAGCCATGGTGGAGTTGAGTTTATTAACGGAGTCGGCGGACTGTTCGATGAGGAGTTTTTGGGCAGTATGATCCTGAGTCATTTGCGTCTGCAGGGTCTGTTGACCCTGGAGGATGGTGGTGACGTCGCGCTGGAGCTCGATGATTTCGCGGGCGACCGCGAGGGCGGGCTTCGGGCCGATCATGCTGCCGGCGAGGGCGCTGGCACACAAAGCGCCAGAGAAGATAAGAATGTTGCGAGTACGCATGAGAAAGCCTCCAGAGAACAACGGCCACGGGACGAGCAGCTGAGTGTCGTCCCGATAATCAATGTAACGGGAGATGAGGGAAGGAGCAAGAGGGATAAAAACCTTGGTGACAGGGGAGTCCAGGCTCGGGAGTCGTGAGCTGCCACTCGTTAAAGGCAGAGGGGCAAAAATCGTGCCCCTCGGGATCGCGCCATGCAGCGAAGCCGGCGTTCTATGGTTTGTTGAGGGTGAAGTGGCCGCGGCGATTTTGCTGCCAGCAGGATTCGGTCTGCTCGGTGCAGAACTGCTTTTCTTTACCCCAACTGGTGGTGCTGAGGTTGGTCGCGGGAATGCCGAGACTGATGAGATATTCCTTGACCGCATTGGCGCGGCGCTGGCCGAGAGCGAGGTTGTATTCGGTCGAACCGCGGTCGTCGCAGTAGCCTTCGACGGTCACGTGCGCGTTGGGATAGGCCTTGAGGAACGTAGCGGTTTGTTGAAGAGCCTGGCGGGCGTCGGGGCGAATGTCGGCTTTATCCAAATCGAAGAAGGCGTCGCGCACTTCCTTGGTGAAGAGTTCGTCCATGCCCTCGGCGCGAGGCGGAGGCGCGGCAGGCGCGTTGACGGTGATGCGCACGGTGGAATCGGTGTTGCCGCCCGCAGAACTGGCGGTGAGGGTGTAGCTCGTAGATTCCGTGGGGTTCACGGTCGTGGAACCCTGGGGCGTAACAGCGCCGACTTCGGGCGAGATCGAGACGTTCGTGGCGTCGGTAGTGGTCCACGAAAGCTTGACGGCTTCACCCTGATTGACGGAAGTACGGTCGGCCGAAAGGGAAGCGGTGGGCTTCACAGCAGTGGGAGGAGGGGTGTAAGAAGGGGCGGCTGCGGCAGGTGGTTTCTTTTTGCACCCAGCGACGAAGACAGCAAGGAGCGACAGAGAGATAAGAAGCCAGCGAACAGCAGGGCGGAACGACTGAATCATGAGTGTCCTCCTAGACACTGAGATCCCGTGTTGGGCCGACTGGGCACAACGATAGTAACACCAGAGGGCCTGGTTCGGGTGATATGTCGTGACACGATATATTGTATAGGGAACGGCAGGTTAGTGACCAGGGAGGGGTCACTTGTAAAGCGGCGGAAAGGGCGAGTGGCCGTCGAGAAGCGCGCGCTTCTCGGCAAGCGCCGAGCGAAGAAGAGAGATTCTTCGCACCACATGCCTCGAATGGCACGGAGTTCCTCGCTCCGCAGACTGAGCCGGCTTGCCCGGGCAGGCCCGGAATGGCGTGAGCCTTGTAATTGCCAGCCCATCATTTGGGGGACCAGTTGGGAGATTCGTTGTGGCCGGAAGTGGTGAGCTGGTGGGCCTGCGAACCGTCGGCGAGCATCGTCCAGATCTGACGCGTGCCGGTGCGAGTGGATTCGAATACGAGATGGCGGCCATCGGGAGCCCAGGCGGGACGCTCGTTGCGCCCCTGGTCGCGGGTGACCTCGAGCAGTTGGCGGGAAGCTACATCCATGATGTAGAGATCGTAGTTTCCGCTGGGACGACGCCAACTGAACGCGAGGAGTTGGCCATTGGGAGACCAAGCGGGATCGATGACGTAACCCATGTCGGGAAGATCAATGCGTTGGGTATTGGTGCCGTCAGCATTCATGAGATAGAGCTGCGGAGTGCCGGCGCGATCGCTGACAAAGGCGACCGATTGGCCGGTTTTCGGATTCCAGGCGGGAGAAGTGTCGGCCCCGTTGTTGGCGAAGGTGAGGCGCTTGGGGCGATTGCCGGAGGCGTCGGCGACATACATAGCAGGGTTGCCTTGCATGGAGGAGGAGAACATCACTTGGGAGCCATCGGGGGACCAAGTCGGAGTAATGTTCGTGCCGCGGAAACGAGCGAAGGAAACGATTTTGTTGGTATCGAAGGAATACATGCAAATTTGCGCGCTGGTGATGCCGCTGACGGGTTGGAAGCACGTGAAGGCGATGCGGGAGGCGTCCGGGGACCAGTGCGGGGTGATGGATACCGTGCCGAGGGAAGTGAGTTTGTGCTGATTGGCGCCGTCGTAATCCATAACCCAGATTTCCTTCGAGCCATTGGCATTGCCACGCGCGAACGCGATTTGCGTACCGGCAATGCCAGGCAGGCCGCCGGAAAGTTGGCGAATAATTTCGTCGGCGAACTGATGAGCAAAAATGCGCACTTGGGCGTCGGTAGGTTGGCCGCGGTAGGCCTTGCCGATGATGGGTTGCGAGGAGGCACTCACGACGTCGAAGAGCCATGCGTAGATGGCGACGTCGGAGGAGGATTCGGTGAGATTACCAAAGGCGAGGAAGTTGGCGTTCACGGGCCCCTGAGACCAATCGAGCATACGGAGTTCCCCGGGCTGCGAGGGTGCGTTGGGGGGATAGAAACTGGGGCTGGCGAGTTCGACGACGCCGGAAAAGGCGAGGTCGTCGCGGACCACGGAGGTGAAAAGAGTCGCGTGGGATTTGGCGTTATCCGATTTGGGTGCGAAATCGGAGACCGCGATGCGCGGTCGGGTTTGCCCGAGGCCGGTGCCGGCGCGGATTTGATCCTGAGAAAAGGCGGGAGAACAAAAAAGAAGTGTGAGAAGGGCGACGAAAACGGGCGTGCGGGCGGATTTTACTGGCAAAGAGTCCTCCTGAAGTGGGTGGCGATTCGTGAGTGACGGGCGAAGGCAGTTGACGGCGCACTGAGCGGAACTGTTGAGATACTTCGTCGCACACAAGGCGTGGAGTGAAGTGACGTTGAATCGGGTCATCGGGACATGCTCAGGTCAAAATCGAAGGTCACATCCACGAATCGGCCGGAATAGTCAGCGGGAAGAGGAGGAAAATGATCGATGCCGAGGAGGGCACGCTGCGCGGAATCGTCCATGGAACGGTTGCCGCTGGATTCGGAGAGGCGAATATTTTTGATGGAGCCGTCGCGATTAATACTGAAGGTCATGGTGGTTTTGGCGCGACGAGCGGCGCGAACGCCGGGATCGATGGTGTTCTGCATCCAGTTCTGGCTAATGGCGCGGACCACGGATTGCACGTACCAGGGATAGCGCCCGGCAAAATCACCGCCTTGTCCCTGCATGCTGACCCCACCGTTGCCGTTGAGGGGACCCGGCGAAGCAGAGTAACCGGTGGGAAGGTTCGGGGAGCCGCCCTTGCCGGGGACGGCGTTGGGGGCGTCGGGCGTCTTCTTTTCGAAAACCTTGGATTTTTTGCTGGGAGGAAGTGGCCTTTCCTTGGTGAATTTGGGAATCTCGGTGGCATCCGATTTGATTTCGGGAGGAGGGGGCAGGGGCTCTTCTTTATGGAGAGTCTTGGTGGGATCGACGACGCCGCTGTCGGTAATATTGGTGGGCTGAGGCATAGGAAGACCGGCGCTAACGACGAGATTGACTTTCGTGCTGGAATCGCCGGCACCCGAGCCGGGGCCGCCCCATCGTTCGCCGGTACGTTGAATCCACACGCCGACGAGCATGAGAACGCTCAGACCGAGGTGCAAGTAGACAGAGTAAAGCAAGAAGCGTTTGAAGGGATATTCGTCGGCGATGGAGATGGCGAGGGACATTTGAAGCAATCAATAATCAGTTTCCAGTAACCAGTCCGAAAAACGAATTATGTCTTCGATCGGCCTCCGGTTTAGTGTACGACAGGTCATCACTTGTTGTGGTCGGTGAGCGGCTCGGTAACGATGCTGATATTGGAGACGCCCGAACGGCGGAGCTCGTCGATCACGGTGGCGAAGACGCCGAAGGGGATGGTCTGGTCGGCTCGCAGATAAATGGCGTCGTTCGGATGCTTTTGCTGCTTTTTGATGCGCGCGGGGAGCTCGCGGATGTTGACCGGATCATTGCCGATATAAATGAGTTGGTTTTTATCAATGGTGACAACAATCTTCTGTTCGACGATGGGCTTGACGGTTTTAGTCTTGGGGACGTCGACCTCAATGCCGGACTGGAGGATGGGAGCGGTGATCATAAAGATGATCAGGAGAACCAGCACCACATCGATAAACGGCACCATGTTGATGTCGGAGAGGGAGGTTTGGGTGGCTTTGGCAAGTTGGGGCATGGCGATCAGTGACCCGTGACCCGCGAACCATCAGCGGGAAGCCGTGATGTAGTGAAGGGGCGCATATCAGGTGAAGGTTTTCTCGATTTGGGCGGCGAACTCGAGGGCGAAAGTGTCGAGACGCTGGGCGAGCTCGCGGATGTCTTGGAGGAAATAGTTGTAGGCGATGAGCGCGGGAATGGCGGCGAAGAGGCCAGCCGCGGTGGTAACGAGAGCTTCGGCAATGCCGGGAGCGACGGCACGAAGACTGGCGGCGCCTTCCGTGCCGAGACCGGAGAAGGCGTCGATGATGCCCCAAACGGTACCGAAAAGACCGATGAAGGGAGTGACGCCAGCGGTGGTGGCGAGCCAGGACATGCCTTTTTCAGCGCGACGGACTTCGTCGGTGGCGGCGAGTTGCATGCTGACGGTGACGGCCTGGATCGATTTGACTTTTTGCGGAGTGGGATTGCCGGTACCGGTGACCTGGGATTGGAGTTCACGATAGCCGGCGGCGTAGACGTTGGCAAAGGGAGAGCCGGCGGAGATTACGCCTTGTGGATTCGCAACGCCCTTGGTGGCGCGAAAGATCTTGAGGAATTGATCGCTTTGGCGGCGGATACGGCCAAAGAGTCCCATTTTTTGGAAGATCAGAGCCCAGGAGATCAAGGAGAAGAAGAGAAGAATGCCGAGAACGGCACGTGCAACCCAGCCAGTTTGCGCAAGAATTTCGAAGATGTTGCCGATGAAATTGGCGAAGAGCAGATAAATGATGTCAGTGCCTCATGGAAAACAGATTTTAGGTGACCAAAATTAACGTAACATACGCGCGGAAGGAGGGTCAAAGGAATGTGAACGGTGATGGGTGAAGAGTGACGGGTGAATCGTAATTCGCGACAAAGTGGAAAAGGTAAGGTCAAAGGTATTAGAGGGATCCCTTACTGCACACTCTCCTCCCGGAAGGACGCCGGTTTACAGCAGGCAAGCTTTGCCTGCGGCAGGTGTGGTACGCGGCGCTTCGCGACTCATTGTAAACAGCGCGGCCCGCACAAGGGAGAGACACGGAAGCGCCTCCCGTGACGCGGGCAGGCGGAAAGCGGGCCGTAACCCCTGCTAGGGCTTCGGGGCGGAGGCTTTGGAGATGTCTTTCCATGAGACCAGGATGAAGCCCTGGTCTTTGAGGAACTTTTGGAACTCGGGGCTTTTGACGAGGTCGAGGTCGTTCTGGCGCCATTCGGCACCCCAGTCAGGATGATCGAAAGTCGCGCCCTGGATCTCGGCGTCATTATGGGCGAGATGCACGATGAGTTGATAGGTACCCGGAGCAAGAGGCTGGAGAATTTTCTCGTATGCGTCGAGCCATTGGGTCTTCGAGACGCCGGGGCCAAGGCCGAGGACCGCGTCGAGAACGATGCCATCGGGCGGAAACGCGGGCAACGCATGAAGACGCGAGTCGCGAGCGAGGAGAGCGGGGAGTTTGTAGGATTTGGAGGCGGCCAGGTAGACGTTGGTGAGACCCGGGGAACTGACGATGGTGCCCATGTGGGTGTCGAGATGAGAGATGTGAATGCCAGCGGCGAGAGCTTTGTCGATCTGTGCGTGCACTTCCGTTTCGACGTCGGCTGGCTTGGCATGAGCGACGACGTAAGAAGTGGTGAGGGGAAGATAACCGTCGGGATCGAGGAGGCTGGAGTCCTGGGGCTGAGGAGAAACGGGAGACCAGCGATAACTGGTCCAATCCGCGTTGAGAGCGAGATGAATGCCGAGGTCGGCGTCGGGATGGGACTTCGCCCATTGCGCGACTTCGGGAAACCAAGGGCAGGGAACGAGGATGCTGGCGGAAGTGATCCAGTGATTGTCGAAGGCTTCTTCGGTGGCGGTGTCGACGGTGTGCATCATGCCGAAGTCGTCGGCGTGGATGATGAGGAGGCGGGAAGTGGGGGGATAGCCGAGGCGTTGAGCGATGGTGATGGTGTTGTCGGTAGGATGTGTTGGTCGCTGAGCGAGGAGAGAAGCGAGGGAAAGGAAGAAGACCGCGAGAAAACCGGTAAGACGCGACATGGGGCCTCCGGATTTTAGGTGCGCGATATAGGGATTATGCATGAAAAAAAGAAGGTAAGGATGTGATGGGGAGCGAAGTAAAGAGAGGGAAGAATATGAAATTTGCGAGCGTGGTGTTTTGGGTAGCGGGAATTTGGGGACTGCTGGTGATTACGCCGTTGTATTTCATGTTTGACCTGATTGGGCGGAAGGACCCACCCGCGATTACGCATCCGGGGTTCTATTACGGATTTGTAGGGACGGCGCTGGCGTGGCAGGTTGCGTTTTTGATTCTAGGAAGCGATCCGGTGCGGTTGAGGCCGATGATGATTCCTTCGATCGTCGAGAAGTTTGCTTACGGGATTGGGGTGGTGGCGCTGGTGGTAAAAGGGGCGATGCATCCATCAGACCTAGTGTTTGCGGGGACGGATCTGTCGTTGGGGGTGTTGTTTGTGGTGGCGTATTCGAGGACGGGTGGAAGAGTAGAAGAGTAAAAACCTGGAAGAGTAAAAACAAGCGCCATGAGCAGGCGAGGGATTGGGTGGCGGTAACTTCAGTGGCAGCCGCACCAGTAGCGGCGGTGTCGTATTTCACGGGCGGGTCGCGGAGCCGGAGTCGGATCTGGAAACGACGTGAGTCCGGGACCGCAAGCAGAGGCCGGGCCGATCTTCCTGCGGCTCGAAGATGCGTGAAAGCGAGGAGCAAAGGGTCCCGCAGGGCAAAAACCCGTGTGGTAGAGTAGGGCTATGGGGAAGGCGTTTGACATCGGGCTCAATCAGCTCGCGGGAATGAGTGGGGAGACGGGTGCGTCGGACGAGAACACCCGCACCCTTATGATAAGGGAAGGGTGCGGCACTCAAGACGGAGGCGCCCCGGCCCTTGCCGGACAGGCAGGAGCCGTGCCACAGAAGGCCGGACAGACGTTTTATCTGGAGACATTTGGGTGCCAGATGAATGAGCACGACTCGGAGAAAGTTGCGGGGGTGCTGCTGGCACGGGGGTATAGGCAAGTAGAGAAGGCCGACGCGGCAGACGTGATCCTGTATAACACGTGTTCGATCCGCGAGAAGGCGGCGCAGAAGGTTTTCTCGAGATTAGGGGAGTGGAGACCAGAAGAAGGTGGTCAGCGACCCGCGACCCGCGACCGGCGCAACGATAGGCTACCGTTTAAGAAACGAGAAAACCAAACAATTCTTCAGGGGCTACAGCCCGCATATGGGGAAGACTTAGCGTTGGACCCGAAGGTCCCGCCCCCGGCATCGTCGCATGATGCATTCAAGACAGTCGAAGCGGAAGAGAGCACCCGCATCGTTATAAACCGAGGGCGCCGCACCCAAGAGAGAACTCGGGCGCCGATAATCGGGGTATTGGGGTGCGTGGCGCAGCAGGAAGGGGAGAAGATTTTTGAGCGGGCACCTTGGGTGAGTTTGGTTTGCGGTAGCGCAAGTTATCGGAAGTTGCCGCAGCTTATACAGGAACTGGAACAGGGAAACCGGCGGGTGACCGGGCTCGATACGGATACGGACGAGACGTTCGAGACGGAGATTACGCGGCGGGACAATCCCTGGCGTGCGTATTTGACCATTATCGAGGGTTGCGACAAAGCGTGTTCGTACTGCGTCGTCCCTTTTACCAGAGGGCCGGAGCGCAGCCGGACGAGCGAATCGATTTTGACGGAAGTGCGGCAACTGGCGGACGTAGGGTACAGCGAAGTGCAGTTGCTGGGGCAGACGGTGAACTCATACGCGGACCCGAGCTCAAGGAAGATGCGCTTTTCGGAATTGTTGCTGGCGGTGGCGGAAGTGCCGGGGATACGGCGCGTAAGATTCACCACGTCGCACCCGCGGGACTTCGAGAAGGACATTGTGGAGGCCATCGACGCAGCACCCGGGATTTGCGAACACGTACACCTGCCGGTGCAGAGCGGATCGCCGAAGGTGTTGAGGGCGATGGCGCGGACCTATACGAGGGAAGAGTACTTGCGGAAGGTGGCGTTGATGCGCGCGGCAAAGCGAGAAATCAGCATCACGACCGACGTGATTGTGGGGTTCCCGGGAGAAACGGAGCAGGATTTTGAGGAAACACTGAGCCTGATGGAGGCAGTGCAGTATGACGGTGCGTTTTGTTTCAAGTACTCGCCGCGGCCGAATACGCCGTCTTTGAAGATGGAAGATGCAATACCGGAAGAGGAGAAGTCGCGGCGGCTAGGGATTTTGCTGGAGAAGCAGCGGGAAATTCAGAGGGCGCGGAACGAAAAGCTGCTGGGGAAGACGTTTGAGGTACTGGTGGAAGGGAAATCGCGGCGGGAAAGTCAGTGGTCGGGACATACTTCGGCGAACAAAGTGATGAATTTCACTTCCCAGCGCGAAGAAAGTCTGGGAGACTACGTGCGAGTGAAGGTAGTTGAGGCGCTACCGAATAGTTTGATTGGGATTTGCCAAGGCGACGCAGAATAAGAAGAATGGAGGCAAGACGCAGAGGTTGAGATCCTTCGGCCCACGGGCACGGCCCTCGGTATGACAACTGGATCGCTTAGCGGTTCCGACGATGACTGGCAAGCGGCTGGCCAAAAGAGGGATTCTTGCTTCGCTCGAAATGGCGCAATCAGGATTCGCTGAGTGAAATTGAAGCAGTCGGCAGAGGTGAGGTAAGGAGGACGCGATGGAAGTAGAAATGAAGATACGCGGCCTGATGATGGATCCGGTGACCCAGATGCCGATTGTGGTGTTGAAGGACGTCCAGGGGCAGGCGATCCTGCCGATCTGGGTGGGGGCGTACGAGGCCAACGCGATTGCGCTGGAGATTGAGAAGGTGCAGACGCCGCGGCCGATGACACACGATTTGCTGAAGAATGTCCTGTTGGGGCTGGAAGTCACGGTACAGAAGATTGTCGTGAATGATCTGCGCGACGATACGTTTTACGCGTTGATCTGGGTGGAGCGCGAAGGGGAGTTGATGAGTATCGACTCGCGGCCGAGCGATGCCTTGGCGTTGGCGTTGCGGGTGGATTGCCCGATTTTTGTGGATGAAACGGTGTTGAAGAATTCGAAGGTGAGTTCAGCGCTCGCGGAGCGGGGTTCGCAGGATCAGTTGCGGAGTTATTTGGAAGGGTTGTCGGACGAAGATTTGGGAAGATATAAGATGTGAAGAAGTTCTCAATCGATAAGTTTTGACTCAAGGCAAGATCAAACGGCGCGACCCTCGCCCGACTCGGGGCGAGTGAGAGTCGCGCCGTTTTTACTTTTTGGCAGAACAGCGGAAGAGCAAAAGCGCGGAGAGAACCCGAGAATCCGTCTTGACCAATTGAGGATCGGTACCGAAGGGCAACCCGAAAAGCGCGGTCTAAAAACCTGCCGCTACAGGGTTAGCCGCCGGCGATGGCGCCTACGACCAGCAGAGGTTCGGCGCCGGAGACGACCGGGTCGGGGAGGGGCATGTCGGGAGATTCGTGGGAAAGATCTTCGGAGCAGGCGAAGAAGCGGAGGAAAGGGCGGCGTTCCTGGGTGACGTGATCGCGAATGGTGCCGCAGAGCATGGGATAAGAGGCTTCGAGCGCGTCCAGTGTGGAACGGAGAGTGACGGGAGCAGGGACGTCGAGTTGCAGCTCGCCGGGAACCTTAGCGAGATTGCGGAGATGCGGAGGAAGAACCACGCGAATCATGAGAGGCCTCGATTTGAAAGTAACAGAAAAAGAAGTACAAGTTTAAGGTTTAAAGTTGAAAACGGATGGGTTCCGC
>Ga0306920_100003157_pt1 | contig 20902 bp, 18 predicted proteins | sample flu12Cox44000170_FD_204666 | JGI IMG/M metagenome (GOLD analysis project Ga0306920, IMG submission 204666) | Lab enrichment of tropical soil microbial communities from Luquillo Experimental Forest, Puerto Rico - flux4day.12C.oxic.44.000.170 (v2)... | ecosystem: Environmental > Terrestrial >... | reverse complement strand
CCGATGAGCAGGGCCAGGGATTCATCCAGCTGCTCACCCGCGACGGGGTCGCCGTCGCGTTCGGCCCGGGCCAGCCGCCAGGGCTCCGTCCGCTCCACGTATCGGTTGGCCTCCTCCACGACGTCCCAGATCGCCGCGGCCGCGGCGCGGAAGTCAAAAGCGCTCAGCGCCGTTGCTATGCGTTCCGGGGCCTGGCGGCGGGCGGCGGCCAGCGCGGACGCGGCCGCGGCGCGCTGATCGGGCTCGCCGGCCCGGTCCGCGCCTGATGTGCCCGCCCGCGGCACCCGCCCGTCCCGGTAGCGGTGCACCAGCGCGACCACGCGGCTGACCAGGTTGCCCAGGTCATTGGCGAGATCGTCATTAGCCCGCGCGATCAGCCGGGCGGCCGTGAAGTCGGCATCTCCGGCGCGCGGCACGTCGCGCAGCAGCCACCAGCGCAACGCGTCGGTCCCGAACCGGCCGGCCAGCGCCACGGGATCGGCGCGGTCGCCTGAGGAGTCCGACTTACTGATCTTCCGGCCGCCGACCGTGAGGAGGTCGTGCACCAGGATGTCGGTGGGCACCGGCTCGCCGGCCGAGAGCAGGATCGCAGGCCAGTAGACGGCGTGAAACCGCAGCACGGGCTTGCCGACCAGGTGCACCCGGCAGTCGGCGTCGGTCCACCACCGCTGGTAGTCCGCGCCACCGGTGCCGTAGCCGAGCGAGGTGACGTAGTTGCCGAGCGCGTCCCACCAGACGTAGATCACCTGGCTCGGGTCGCCAGGGACGGGAATGCCCCAGCCCCGGGCGCGAGCCGTGGGGCGCGACACGCTGAAGTCCTCCAGCCCACCCGCGATGAAGGCGAGCACCTCGTTGCGCCGCCCGGCGGGCTCGATCCGGAGCGTTCCGGAGCTAATCAGCTCGTGGAGTTGGTCCGCGTACCGGGACAGCCGGAAGAACCAGTTCTCTTCCGCAACAAGTTCCGGCTCGGTCCGATGGTCCGGGCACAGGCCGTCCACGAGCTCGGCAGGCCGGTAGAACTGCTCGCAGCCAACGCAGTACTGACCCTCGTACCGCTTCAGGTAGAAGTCACCGCTCGCGGCGCAGGCCTTCCAGAGCCGTTCGACCCCGGGCCGGTGACGCGGATCGCTGCTGGTGCGGATGAAATCATCGAACGACAGCGACAGCGGCTCGCGCAGCGCGGCGAACGCGGCCGCGTTGCGGTCGACCAGGGCAGCCGGGCTAATGCCTTCCGCCTCGGCGGCCAGCACGTTCTTGAGCGCGTTGTCGTCGGTGCCGGTCTGGAAGCGCACCTGGTCGCCGGCCAGGCGATGGTGCCGGGCCAGCACGTCGGCCTGGACGAACTCGAGCGCGTGCCCGAGGTGGGGCCGGCCGTTGACGTACGGGATCGTGGTGCTGAGGTAGACGTGTTGCGTGTTCATCGGAACCTCCTGGAAAAGCGGGGGGCTCCGACCTGCGGACATGAATCGAGGCCCCTCGGGGCCTCGTGTCGGACGTCGTCCGGGCAGCGTTAGGTGGCCCCGCTAGCGGGGCATCATCACCTGGCTCGCGTGCGACGTCATGCCTCTAGTGTAGTTGCCGCCGCAAGGGGGTTTGTGTCCGTGGATGGCTGCTCCCACGACCACCTACGGACACTTTCGCCCGGGACAGCGGGTGGAGCGGGTCAGCCGGAGCCGGTCAGGCGCTCCATGATCAGCTCGTGGACGCGGGCCGCGTCGGCCCGCCCGCGGGTGGCCTTCATCACGTCGCCGACCAGGACGCCGGCGGCCGCGGTCTTGCCGGAACGGACCTTGTCCGCCACGTCCGGTTTGGCCACTATCACCTCGTCGATCACAGCCAGGAGCGCGGCGTCGTCACTGACCACGGCCAGGCCGCGGGCGGCGACGATCTCGTCCGGCGTGCCCTCGCCGGCCAGCACGCCGTCGAGCACCTGGCGGGCCAGTTTGTCGTTGAGCTTCCCGGAGGCGACCAGCGCGATGACCCGGGCCACCTGGGCCGGGGCCACCGGAAGGCAGGCGAGCTCCGTGCCTGACTCGTGGGCCCGGCGCAACAGCTCGCCAAGCCACCACTTCGCCGCCTCCGCGGGAGGCGCGCCCGCGGCGACGGTCTCGGCCACCAGGTCGAGCGCCCCGGCGTTGCGGAGCGCGGCCATCTCGAGGTCGGGCAGGCCCCACTCCGCCTGCAGCCGGGCCCGGCGGGCCGAGGGGAGCTCCGGCAGCGTGCCGCGCAACTGCTCCACCCACTCGCGCGACGGCGCCACCGGCACCAGGTCGGGCTCGGGGAAGTACCGGTAGTCCTGCGCCTCCTCCTTGCTCCGGCCGGGGGTGGTGGTGCCGCTGTCCTCGTGGAAGTGCCGGGTCTCCTGGACCACCCGGCCGCCGGCGTCGAGCACGGCCGCCTGCCGCTCGATCTCGAACCGGACCGCGCGCTCGACCGACCGCAGCGAGTTGACGTTCTTGGTCTCGGTCCTGGTCCCCCAGGTGCTGGAGCCGCACGGCGCCAGCGAGGTGTTCACGTCGCAGCGGAGCGAGCCTTCCTCCATCCGGACGTCGGAGACGCCCAGGGCCCGCAGCAGGTCCCGCAGCTCGGTGACGTACGCGCGGGCCACGGCGGGCGCGAGCGCACCGGTGCCGGGTATCGGCTTGGTGACCACTTCCACCAGCGGGATTCCGGCGCGGTTGTAGTCCTCCAGCGAGTAGTCGGCGCCGTGGATCCGCCCAGTGGCCCCGCCTATGTGCAGCGACTTGCCCGTGTCCTCCTCCAGGTGGACGCGCTCGATGCCGACCCGCACCGTGGTCTCGTCGACCGTGACGTCCAGCCAGCCGTCCGTGCACAGCGGCTCGTCGTACTGCGAGATCTGGAAGTTCTTCGGCATGTCCGGGTAGAAGTAGTTCTTCCGGGCGAACCGGCACCAGGACGCGATCGAGCAGTTCAGCGCCAGCCCGATCCTGATCGTGTACTCGATGGCCGCCCGGTTGATCACCGGCAGCGAGCCGGGCAGGCCGAGGCAGACCGGGCAGACGGCCGAGTTCGGGTCGGCGCCGAACTCGGCCGGGCTGCCGCAGAACATCTTGGTCACGGTGCCCAGCTCGACGTGGACCTCCAGGCCGATCACCGGCTCATAGCGGGAAATGGCCTCGTCGTAGGGGACGAGGTTCGCCAGGTCAGTCACGGTCGAGCCCTTTCGCCTCGTCCAGCAGCGGATGCCCGCGGCGCCGGTCCAGCGCGGCCTCGACCGCCGCCCCGACCCGGTACATCCGGTCGTCGCCGAGCACCGGCGCCATGATCTGCAGCCCAACGGGGAGGCCGTCCTCCGGGGCGAGCCCGCACGGCACCGACAGCGCCGCGTTGCCGGCCAGGTCCGAGGGGATCGTGCACAGGTCGGCAACGTACATGGCGATGGGGTCGTCCACGCGCTCCCCGATCGGGAACGCCGTGGTCGGCGTGGTCGGCGAGACCAGCACGTCGACCTGCTCGAAGGCCGCGTCGAAGTCCCGCGTGATCAGCGTGCGCACCTGCTGCGCCTTGCCGTAGTAGGCGTCGTAGTACCCGCTGGACAACGCGTAGGTGCCGAGCATGATCCGGCGCTTGACCTCGGCGCCGAACCCAGCGGCGCGGGTCAGCGACATGACCTCCTCGGCGCTGCGGGTCCCGTCGTCGCCCACCCGCAGGCCGTACCGCATCCCGTCGAAGCGGGCCAGGTTGGACGAGCACTCGCTGGGCGCGATCAGGTAGTACGCGGGCAGCGCGTAGGTGAAGTGCGGGCAGGACACCTCGGTGACCTTGGCTCCCAGCGACTCCAGCAGCTCGACCGCCTCGCCGAACCTGGCCAGGACGCCCGGCTGGTAGCCCTCGCCGCTGAGCTCGGTGACCACGCCGACCCGCAGGCCGTCGACGTCGGCCTGCCGCGCCGCGGCCACGACCGGCGGCACGGGCGCGTCGATGGAGGTCGAGTCGCACGGGTCATGCCCGGACATGGCCTCGTGCAGCAGCGCCGCGTCGAGCACGGTGCGGGCCAGCGGTCCCGGCGTGTCCAGCGAGGATGCGAACGCGACCACGCCGTACCGGGAGGAACCGCCGTAGGTCGGCTTCACCCCGACGATGCCGCAGACGGCGGCGGGCTGGCGGATCGAGCCCCCGGTGTCGGTGCCGATACCGAGCGGTGCCTCGAACGCGGTGACCGCCGCCGAGGAGCCGCCGGAGGACCCGCCCGGGACCCGGCTCAGGTCCCACGGGTTGCGCGAGGTGCCGAACGCCGAGTTCTCGGTGGAGGATCCCATCGCGAACTCGTCCATGTTCGCCTTGCCCAGGATCACGACCCCGGCGTCGCGCAGCCGCCGGGTGATGGTCGCGTCGTAGGGCGGGCGCCAGCCCTCCAGGATCCGCGACCCGCAGGTCGTGGGCATGTCGGTGGTGGTGAAGACGTCCTTGAGCGCCAGCGGCACCCCGGCCAGCGGGCCGAGCGGCTCCCCGGCGCGGCGCCGCTCGTCGACCGCGGCGGCCGCGGCCAGGGCGGCGTCCGGGGCCACGTGCAGGAACGCGTGCACTCGCTCGTCCACGGCGCTGATCCGGTCCAGGTGCGCCCGGGTGACCTCAACCGCTGAGGTCTCGCCCGCCGCGATGGCCGCGGCCAGCTCGGCCGCGGTCATCCTGGTCAGCTCGGGGGTCGAATCAGGGGCCATCGGTCAGTCCTCGGCCAGGATCCGCGGGACCCGGAACCGGTCCTGCTCGGCCGCGGGGGCCTGGTCGAGCGCGGCGGCCGCGCCGATCGGCGGCACGATCACGTCGTCACGGAACACGTTGGTGATCGGCAGCGCGTGCGTGGTCGGCGGGATTCCCTCGGCCGCGACCTCCTGCACCCGCGCGACCGCCGCGATGATCACGTCCAGCTGGCCGGCGAAATGGTCGAGTTCCTGCTCGCTCAGGGCCAGCCGCGACAGCCGGGCCAGGTGCGCGACCTCGTCCCTCGTTATGGGCATGCAGGCAAGCCTAGCGACCCCGCAGCGAAGGTCCGAAACCGTTTACCCTAGGGGGCCAGCCGCGGACAGGCCGGTGGGAGAGATCACTGGACGGCCGAGAGCGGCGCCACGCCCGGACGTGAACGGAGCCGACCGTTGGGTCGCCACGCCGTGCTCGGCCAGCCAGGCCGTGGCCGACGCCGCGGGAAGCGGCCTGCTGAAAAACCAGCCCTGTGCGGCCTTGCAGCCCATGACCCGCAACGCGGTCGCGATCTGCTCGGACTCCACGCCCTCGGCCACCGAGTCGATGCCGAGCGCCCGGACCAGGTCCACGATGGACTGGACGATCGCCTCGTCGTCGGCGGAGTCGCCCAGCCTGGCGATAAACGACGAGTGGATCTTCACTTCGCTCACCGGCAACCGCTTGAGCCGGACCAGCGACGAGGAGCCGGTCCCGAAGTCATCCAGGCTCAGCGCCACGCCGAGCGCGGTCAGCGCCGCCGCCACCGTGATGGCGTGCGCGGGCTCGCTGGTCAGCATCCGCTCGTTGATCTCCAGCAGCAGCGCCGCGGGCGGCAGCTGATAGCGCTGGAGCCCGCGGCCGATCGTCTCGGCCAGGCCCGCGTCGAGCAGGTCGCGCGCGGCCACGTTCAGCGACACCTGAACCGGCAGGCCCTCCTGCCACCAGACGGACGCCTGGGCGAGCGCCCGGTCCACGACCTGGAAGGTGAGGTCCCGCATCAGGTAGGACTGCTCGACCAGCGGGATGAACTCCTCGGGCGCCATCAGCCCCCGGACCGGATGCTGCCAGCGGACCAGCGCCTCCATCCCGGCGGTCTGGCCGCTCTCCAGGACCACTTTCGGCTGGAAGAGCAGCTCGAGCTCGCCGGCGTCCAGGCCACGGCGCAGGTCACCGAGCAACGCCAGGCGGGCCGGGGAGTTGCGGTCGGAGTCGGCCACGTACCGCTCCACCCCGCTGCGGCGCTCCTTGGCCAGGTACATGGCCACGTCGGCGTGCTGCATCAGCAGCTCGGAGCTGGCCGCGTCGTCCGGGTACAGGGCGATGCCCACGCTCGCCTCGATGTCGAAGGACATGCCCTCGAGCTGGATCGGCTCGGCCAGCCCCGCGCGCAGCCGCGCGGCCACCTCGCGGGCCGCGCTGACCTCCCGCACCGACGGCAGCAGCACCGCGAACTCGTCACCCCCGAGGCGGGCCACGAGGTCACCGGGCCGCACGCCGTGCAGGAGCCGGTGCGCGACGATCCGCAGCAGCCGGTCGCCGACCGGATGCCCCAGCGTGTCGTTGACCTCCTTGAAGCGGTCCAGGTCCAGCACCAGGAAACCGACCTTGGTGCCCGCCCGGGCCGCGGCGGCCAGCGCCTCGCTGGTCTGCCTGATGAGCAGCTTGCGGTTGGACAAGCCGGTCAGCTCGTCGTGGAACGCTTGCTGCTCACGCTGCACCGACCTGGCGGCGTTCATGTAGATGGCGGCCAGCGGGAACGCGAACAGCAGCACGAGCCACGCCGAATCCGCGGCCATTACCACGGCCACCAGCGGCGCCGCGGCGATCAGTACCAGGTTCACCAGCGCCTGGAAGGGCAGCTCGGCGCGCAGGCTGCGCAGCAGCGGTGCCCGCGAGTGCATGGCCCCGGCGGTGCCGGCCAGCAGGAAGTTCACCGTGAAGAAGGCCGCGCCTGCGAACAGCACGCTGGGCAGGTCGGCGCCTGAGATGACCGGCGGCCGGCTCGTCGCCGGACGGAACCCGGTGACGGCCAGGGCCAGTCCGGCCGCGGCCAGGCTCAGGGTGGTCACGGCCGCGTTGAACGCGCACCGGTGCGGCGCCTTACGCTGGACCACCGCGACGGCGACCGAGGTCGTGACCCGCAGCAGGACCGCCACCGCGAATCCCCAGTACAGCAGCGCGGCAAAGCCGAAGGCGACCGCGGCGACCGGGGGCTTCAGGCTGGACCGGTCCGAGGTCACGATCGGCCGTATCCGGCCGACGAGCAGCAGGGCGGCGAGGACCCAGAACAGGGCGTGCGGGGTCAGGCTGCCCAGGCCGGACTGGCGCGTCATGGCCCAGGCGAAGACCGCGAGGCCCGCCGCTACCACCACGGTCATGTGGATCCACGGCGGCGATCCGGGGCGCGGGCTTTTGTCCCTGGTGTCGTTCGGGTCCTTCATGGGCCGTCCTCATCGGTGCAACCGATTGCGCCGTGGGTCCCCCGGGCTCAGGAGGAACATACGGCTCAAATTATACTGCGCGCCGCCAACTGCCTACAATGCGTCACAACCCGCCAGGCCGCAGCCGTGCACCTTTCATCCTCCCTATGGCTGCCCACGTACTCTGGACCGCGGTCGGCGGATGAAAAAGGGTTCATCTTGCTGCTATTTAGTTGTCGTCTGGCTACTATCTGACCGCGAACCGGTCCGGGCTCACGCACCGTCTCAGGCACCTCACCTTACGCACTTGTCCCGGCGGCGTGCTACCCCTCAGCCGCCGGTATCGGGTCAGGATGCGTAATCGCCGGCCGCGGCCGACCCCCGGTCGAGCAGGACGCCGAGCCCCGCCTCGTCCAGCACCGGGACGCCTAGGGCGAGCGCCCGGTCGTGCTTGGAGCCGGGATTGGCCCCCGCCACCACGAAATCGGTCTTCTTCGATACCGAGCCGGTGACCTTCCCGCCCCGGCGCTGCACCGCCTCGGCCGCCTCGTCCCTGGTCATTCCGTCCAGCGTGCCGGTGATCACTACCGTGACGCCAGCCAGCGGCCCGGCGGCGGACGGCTCGCCGTCATCGGGCGCGGCCACCGGGGCGACCCACCCGTCCTGGGCCAGCTCCACCCCGGCCGCGCGCCATTTGTCGACGATCGCCGCGTGCCAGTCGACCGTGAACCAGTCCCGCAGAGAGGCGGCGATCGTCGGGCCGACGTCGTCGACCGCGACCAGCTGCTCGGGCGTGGCCGCCACGATCGCGTCGACCGAGCCGAACGCCGCGGCGAGGGCGCGGGCCGCGGTCGGCCCGATGTGCCGGATCGACAGCGCGACCAGGATCCGCCACAGCGGCCGGTGCCGCGCCTCGTCCAGGTTGAGCAGGAGATTGGCGGCGTTCACGGTCAGCGTGCCCTGCTTGTTGACGAAGAACGGGCAGGTGGCCAGCTTCTCAGCGGTCAGCGCGAACACGTCGCCCTCGTCGGCCACCAGCCCGCAGTCCAGCAGGGCTATGGCCGCCTCGTAGCCGAGCACCTCGATGTCCAGCGCACCGCGGCTGGCCAGGTGGAACAGCCGCTCGCGCAGCTGGGCCGGACAGGAGCGCGCGTTCGGGCAGCGCCAGTCCACGCTGACCTTCCCGTCCTCCCCGGTATCGCGGACCAGCGTCGTGCCGCACTCCGGGCACGCGGTGGGGAACTCGAACGCGTGCTCGGTGCCGGAACGCAGGTCCGTGACCGGCGCGACCACCTCGGGGATCACGTCGCCGGCCTTGCGCAGCACCACCATGTCGCCGATCAGCACGCCCTTGCGGGCCAGCTCGTCGGCGTTGTGCAGCGTCGCCCGGTCCACGGTCGAGCCGCTGACCTTGACCGGCTCCATTACCGCGAACGGCGTCACCCTGCCCGTCCGGCCCACGTTGACCCGTATATCCAGCAGCCGGGTGGTGACCTCCTCGGGCGGGTACTTGTAGGCGATCGCCCAGCGCGGCGCCCGGCTGGTCGCCCCGAGCGCGCGCTGCATCTCCAGCCGGTCGAGCTTGATCACCACGCCGTCGATCTCGTAAGGCGGGTCGTGCCGGTGCTCGGCGTAGTAACCGATGTACTCGCCGACCTCGTCCAGCGTGTCCACGACCCGGTAGACGTCGCTGACCGGCAGCCCCCACTCACGCAGCCGCTCGTACCAGCCCGACTGCGTGGTCGGCACGTCATCCGGAACGGCGTCGTCGTCGGGCGCGGGCATGCTCTCCGCACCCGCGCCGGGCACGGCGAGCCCGTGCATGATCAGGCTGAGCGACCGGGTCGCGGTGACCCGCGGGTCCTTCTGCCGCAGGGACCCGGCCGCGGTGTTGCGGGGGTTCACGTACAGCGGCTTGCCCGCCTCGGCCTGCCGCTCGTTCAGCTCGTGGAACGCGGCCACCGGCATGTATACCTCGCCGCGCACCTCCAGGACCCGCGGCCAGCCCGACCCGGCCAGCCGGGCCGGGGCCGCCGCGATCGTCCGGATGTTCGGCGTGATGTCCTCGCCGGTCACCCCGTCGCCCCTGGTCGCGGCGCGGACCAGCGCCCCGTCCCGGTAGACCAGCGCGACCGCCAGGCCGTCGATCTTCAGCTCGCACAGGTAGGGACCCACGACGGCGTCCGGCCCGGCCAGCCGCTCGGTGCGGGCCGCCCAGGCGTCCAGCTCCTCGGCCGAGAACGCGTTGTCCAGGCTGAGCAGCCGCTCCAGGTGCTCGACCGGGGCGAAGTCGGTAGAGATCACGTCGCCGACCTTCTGGGTCGGCGAGTCCGGCGTGCGCAGCTCGGGGTAGGTGTCCTCGAGCCCGCGAAGCTCGCGCATGAGGGCGTCGTACTCGGCGTCGGAGATGATCGGCGAGTCCAGCACGTGGTAGCGGTGGTTGTGCTCGGTGATCTCAATCACCAGCCCGGCGTGCCGCTGCCGGGCCGCCGTGTCCGGTTCGGTCACGCGGCTCCTTCCTCGATCAGCTCGGGCAGCAGTCGCGCCACCTCGCGGCAGCGGGCGAGCACGGCGCGGGCCCCGTCCAGCGACGCGCCCGCCAGGCCGCAGGCAGGCGTGAGCACTACCTGCCGGTCGAGTCCCCGGGCCGGGATCCCCATCCGGTGCCACAACTCGAGCACGCCCGCACCAGATTCCTGCGGCGAGGGCGGTGCGCCCGAGGCGGATCGTTGCGGAATCTCAACGACACCGGCCAGGATGCCCAGCCCGGCCTCGACCACCTCGGCCAGGGCATCCTGCTCTTCCTCGCCCCGCAGCAGGCCGAAGTCGAATCCGACCGCCTGCGCTCCCGCCTCCTTCAGGATCCCGAACGGGACGTCGCGCGCGCAGCAGTGCACCAGGCCGAACGCCGTCGTGGCGTCCAGCACGGTGCGCAGGCCCTCGCAGGTCACGGTGGCGTCGACGGCGCCCACCCGGTTCAGCCCGCTCGCGGTCGGCACCGATCCCGCCAGTACGGCGGGCAGCGCCGGCTCGTCCAGTTGCAGCAGCACCGTCGCGCCGGGGACCCGGCCGCGCACCTCGGCCACGTGCGCCGCCACCCCCTCGGCCAGCGACGCGATCAGGTCGGCCACCGCGCCCGGGTCGGCCAGCACCGGGTTCTGGCTGCGGCTCAGCTCGATCGTGGCCGCCAGCGTCCACGGGCCGCACACTTGGATCTTGAACGGCCCGGACCAGTCCGCCGCGGCCTCGTGCAGCGCGTCGAGGTCCGCGGACAGCAGGCCGGCCGCCCGGCGCTGGTCGCGGCCGGGCCGGGCGGCCAGCTTCCAGCCGGCCGGGGTGGTCTCGACCGGGAGGTCGACCAGCAGCGCCGCGGTACGCCCGGTCAGGTCGGCCCCCACGCCGCGAGCGGGTAGTTCCGGCAGGTGAGGGAGGTCGGGGAGCTCACCGAGGACCACGGCGAGGGCCTCGGCCGGGTCCGTGCCCGGCATCGAGCCGACCCCGGTGGCGCTGCCGGCCGACCAGGGATACGACGGTGACTCTCCGCTCACGTGCAGAGCCTAGCGGCCCCTGGCGACACCAGGTCCGGGCATAAGCTGCGGCCGTGCCACGCCCCGGTCGTGGCACGGCCGCAGCGGCCCGGGATGAGCGCGGCCGGCGATCAGGCCCACGGGTCTCGGTACGGTCCGGAATACGCCGCCGGATCGTCATCCGGGTCCCGGGGAGCGTCGTCGCCGGGACGGCGCACGTACAGGACGCTGAGGTACGGTCCGGCCACCGTCATGCAGTCAGGAGCCTCGCGGCTCAGCCACGCCCTGCGGCTTTCCCTGCGCCTGGTTTCCCGGCGCCTGGCCAGCATCGCCTGGATGGCGACCCCCGTGATCATCACGAGTGTGAAGATCACGCTGATTGCTAGGAGGATGTAGTCGGTTGTCATGGCTGATCCCCCTTTCTCCTGATCAGCGGTGACTCCGCGGCTCCGATCCGGGTCCGCAGGCCCGATAGGTGTTGCTGGGCGTCGGCCCGGCGGCTGGGGTCCACAAGACCCATCCGGCAAGTCCAGGTGCACCCAAGTACCTGGACTGCTAGTCTGAGTCCCATGAGTCCTCCTGTCCAAGTCATCCCAACCTCTGGTACCATGCTGACATCCCGTCGGCGGGATCGCAACAGGTTTTAGCCCCGAATATTCTGACGACCTGGATGGTGGGAATGATCCTGGCAAGCCCAGTGAATCCTGTTGTTGGTGTGGTTGGGATCTCTCCGAGAGTCTTCGGGAGGCCGCATGCCTGAACCCATGTACCGGCTGATCGCCGATGATCTCCAGCGGAAGATCGAGACCGGCCAACTTGGCCCTGGCGACCAGCTGCCGACGGAAATCGAGCTGAGGGACGAGTATCAGGCGTCCCGGAACACCGTTCGCGACGCGGTGAAGTGGCTCATCGGCAGAGGCCTGGTGGAGACCCGCCCTGGCCAGGGCACCTTCGTCGTTGAGAAGATCGACCCCTTCGTCACCTCGCTCTCCACCGGGGTGGAGAGCGGATTCGGCGGCGAGAGCGCCGCTTACGCTTCCGAAGTCGCAGCCCGCCGCAGAGTACCCACCGTGACCCCCCCGCGGGTCGAGATCCAGCAGGTCGACGGGGTGATCGCGAGCGAGCTCGGGCTTGAGCAGGGTTCTGCGATCGTCGGCCGGCATCAGCAGCGCTATATCGACGACACTCCCTGGTCGCTACAGACCTCGTTCTACCCGATGAGGTTCGTGGAACTAGGCGCCACCCAGCTCATCCAGGCTCAGAACATCGTGGATGTGGTGCGCTACCTGGAGGAGCGGCTGAGCATCAAGCAGGTCGGCTGGCGGGACAAAATCACGGTGCGCCCGCCTAATCAGAACGAGGCGGCGTTCTTCAAGCTGCCCGAGGACGGCCGCGTCGCGGTGTTCGAGATCCTCGAGACGGGCTTCGACGAGCGGGGCCAGCCAATCCGGCTTACGGTCAGCATCTACCCCACGGACCGAAACCAGTTCGCCGTCGTCGTCGGTGAGGTTCCTGACGACGGGCTTCCCTAGCGCCCGCGTCAGGTATTCCGGGAGGAACCATGCCTGAACCTATGTACCGGCTGATCGCTGAAGACGTACGCCAGAAGATCGAATCAGGCCAGCTGGCGGGAGGCAGCCGGTTGCCCACAGAACTCGAGTTCAGAGAGCAGTACGACGCGTCACGGAATACGGTCCGCGACGCCATAAAGTGGCTCATGACTCGCGGCCTGGTCGAGACCCGCCCCGGCCAGGGAACTTTCGTCGTCGAGAAGATCGAACCTTACATCACAGTCCTGACTGGTGAAGTCTATGAGTCAGCTTCGCAAGGTGATATTTACATCAAAGAGGTGCAAGCCAGGTGCAGGAAGCCAAAAACCACGGCTCCTCGCGTAGAGATTCAGCAGGCGGAGGGAGTGATAACTGAGGAACTGCAGATCACAAGCGATGACTCGGTCGTTAGCCGACATCAGCAAAGGTACATTGATGGCATACCATTCTCATTGGAGACCTCTTTCTACCCGATGAGCCTCGTAGAACGGGGCGCAGTGAGGCTTATTCAGGCGCCTGACATCGAGGAAGGAACCGTCGCTTACCTAGGCAAGAAGCTCGGGCTCAGCCAGGCTGGCTACCGCGATAAGATAACGGTGCGTGTCCCGGACGCGAACGAAGCGAGCTTCTTTAAGCTCCCCGATGACGGGCGCGTGGTCGTGTTCGAGGTACGCAGGACGGCTTTCGATGAGCAAGGCAATGCATTTCGACTCACCATCAGCATTTACCCAGCAGATCGGAATGAGTTTGCCGTCAATGTTGGCAGCGTGCCGAACGAGCTACTGCCGGCCGACTCCGATGAACCTGCCCCCCTCCAGGGCCTCGCTGACAGCACGTCGGAAGCGGGTACACGCTCACTCTGATCTTTGCCGGCAGCCCCGTACAAAACGATCTCCCGTCGCCTTCAGCTAGGCCGGGACATGAGCCGCAGAAGGTAGCTTCCATTATGCTTCGCGTCCGCCCAGCCGTAGAAAGCGATCTCAAGCTCATCCTGTACCTCATCGATGAAGCTGCCGACTGGCTCCGGGCTAAGGGCATCAATCAGTGGAATGCGCCATGGCCTAACGAGATCGAGCGAGATGCGCGAGTCAAGCGCGGCCTGGAAGGGCACCGTACATGGATCGTCGAGGATGACGGCATTCCGATAGCGACCATCAGTGCCAGGCCGGACGCCAACTCGGATCTGTGGGCGGAATCGGAGCAGGATGATCCCGCTGTCTACGTATCCCGACTCGTCGTCAGCCGGAGTTACGCCGGAGCGGGAGTCGGGGCCGAGCTAGTCAACTGGGTCGGCATGTGGGCCAGGAAGCAATACGGCGCGCGATGGATCAGGATCGACGTTTGGACGACCAATATCGCGTTGCACAGTTATTATCAGAAAGAGGGATTCCGCTTTCTCAGATTCTGCGATGACGTAGACTACCCGTCAGCCGCTCTCTTTCAGAGGTCAACTGATGATATCAGGTCAACTGATGTACCTCGCCTGGAGGAGAAGCCCAAGCTGATCAAGCCGGATAAGCCGGTCCGCTTGGTGGTGCGCCGCCCAGGCCAGTGGTGGCGGCAATTTTCCCGTGCCGGTCAGGATTCTAGCCAGCGCGTGTTTATGGCTCCCGAGGAGATTGACCCATGCACACAATCGAGACCCAAGCCCACTCAGGCCATCCAGTAGCAACAGTCACTATTACCCCATTGGCATCTGCCGGTGGTCTGCATATCGCTAACGAGCCAGAATTCCCTCCCCGCCAAAGATCAGACTGTTCACAAGGCCGAGCGTTTGGCCAGCTTAGTGGCTTGATGTGCCGCGACTTGGTCCCCAGCCGCGTATCACCCTAATCCGTGAACCTTGCGGAGGGGCCGCGGAACAGTGATGGTAGTTGGGGTAGCCAGGACCAGGGCAACCGCTCTCCAGCGAGCCGGAGTAGTGGAGAGAGAGGAGGTGTCATGGCCAAGTACCACGCGCGCCCGTCCGTGCAGTACCGATATGAGCACTACGACCCCCGCTGAACCGCCTCACGAGGCACGGCTACCCGTCGGCGGCCGCTTCCAGAGGCGAACGGCCGCTCATGCCCGCTCCTAGGCCGGGTCCTCTGTTCAGGGAGTCCGGGCGGCCAGGCCCGCGCGGGTGATGGTGGCGCTGCCGAGGACGGCGTCGCCGTCGTAGAGGACCGCGGCCTGGCCCCTGGCGACGCCCCGGGCGGGCTCGTTGAGGCTGATCCTGAGAGTGTCGCCGTCGAGCCAGGCTCGCGCCGGGTGGGCGTGCCCGTGGGCGCGTAGCTGAACCAGGCAGTTGATCGTTTCCGCGGGCGGACGGCAGCCGCTCCAGACCGGCCGCCGCGCCTCGATCTCATCCGCGCCGAGCGCCTCGGCCGGGCCCACGGTGATCGTGTTCGACACCGGCTCGATGTCCAGGACGTAGCGGGGCCTGCCGTCCGGGGCCGGGGTGCCGATGCGCAGCCCCTTGCGCTGGCCGACCGTGAAGCCGTAGCTGCCGTCATGGCCTCCGATGACCTGGCCTTCGGCATCGACGATGCGGCCGGGGACAGTGCCGAGCCTGCCCTCGAGGAACTTCCTGGTGTCCCCGTCGGCGATGAAGCAGACGTCGTGGCTGTCGGGCTTATCGGCCACGGCCAGCCCCCGCGCGGCTGCTTCCTTCCGCACGTGATCCTTGGTCGTATCGCCGAGCGGGAACATCGCCCGGGCGAGCTGCTCCCCGGTCAGTACCGCGAGCACGTACGACTGGTCCTTGGCCTGGTCCACGCTGCGCACCAGCCGCTGACCGCCATCCGCCGGGACGAGCCGGGCGTGGTGGCCGGTGCACACGGCGTCGAAGCCGAGCGCCACCGCCCGGTCCAGCACGGCGGCGAACTTGATCTTCTCGTTGCACCGCAGGCAGGGATTGGGCGTGTTTCCGCGCGCGTACTCGGCCACGAAGTCCTGCACCACGTCACGGTCGAAACGCTCGGCCAGGTCCCAGACATAGAACGGGATGCCGATCACGTCGGCGGCGCGGCGCGCGTCCCTGGCGTCCTCGAGCGTGCAGCAGCCCCGCGCGCCGGTCCGGTAGGAGCCGGGGTTCGCGGACAGGGCGAGATGGACGCCGGTCACCTCGTGACCGGCGTCGGCGGCCCGGGCGGCGGCCACCGCGGAGTCCACGCCGCCGGACATCGCGGCGAGCACGCGTAGTCGGTTCATCGGGTACGAGGGTATGCGGCCCGCGGCGGTCGCGTGCCCCGGGACCTGCTCTCGCGGCGCGGGCCGGCGCCCGGCAGGATGATCTCCATGACACAGCCAGCCGGCTCGCCCGGGAGCACGAGGACCCTCAGCGACCACGACTTCGCGACGCCCGTCGATGACCGCTACCTGGAGGACTACGTGCCCGGAGCCGTCTACGAGTACGGGTACGTCACGGTGAGCGAGGCGGACATCCTCGACTTCGCCAGGAAGTTCGATCCGCAGCCGATGCACGTCGACCTCGAGTTCGCTGCCCGCGGGCCGTTCCATGGCCTGATCGCCAGCGGATGGCACACGGCCGGGATCATGATGCGCATGTTCGTCGATCATTACCTTTCCCGGGTGGCCAGCCTCGCCTCCCCGGGCCTCGACGAGCTGCGCTGGCCCGCCCCGGTGCGCCCGGGCGACTCGCTGCGGCTGCGGGCCACCGTCGTCGAGACCCGCCGCTCGCGTTCCAAGCCGGACCGCGGCCTGGTCCGCACCCAGTCCGAGCTGATCAATCAGAACGACGAGACCGTCCTGCGGGTCACCGCCGTGAACATCATCGGCGCCCGGGAGGCCGGCTAGACGCCCGGGCTCAGCGGGCGGCGGCGCGGCGGGCCCGCTCCACGGCCTCGCCGATGACCGCGCCCAGGGCGTCCACGTCCGCCTGGGTGCTCGTGTGGCCCAGGGAGAACCGCAGCGACCCGCGGGCGCGGGCCTCGTCGGCTCCCATCGCCAGCAGCACATGGCTGGGCTGGGCCACGCCTGCGGTGCATGCCGAACCGGTCGAGCAGGCGATGCCCTTGGCGTCGAGCAGCATGAGCAGCGCGTCCCCCTCGCAGCCGGGGAACGAGAAGTGGGCGTTGCCCGGAAGCCGGCCCGGCCCGGGTGCCGCGCCGTTCAGCACCGCGTCCGGCACCGCCGCCAGGACCTGCGCGATCAGGTCGTCCCGCAGCGCGGCCAGCCGCTTCTCCTCGTCGCTGCGGCGCGCGGTCGCGATCTCGACGGCGACCGCGAAGGCCCGGATCGCCGGGGCGTCCAGGGTGCCGGACCGCACGTCCCGTTCCTGCCCGCCCCCGTGCAGCACCGGGACCAGGTCGGTGCCCCGGGCCAGCAGCAGCGCGCCGACCCCGACCGGCCCGCCGATCTTGTGCGCGGTGATGGTGAGTGCGGCGGCCGCGCTCTCGGCCAGGCTGACCGGCAGCTGGCCGGCGGCCTGGACCGCGTCGCTGTGGAACGGGACCTGGTACTCGCGGGCCACGGCGGCCAGTTTGGCCACCGGCTGCACCGTGCCGACCTCGTTGTTGGCCCACATGACACTGACCAGGGCGACCGTGGCGGCGTCGCGTTCGATGGCCTCCCGCAGCGCCTCCGGGCCGACCCGGCCGACGCCGTCCAGCGCCAGCCAGGACACCTCGGCCCCCTCGTGGTCGCTCAGCCACCCGGCGCAGTCGAGCACCGCGTGATGCTCGATCGCCGCGGTCAGCACCCGCCGCCGCCCGGGATCCACGGCACGCCGCGCCCAGAAAAGCCCCTTAATGGCGAGGTTGTCCGCCTCGGTCCCGCCGCTGGTGAACACCACTTCGCTGGGGCGGGCACCATAGGCCGCCGCGATCTGCTCGCGGGACTCCTCCACGATCCGGCGCGCGCGGCGGCCTGCGTTGTGCAGGGACGAGGGGTTGCCGAGCTGCGCGAGCTCCTCGGTCATCGCGTCGAGGGCCTCGGGCAGCATCGGCGTGGTCGCCGCGTGGTCCAGGTAGACGGGCGAGACCGGCGTCGGCGCCCGGCGGCCGCCGTCGGCATCGAGATATCCCACGATTGCTCAGCCTAGTCGCGTGAGGCGGGCTGGTCGCCGCCCGAAGGCAGCCCTGGTCAGCCCTGCGCCCGCTTCTGGATTTCCTCGGTCAGCTGCGGGACCACCTGGAACAGGTCGCCCACGATGCCGAAGTCGGCGAGTTCGAAGATCGGTGCCTCGGCGTCCTTGTTGATCACCATGATGGTTTTGGACGTCTGCATGCCCGCCCGGTGCTGGATCGCTCCGGAGATGCCCACCGCCAGGTACAGCTGCGGGGACACGGTCTTGCCGGTCTGGCCGACCTGGAACTGGTGCGGGTACCAGCCCGCGTCGGTGGCGGCGCGGGAGGCGCCCACCGCGGCACCGAGCGAGTCGGCGAGCTTCTCGATCAGCGCGAAGTTCTCCGCGCTGCCCACCCCGCGGCCGCCGGAGACGACGATCGACGCCTCGGTCAGCTCGGGCCGCTCGCTGCGCTCCTGCTCCACCCGCTCGGTGACCCGCGCGCCCTTCGCGGCGTCGCTGACACCGACGTCGACGTTCTCCAGCCGCGCGGCTCCTGGCGCCGGCTCGGGTGCGACCGCGTTCGGGCGCACGGCCACGATCGGCGTGCCGGTCCGGACCTTGGACTGGACGATGATCGCGCCGCCGAAGATCGACTGCTCGGCGATCAGGCCCTCGCCGAGGTCGACCGCGTCGGTGATCAGCCCGGAACCGGTCTTCACGGCCAGCCGGGCCCCGATCTCGCGGCCCTCGGCGGTGCTGGCCACCAGGACCGCGGCCGGCGCCTTCTCCGCGACCAGGCTGGCGAGCAGCTCCGCCTTGGGCGCGACCACGTAGTCCTCGAGTTCCGCGCCGGGCGCGACGTACACCGTCTCGGCCCCGAACTCGGCCAGCCGCTCCCGGCCGGCGTCCGCGCCCGGCCCGGCCCAGACGACCGACGGCTCGCCGAACCGGCGTGCCAGGGTCAGCAGCTCGGTAGTGACCTTCTTGACCGACTCGCCGGAGTGCTCGGCGAGGACCAGGATCTCAGCCATGTATGGGCCCTCCGGGCTCAGATGAACTTCTGCGAGGCGAGGAACTCGGCGGCCTTCGCGCCGCCGTCGCCTTCGTCCTTGACGATGGTCCCGGCCTGCCGGGGCGGCCGGTTGGTGAAGCTGACCACCTCGGTAGCCGCCGCCTCCAGGCCCACCTGGCCCGGGTCGATCCCGATGTCGGCCAGGCTCAGCGTCTCAACCGGCTTCTTCTTGGCCGCCATGATCCCCTTGAACGACGGGTAACGCGGCTCGTTGATCTTCTCGACCACGCTGACGACCGCGGGCAGGCTCGCCTCGACCCGGTCGTAGCCGTAGTCCGCCTGCCGGTTGATGGAGATCGCCGTCCCGTCGATGTCCACCTTGCTGGCGAGCGACAGCTGGGGCACGCCGAGGCGCTCGGCCAGCATCGCGGCCATCACGCCCATCCGGGCGTCGGTGGACTCCGAGCCCAGGATCACCAGGTCGAACCCGATCCGGCCGAGCACCGCGGCGATCGCCGCCGAGGTCGCCAGCGCGTCCGACCCGTGCAGCGCGTCGTCGAGCAGGTGCACGGCCTTGTCCGCGCCCATCGACAGGGCCTTGCGGATGGACTCGCTCGCCTTCTCCGGTCCCATGGACAGGATGGTCACTTCGCCGCCGTGCGCCTCGACCAGGCGGAGCCCTTCCTCGATCGCGTACTCATCCAGCTCGTTGATGACCGCATCGGCGGCGTCACGGTCCAGAGTCGAGTCGGGCTGCAGCTTCCGCTCCGAGTACGTGTCGGGGACCTGCTTCATGCAGACGACGATGTTCATGACCGGCGGCCGACCTCCCTCTGCTGACATGCGGCCCAGCACCCCTGTCACGCGGCGCCGACGCCGCCGAGCGCAAGGTTAAGCCTGCCAAACCACGCCCGGGGCGTCAGCCCCGGGTACCGGGCAGGACCCCCAGCGATCAGGTTACTTTCGGGTAGCCAAACGGCCAAAACGGCGGCCGCTACGCTTCTGCCTGCCGCTGCGCGAACGCCACGACCTTGGCCAGCAGCATGGCCCGCGTCATCGGGCCCACTCCGCCCGGCACCGGTGCCAGCCAGCCGGCCACCTCGGCCACCCCGGGGTCGACGTCGCCGACCAGCCCCGCGTCGGTGCGGGTGATGCCCACGTCCACCACCACCGCACCGGGCCTGACCATGTCAGCGGTCAGCAGCCCGGGCCGCCCGGCCGCCGAGATGACGATGTCGGCGTGCCTGGTGTGCGCGGGGAGGTCCTTCGTGCCGGTGTGGCAGAGCGTGACGGTGGCGTTCTCGCTGCGCCGGGTCAGCATCAGGCCGAGCGTGCGCCCGACGGTTATCCCGCGGCCGATCACGGTGACGTCCGCACCGGCCAGCGGTATGTCGTAACGCCGGAGCAGCACGATGATCCCCTCCGGGGTGCCGGGCACCGGGCCCGGCTCGCCCAGCACCAGCTTGCCCAGGTTGAGCGGGTGCAGGCCGTCCGCGTCCTTGTCCGGGTCGATGCGGTGCAGCACCCGCTGCGCGTCGAGCCCGGCGGGCAGCGGCAGCTGGACCAGGAAGCCGGTGCACGCGGGGTCGGCGTTCAGCTCGTCGACGACCGCCTCGACCTCGTCCTGGGTGGCGTCGGCGGGCAGCTCCCGGCCGATGCTGGCGATGCCGACCTGCGCGCTGTCCCGGTGCTTGCCCCGGACGTAGGCCCGGCTGCCCGGGTCGTCCCCGACCAGCACCGTGCCCAGGCCCGGCGTGATGCCGCGCCGGGCCAGCTCGGCCACCCGCCGGGCGAGGTCCTCCCGGATAGCGAGCGCTACGGCCTTGCCGTCGAGGATGCGTGCGGTCATCGTGGCCCCAGTCCGTCGGTCGGGTCGGACCGGATCGATTCTGCCAGGCCCGGCCGGTTCCGCCGGGCCGGGCCCGGAACCCGCCTGGCCCGTTGACGTATAAATAAAAACTAATTAATGTGGAGCCATGGCCCAGCGGCCCGGGCGCCCGAGGAAGAGCCAGGACCGCGTGCCCGCGACCGGCGCCCCGGCGCCGGACCGGTTCGCCGCCCTGGCCGACGGCACCCGGCGGCACCTGCTCGAGCAGCTGGCCACGGCGGACCGGGCGGTCGGTGAGCTGGTGACCGGCCTGGACATCAGCCAGGCGGCCGTTTCGCAGCACCTGCGGGTGCTGCGCGAGGCCGGCCTGGTCACGGCGCGGAAGGAAGGCAGGAACCGGTACTACCGGCTGCGGCCCGCGGCGCTGGCCGAGCTGCGGGACTGGCTGGACGAGCTTGAGCGGTTCTGGCAGGACCGGCTGGCCGCACTCGGCGACTATCTGAGGGAGGAACCCGGATGAAGGCCGACATCGACGCCACGGTCGTCTACCCGCATCCGGTGGATCGGGTCTGGGCGGCGCTGACCTCCAGCGAGGCGCTGGCCGCCTGGCTGATGCCGAACGACTTCCGGCCGGCCGTCGGGCGCCGCTTCACCTTCCGGACCAGGCCGGCCCCGGGTTTCGACGGGATCGTGCGCTGCGAGGTGCTGGAGCTTGACCCGCCCAAGCGGATGGTGTGGTCGTGGGCAGGCGTCTTGCGCCGCTGGGGGAAGGCCCCGGCGTCATGAAATCGTAAGGAGGAACCATCATGGCCCTCACCAACCTCGAGGTCGTCTCGGTCCCGGTCAGTGACCA
>Ga0306920_100003156_pt1 | contig 20904 bp, 15 predicted proteins | sample flu12Cox44000170_FD_204666 | JGI IMG/M metagenome (GOLD analysis project Ga0306920, IMG submission 204666) | Lab enrichment of tropical soil microbial communities from Luquillo Experimental Forest, Puerto Rico - flux4day.12C.oxic.44.000.170 (v2)... | ecosystem: Environmental > Terrestrial >... | reverse complement strand
CATCTCCGCCAATCGTCTCTCCCCGTTCTCCGCCACTTACGTGCGCACCCCTGCAAAGGGCCACTCGGTCCGCTTCCACGCGCGCACCATGTAAATAGCCAACCCAATCACCAGGATCACCACCGCATACCGCACTTCCTTCGCGGCATTCGGACGAAACCACAGTATGTACGCAAAACCCGCAGCTGCAATCAGGGCGGGCAAAGGATAGAACCACATCTTGAATGGGCGCGGCATATCCGGCCTCCGGATTCGCAGCACGATCACTCCAATCGCCTGCACCAGAAACTGCAGCATGATCCGGATCACAACCAGTGCCGCAATCACGTCCGCCAGCCGAAGAAAGCAAAATACCGCCGCCACCACGCCCAGTGCAATCAGGGAGATGTAGGGAAATCGCCCCTCAGGGTGCACCCGCGCAAACGCCTGAAAGTAATTGCCATCGAGCGCCGCTGCATAAGGAACTCGCGAATAGCCCAGCATCAGCGAAAAAATCGACGCGAACGCCGTCCACATCACAAGACCAGTCACGAGCTTTGCCGCCCAAGTCCCATAAATCCGTTGCATGAATACCGAGACCACGTACAGCCCTGAGTTGGCCTTGCCGGTCGCCACCATCTCCCGCCACGGCACGACCGCCAGAATGCTCAGGTTCATCAATATGTATAGACAAGCGACCAGCAGAATGGATAGCAGAAGTGCTCTTGGGATGTTGCGTGCAGGATCTTTCACCTCGTCCCCGAGGAAGCAGACGTTGTAATAACCCCAATAATCGTAGGTCCCGATCAACATCGCCGCGCCGAGCCCGTTGAAGAACCCGCGCGACAACGTAAACGCTCCGGCTGGAAAGTCAAACGCGCGCCTCGCATCAAAATGCGTAAGTCCGGCGAAGATGATCCACGCGATCGTGCCCATCACCACCACCCACAACACCTTCGACATTCGCCCAATCACAGTGATTCGCCGGTACAGGAGCAACACCGCCAGCAAACACATCCCCACCGCCAGCAATGTTCCTGTGTTGACTAGGTAAGTCCACTGCAGTTGCCCAAGTCCCGGAATCTGTACGATCGAGGTCTTCGATGCGTAGGTGTGCTCAAGTCCAGGCCAGAAGTAAGCCGCGTAACCCGCCATTCCCAGGCATCCGGATGCGATCGACAGCGGCGCCGAAAAAGAAAGCTGCCAGATGAACAGGAACGAAATCAGACGCCCTAGTTTCTTCGGTCCGTAAATCTCTTTCAGATAACGATAGGACCCGCCCGACCCGGGCATCGCGGCGCCCAGTTCCGCCCACACCAGCCCATCGCACACCGCAAATCCCGCTCCCAGGATCCACCCCAGCATCGCCTGCGGACCACCCATCGCGCTCACGATCAGCGGCATCGTGATGAATGGCCCCACGCCAATCATGTCGAGCATGTTGAGCGCAGTCGCGCTCCCCAGCCCCATCCCACGAATCAGTTGAGGAGAACTATGAGGCGTGCCGCCGTTCGAATCTTCGTTATTTGGATCCTCGGCCTGGTTGGAAGTTTCCATCTAAGAATCAACAGAGATCAGGTGAAGTCATGAAGTGCCCTGGGCCCTACGGTTGCCTTGGCGCCCTTCGCGATTCCTCAGCGCCCTTTGCGATTTAGAGCTTTTGAGTCCCTCTTCGTGCACCTAGTGTCCTTTGTCGTTAAGGCTCTTTGCCTAATGGCCCGCCGCCAGCAAGTTCACGTACAACCGCACCGCACCGGGGACGCCAGCCGGCAACTGCCGGAAGAACGCGTATCCGGCATAGATGTAAGTCCCCTTCCCATACTTTGCTAACAGCAGCCCACCCTTCTGCGGAGCCTCTCCCGGATCATGACATGCCAACAGAGGCGTGAACTTCGAATCCCATGACCCCATGAAGTACAACCCGCGTTCCTGTACCCATCCCGCAAAGTCGCGCTGCGAAATTTCATTTGGAGAATGAAACACGCGCTCTTCAGGAGCCAGAATCTCGACAGGAGCATCCTCCACTGACACGCGTGCCCGGCTCAGTTGCGCGGGATAAGGCGTGAACTTCCCGGCATTAAAGTCACTCACCCCGGTGTCGTACTGCACGACTAACGTTCCGCCCGCCGACACAAAGTCGAGCAGTCGTGCATTATTCGCCACGACCTCTTTCTGTGTGTCGTAGGCCCGAATCCCCAGCACAATCGTGCCGTACTTGCTCAAGTCTTCGCTGGCCAGTTTCTCCGCCGGGATCAACGTCACATCCATTCCGATCTGGTGCAGCACAGTCGGAATGTCATCGCCGGCTCCCATCACGTATCCCACTCTCAGCCCTGCCGGAACCCTCACATCCACCAGGCTCACTCGCTGTACCGCTGGCTGGTAGTAGTAAAACGTGTCCAGATCGTCGCGGGTCACCACGTTGAAGCCTTCTGCGAACGACTTGCCCAGCGCGCCAAACGACGCCTTCACTTCGTAGCGCCCTTCTTTAGTCGTCTCTCCTGCTCCCGGAACGGCATGAAACTCGCTGCTCTTGCTCTCCCCTAACTTTGCAAACTCTACAGGTTGGGATTCCGGATCTCCCCTCCACCCTGTCGGCAAGGCCAATTGCAGCCGGCCCTTTGCCGCGCCCGGATAAAAGCTCTTCACACCAACATCGATCGGGCTCGCTCCGTCATGTCCCAGCGGAATCACCTGCGATGACGGCTTCACCTCCACCGAAAACGCTGGCCCCACCGCGAGCGCGCGCCGCTTCTCACGACCCTCGCTGTCCTTGAACGCAACTGTTGCGACCGTTCGAATATCATTCGGCAACCCATCCGCGTTATAGCTCACAAAAGCCCGCACCGGAGGCGGCGGGAAGGGAAGCGTCGCATACTTCTCTTCGTCGATCGTGTTGACGCTCTCCGTCTCCGGATCGTGCCGGTGCCAATAAGGCCGCGTGTACGCTGCATTCTCTGCCACCGTCACGCGAAACTGTGCTACCGCTTCCATCCCGGGTTTTACAATCCCAGGCTTTGCCGAAGTCAGCGCAACGTGCCAACCCTCTGGCACATTCAACTCCACTTGCCGCAAAGCCAACTCGGCCTTCCCATCGTTCCGCACCCTCACTGTAGTCGTGAATGTCTGGCCCGGTACGGCCATGAACGCATCTTCCGGCGAAGCGCCTACGCCGGTATCCACTCGCGCATTCAACGTAACTCCCAGCGCGAGGTTTGTCGCCTCTTGCAACTGCGTCTGCTTGGCCCGTAACTGCACCAGCAATTCCTTCTGAACCGCGGCACTCAGCCCGCGCTCCTGCGCGATCTTCACCACTAGTCCATCCACGATTTGCAACGCTTCGAGAAGGGGTTTCGCGGCCGCACCTCTATCTCCGCCCGCGACCTTCCGTGCGTCTTCAATCTCGCCCTGGACCTTCTTTAGCTGTGCGCGCAAATCGGGTAGCTTCGTCTCATCCCCACCGAGTCGATCCACGAGCCCCACAAGACTTGTATCGATCCCATCAAAGAAATCCTTCTCGTGCCCGTCGGCAGACTTCGGCAACACTGAATCCACCAACTTATAGAAGGTAAACCGGTCTCCAGGATCCACCGTCCATGCGCCCGCGCCTTGCGACAGCTGATGCCTCAACCCGTCCATCGCAAACTGAATCGCTGACTCACCCAGCAGCGGGTCACTCCCACCAGAATTGAGTCGAAGTGTGTAGTTCGTCTCAGCACAAGTCTGTGCTCCGAATGAGCACACGTTCCCGATGTAAAGCTTCTTAGGCTGCCAAGGTACGAGCCCTTCTTTGATCTGTTCCGGGAACTTGTTCGGATTCGCCGCCGCGCGAAACGCCTCCTGCGTCAGGATCGCCGATGCTTGATGATTCCCATGTCCATCCCGCTCCGTTCCCGAGAACCGCGCCACCAGCACATCCGGGCGGAACGTCCGGATCACCCGCACCATATCCGCCAGGGCGACATCATGCCCACCCCACTTCGCGAACGTCTCATCCGCATTCTTCGAGAACCCGAAGTCTGCTACGCGCGAGAACCGTTGCTCCACACCGTAATAGCGGTCGGCTCCCAGCAACTCGAGCGTCCGCAGCACGCCGAGCCCGTCAAACAAATTGCTGCCCAGTTTGTTCTGACCGCCTTCGCCACGGTTCAGCGTCATCAACAGCACGGTGTCGCCCTTGCCCCGCGACTCCAGCGTCAGCATTCCGCCGTCCTCATCGTCCGGATGGGCAACCGTCTGCATCAATCGAGCCGTCGTCTCAAGGCGCCGCAGCATCTGTTGCAACCCTCGCGTCCCGGAATCCTGGGGAAGCGGCCCGAACGTGTCGGTGACAGTCGCGGGCTGGCCAGAGGCAGCAACTGCCTCCAGGCTCAACATCACGCTAAAAATAAGCGAATGGGACAAATACTTGGTCAGGCGAGACAGAGCACCACAATCCCCACTTACCCCAAACTTCCCGATTTTCCTGATTGGCATGTTTACCGGATGGACTTCGAAGCGGCTCAGACGCAAGTTTTTTCCTGATGACCCCGGGGCTGACCTTCTCGCAACGGAGAGGCTCCCCCACTCAGGTTGGACGGCTCACACCGGATTCGGTCAGCACTTCCTCGATTGTATTCGATTTATTTGCCCGCAGAGGCAGGGGCCTCCCGCAGCTGTTCCTGGCAATACTTGGCGGATTCCAGCAACCTGTCGAACTCCCCGGTGCCCCGCATGCGGTCGAGGGCCGGATCGTTCAGCAGCCCTTCGTAGGAGCAATAATTCAACTCAATTGCCACCTTCAGCATGTGCATCGCTTCCGGCTTGCGCCCACAATAAGCTAAAACGGTCCCGAGGAAGTAGCTTCCTTCGGGATCCGTATCCGATGCCGCTGTGACTTGCGCCTGATCCACCAACGACTGCATCGTGTCCGGCTGCTTCGGTTGCAGGCAGGCGCTGATGAGATCCTTATAGTAAGTCGGAGTCGATGCCACTTTCTTTACCGCTTCCCGCGCGTCGTCGACCCGGCCATCCCGCATCAGAACCATCGGCGTCATGTGGTTCGACCACTCCGATCCGGGGTCAAGGTTCAAAAACTGCAGTGCTCGGTCCGTCTTGCCCATCTCCATGAACACGGTCCCACAAGACCGTAGGGTGTGTTCTTTCGGCTCCAGCTTCTGCGCGGTATCGCACTCCTTCGCGGCATCTTCCAACATCCCCGCATAGCGCAGCACATACGAAAGCGTGAAGTGCGCAATCGCATTCTGCGGACGCCGCTTCACCATGCTCTTCGCCTCGGAGTAAGCTCGTCCCAACTCTCCGCGCTCAACCAGGTTGTTAATCAGTTGCGATGCCGCCGCTGTTCGGTTTGGATCCAGCGCCAGCGCCCGTTCACATGCCTCGCTCGACTGCTGGAACATCGCCTCCCCGCCCGTCGAGTAGCGCGCATCATAATATTCGCGCACGCCGAGCGCTTCCCACGCTGGCGCGTAATCCGGGTCCATCCCAACGACCTTCTCCAGAATCGTGATCGCCTCATGATTCGGCTTCGCGTCCCGCGTCAGCGCCGCACTCCGCAGATAGAGGTCATAGGCCTCGGCGCTCTTCGGCCGCGTGTTGGTCTCGATGTAATCTCCAGCCGCCCCCAGCACCGGCAACAAACCCTGCTTTACCTTCTCCGCCAGCTTCCCCTGGAGTGAGATCAGGTCCTGCATCTGGGCATCCGAGGTCGCCTGCCAGATCAGGCTGCTGTTGCCAGCGTTGATCGCCTCTAGTGTTACCACCAGCTTGTCGCCTTCGCGCAGGTAGTGGCCCGTCACCAGGTTTGCGACTCGCAACTCCCGCCCCGCGCTCGTCGGATCGACACTCGTCCCGGCAAACTTCCGGGTGAGCGCCGTCGGTCGAACATCCAGCGACCTCGTGTATGTCAAGGTCGACGAAATCTCGTCCGCCAGCGCAAACCGCAAGTAATCGATTGACGGATCCCCGCTCTCATTCGCCAACGGCAAAACTGCGATCGTATCTTTGCTCACCGGAGGAGCCGCGTTCCGGTGCTTCCACCACCACGCTCCCACTGCGCTGAGAACAGTAATCAGCAGCCCTGCCATCCCCACGACGATGTAGGTCATTTTCGGGTTCGACGTTTGAAACGTCTGCGTGACCGCCCGCATCGGGGGCGCCATACGCGGCCCGGTTTTTGCGCTCCCCGACTCGTTCTCGCGCTTGAGCCGTACCAGATCGGCCTTCATCTCGACGGCACTCTGATAGCGCTTCGTGCGGTCCTTCTCCATCGCCTTGCCGATGATGCCCTCGAGCGCCGTCGGCAAGTTCGGATTTGTCGTAAGAGGCGACACCGGCTTCTGGTGCAGCACCGCATCCAGCGTGGTCACAATGTTCGTCCCGGAAAACGGCTTCTTCCCGGTCGCCATCTCATACAGCACCACGCCAAATGAAAACAGATCGCTGCGCGCATCCAGATCTTCGCTGCGCGCTTGCTCCGGCGACATATACACAGCCGTCCCTGGAATCACGCCCACCGCGGTTAGCGAATCCTCAACGCCTGTATCGGTCGCCGTCCCAAGTTTTTGATCTTTGGTGAGTTTCGCCAGCCCGAAGTCGAGCACCTTCACGGGCCCGGCGGTGGTGAGGAAGATGTTGGCAGGCTTGATGTCCCGATGGATGATCCCCTTCTCATGCGACGCAATCAGGGCGTCCGCCACCTGTACCGCAATATCGAGGAGCTCTTCCGGTTCGAGGGGTTTCTCCTTGATGCGCTGCTTCAGGCTCACGCCCTGAAGCATCTCCATTACGATGTAAGGTTTGCCGTCGTGATCCTCGATGTCGTGGATGGTGCAGATATTCGGATGGTTCAGCAGCGACGCGGCCCGCGCCTCGCGCGCAAACCGTTCCAGCGCTTTAGCGTCGCTGGCCATGTGATCGGGGATGAACTTGAGCGCGACGTGACGGCCGAGGCGTGTGTCTTCTGCCTCATAAACTACGCCCATCCCGCCGCCGCCGAGTTTGCCGAGGATTCGGTAGTGTGAGATCGTCTGCCCGATCATACCCAGCGCCCGTTTCCGTTGGCGCCCATGTTAGGCCCCAAGTCGCGTCGGGTCAACCCGTTATGAGGAGTATCTTTGGGCTGGAGAGATGTCCTTCGGCATGATTGGGAAATCAAGGACCCAGCGTGCAAAGGGGATTCTTGTTGCTGAAGTAGTTTTGACCGATCGCCAAAACTCTCGGCCCCACCCAAGGCTATCAGGCGCGCCGTTCAATTAACTCCTCGTCGCTCTTCCGAGTCGCGTCTTCCCTCGCTAGGCGGCATGGGCCCGAGAAAGAGCAGGGGACTCGGATTGGGCCGCGCAGAAGTCATTAGAATGTTCGCTCAACAAGGCGATCATCTCCACCATTCCTGCGATCTTCACGGGCATGGTCTTTGCAAAACGTTCGAGGCTTTGGCGCACGCGTGCTGGTGGATCGTAAACGCGGAAGGTGATTCCCCGCTCGTCCGTCCATATCTGGAGCGATAACAGCATTCCCAGTCCTCCGCCCTCGAGCGACTCGATATCCGAAAGGTCCACCACGATCACTCGCGCATTGCTCTCACGGCGGACCGCATCACGCAGCCGGAATGCCGCTTGATCCTGAACGATCCTGCCTTCGCAATAAATCACGGCTACATCACCAAATCTCTCTGCCTGAATTCTGAGCATGACCTATCCCCGCTTTCGGAATTCTGGATCTAGTAACGGTCGCTGACACGGTCGCACACGGTCTAATGAAGCAAGAAACCTGCCAGAAGCTTTTGTCATCGTTTGTTTGACTTGTACAGGGCGTCTCTTGGGATCGAGTAAAAAAGATGAGACGTTCGGAAAAACTGCTGTACAGGGAAGGCTGTAGCTCACCGTCTCGGCAGAGTAGCCCTCACAGCCGTCGGGCGCGAAGCAGATCCCGACAAAGCCATTGCCCTTTGGTAACTCCCCGTACAGGAATCTCCCAATTTCAATCGTGAATCAAAGATCTCTAGAATCACGCATGTTATGAGTTCTTCAATTGACAACACGCGGGAACTGACATCGGCTCTCTATCGTCGGATTGAACGCCAAGTCAATGCGTTGAAGGAAGCTGGCCCGTTCAGCTACGCGAAGCGTACCGAGTACTATCAGCGGGCCGAGGAGATTCGCGCTCTGTATCGCCATCTTCGCAGCCTGGAAGCCACTCAGGTCGGTGTTCAAATCTGGACGTACCAGTCCAGGCCATAACCCAAGCGATCGCTTTAGCCCGCGCTCGCAATCAGGCCCGCAGAAGCCCCGACCCACTCCATATCCTTGTTGTGATCCACGCCCATCATGAGCCCACGCCCCGTGCGCAGGATCGTCAGCACCGGCGTCAGCTCGTCCACCCAAATGTACATCACGCGCACTTCCAGCTTGGTCCCGCCAAACGGCGTCTCGATCACTGGCGTAAAGTGCAACCGCTCCTGCAGGATGTACTGCCCGCGTTTGTCCGCCGGCATCGCATCGATATCCGCCTTGGTCGGGCCAATGATCACGCCCAGCCCGGCAAATGAATACAGCGGCTTCAGCGCGAAATTCTCGAGATCCTCCGGCACGCGCTCCATCTGGTCCAGAAACCACGTGCGCGGCACCGTCTCATGTTTCAGGAAAGGAATCGAAAACTTGCTGATCCGGAAATACCAGTTCGGATGTCCCGCCCACTCCACGTCCAGCGCATCGCGAAAATCAAACTCGAGCTTTACGCCCTTCCGTTCGAGCTCATCCACGATCGCCCGGTTGTAGATCCGACGAATCGGCACCTGCTTCCCGGCATCTTCCCAATACAATTCCCGCCCGCTTTTTCGGATCTTCGTGACATCCACCGTCCGAATACCGAGCATCTTCTCAGTGATCCGAAAATCCGGCAGCGTCTTCTGCTCCTCCGGATCGACCTCCATCAATATGACATTCGCCGGATCGCACTCACCCACCACCGCCTTCCGCAGCAGCGCCCTGTAGGAAGCCTCATCCAGCCCGCCCAGATAAAACTTCAACCCGCCGTTGGCTGCGAATGGCCCGTGATCCAGCCCGTACGTATCGATGTAAGTCTGCGCGAGCACCGTCTGATACCCATAAAGAGAAGGGAAGGCCTGCAACTCGACGAGTTTCGGCTGCAGCTCACCTTGCCCATCGCGCACCAGCCCGAAATCGACTTGGATAAACATCGGATGCGCCGACTCATTCGGCACCCGAAACTCGGCAGGAATCGACTCCTCCGACCGCTTGCGATATTCAGGGTTGTCCACCAACTGCCGGATCAATTCCTTTCCGCTCTCTGCCATGCGCGCAATCAAACTCTCCGGCAGAAAACACGCCGTCTCCGAGACGCGAAACTGAATCGGCACCCCACACCGCTCCTCCAACCGCAGAAGCAGTTCCGCATATTTCTTAGATTTGTGATTCGAATTAAACGCTGCTCGAAAAGAGGGAATCATGAATCACGAGAGAAGACTGCAGTTTGTCCTTCGGGTCTTGGCGCCCTTCGCGAGACCTTCGCGTGGAGCCGGCCAACGACCAACGACCGCGCTTACGGTTCCACCAGAAACACCCCGTCTCGCATCACCTGCTGCTCATCAATCCAGATATCAAACTTCCGCCCTACCACATCAATGTGTGTCGACGAGTACCACTCCGCCCCGGTATGCGCCCCATACGGATTCCCAAACGCAATGTGCACGCCAGGATACTTTTCGTCCTGCAGGATCTGTCCGATCACATCCTTCAGCTCAATATTCGTTCCAATCGCAAACTCGCCCACCCGATCGCTGTTCTCATCCGTGTGCGTGTACTTCCAGAAATCTTCTTCCAATTCCTTATTCGACGAATGAGCCTCGGTCAACCGGTTGCCCTTCACCTGAACGGTCAGCGGATTTGCCTTCAAGTCTCCAAACTTCGCGCACAGATAATCCCCAACCACACCATCAATCACGAACGTTCCATTCACCTCACCGGGCGTAGTAAAAATCTCTCCGCCCGGCAGGTTCCCCCACTTGTCAGGACTGATGATCCCGGACGTCTTGACCCACTTGTACCCGTGATTCATGTCCGCGACCAAATTCGTCCCGGCCGCAGTCTTTGCCCGCACCTGCTTTGCCTTCCGAACCATTGCAATGATCTTGATGCTGATCTGGTCCACCTTCAGAAAATCCGCACGCATTCCCTCCAGCATGATCTGCCGGTTGATGTTCACCATATGCGCATGCCGGATCTTCTGCCGGTTCACGATGTCAGTCATCTCCATGCGCGATTTCAGCTCGTTCATCTGCGCCTGCACCGCAAAGATGCTGACCTGGCTCGTCTCGAGATCCGCCGCAATCTCAGCCGGCAAATGCGCCAGTGGCCGCTGCGCCCATTCTTCAAGGACCCAGACCTTATAAGGCGCGCCGATCCGCCGCACTTCCGCACAGATCGCCGCCGCGATCTCCCGGCTCACCTCGTCGGTGATTACTGTGACCTTCTCGGTCGGTTGCACACGCAGGCACACGTTCACCGCGTTGCGTGCCCCGGGAGTCAATTCAGAATCAAATGGAATATTCAAAGTTTGGTTAGCTTGGCTGACTGTATTCATTACCCTGCTTTTTGGTCGGATACTGGCTCGGCCTCCTCGGCCACGCCCACTTCCGTCTCCTCAATGATGTAATCCACTACCGCCTTCAAGTCCCCAGTCTTCTCGAACACTTTCAACTGCCGGTCCGCACCCGAGCCCATTCGCATCATCTCTCGGATGTACTCAATCTCCTCGCGCGAGTCCAGTTCATCCACCACATCGTCCACAAATTCCAGGTACTCCTCGATCAGGTCGCGCGCCTGCACCTGCGTCTGCTTCCCGAAGTCGATCATCTTTCCATTCATGCCATACCGCGCCGCCCGCCACTTGTTCTCCATGATCAGCGCGCGCCGGTACAGCCGGAATCCCTGGTTTGCCGCATGCAGCTTATAGAGTTTCGCCACCGTCGCCTGGATCAGCGCTGCCAGCGCAATCGTCTCATCCACCCGCAGCGGAATATCGCACACCCGGAACTCAATCGTATTAAAAAACGGATGCGGCCTTATATCCCACCAGATCTTTTTCGCGTTGTCGATGCATCCGGTCTTAATCAGCAACTTGATGAAGTTTTCGTACTCGCCCCAGCTCGGAAAGTAATCCGGAATGTTCGTTCGCGGAAACTTGTCGAACACCTTGCACCGGTAAGATTTCAGCCCCGTATTCATCCCCAGCCAGAACGGAGAGTTCGTCGACAGCGCCAGCATGTGCGGTACAAAATACCGCGAGTGGTTCATCAGGTGGATCGCCGTCTCCCGATCCTCCACCCCGATGTGCACGTGCAATCCGAAAATCAGATTTGCGCGCGCCACCAACTGCATATCTTCGACGATGTTCTTGTAGCGCTCGTCCGGATAAATCTCTTGTACACGCCAGTCAGCGAATGGGTGCGTAGCCGCTGAAGCCAGTCGCAGCCCATTTTCCTTGGCCAGCGCGATCATGTCGCGCCTTAGCTTCTTGACCTCGACCTTCGCTTCCTTAATATTCTTGCAAACCGAAGTCCCCACCTCGACCACAGACTGGTGCATCTCGGCCTTCACGCGCTCCTGCAGCCGGAGTTTGCCCTTCTCAATGATTTCGGCGTGAATGTGCGAGCGCAGGTCGCGCGTCACTGGGTCGACCGTCTGGTACTCTTCCTCGATCCCGATGGTAAAGGTAGGTGGCATATCTTAGGACTTCCGTCCCCCGCACGTCGCGTGTCGCGCTTTCCGCGTGGCCGACACGCTGCCCACTCGATCCGGGCTCTCGTTAGTATAAACAAAGACTGCTAAAGCACCGTCTGGAGGATGCTTCCCAAACCAAACCGCGGACGCGGATAGTGCGCGGAAGCGGCAAGGACGCGTATAGCGATGGGAGCGACGCGGGCACCGATAGTACGTGGGACGGACACGGACGCGTATAGTTCCGTGGAAGAGCGGCCCTTTAGGGCCGCGTAAATCGCATGAAAGCCCGCGGGCTTTAGCCCTTGTCGTCTTTCTGCCGGGTGCAGTCGTCAAGACTGCTTCCCAGCCTTCTTCTTCGCCGCCGGCTTCTCTCCCGCCAAGAAACCAGCCCAACGCAGCTCCCGTGCCGGATCCTCATCGCTCAGCGCTTTCTTCACCGCCATCTCCGCCACCGCATTCACGATCCACTCAAAATTCTCGCTGCCCACCGAATTCACATCCGCATCCGGCGCCGGATTCATAAAGTCGATCGCATACGGCACTCCGCCCTCCACCGCAAACTCCACCGTATTCAAGTCGTACCCTAGCGCCTTGCACAGAGTCAGCGCATCCTTCTCAATGCGCTCCTTCAACCCCGCCTTCGGTGGAGGGTTCCCGCGCACATACCGCTCATGATGCGGCGCCTTGGGGTCATATCTCATGATGTGCACCTTGTCCTGACCCACCACGTAGCACCGGAAATACTCCTCAAACTCCACGCCCTTTTGCAGCGTCATGCACAAGGTCCCACTCTGGTTGTAGGCCTCAAAGAACTCTTCTCGCGAATGGATTTTCGAAACGTTTTTCCATCCGCCGCCGTCATACGGTTTCAGCCAGCAGGGAAAGCCAACATACGCAAAAATGTCATCCCAGTTCAGAGGGAATATCAAATTTCGCATCGACTGGTCGGTCGTCCCCGGGGGATGCTCGTGGTGCGGCAGCAAGACCGTCGGCGGAATCGCCACGCCCAACTTAGTCGCCAGCGCATAGTTGAAGAACTTATCATCCGCAGTCCACCAGAAGGGATTGTTGATCACAATCGCCCCATTCAGCGCCGCATTCTTCAAGTACGACCGGTAGAACTCAATATCCTGCGAGATGCGGTCGATAATCACGCGATACCCGCTAGACTCTGCCATCTTCACGCCACCCAGCTTCACAAACTCCGCTGTAATACCCTCCACCTTCATGGCGTTGATCTTCTGCACCACCGCCGGCGGAAACGTATTCTCCATCCCAAAAATAATCCCGATCTTCTTCACCGCTGCACTCTCCTCAATGCTGCCTTTCTCCAGGGCCCGTCTTAGAATCCTCTGCGATCCTCCGCGTCTCAGCGATAAGCTCTTTTTCGCGTCCCCCGCGCAACCTTAGCGACCTTTGCGAGTAAGAGATTTCCTCTACGCCTTGCCGGTGAATCCGCTCTTACTAGCAACTAACAACCAGCAGCTGCCTCAGTACCCCACCACTTCCCGAATCACGCGCAGCGTGTTCTCGCCCATGATTTTCTTAACATCCGCCTCCGAATACCCCCGCTTCATCAGTGCCAGCGTGAGATTCGGCACCTTCGACACATCCTCGAGCCCGATCGGCACATCCGGAATCCCATCCCAATCGCTGCCAATGCCGACATGGTCAATCCCCGCCACCTTCACAATGTGGTCGATGCATTCCGCCGCATCCTCCACGGTCGCGTGCGCTGTGTGCGGATGATCCGCGCCACTCTCCAACTGATCCTTCGCCGCGTACTTGTCTAGTTCCGCACCAGTCAACCTCGGCTCTTCCTGATTGTGGTGCGCGATCGACTTCTTCAACTCTTCCGCGTCCTTCTGATTCAAGAACGAGGCGCTGAAATTCACTCCAACCACGCCGCCATTCTTCGCCAGCGCCCGGAACATATCGTCCTTCATATTCCGCGGCACATCCGAATACACGAAGCACGACGAATGTGTCGCAATCACCGGCTTCGTCGACACCGCCAGCGCGTCATAAAAAGTCTTGTCCGACACATGCGACACATCCACGATCATCCCGATCGCATTCATCTCCCTCACGACTTGTTTCCCAAAATCCGATAGTCCACTGTGCACAGGCTTATCGGTCGACGCATCCGCCCAGTCGTTATTCCGGAAGTGCGTCAGCGTCATCGCCATGATCCCCATCCGCCGATACATCCGCAGGACTGCGAGATCGTTGTCAATCTGGTGTCCGCCCTCAACCGCCAGTACTGCCGCAATCTTCTTCTGTCCGGTGATCCTCAAGATATCGCGCGCACTGGTAGCCTGCTCCACCTGGTCGGGATACTTGTCGAACACCCTCTGCGCTGCATCCCGCAAATCCAAAGTCCGCCGTACTGCCTCTGGTCCGGGATAGTACGCGGGAACCCACAACGCAAAAAAGGGCGCATGGATCCCGCCCTCCCGCAGTCGCGGGAAGTCCACCATCCCATCGGGCAACCGCTGCCCGAGATCGACTCCCTCAATCAACACCCGTTGCATGGTGTCGTTGTGCGTATCGATCCCGATCACCGAAGCTTGCACCCGCCGCGCCTCCTCAATCGTTTGTGCCGAAACAAACGGCCCAACCATCGATTGCGCGAAAACCGCAACCACTCCAACCGTCGCCGCTACTCCAGACCAATCAGGTAGCCGATTCCGCATCCACCCTCCCCGAGTCCTACTCAAGAATCTGCGTTCGTCTGCGAAAATCTGCGGCGAAAAAGGTTCTGCGAACGACCCACGACAAACGACCAACGACTGTTCGCCAACGACCGACGGCGGTTCTCAAAAATACTTCACCGCCATCCGCTGCCACCAAGGCCAGTCATGACCCGTATGGTCTCCCCAGACATCCAGCCAATGAGGGATCCCTTTCCCGTGCATGCTCGCCGCCATTTTCACATTCTGATCCATGCACATGTCCCACTCCCCCGTAGCCAGCACCCATTTCATCTGCCGGTAGCGGCTCAAGAACCACTCATCATTCATGTTGGGTAAGAAATCCGGAGGGTTATTGAAGTAGCAGTCGTCGTCGTAATACCCGTTCAGGAACTGATGAATATCGAATGCCCCGCCCATGCTCACGCAGTGCGTCACCACATCCGGATGCTTTAACGCAAAATTCAGCGCGTGGTACCCGCCAAAGCTGCACCCAGTCGTCGCCAGCCGCGGCGTCTGGTTCCGCCACCGCACAAATGGCAGCAACTCATTCAGAATGTACCGCTCGTACTGCAAATGTCGCATCACGCGCACCCGGGGATGCACGCTCTTGTTGTACCAACTCTCCAGATCCACCGCGTCTGGACAGAAGATCTGCAGTTCGCCGCGTTCGATCTTCGGCGCCAGCGCTCCGACCATCCCCCGGTCTTCGTACTCAAAGAACTTCCCCATGGAAGTCGGAAAAACCAGTAGGGGCGTTCCGGCATGCCCGAACACCAGCAGTTCCATCTCCCGATGCAGCTCCTGACTATAACCTTTGTGATATTCGCGATTCATGGGCCGAAGCATCATACCCGAAGCAGCGGCCCCGCCCAACCTGTCGGGAACTTTCTCGGTGTTCCTGCGACGAAATCGATATCCAGCCGGAGTCCCGTCGCGACCTTCGCGTCCTTTGCCGTTAAGAGCTTTCCTCTGCGTCTCCGCGAAAACTCAGCCTTCTCCGCGTGGTGAGCCCAAAGGGGGAGCTGGCGCCGCGCTGTTACCCTCGTCACCTCGCCGCCCACCCAAACAGCTGTATGATTTCCAACGGATCACAACCTAGGCCGAAAACAGGTCGCACGGTGAAAAACCTCCGCTTCGTCGTTTCGCTCATTACTCAGGACAACGACTACCAACTCGAGCAGGCCGCGGCCGCCGAAGACGCCGCGAACCGCCTCGGCCTCGACCTCGAAATCTTCTTTGCCGACAACGACAGCATCCGGCAGAGTCAACAAGTCATCAACGTCATCCAATCCTCCCGTGCGCACCCTGATGGGATTATCCTTGAATCCGTAAGCGGGACCGCTCTTCCACAAGTAGCTCGCGCCGCGGTCGCCGCCGACATCGGCTGGGCGGTCCTGAACCTCGCCCCCGACTACATCTCCGGCCTCCGCCAGAACTATCGCGTACCCATCTTCAGCGTTGCCTCCGATAACGCAGAGGTCGGTCGCCTCCAGGGCCGCCAGATCGGCGCCCTCTTACCAAACGGCGGCAATGTTCTGTATATTCAAGGCCCATCCGACAACGCCACCGCAAAAATGCGCACCGACGGAATGACCAAGACCAAGCCCGCTTCGGTTCTAGCCAAATGCATCCGCGCTCACTGGACAGAAGCTAGTGCCTACAAAGCCGTCACCGCCTGGCTGCGCTTGACGACCTCTCAGCAGGCCGGCGTCGACCTGATCGCCGCCCATAATGACGCGATGGCGATGGGCGCGCGCAAAGCCTTCCAGGAGCTGCCCGATGCCACGGCCCGTGAACGCTGGCACGGTCTTCCGTACCTCGGTTGCGACGGGGTTCCAAAAACCGGTCAAGCCTGGGTTCGCGCTGGCGCTCTTGCCGCCACAGTGGTCACTCCTCCGCTAGCCGGCCAAGCCATCGAGATGCTGGCGAATGCAATCCAAACCTCAACCACACCACAATCCTCAACCCTGGTGGCTCCGCGCTCGTTCCCGGCCCTGAACGAACTAACGGCGCCAAGCTCCTCGAAAACCCGCGCGGCCTCCTCCCGGTAGGCACACCTTTCGTCTCCCGAACTCTCTGCGAGGTCTCGGCGCCTCTGCGATAAAAGTTCTTCTCGATGGTCTGAGAAAATCTCTGCCCGTTAAACCTCTCATTGCGAGCTTCGCGCGACCTTCGCGGCCTTTGCGTTTAGAAGCTTTCGAACTCTCCAAAAGACGAACCCCGGCCTTCCGCTACACTGTTCGCCTATGCGCACCATCCTGTTGCTCTGCTGTTTCCTCGCGACCACCCTAGCCTCCGCCCAGCAATACGACCTCGTCCTCGAAGGCGGACGCGTGATGGACCCCGAAACGGGTCTTGATGCCACTCGCAACGTCGCAATCAGCAACGGCAAGATCGCACGCATCTCCGCCGAACCGCTTGGAGCGAAACGAGTCATCCATGCCGCCGGCCTGGTGGTGGCCCCAGGTTTCATCGATCTCCACCAGCACGGCCAAGACCCAGCAAGCCAACGTGTCAAAGCCTTCGATGGCGTGACCACTGCACTCGAACTCGAAATCGGTGTCCCCGATGTCGCCGCGTTTCTGCGAGACAAAGAAGGCCGCTCGCTGATTCACTACGGCACTTCAGCCAGTCATCCCGCGGCTCGCGCTCTTGTCTTCGGAGCAGCTCTGCCCGCCGAAAACCTCACACCCCACCCCGGCATTCCCGAGATCCTCCCCAAGAGCGGTCCGGCCACCGATCAACCCGCCACGCCTGAACAAATAGCCGCCATCGAAAAGCGTCTCCGCTCCGAACTCGATGCAGGAGGACTCGCGATCGGCATGGGTATTCAGTACACCCCCGGCGCCACTCGTCTCGAAGTGATAGACATGTTCCGGCTCGCCGCGGAGCGACATCTCCCTGTCTACACCCACATGCGCAGCGCCGGCCGCATTGAACCCGGCTCCGCCATCGAGGCAGTCAGCGAAGTGATCGGTGCCTCCGCCATCACCGGTGTTCCACTGCACATCGTGCACATCAACAGCACCTGTGCTCGGGACGGCATGGAATGTCTGTCCCTGGTCGAAGGCGCTCGCGCGCGCGGCCTCGATGTGACCACGGAAGCCTACCCCTACGTAGCCGGTATGACCTCCATCAACTCCGCTCTGTTCAATCCCGGCTTCCGCGAGAAATTCGGCATCGACTACAACGACCTTGTCCTCCCCGAAACCGGCGAGCACCTCACCAAAGCCCGTTTCGACGAACTCCATAGCTCCACGATCACTCACGGCGTCCTGGTCTTCTCGAACACGCAGGAAATGGTCGACAAGGTAATCCCTCACCCGCTCGTGATGATCGCCAGCGACGGCGCGGAAGGCCACCCCCGCAACGCCGGAACGTACGCTCGCGTCCTCGCCCAATACGTCCGCGAAAAGCAAACGCTCACCCTCATGGACGCTCTCCGCAAAATGACCCTGATGCCCGCCCAAATGCTCGAGCGCTCCACTCCCGCCGCCCGCCAAAAAGGCCGCGTGCAAGAGGGCGCAGATGCTGACCTGGTAGTCTTCGACCCCGCCACCATCGCCGATCGCGCCACATATCAGGAACCAATGCAGCCCAGCACGGGCGTCCATTACCTCCTCGTCTCCGGCACAGTCGTAATTGACGAAGGCACCCTAGTCCCCAACGCCCTGCCCGGCCGCGCGCTGTTAGGCCCCGCAAAATAAGTCTCTGTATTCCTTCGTGGACCTTTGTGCCCTTTGTAGTTTCCGCCGTTCTCGGCGAACTCGGCGCTTCCTCAGCGTCTCCGCGACCAAAGCTTTTCTTATCGGAGGAAAGGACCCTGATGTTCGATTCTGATCTCCGCCAAGCGGATTTTTCTTTGCGATCCTTCGCACTCTTTAGCGTCCTTTGCGGTTAACAGCTTTCTCTGGGCCGCCGTGTCTCCGTGATGAAATCTCCGCTACACTATCCCAACCCATGCACGTTCTCTCCGAAGCCGAAGTGCATCACCTCCTCGACCCGGTTCAGGTCTGTGCGGCAATCGAAACCGCCTTCCGCGTCCGCTACCCGACTACCCTCATGCCCACCCGTACGCAAATGAAGCTCGCCGACGGCGTCTTCCTGATCATGCCCTGCTACGACCGCGAAGGCCATGGCCTTGGGATGAAGCTCGTCAAGTTCAACGAAAGTCCCTCCCTCGCCGAAGACCGCATCCAGGCCACATATATCCTGCTCGACTCCGCCACGGGATGCTCCCGCCTGGTCATCGCTGCCAACTACCTCACCGACCTTCGCACCGCCGCCACCTCCGCAGTAGCCACGAAATTCCTCGCGCGGCCCGACTCCAAGGTCTTAGGAGTCTTCGGTACCGGACGCCAGGCCCGCGCCCACCTCCGTGTATTGCACAAAGCTCGCAACTTCGAGCGCGCCCTGGTCTGTGGCCGCGATCAATCCCGCGCACAAGACTTCGCCGCCGAAATGTCCCACGAACTCAACCTCAAGATCGAAGCCGTTTATGCTCGCACCTGCGCCGCCGAATCTGATGTTCTCTGCACGTGCACCACCTCCACCACACCGCTCTTCGACGGCCACATGCTCCGCAAAGGCACTCACATCAATGCTGTCGGCGCTTTCCAGCCCCACACCCGCGAGCTCGACGACACAATTGTCCAGCGTGCCCGCATCGCCGTCGAGACTTTCGACGCAGCCGAAGTCGAAGCCGGCGATTTAATAATCCCAACCAAGTCCGGTCGCATCTCTCGCTCCCACTGGCTGGCCGATCTCCATCAAGTTGTTTCGGGAAAAGTCCAGGTCCGCACATCTCCAACGGAAATCACTCTCTTCAAAAGTGTAGGCTGCGCGTTAGAAGACCTGGCTACGGCCGAACTCCTCGACGCCGCCCAAGGCAATTCTTATCAGGGCACGCCTGCAGGAGCTGAGGCTTAGAACCCCGCCCTTGAGCGTGCCCAAGGTTTCGCGCCGCGCTTTGGCGCTGACTGTTTTCCGCCGACCAGCGCGCCTCCGGCCCAATCTCCGCAACCTCTCGGCACAGTCGCGCAGCGACGCCAGAACCTACCCCCCAGGTAGGTGCGGATGCGGGGGGGCGAGAAAGCAACCGAGAGCCACGTTTGTACGTGTCCCGTTTTTCCCCGCGCTCTTTGCTCTTTAATGCTTTTCGGTCCACGCTACCGCAACGAAACCATGTTGCCCAAACGAATCTGTGTTCATCTGCGTAAATCTGTGGCCACACAAAAAAAGGGGCCGCCCGAAAGGCGACCCTCGATCGATTCAAGCAAGAGCCTGATGGCTAAGAGCTCACAGCTGCCCTACTGACCCGGACAAACGTTCTTCTCGTCATTCCGGAAACTCAGCCAGCTCTTAACCGAGGTTGCCCGCGGTGCTCCGAAATATCCGAGATACACCAGCGACTGCAGGTTATACGTGAACCCGTTCACGGTGTATTTAAACGCGCCGAAGTTCGGGTTGTTTTCGAGCGGGTCGCCAACTTCCAACTGGCTGTTGTCCTGGCAGTTCACGCTGTTCGTGCCGAAGAACGGATTGTCCATCCACTCCCCGATCTCGTGCGAGAGTGCCGAAACATCCTGTGAGAAGTTGTTCGTCCCTTGATCCACCAAGGTCGAATACGCATAGGTCTGCCCGTTCGGCGGGCCCGAGACTGCCCCGTGATATCCACCGATGCAGCATCCACCGCTGGTGAGATAAATGTCATGCGAAATGAAGATGGGGATCACATTCGGCGTAATCAAATTCGGGTGCGACGCCATGTAGGCTTGGATCTTCACATCCAGCGTCCCAAAATCATACGTGCCCACCAGTCCGGTTCCGCTGATCGGATTCGTAATCACCGATCCCAAATTCGCTGGCACCGTGATCGCCAGCACCGCGCCTACCTTCGGTGTACCTAGCAGGGTGTGATAATTCGTGTTGGTCTTCACCTTGCTCCAGAAGTTGCCCCGCTGGAACGCGTCGATGTACTGCGTCTTGCCCAGATCCACCCCGCCCTCGGTGAAATCCAGATTCGACTGCATCAGCGGCGAGTTCTCGACCAGTTGCACTACTGTCTGGCCGTTCGGAAACGTATCCGTTTTCGCGTTGAACGTTTTGTTGCCGTTCGATGCGCCATAGATGAACTTAATTGGGATGATCACCGCCGGAATCGTGGTCGTGGCGTTGCTCTTGCTCGGATCGGCGCCCACCATGGTGAATGTAATGTTGGCGTGCGTCAGGTCGGTAAACTTTCCATTCCACTGCGCCAGCGGCGTCGACGCGGTGTTGATTGCAAATGGATAATAAGAATGTGGCGGGAGCGCCTCATAACGCGGCCGCACCGCGGAGTTGTATTGGGCAAATGCAGAGCTGGCGAGCAGAACGCCCGCCAGCAACGGAATAAACTTGCGCACAGTCCCTCGGATCATGGTCATCTCTCTTTCCTGGATAGTTGCAGATTCTTGCGATGTCGGCGATCCGGATGCTAGAGCCGAAAC
>Ga0306920_100003155_pt1 | contig 20905 bp, 24 predicted proteins | sample flu12Cox44000170_FD_204666 | JGI IMG/M metagenome (GOLD analysis project Ga0306920, IMG submission 204666) | Lab enrichment of tropical soil microbial communities from Luquillo Experimental Forest, Puerto Rico - flux4day.12C.oxic.44.000.170 (v2)... | ecosystem: Environmental > Terrestrial >... | reverse complement strand
GGGCGGATTCGCGGTCATTTTGTGGTGGTGTCGAGCGCCTTGCTGCCGGAGAAGGAATGATCAGCGGGCCTTCGGCTGATTGCGGTTGTACAGGAGTAGGTAGGATGGCTCGGACGGCGCAAGAACGGGAAGCTGGCGCGCCCGAGAGGAGTCGAACCCTAACCCCCAGATCCGTAGGCTCGGGAGGAGCCTTGATTCCAAAAGCAGGCGTTTGAACCTTCAGGGCTCATACGGGAAGTCAGACGGCTATTTCGAGACAGCGTTTGTAGAGTCGTGGGGTCGGAATAACGCATGCTGCACACAGATACGAGAGGACGAATCGTACCGCGCCGCGCTCACAGGTGCTTCGCCGCTTCGCTAATAGCCGATGCGAACACCGCTGCTCCACCGAAGGTTAGCGTGAACACTGGTTTCTCACTTTCGACAATCCGCGCCCAAACCAGAGATGTAGGGCGCATTACGACGGGCCTTAACAGGAACGAACCCACAAAGACTATAGAGAGAAAAAATCTGAATAAACCTGGGACATACGGCAGAGTGTAAAAAGCAAATAGATCTATTGGATAACCGACGGTTACAAACTCCTTTATTGTATACAAGATTTGCTTGGGGTAAAATGGATCAAAGTTGAAAAATAATTCCTCAAAAACTATTGATTTCAGACGAAGGGCGGCAAATTCATCATGAAATATCGAATAATCCCTGAAAGGTTCTGTGAGAATGGTCTTCGTGATTGTTGTAACTGGAATCCAGAACAAAAGAAGCGCGTAAATCATGATAAGCATAAGGCTAAAGACGATGAAATTTTTTAATTTACTGAGACCACACAAATTAGCTATTCGGAAAGTCATAAGTCTTGTTAATGAAACAGACGTACAAAATCCTATCACAAACGAAAGGAAATCTCCCACAATCGGCAATACTTGATCGCACTGCCAACACCAACGAGAATCATCAGATGTAAAAGGCCACACCAGAATCCAAACGACCAAGCCTAACAACAGTGTTGAAAGGGCCGACATCAAGCGTCGAAAACTCCATATTTTCTTACCAAACCATCGTTCTATAAGCCGTCCAGCAAAAAATCCTTCCTCCCGACCAAAGTTGCTCCAACGGACATCATCGAATCGCACCCACCATTTAAGCAGAAAGTCCTTTGCTTTTTCTTGGCCCGTTCTACCGATCAAAAAGTCGATGAAGCGTCCTATTCCCCCGGCGAGGATAATGGGCCATAGAAAGTTCTTGAGTGTTTCCATCGAGAGACCGCTGGCCGTTCACCCCGAGCCTTGCTCATCGTCCCTCATCGCAACCGTTCGTCAACCATCATCTGGCATCACATCGCCACGCTTCGCGGCGAAGCAGCATCGCTCCGCCAAGCTGAGCTTCGCAGCCGCGAGACTGTCGGGAACCGAGATGCCAGACGATTACCATCCCCCGATGCCGCGACGGAATCCCGAGGACATCGATCTCGGTGCGATTAAGGCCGACCTGGAGTTCCTGATCGAGCGGGTCGCTGGGCTCCGCAAGGACCAGCTATACGATGGTCGGGAGTGCGGCGATCGCTTGAGCGGCTGCTTTCCGATGCATCGACAGGGATCGACTCGATGGCTATATGAGCAACCCCAAATGATCAGTCCGACGCCCTTTCAGAAATCCTATGGCAAACAGTCACCCGCGAGGCGAGCCCCACCATCATCAGAGGCTTGCAGAGCGTTTTGACCAGCGCGCGGCGCGCCTTCGTAAGCAGGCCGAAATCCTTCTCGTCATTATTATCGCCGTGCTAGTGGTAGGTGCGTTAGCCTTCGTATTTGCGAACGACATTACTCGTTTCACTCTCCATCCCAGGACTGCTGAAGACCAATACGCTACGGTGGAGGCTGCTGAAAATAAAAACCGAGATCAATTAAACCTACTCGCGAAGCAGATAAAAGAGATTATGGATACAGCTATCCCAGCTTCTTTTGATGAAAACCTAAGCAAAGCAGTTTCAGGATATACAACTTTCGAGAGCGATGTATTAACAAGTTGCAATAATATATTACAAAACAATACTGCACCTCGCGGTAACCTAAATAAGATAGATGCCGAGTACAGACCCTCTCTTTCTTGGGGCACTATTGTGAACCCCTCGAATCGGATCGGTGAATATACACTTTTGGCACCCTTTGGAGTCAACATTTTGTTTGCAAACAAAAAAAGTGCCGACGAATGCGAGTGGTTGTTTGTGCAAAGCAAAGATGATGCCACTCGTTACCTGAGAGTAATTCAAGATCGACTATCCGAGAGAGATGCTGCTGAACGGGAAATGCTAAAAAGCAAAGAACCGACACTGAAACCGTTGCAAGAAAATTCAGCTAAATTATTGATGGAAAATCGACGTCTGGACGTACTTCGCGACCAACTTCAGGATCGTGTAATACAAGAGAAAGTATTGGGAGGCCAAGTAAGACCAGAAGGGGAGACGACTAGCGACAAAGCGGAAACAAAAATCGATTGGGCGCGCGTCATCGAGACAAATGCAACAAGGATTGGTGCCCTTGTCACGATGTTTTTCTTGGTAAGCATTCTTGTTCCTCAATACAGATCAACATAAGGATGGCGAGCTTCTATGAAGCACGTTCTGATGGTTTAGGAATGTTACCAGAACAAATGAGTGCAGAGGATTTTGACAAAGTAGTTAACATTATGACGCCGAACATTGATTTTGGTAAGGCACCACCCACTCCTTGGGAACAAATTATTGAGGTGATAAAGACGGCTAAGAGCTGAGATCCACCGCTACCCGCCGTCGCCATTTTTCGCCAACCGAAAGCGCGAACTCCTGCCCCCGACACAACATTATGAACCGCCGCGAGCAGGGCGAAATCGGCGACGATGAAATCGTGTTCTGGCCCGCCGATGACTCTCGGGAATGCGGCGGCTGCACAGGTTCGGCTGATGGTGTGGTTTCGAGATTGCGGTCATCCAGTTGAATCCGCACCCACCAGAATGGCAAGCCGATACGGCCCCGAAAAACCCGTATCCTGGCGGCATCGTGCTGCAGACCGATATTTCCGACGCTAGGGATCGCGGGAGAGATCGGCGTTCGCGTCCTGGCGGAGAATACCCGCCGCAGCCCCGTTCTTATCGAACACCAGCCGAATCCCCGCCGCCTCAATCGTCCGTCGCATCGCTGCGATGTTATTGGCGATGGGTGTTCTCTGGCCGCGCTCGAAATCCTGCACGGTGCTAAGCGAGACGCCTGCCCGCTTCGCAAGTTCTAACTGCGACCAACCCAGCCAAGCCCTCGCCGCCCGGCTCTGTTGCGGGCTCATCGAGCCAGCGGCGGTCATGGTTTATGCCTGACGTACCATAAAACACTTGACGATCGTGGTTTGTCAGGTATTCTGAGGTAGGTCATGCAAAATGCGGGATGTTCGGAGCCCTTGATGCCCACCCTCGAAACCCTCAACGACCCTGCGGGACCGCACATTCATGAGGCTGTCCCCCATGCCGACGAGACGCAATGCCCTTATTGCGGGCAGCCCATCACGCGCAAGGAATTCAAGGAAATCCAAGTGCGAATTGAGTCCGAGGGACGCGAACGCGTCGCCAAGGTGGAACAAGCCCTCAAGGACCGATTCGCTCGCGAGCGCAAGCAAGCCGAAGCCACGGGCAAGGTCGCGGTCGAGCAGGCCAAGAAGGAAGCCGCCAAGCTCGCCGCTCAGCAGATCAAGACGCTGAAGGCCAACCAAGAGACGGTGATCGCCGCACGACTGAAAGCGCAGCGTGAGGCGTCCGAGAAAAAGGTCACCGAAGCCGTCAATGCTGAGCGAGCTAAGCATTTCGGCGAGAAGCTGAAGCTGGAAGAGCAGCTTCAGGAGATGCAGCGGCGGCTTCAGAAAAAAACAGCCAACGAGCTTGGCGACGAAGGTGAACTCGACCTCTTTGAGGAACTAAAACGCGAGTTCCCGAATGACCAGATAGAACGTGTCAAAAAAGGCAAAGCGGGCGGCGACATTCTTCATCAGATCATCGGTCAAAGTAGCCAGATCTGCGGCAAGATCGTCTATGACGTAAAGAATACTAGCCGGTTCATGACGAAATATTTGACGAAGTTGCGTGCTGACCAACTCCGCGAGGAAGCCGATCACGCGGTCCTCGCCACGCTGGCTTTCCCGTCTGGTACCCAGCAGTTGGCCGTCCGCGACGGAGTAGTCATCGCCCATCCGGCCCGCGCCATCGCAGTCGCAAACTTGCTACGGCGACAAACCATCCAGACTTATCTGCTGCGCCTCGGGAATGAGGCCCGCGCCGAGAAGACCGCAAAGCTCTACGAGTTCATGACTTCGGATCGAGCGGCGCACCTCTGGAATCAGATCGCCCAAGTGACGAATGACATGCTCGACCTGGATCGGGCCGAGACAGCGGCGCATCAGAAAACCTGGGGTCGGCGTGCCGATCTGATCCGTGCCGTCCAGGGTGCACATGACGAGTTCTCAGCGGTCATTGACCGGATAATCGGCGACACGGAGGCGTCGCCGTGATCCGCGCGAACACCGAAATGGGCGACCGAGCCCGGAGACCCACAGGTGTGGAGCAACTTAGGCCGACGCGAGCGGAGGCATTGGTGGCGTCAGGTCTACTCGATGTGGCAGCCGGGATCGGCGATCTTGCCCACAGCCTGACGGACTCAGTCATGCACGCCATCGAGGCAAGGATGTCGGAGCGAGGCCGCAGCGCCGTTGGCGCTGCGGCGGATGTTGATTTCTTGCGTCAGGCCGTATTCCAGGGATCGCACAGAACATCATCGCTCGGGTCGAAAAGAAACTGAGGGATCAGCCTGGGCAACCCAATGGCGTCCCCAGACCGAAGTGATTGCATGACTCGCGTTCTAATACGACGCGCCGAGTTGCGTCGCCGGGTACCTTACTCGGATGTCCATATCTGGCGGCTGGAACGTGATGGTAAGTTCCCCCATCGGGTGCAACTTGGGCCGCATGCTGTCGCTTGGTATGAGGATGAGGTTGAGGAGTGGTGTGCGTCGCGCATTCGTAGTGGTGCGCATCGTCCGCCTGGTCGGCGGAAGGTCGAAACGGGCACCTCAGAGCCAGAAGAGCGCAGCGAGTTTCTGGTGCGACTGGACGGAGACGTGGCTGTACAGCCTGATTAAGATACTAAGTCTTTGACATATTGACCCCACCCTTCAAGGGCCTTCTTCCGCTCAGGAAGATATTCAAATCTATCGTAGATGCGGTGAGAGCCGCTGAGCCCGCCGCGTCCACTCTGCCGCGGCGTATGATTCAAAATTTTGTCAACCACGTGCGGGGGATGCCCGAGTTCAGTCATTCCGGTAGTTGCGGTGCGTCGAAGATCATGCACGACCCAATGCTCGATTTTCGCATTGCCCGGATCAAGTCCCGCCGCCGCAAGCTCTTGACGGCGATATTCGAGCATCAGCCGATTGATCCGTGCTTTTGCACCGTGATAATCCGCGATCGCTCGCTCGCCGCTGATCGTAAATACAAACTCCGTACCAGGGGCAGAAAGGAGAAGCCCCTCTATGATCTCGGCTGCCAAGCCCGTCATTGGAACGATATGCGTCTTGCCATTTTTTGTCCGCTCCTTTGGAATCGTCCATAGGCCCTTCGCTTCGAATTGACTGAGTTCATCCCTTCTCATGCCCCCGACCTCCCTGAGTCGTTGGCCGAGGAGTAGCAAAAGCTGATGTAGGGGACCGAACGGATATCCGAGTGCAACACATACCCGCCAGAGTAGTTTGATTTCGTCATCATCGAGGACCCGATCCCGCTCGCTATTCTCGAAGGGGGCCTCGATCTGCGCAGTCGGAGCAACGGCGATGTGTTCTTCTTTTATTGCCCAGCTAAAGAACGTCTTTAGTTCGGCAAGCACATTATTCGCCTGCGCATGTGCTCCTCCAGTCTTCTGGAACGATCGGCGTTCTCTTCGGCTGCCGATCAGCTTGATCAGGTCCTCCACGTCCTTGCGTGATATTTGGTGGATACCCTTAGCTCCCCACTGCGGTTTCAGGTAATGTTCGAAAATTCGACGCTTTGTTTGAATGGTTGTAGATTTGTTGGGTTTCTTTCCTTTTGCGCAATGCTCTAAGTAGTCTTCAACGGCGGCGTCGAATTGGATGTCTTTCGGCAGCACCATATAAGCCCGCTTTTGATTGCGGGGCTCCACGATTGGCCTCTTCCCATCGACTGGCTCTTGCAGACCCGCCTGCGCTATATCGGCGGAACTCTGTGCCGCCCGCCGACGCTCTCTTGCTCGTTCCCTGGCATCTTTTAGTTTCGGGATGAGTGCGCACGTCCCCAGAGTCTCAAATACGAGCTTGCGGTTAGCATCACGATACATCGTGATCCACGCCTTATGGGCATTGTGTCCCGCCCGAGGCGCAGAAACGCGCAGACCGAAACTCGGCAGGAGCGAGTCCCAATAGATTACCCGACCTGTCTTTGGCGGGCGAATCCGCTCCACTACCACTTGCGTAAATGTGATGTGGTTTGAAGCTCGCGGAGGGCGGGGACCGGTCATCTCAGTCTTTACAAGCAATAATGAAAAAACTTATCAGAATAATTAGCTTTAGTCTTTGGACAATTTGACGCATATTTATTGTGTAGTTTGCACAGAAAGAACAAAAATGATTTATGTGCTCCCAACACATAAACTACATCTTTCCCATCCTACATTCTAAGGTTTCCATGTTTTAACATTCTAACGGTCCCATGTTTGATATGAAAACAGAAATGCTACAGTCAAACCTATGAACAGCACGACGACAAGTTATTGTTTGGTGTTGCTGGCTAACGCATGGCTAACAAGAACACGGGCTCTGAGCACCCCGTTGCCAATCATTTCTTACCATTGCATGCGCAAAAAAAGCTGAAATATTAAACATTTTAGGTAATGGTACTCACTGTGATGAAAATATACTCTAATTTCCTCCCAAAATTAGGGATCTAATCTCGGGAGCGGTGTTCGCCCGTTTAATATCAGGGCCTTGGGAGCAAAGGGGTGCTCAAGCCGCTTTCTTTCGCGGGCGTGGCTAACACTGTGGCTAACAAATCATGTGCCAGCCAACTCCAGTGGTGTCGACCAATGCCTGACGACGCCGACACCCGTCCAACCCTCAAGCGGCAGGGGTTATTCCCCTGCGAGGCAGAAATCGCACGTCGGCTTTCGCAGTCTGAGAGACGCTGGCGGGAAATCGCTCGTCAGTTTGAACGTGAGGGCTTGCCAAAGATTGATCCTGTAATGGGTGGGCGGTTCTGGCCCGCCGTCGTTGCCTTTTTTCACAGTCGACACGGCCTCGGGAACATGGTGCCATCGGAACCTGATGGCGAGGAACGTTGGGATGCCACGTAAGGGCGATTTCCCCGGACTACAGTGTTCCAGGCGGAAAGACGCCACCGTCGCCCTTCATTGGGTGGCGTCGCGGGTAGCTATCGCCGCTGGCTATCCGGTCAAGACCGTGCGCCTGCACGGATACTCAGAAGGTTCGGACGAGCTTTCTGACCGCTGCCAGGATCTTCAGGCTCAGATGTCGGCTTGGCTCGCGGATCAGAGTCGGGCCGACAAGCCGATCGTCTTCAATGGCACGATCGGTGGCCTTATCAGGCTTTATGAAACCCTACCCGAGAGCCCCTACCACGACAAAGCCCCGGGCACGAAGCGGGTCTATGCCGACGATATGCGGCTGATAGGCTGCATCCTCGGCGAGCGACGTTTGACCCGGATCACCGGCCTCGATTTCTTAAGATGGTATAAAGAGCTTCGGAAACCGAAGACGCCGAACGGGTCCGAGCGGATCAGACGGGCGCATGGCGTAATGGTTATGCTGCGCATTCTTCTCAGCTACGGCGCGATTCTGGGATTGCCCGAGACAAGGCGGCTTCGAGACATCCTGAGCGAGCTAAGCTTTGCCGATGCCGCGCCACGTCAACAACAGATTACCTTCGAGCAGGCGTCAGTTTTCATCGATAAGGCGCACGAACTCGGCTATCCCGAGATCGCTTTAGCGCAAGCCCTACAGTTCGAGGGAACTCTTCGCCAATGGGATGTGATTGGCGAGTGGGTTATGGACGATGCCGCTCCTCGCAGACAACGCTGGGCTAAGGGACTGCTGTGGAGCGAAATCAGCGAGGGCAGCATCCTTACCAAGAAGACGGGAAAAACCACGGCAGAAGTCATAATCGACCTGAACGAGTATCCGCTTATTGTCGCCGAACTTGACCGCCTGCCGACAATGCCCCGTATCGGCCCGGTCATCATCGACAGCAAGACCGGAGAACCGTTCAAGCGGCGCGCTTTCGCCGGGCGATGGCGCGAGATAGCTCGTGCCGCAGGCATCCCCGATGATGTTTGGAACCGGGACAGCCGAGCGGGCGGCGTTACCGAGGGCGGCGATGCTGGGGCCGACCTTGAGGATCTTCGCCAGCATGCCGGACATGCGGATACTCGAACAACGCAACGATACAACCGCCGCGCGCTGGCTAAGACCAAGCGTGTCGCTCGGCTTCGAGTCGAGCACCGAAACAAGCCGTGAACCGCGTATTCAAACGCGATTCAAACGCTTCAAATGAGTCACGTCTAACCCATTGAAATGTTGGCGCGCCCGAGAGGAGTCGAACCCCTAACCCCCAGATCCGTAGTCGGGGTATATGGTACTAACTGAAACATACTGAGCGAGCGGTTTATACTGCTCGGCCGAGGCTCTCTGCCGATCTTATGCATCAACGCGTGTCTCGACGTTTCACGCAGTTGCGGCACTTTTGCTAGCCCAAATCGCGTCGGGCTAGCACGGGGTCGGCCAGCAGCCCGCTCGATGATGGAGAGCAGCATGGCCGGGTTTACCGACCGATATGTCGCCAGTTTAAGAGCGCAGTCGAAGCGCTACACAAGGTGGGAGGGAGGCGGATTCGGTATCCGCGTAACACCGCGCGGCATCAAATCGTGGGTGTTGGCCTACCACTTCCAGGGCCGCTCGCGGTTTCTGACACTCGGCTCATACCCGCAGATGGGCGTGGCCGACGCGCATATCGCGGTCGCCGCTGCTCGCAAGCTCCTCGCACAGGATGTCGATCCGGGCGCTGTGAAGGTTGCAGCCCGCAAGACCGATCGCGACGCTGTGACGGTCGCTGAACTGGTCGAGGAATACCTCGCTAAATGGGCTAGGCCGCGTAAGCGATCGGCGGGGGAGGACGAGCGCCAGTTGCGCAAGGATGTGATCCCGCGCTGGGGGCGCCGCAAGGCGAAGGATATCACTCGTCGGGACGTGATCGAGCTGCTGGACACCGTCGTCGCGCGCGGGTCGCCAATCAGCGCAAACAGAACGTTTGCGGCGATCAGGAAGATGTTCAGTTGGGCTGTATCGCGCGACCTGGTTCCAGCAAGCCCTTGTACTGCCGTGAGCGCGCCCGGCAAGGAGCACCGTCGTGACCGCGTATTGAGCGCTGACGAAATCGGTGTTTTCTGGAATGCCCTCGATGATCCCCTCTTGCCGATTTTACCGCCGATACGACTGGCGCTTAAGCTTCAACTTTGCACTGCACAACGCAAAGGCGAGATCGTCGGCGCCGAGTGGGGCGAGCTCGACCTCCATGATGGCATTTGGAACATCCCAGCCGAGAAGTCGAAGAATGGCCTGCCGCATCGCGTAGCACTGGCGCCGCTCGCGCTTGCCCTCCTCAACGAGGTTGCGCGCAACGCGTCTGGAAGCCGCTGGCTGTTCCCGTCGCCCAGACGACAAGGCGAACCGATCACACCGCGCGCTGTCTCTCATGCGATGCGCAACAACCGTGAGCGGCTCGGGATCGGCGACGCCACGCCGCATGACTTACGACGGACTGCGGCATCGCAAATGACCGCCCTCGGAGTCAGCCGGCTCGTCGTGGGTAAGATCTTGAACCACAGCGAGCGGGAGGTGACGGCCGTCTACGACCGGCACTCCTACGACGCCGAGAAGCGCGAGGCGTTGGCAAAGTGGGGCGCCAGGCTCGAAGAGATTATCGGCACATGTCCCGAGCGCTCGACTAGAGTCGTGCCGCTGCGGGCCGGTGCATAAATGCGCACGCCAAAGGCGCGCCGATCCCTCGGCCGCAAAAGCCACAATCCCCGCTCTTGCGTCAGCTGCAGCGAGCCTGACCGCAGTCTGATAGAGGCTCGCGCCCGCCGCTTGATCGAAAGAGGGGGCGGCGAGCGACGCTTGATCCCGATTTTGCTCGAGAACGCCTGGCTGCTAACACAGCCGACCTGCCCGGAAGTCGACGAGCCCGTGGCGGAGCAGAAAGCGCGGACGGAACGCGCGCGGCGCATTGCCGTCACGGCGCTGCGGCTCATCTACCGCGACCAGCTCGCCCGCGGCGATGTTGATGATAGTATTCGCCAGTTCTTCGCAGAGCAAATGGAGCTTCAGGTCTGGTCCGCGGCGGGAGATCCCATTGCGGCTTTTGACGAGTTCCTGGGTCGGCCGAAGCGTGGCGCGCCCGTTAAGACCGCGGCTCGGAACTTCGACCTGGCCGCTGACATCCAGGAATTGGTCGATCAGGACATCCCGGTCGATGCAGCCTGCCACGCCGTGGCGAAGAGCCTGCTCGCGGCAGGTCAAACGCTCGCGCCCGAAACCCTGCACGACATCTATTTCCGCGAAATCAACAGCCCGGTGAACAAGCGCGCCGTCAAAGCTATGCTGATTACTCGGGCCATATCCGAATTGGAAGCGCTTCGCCGAAAGAACGAGCAGGCCGAGGGGCTCGACCCCGCCGACGGACGGCGATTCGCACAGCTGGAGGCGAGGATCGCTGAATATTTCTTGGCGCGATCGCGGGGCGCCGTATGATCTATGATGCTCAAAAACCTAAGAAAATCACCGAGTAGTGATAATTCGCCAAATTTGGCACTACAGACGAACTGCGGCACGGCGTGCAACTAGACGGGCTCCCCGTGATTGCGGAGAGCACAATGGAAAACGCAACCGAGACACGCCCGAACAGACACGAGCGGCGGCGCGTCGCAAAGCTCGGCGAGGAGAAAGCCGCGGATCACCCTGAAAAGATTGCCAGAGAGCCCGAGTGCCGGCAGCGCACCGGCCTCAGCCGCTCGACCCGTTGGCGGTTAGAGCGCACCGGGCTGTTCCCGCGGAAGCGCCGGATATCACCAAACTGCTGCGGATGGATCGAGTCCGAGATCGAGGCCTGGATCGCCGACCGGGCGAAAGCCTGATGGTGCGATCATGCGCACATTCCAGCCGGGGCCACACAGCCCCAAAGGAAGAGGCTCACCCTTAAATGAAGGGCGCCACCCGCAAGGACGGGCAGCGCCGATCAGCCTCTCTGATTTCTCAAACGACGACCGCGGCAGTCGGCCGGGAGGTAACACGCAACCGGGTCCCCCGTCAAGCCGCCGATGCGGCTGCGCTCGTGGCAGCCCTACCGAAGGGGCACTCTTCGCGGCTTCGCTGCGGTCTCCGTACCGGCGATCGGCATCGAGCTTGATGACATAATGCACGTCTCAGGCTCGCGGCGCTGGGCGAATCTGCCCGGCAAGCCGATGCTTGACCGCGACGGCCAGCCGCTGCGCGATGAAAAGGGCAAGATCCGGTACAGCTCGCCGATTCGGTGGATCACACACGGGCTGGCCGCCAGGTTCGGTGAGCGCGTCGTCGCCCTTGTGCTCGAGCACGACCCCGGCGCTTTCGATAGAGACGACTGTGACCAAAACGGGGCCTAGGGCGCTCAACCGAGGGCGGCAGTGAGCGCCCCCTTCGAGATCACCGTCTTTTCCAAGGATGGCGGACCGCTCACCAAACAAATCTCGCTTGCCGCGGACGGCTCGATCAAGTGCGATGGCTCGGCCTGCGTTATGACAAAGGGAAGCGCACGTCGGTTCCCCTTCACGACAATGTCGCAGTACTCGGAACTGCTGATCGCGCTCAAATTCAACGATGCGATTGTTGGCGGTGCCCTGCTGCCGGGTTTGCCGGACGAGGTAAAGGTCGTCACAAAGCGCAAATTGAACGGCGCCGACGGCGTAATTGCCCGCACTAAGGATTTCATAGATTACCGGCCGGGACAGCCCGCGCTGGCACCGATCGATTTTGACCTCAAAGACATGCCACCCGCCACCGCCGCCGCGCTGGATGCGCTCGGCGGTTTGTGGCCGGCCCTTGTGTCGGTTTATCCGTCATTGGCGAGCGTTGGGCGGGTCCAGCGAGCTTCGACGAGTGCCGGGTTGTTCCACGCCTTCACGGGCGAGCCATTCAATAGCAGCGGCGGTCAGCACATTTATGTGCCCGTCGTCGACGGCTCCGATATCGAGCGGTTTTTGAAGGCGCTCCACCAGCGTTGCTGGCTTTCCGGCCTGGGCTGGATGATCGTCGGCGCCGCCGGACAGCTCCTCGAACGCTCGATCGTCGATCGTGTCTGTGGAACGCCAGAGCGATTTATGTTCGAAGGGCCGCCTGTCCTGATCGAACCCATCGCCCAAGATCTTGCGGTGCGCCAGCCGATCATTGTTGAAGGCGAGGCGCTCGATACCCGCAAAGCTTGCCCGCCGCTTACCGTCGTGGAACTCGCTACGCTGCACGAGCTGCGTGCTAAGGAAGCGTATCGGCTCGAGGGCGATCGCGCCAAGGCACGGGAAAGATTTATCGACCGGAAGTCACACCAGCTCGCCGAGCGTACCCGCATGAATCTGCGCCGGGCACGCAGAACGATCGAACGGCAGTGCGAGGGCGTACTGCTGCCGGATGTCGTGCTTCCGTTCGATGATCCCGAATTGGAAGGCAAAACTGTCGCCCACGTTCTCGCCAACCCCGCCGACTTTGAGGGCGAAACCCTCGCCGACCCGATCGAAGGACCAGAGTATGGCGGCGCCAAGGCCAAGGTTATGCTGCGTCCCGACGGGTCGGTATGGATACATTCTTTCGCGCATGGCGGCGCGTCCTACGAATTGCGGCAGGACTTCGCTGCGGTTAAGGCGGTGCTGGCAAAGAGGGCTAAGGAGGACATTGCGGATGGGTTTGTCCAATTCGTTCTGGCTGCCGATCTGACAGACGCTGAGGTCGAGCAACTCAAGCAGATTGCGGCCAACCGTTCCGGTGTTGGCGTGCGCGCGCTCGCGGCCACGCTCAAGCAGGCGCGGGGCCAGCAGAAGGCCAGAAAGGCGCAGCAGGAGCGCGATCGCCGCATCGCCGAGCGCCGAGACCTCCGGTCACAAATCCTTGCGCCGGCCAAGGACGCGCCGTGGAACCCGCAGATGGATGTATTAAACGAAGTCCTCGGGAGGGTCGACGACCTGGAGCCGCCGATGCGCGACGTTGATGGCGTGATTGTCGTCGTCCGCGTCCGCAGGATGCCCAAACTCCATGCCTTCACCGCACTCGGCGCCAACCAGGGAGAAAGTGAGGAAATGCGACTCCCGGCGCCCGAGCAGCCGCTGCTGACCCGCCTCACCGAGCCACAATTGGCCGAGCTGATCGAACGCTATATCGACTATGTCGATAACACTGACCGGTCAGTTCACCTGCATGGCACTTTTGTCCACCATTTCCATACGCGGCCCGACGATGTCGCGCTGCCGCTGGCCAGTGCCGTCGTTACGCTGCCGCTCGTACTTGGCGACGGCACGTTATTGAAGGGGCGCGGCCTCGATCGCGATCGCGGCATTGTTTTCCGCATACCCGAGGAATTAGGTAAGATCCTGCCGGACAAGGCTGACTGCACACCTTCGGCGGTCGCCGAAGCAATGCGGCTTCTCACCGATGAGTGGCTGTGTGATGTCGCCACTGATTACACCGGCAAGTGTACGATCATTGCCGGCGCCCTCAGCGTCATCGAACGCTCTATATTGCCAGACCGGCCGATCTTTTGGGTAACCGCTGGCCGCAGGGGCGGCGGCAAAACCACCACTCTGATCATGCTGCTGGTGGCCGTCACCGGCATTCGACCAGCCGCGGCGGCATGGTCCCCTAATGAAGAGGAGCGGCGCAAGGCCCTACTGGCCTATCTGCTCGAAGGGATGCCGGCTCTCATCTGGGACAACATCCCGAATGGCCAAAAAATCTCCTGCCCTCACATTGAAAGATCATGCACGACGACATGGTATTCCGACCGCCGCCTCGGCGTCAGCGAGACCGTCGCCACCAGCGCCGCCACCATCCATTTCTTTACCGGCAACAACGTAGGCCCGCGCAGCGATCTCACTTCTCGTAGCTTGCAGACCAGGATCGTCGTCGATCGCCCCGACCCCGAAAATCGCACATTCGATCACCCGGACCCAATCGGATGGACTGAATCCAACCGCGGCAAGATCCTGCGGGCACTCTATACCGTCCTACTTGGCAATCCGCTCTTTCATGGCAAACGAAAGCCGGCGCAGACCCGTTTCAAAACCTGGTGGAGCGTCGTCGGTCAGGCCGTCGAAGCGGCCGCGGAAGAGCATAAGAAACTCATTGAGAAACGCGAAATCGAGCCGCTCAAATGCCCGCCGACCCAAATCAGCTTCAAAAAACTCTTCCTCGCCCAAGAGGATGAGGATGAAGACAGCCTGGATTCCGCCGATGCGCTGACCGTCCTCGCTGAAAAATGGCGGGACCAAGAGGCCTTCCAAGCCGCCGACGTCGCTGCCGCCATCAACACGACAGGAGAGTGGGCCACAGAGATCGCGCGCGAGCGCGGCGCCGTTCTGCGAGATTTCCTCTTCCCCAAAGTGCCTCAAAGTCAAGCCGTCACCGCCAAGAGCACCGGTAAACGCCTCAAGCGCCATCTCGACGAGCCCGTCGCGCGCAACGGTAAGGTTCTGGTCCTGAAAGCTAGAACCGATCCCCACACAAAATTGCTGGTCTTCTATGTCCACGTCAACGAGAGCCCGACTTGAACACATCATCCAAAACACTGCAGGCTATCTGGGCGTGCCTCTCTAGCGAGGGTGCCGAAAGCGTCATCTGACGAGTTTTCTGGGGCGGCGACTACAGGAGGCGGCGCAGAAACCGGCTGGATCGGGCAAGCCTATATCGGCGATCTGCTCTTCCACCTCGGTCTCGATGTAGATGAGACAGCTGTTCGACGCCCCCCTCGCAAGCGTCTCGGCAACGCCAATGTATTGTCGCCCGCATTGGCGCGATACCTCGGTCGGTGGGTTCAGCCATATGCGCGCCGCCGAGTTCGCCAGCCTGCTCATCTTCCTTGAAAAACTTGGGATGCCCGTCGACCCCCATCCGTTCGTCCAGCTCTTGCTGCCCAAAATCAAACGCAGCAAACTACTGACCGGCCACGAACTCCATATCCTCTGGTATCACAAAGAGCACCACAAATCGGCTATCGAGTTTCTAGCGCCGGCAATAAGGCGCGCGCCTATCTCGACGCTGAGGGGCGACTCTCTGCCATCACCATAGATGGTCCGCGCCATCGCTTCCGAAAGCCACGCGCACCGCTCCCTCGCGGCACCTGCGTGCGGCTGATCCGAGCGCGCGACCAAGGTAACGGCATCGCCGCGGTGATCACGGATTAAGGGAGGTGGCAACGGATCGATAACCCTCGCCTGCCACGGCTCCCCATCCCTGCTCGCCGCTCTCTCCGATTTCACCGTCTGCCGCAACCAGTCAATCCTACAGCCCGCGCCAATGCGCTGCCGCCTGCCCTACGTAAATGGGCTTGTACAGATAGACGCGAGGTTCTCTTTAATCGCGAATACCGTGCCATCTGGGAACGCTACTTTGGCCAGCCAACCGAACGCGCCAATCATGACGAGCGCGTCAATTCTCTGGCCAAGAATGGTTCTTTGACGACGGCAACCCTCCTTGGGCGAACCATCTACCGCTCAATGTGTGAGGACATCCTCCTCGACTTCGATGCCCCGCCAGATCCGCTCGTCACCGGCCAGGGCTTCGTAGCCGCCAAACAGCTCACCCCCAATATAAGCTGACGCGCCCAACTGACGGTTGTATACCGCCTCGCCGACCGGCGCCTCATCTCCCCCCTTTGCGGTGTTTGCGGTATGTGCGGTGTTTGCAACGGCGTTCCAATAATATGCAACATGCTGTTTTCTCTCCTCGAAAACACAGGGTCGCGTATGCGTGGAGCGCTCAGCGAAATACCGCACATACCGCAAATACCGCAGTTTTATCTAAATCTCATGGAAGGTCCCGAAACTGCCTTTGCGGTGTTTTGAGGCTCGCCGTTCCCCGACACGGAAATACCGCAGCCGCAAACCCCGCAGGAACCTCCGAACCAGGAAATTATGATGACGCGGCAATGCGGATACCAAACGCGGTTCGGCGGTCGCTGCCGGCCTTTGCTGGTCGGTGGCAGCGCCCGCTGCGCGGCCCGCGTGAGGCGCGGCGATCTGGCGATCGAGATTGAGGCGGAGGAAAAAAGACGGCTAAGCCTACAGTAGGACCGCGGGCGGCGGGTATCCGAAAATCTCCTTAATCACGCCACAGGCCTTCGAACCGCATCGCGCTCATTCTGGCGTACCGCTTGGTGTTCTGCACGTTGGCATGGCCGAGGTAGGCCGCCCAGTGGCTTCGGCTCGCCAGCCGCCGGCAGCGCGATGAGCGCCGACAGGAGGTCTGCGGCCAGGATACGAGCCATCATGCCAATTGCGTTCGATTGCTTGGGCTCGCGCCACACCACGGGCGGCCACGCTGATCACCTAGTGTTCGGAGTCGCTGTCATCAAGCAAGTAAAACCGCGGCCTTTAAGTAATCTATAAGTTATGTTCCGTTCGGGGAAAACCGGCCTCGGCCGAGGGTTGGAGTGGAAATTGGCGGGCTATGATCGAGGCGAGCGACCCGAGATTTCTACAACAAGCTCCGGCGGAGGCGCGTCGGATATGTTCATCACGCCGCACCCTTTCCTTTAAGCACCCGCGAGATAGTCGCCTCGCTCACGTCAAAAACTTCGGCGATCGCCGCCATGGTCTCGCCGTTGGCGTATCGCTCGGCAATCATCTGCCTTTGCCGCGCGGACAGCTTAACAGGCCGCCCGAAGGTCTTGCCGATGTTTCGAGCGTGTTGAATGCCGGCTTGGGTGCGCGCCATGATCAGGGAGCGCTCGAACTCGGCAAGGCCGGCAAGCATGGTCAAAAGAAGCTTGCCGTGAGGTGTAGTTGTATCGGCCCACGTTTCAGCAAGCGAGCGGAACGTCGCGCCAGCCTCATCGATTTGATGGATGATGTTCATGAAATCGCGGGTCGACCGGGCGAGTCGGTCGAGGCGAGTGACGATCACCGCGTCACCGGACTCGAGTGCCTTTAGAAGCCTCATTAACTGTTGGCGGTCAGCGCGTGCGCCGGATTTTTTCTCTTCCCAGATTTTGGCGCAGCCTGCGGCCTTAAGCGCTTGCCGCTGTAGTTCGAGATCCTGCCCGTTGCTTGACACACGGGCGTATCCGATGATCGTCATCTCTGTCTTCTTTTGCAAGTCATACTAGTGCAAGGGTATCGAGCGCCGAAACCGGAAGCAAGCAAGATCTTGCAAATCTGCTGAGTTATGCAGGGCTTGCACTTAGGAGGACCGAGCCCCTTCGCCGCTCGCACCGGCCCGGTCACCCTGCCGAGATGGCGCGTGAGAGCGCGGCGGACATCATCTAGTTGCTGTTTTCCGCAAGAATAAAACCCTTGACCCCTGTCCTTTTATTTGAGAAGCACAACCTTTTACCGCATCTCTACTGACATCAGTACGGGGAAATTCCGGGCGCTGCGCCGACAGGCGCGGACCCGATCGCCGAAACCGCCGCCGCTCTGATGGCTGAGGGCCGGTGACGGGACCCCCCTCCCGACACGCGCGCGAGAAAGCCAAGGTTGTTTCAGCCGCGAGGCGCCCGTCACAGACCCGTACCGCAACCCTCTCCGCTAAAACCACCATGCTAGCTCTACGGGGAAATCCAGCCCCAGGGGGGCGGGGGATGCAAAAATCTGGTTGCGCCAAGGATTATGAATTACGACGTTCCCATGGAAACTCGTGCGTATGCCCACGCTCGCCGCGCTCCGGAGACATGACTGCAGTGCCTGTCTTACGACCGCTTTCACCATTCGGTGCCGAAATCCTGGGTGTCGATCTGTCAACCGCCATCGATAACGCCGTGTTCCATCGGATCGAGACCGCCTTTGCTGAACACGCCGTGCTTGTTTTCCGCAATCAGCGTCTCTGTGCCGCGGAGCTGGCTGCTTTCGGAAGTCTATTCGGACAGGTCCAGCCGCATCTGCTGAAAGATTATCGACACCCTGAACACGCGGCGGTTTCGTTCATCACGAATGTCAAGCCGGACGGCTCCCTGGATGAATTTGGCGTGAAGCGAGCCTCCAGCTGGCATTCCGATGAAACCTGGGAGCAGAACCTACCCCGCCTGGCGATGCTCCACGCTCTCGAGTTGCCGGCCGAAAAGGGCGGCACAATGTTTGCCGATATGCGGGCCGCTTATGACGCGCTTCCCGATGAGCTTAAAACCAAACTTGACGGGATGATCGGGTTGCATGGTCGTGCCGACGGACCGGACGGTCTCAAGCTTTATGGGCAAGGTGAGACATGGGATCGTCGGCCTGACGACCCTGAGACCGGTCACCCAGCCGTTCGGCGACACCCATTCACCGGCCGGAAGGTGCTGTTTGTCAATCCGACTCATACCCATGGCTTCGTCGGGGTGGACCAAAAAAAACCGCCACCAATCTGATCGAGATGCTCGGGGAGCGCGCGACACAAGAAAGGTTCATTTATCATCACCATTGGCGGGGTGGAGATCTTGTCATGTGGAACGAAGCCGCAACGATGCATCGTAGCGCGGCCGATGCCGACCCGCACGCGCGCCGTATCCTGATGAGAACCATCGTGCATCCGGCACTGGCCATCTGTTGATCCCGTATTAGCGAGGAAGCCGAGTTCTTGAGCCATCCAGAAGGGCGCGCAAGGAGGAAGCGCCCCCTCCCGACCCCTGACACGCGCGCGAGGGAAGTCGCGCTTGCTGCAGGTCCGAGCGCCCCGTCTGCTAAAGCAACCGCGCTAGGACTCGTACGGGGAAATCCGGCCCCAGGTGGCGGGGGTGGCAAAATCTAAGGGACCGGCGGCACCTGCCCTCCTCCCCGATTCACGGGCGCGCGCGACCCGCAAACCTCGGAGTTCTTGCGGCCGCATCTGTTGCGCGCCACATGCGGGTCAAATGCCAGGCTCTCCGCTCAAGCGACAGCGTAAGGCCGGGGTCACCGATCCGGTCACCGGCGAACTCGTCCAGTTCCCGCGGCTCACCCATCCGCGCGCCGGCCTCTCGCATGGCGAGTGGCGTGCGCTCGGGCCGGGTGAGAAGCTCGAACGCTTGTTCGGTATGTCGCTTGATGACCTTTACGAGATCATGTCGTGGGAGCCGATCGCTGAGCTCGACCCAGTTCGCCTCGCGGTGCGCATGCAGGCGACGCGCGTCGTTTTCACGATCTGCATGAAGGCCTTCCTCGATGGCAGGCTTGGCCGCGAAGCCGCCCGCGAGCGCGACAGGCAGCGCATTATCGAAGAACTCGCGCGGCTCGAATTCGGTACCAGTAACAAGACCTAGGATCGGTACGGGGAAAATCGGGGTCCCGGGGGAGGGGTCCTCAAAAGAAGCTTCCGAGTTCACCGTTGGCGGGCGCTCAGTTCGGTCGCTGGCGACGGGCAGGTTATGCCCCCACTGCGGTCATTGCCTAAAGGCAGATGCAAGGTCTCAGTCGGGTGGATTGCGGACATTCGGCGATATCGGATTGAGCGCGAATGGCACCGCATGTGGTGCGCATAGGCATCAGAGATCGCTGCGGAGGAGCCTTAAGCGAAGGGTTGTGGCGGGGGCTCCGCAAGGAGAGGTCCAGTCTTCTCCGCGGTCTTACTTTCCGGCATGGCTCGGACTATTCTGAGCGCTTGCCTCGTAATCCGGAACCGTTGGAAGATAACAACGCAATATAAAAATATTGCATAGAGCACCATTGGCATCAAGAGATATGATCTGATACCTAGTGGCTCCAAAATAACTGAAAATTTTTCGGGGCTTAATATATTCCATACATACATTATGGAGAAACTAACTAAAAGGATATTACAAAAATATAGAGAATATTTAGAGTTCCTAATCATTTTTGCCTTCTCAACCGGAACTGTGAAATTCGGAGGGTCTGTCAACCGAAATATAAGAGATCGTGCTGCCCACTCTTCCAATGCCTCCCGCGATAGCACGACGGGACTTGCGAATTCGTGCACAATCTGTTGCAGCTCGTTTTTTAGATCGTGAGTAGGGATTTCGATTCCGAGTGTACTCTTGGCTGTTGTAGCCACGGAAAAAGCTTTCTCCAGGGCCTCAAGTCTCTTGATACGCGTTTCGGATTCCGACTGAAGTCGCCGCAAATTGTCATGCAAGAGACGAGGAAGTAACAGCGGCAGCAGCGTCGTCACTACTGCCGTCACTAGCCCAATGAAGGACTTCCAGTCAAACGCGTCCGGCATTTGGCCCAAGTTTCCCTGGTTCAGTCTTTGCAGGTAGAATAAGGGTTTCCCCTGTAGGTCGCCATGCCCATCAGTGAATGGGGGTCTCGGCCACGACTACCTCGAACGAGCATTCGCGCATCCCAAGGAAAAGCGGCACTCAATTCGAATTCGCCCCCCCGAACGAGCCGATGAAGCGCACTGATATCGGACACATCCCAACATCCTGGGATAGCATTAAGACGAAATTCGTCAGCCAAGCCGGCCTTTGAAGTGGCGAAAAAAGGAGGGCGCGGAGCCGCTGTGGCGCCGCTCTCCTGATGGCTCAGTTCCCGGTCGTCAGGACTACTCGAAACCGGGCCTGACCGCTGATCATGCGTTCGTAGCCTTCGGCTGCACGTTCGAGCGGGAGTATTTCGGTCATCGGGCGGACGCCGGTCAATGCGCTGAATGCAAGCGTTTCTT
>Ga0306920_100003151_pt1 | contig 20912 bp, 17 predicted proteins | sample flu12Cox44000170_FD_204666 | JGI IMG/M metagenome (GOLD analysis project Ga0306920, IMG submission 204666) | Lab enrichment of tropical soil microbial communities from Luquillo Experimental Forest, Puerto Rico - flux4day.12C.oxic.44.000.170 (v2)... | ecosystem: Environmental > Terrestrial >... | reverse complement strand
CGCCGGCCTGGTGCTGTCGATCGGAGGTACATCCATCTGGCTCGAGAATGCCGCAGCCGCCGAGATCCTCGGCCTGCTCGCGGATGCCTTGGCGATCGATCGCCTCGACGACGTCTTCAGACGGGCGCGTAACTAGACGCCGGCCTAGGCCATCTTGCAGGCGTTCTTCATCGCCGGGTCGTCGTCGAGCGCCTTCACCGCCACGCTGACGTACTTGTTCTCGGTGCCGACTACCCTGCGCAGGTAGAGGTCCTGGACCGGGTTGTGCGCCTTCGACAGCCGCCACTTTCCGCGTGGACTATCTATCGTCGCCGTCTCCATCGCCACCCAGATCTGCTTCTTCTTACCGACGTCGCCGTTCACAGCGCCAAGGCCCGCCTTGAGGAGAAGGCCCGAATCGTAACCCGCTACGGCGTAGACGTCGGGGGTGCTGTTGAACGAATGGGCGTACGCCGCCCGAAACGCGTCGTCGCGCTTGGTGCCGAGCCCGTCCGCGTAGTGGAGGCAGGTCTCGACGCCCTGAGCTCCGGGCCCGGCGGCCGCGATCACCCCCTCGGTCAGGAACCCTGGACCGACGAGGGGGATCTTGTCCTTGAGGCCCGCCTGCGCGTAGTCGCGCAGGAGCTTGCCGGCGCCGGCCCCGGCGAAGAACGCGTAGGTCGCGTCCGGCTTCAGGGCGGCGATCTCCGTCAGCAGCGCCTGAAACTCGACGTTCGGAAACGGGACCCACAGGTCCTTGACGATCTGGCCGCCACCCTTCCCGTAGCCGTCTCGGAACCCCTTCACGAACTCCTCGCCGGCGGCGTACTTCCACGACAGCGTCACGACCTTACGGACCTTCGGGCGACCAGCCAGGACCGACCCCATCGCGAAGCCGGACTGCCAGTTCGAGAACGAGGTCCGGAAGATGTTCGGCGCGCAGAGGGGACCCGTGGCCGCAGCGAGCCCCGCGTTCGGAATGATGTGGAGCACGCCAGCGGCTTTGGTCACGTGGATCATCGCTGCCGCGACGCCCGAGTGGACGGTGCCGATCACGACATCGACCTTGTCCCGATTGATGAGCCTGTTGATGTTGTCCGTCGCCTTGCCCGGCTCGGATTCGTCGTCGACCTTCGAGATCTCCACGTCGCGGCCGCCGAGCTTGCCGCCGTTCTCCTGCAGCGCCAACCGGAACCCGTTCTCTATCGCCGTACCGAGCGGCGCGAACGTGCCCGTGTAGGGCAGCATGAGACCGACCTTGATCCTCGGCGCGCCCTCGGCACGAACGCCCAAGGGGCCGCAGAGCCTCATTGCGGCAGCGCCGGCAGCGCCGGCTGCCGCATGCCTCATGAACTGGCGCCGACCGAGCTCGTTCGGGTTCATCTTCCCCCCTTCGTTTGAAGGCTGACAACCGCGAGGATCGTCTCGGGCGCGCGCGGCCGACAATGAGCAAATGTACCTAATGCGCGTTGGGCCCATCGTTGAATGAGCACTTTGGTCCATTGCGGCGCCGTTTTAACGAATAGCAACATGCGACCACATGAAGCCGCGAACCGTTCGGCGGTCGTTTTCGATGCTGGCCTCCGGCTTGTCCGTTATCCTGGCCAGCCTGATCGCACGCGCGCAGGATGCTCCGCCAGCAGGCGCAGCGCCGCCGGCGCCGCCAGAACCCGCGACGGTCGCGCCGCCCACCGTGACGGAACCTCCCAAGCTGCCCTCCGGCCCGGCTTTCCAGTTCTACGACGTCGGTTTCACCGGCGCGGTGCCGAAGAGTGCTCCCCAGCTCCCCTCCGGATTCAGGCTGGAGGTCTACGGCGCGCTCCTTCCTTTCCTCGACCACGTCTCGACCGGCGGGGCGACGGCGCCCGGTTTCACGGGGGGCGCTTCTCAGGTCCAGGACTCCCTCTACACGGGCATCAACGCGCCGGCGCGCTTTCGAATGACGGCGGGGACGTCCGCGATCGGGTTTCGCGGCACCTTGGCGGTGCTATCACAGCTGAAAGTCATCTGGCAGGTGGAAAACGCCGTGCCGATCGACGGCGAGGGCCCCAATACGTTCGCCAGTCGGAACAGCCACGTCGGCTTCTCCGGCGGCTGGGGCTCGCTCATCTGGGGGAACTGGGACACCCCGTGGAAGTGGGCGACCCTGGTCACCATCAACCCGATCGAGGGGAGCTTCGTCCCCGACTACCTCGCCGTTCTCAGCACGCCCGGCTTCGGCGTGCCCGCGGTGAACACGACGTCACTGCTGCAAGGAGGGGTGACGAACGCCGCGTTCTATCGGCGCGAAGCGAACAGCGTTCAGTATTGGAGCCCCATCGTCGCCGGATTCTCCACCCGGCTCAGCGTCACCATCGACGAGTCCAGACCCAGCCCGGCCGACGTCCCCGGACCGCCGCCGAACCCCTGGCTGGTGTCGGGCTACCTGGGCTTCGACGGCGGAGGTCTGCGGATCCGCTATGCCTACGAGCTGCACCACGACTACTTCGGCATGTACAACCTCGGCGAGCTCATGTCCGACGCGCCTACGTCGTCGAATGACCAGGGCCATCAGCTCACCATTCAGTACGCCCTGAAGCTCGGCCCCGAGCTGCGCACGCGCGTCGTGGGGACGGGGGAGCTCCTGAGCTATCAGACCAACGACACGGTCACCGATGCCTTCGACAGCTACACGCGGCCTGCCTTCTACGCCCTCTTGGAGCAGACGGTCTTCGGTCACCGCGTGTGGGTGGCGTACGGGCAGGCCTTCGAGGGGAAGTGCCATCGGGTCGGCGGGAACCCGTGCTCGACGGCCGGGCTCAGCGCCAAGGACGTGAGCGCCGGTTACCTGTATGCGTTCACGCCCACAGCCCAGGTCTATCTCGCCGGCTATCGCGTCATGAACGACGTGTCGTCGATGCACTCGCCTTTCCCCCCTCTCAACTCCCAAGCCCCTGGCTCGAGCATCACCGGGTTCGGAGCAGGGATCTTCTATTCGTTCGGCGTGGGAATCGGCCACTAGCTCGGTCAGTTGGCGAAGTCGTGGTCCATGAGCCAGATGGCCGCGCCGGATCGGCTGTGCACGCCCAGCTTGTCGAAGATGTGCTGAACGTGGTTGTGAACGGTGCGCACGGAGATCCCGAGAATGAGAGCGATCTCCCGGTTTGTCTTTCCGCGCGCCAGCAGCCTGGAGACGTCGAGCTCGCGCTCCGACAGACCGTTGACAGAGCGCGGCTCGGCGCGCGTCTCCATTCCCAGGGAGGCGAGCACGGCGTCGACCGCCGTGCCGTCCAGGTGGCCCTCGCGCGCGCTGGCGACCAGCTCGCGCGCGACGGCCGCCGGCTCCAGGGCTGGTCGATGGGGACGGTCCTCGCTCATGGCCTGTGCCACATCCGCGGCAGCGAGCAGGCGCGCCGCGGGAACCAACGCGCGCCCCGAGCGGCGCTGGTGGTAGCCGGATCCATCCACGTGCTCGTGCGCAGCGACGGCGATCTCCGTCACCGAGCCGAGCGCTCCGATCGGCGCGAGGACCCGCTCCGTGTAGTGGGCGTGCAGGCGTACCCGTTCCCATTGAGCCCAGTCGAGCGGCCCGGGTCGCGTCCAGATGCTGTTCGGAACGCCGAGGCGCCCGACGTCGTGCAGCAGCGCCGCCCACCGGAGCGCTCGCTTCTCACTCTCGGAAAGCGCCATCTGGACGGCGGCGCGCTCGGCGAGCGCGGCCACCCCGGTCGAGTGGCCGAAGAAGATCGGGCACTTGATGTCCGCGAAGATGGCGAGCGCACGGGCGATGTCGTCCATCCGGCATTCGTCCACCCAGGCCACCGGCTTGGGCTCGAGCTCCAGGAAACGGTCCAGGACGCACGGGTCCTCGAGAGCGGCAAAGAGCTCCGCCTGGTTGTCGAGAAGAACCTTGCACAGTCGGCCGTCGAGCTGGCCCGCGGCCTGCCGGCGGATGAGCGCGGTCGCACCGGCCTGACCGCGTCGATCGTGGGCGATCTCTGCCACGTGGGCGATCTGGTGGAGGCGCGCCGGCAACGACAGTCCGTCCTTCGAGCGGACGGGCCCGGTACGGCCGTCGCAGCCTTCGTAGATCTCCCCGAGGGCAGCGACGACACGCGCCCCCACACCGACGATCCGGGCCAGCCGAACCGACGTGTCGCTCATGACCCGCCCGTATCCCTCCGTCGGTGACGGATCGTCCTCGGCACCGGCCGGCGCCTGCTCGTGGTCCACGCCGGGGCAGCCGAGGTAAGCGAACAGTGAGAGCCAGTAGGTGTCGCGCAGCTCCTCGCTGCTTGCGCCCGCGAGCTTGCCGAGCTCGACCGCCAGCACGACGGAACGCACTGCCTTGCCGTAGGGGGAGTCGTTCGCGATGTCGAAGGCGAGCGACAACCGGCCGAGGAGCTCCGCCATCCTCGCGTGCAACGAAGCGGGCGCGGGCAAGGCGATGCTGACGGTCATTCATTCTCCTTCGTTACACGCCAAGGTATCGAGCCAGCCGGACGGGCCGCCGCTCGAGGAGCGGCGACGAACCGGCAAAGACGATCCGCCCCTTCTCGAGCACCACGCAGCGATCCGTGTGGGCGAGGACCAAGCGGTAGTTTCGATCGACGATCAGAGACGCCATGCCGGCGTCGCGGAGGCTGGCGATCACCCTCCAGATCTCGTCCACGACGAGCGGGGCGAGCCCCTCCGTCGCCTCGTCCAGGAGGAGGAGATCGGGGTTGGTGAGAAGCGCGCGGCCGATGGCGAGCATCTGCTGCTCGCCGCCTGAGAGCTCCTCGCCCCGGTGCCGCAGCCTTGTTGCGAGGCGCGGGAAGACGTCGAGCACCTTCTCGAGCGTCCAGTCCCGGCGCCCGCCGACCCCCGGCCGTGCCGCCATTACCAGGTTCTCGCGGACGCTCAGCTTCGGGAACACGCCTCGCCCTTCAGGCACGTAGCCGACTCCCTGTCGCGCAACGGTATGCGGCGGCGCACCCGTACACGTCACGCCCCGCACCCGCACACGGCCCCGGGCCGCCCGCGCCTGGCTCATGAGGGTGCGCATGAGGGTCGTCTTCCCCATCCCGTTGCGGCCGAGCAGGCCCACCGCTTCGCCCGCGCGGATCGTGAGGCTCACGCCGTCGAGCACGTGGCTCTCGCCGTAGTAGGTGTGCAGATCGTGAGCATCGAGCAGGGGGGTCATGGCTCCTGCCCGTGGCCGAGGTAGGCGCGCTGGACCTCGGGGTTGGCGCGCACGCGCTCAGGAACGTCGCTGGCGATCGCGGCCCCGTCGACCATGACGGTGACCCGATCCGCGATGCGAAACACGGCGTCGACGTCGTGCTCCACGAGCAGCACCGCGTGGTCGGCCTTGAGCTCCTCGAGGAGGGACAGCATTCGCTCCGTCTCCTCAGCGCCCATGCCGGCCATCGGCTCGTCGAGCAGGAGCACCTGCGGTGCGGTGGATAGACAGAGTGCGATCTCGAGCTGGCGCTTCTTGCCGTGTGAAAGCTGACCCGCCAGCACGTCCATCTCGTCTCGCAGACCGACGCGCTCGAGGGCCCGCCAGGCACGCGCCGCCGTGAACGCGCAGGCTCGCGCCGCGCTCCAGAACGCCCACGGTCGCTGCAGCGCCGCCTGCGCGGCCAGCCTGCAGTTCTCCATCGCGGTGAGCTCGGGGAAGATGGTGCTTCGCTGATAGCTGCGTCCGAGCCCGGCGAGCGCCCGGCTCGGCTGAGAGAGACGGGTCACGTCGTAGCCGAGAAGCTCCACGCTCCCCGCAGAGGCGGAGATCTCGCCCGAAAGGACGTTGATGAGCGTGGACTTGCCAGCGCCATTCGTGCCTATGACCGCGTGCACCTCGCCCTCGCGCAGATCGAGCGACACGTCGTCGAGCGCGACGACGCCGCCGAAGCGCCGTGTGAGGCCTGAGGCACGGAGGAGGGTCCTAGGCATGGACCTTCGCCCTTTCCCGAGCCAGGCGCCGCAACCTGTCCGGGAGGCCGACCAGGCCCTTCGGAAGGAGCAGGACGCCCGCGATGATGGTGAGGCCGAACATCAGCTGCCAGCGCTTCGCGGCGCCACCGAAGAGGGCCTCGCTCTTGTAGAGCTCCTCGAGGAACACGAAGGCGAAGGCGCCCGTCACCGCGCCCGCGAGCCGCCCCACCCCGCCGAAGACGATCATGACCAGCACGGCCCCGGACTGGTGCCAGGAGGCGAGCGCCGGATTGACGTATCCGTCCTTGCTCGCCTTGAGGAAGCCGGCGAGCCCCGCGATCATCCCGGCAAGGACGAAGGCCGCGACCTTGTACGAGGTGGTCTGGAATCCGGCGGCGCGCATCCGCTGCTCGTTGATGCGGATTCCAGCCAGCGCGGAGCCGAAACGGGAGCGCGCGAGGAGCGCCAGGAAGACCCACACCGCGATCAGGACGGTGAGCGAGACGACGTAGAAAGGAAGGGACCTCGTCACGTCGAACAGCGGGGCGCCACCGAGCGAGATCCTCGGCGCGGCACCGAGGTAGGTGCCGTCACTTCCGTCGGCGATCTTCGTGTCGTGGAAGACGTAGTAGACGAGCTGTGCGAAGGCCAGCGTGACCATGATGAAGTACATGCCGCGCACGCGCAGCGACAGCGCGGCAACGGGCAGCGCGTACGCGCCCGCCGCAGCCATCGCCGCGATCATCACCAGCAAGAACGAGCGCGGGTCGGACGTCCGCAGCATCGCCGCGCTCGCGTAAGCACCGAGGGCCATGAAGGCGCCATGCCCGAGGCTCACCAACCCGGTCTGCCCGACCAGGAGCTCGAGGCTGAGCGCGAAGATGGCGAGGACGAAGGTCTTGGAGAGAAGATCCAGCGCGTAGGCATCGGCGAACAGGGGACAGATCCCGAATCCCACCAGGGACAGGATCGCGGGGGCGATCTTGAGCGCGCGACGCATGGCTCAGGCGTGCCTGAACAGGCCCTCCGGCTTGAGGAGTAGGACGGCCGCCATCACGACGTAGACGAGCACGCCGGCGGCCTGGGGAAAGAAGACGGCGCCAAAGGCGTCGACGGCGCCGACCAAGAGCGCGGCAACGAACGCACCCCGGACCGAGCCGATGCCCCCGATCACCACCACGACGAACGACAGGATCAGGACCTGCCCGTCCATACCGGGGTAGACCGACGACACGGGCGCGGCGAGCATCCCGGCGAGCACGGCGAGCGCCACCCCGCCCGCGAACACGAGGCGGTTCAAGAGCCGAATGTCGAGGCCCAGCGCCTGCGTCATCTCCCGGTTGCTCGCGCCAGCGCGGATCGCCATGCCGAGCCTCGTGCGTGACAGCAGGAGATAGAGCCCGAGGGCGACGAGCAGGCAGACCCCCGAGAGGAAGAGCCGATACACCGGGTAGGTCAAGAGGCCACCAATCGGAACCGCACCCGCGAGCCAAGCGGGGACCGGGACCCCGTGCACGTCGTCGCCCACGAGGACGCTGCGGAGCTCTTCGAGCACGAGGATGAGCGCGTAGGTCATGAGCACCTGCTGCAGGTGCTCGCGCTCGTAGAGCAAGCTGAAGAACGCCCACTCGAGCGCGTAGCCGAAGGCGATGGAGAGCAGCAGGCCGACCGCGAGGGTGGCGAAGAAACCGCCGTGCAAGGACCCGATCTGGACGTGCGCGCCTATCCAGGGTGCCAGCGCGTACGCCAGGTAGGCCCCGACCATGTAGAAGCTGCCGTGCGCGAGGTTGATGACGCCCATGGCGCCGAAGACGAGCGTCAGCCCGCTGGCAACCAGAAAGAGCAGCAGCCCGTACTGGACCGCGTTCAGGCACTGAATCAGAAAGCCGACGCCACCCACGAGTTCGCCCCCACGGCTCGGGTATGAAGCGCGATGAACTTCGTGACCGCCTCGGTCAGCAGCCGGGGCTGGTCGCGGTGAACGGCATGGCCGCAGGCATCGAGCACCAGCAGCTCCGTCTGGGGAACTGCGGAAGCGATGCCCTCGACCTGGGCGAGCGTACCGTAGACGTCTTCGCGCCCTTGCACGGCCAGAACCGGGCAGCGGATGCTCGGCAAGACCGCCTCGATGCTCCATCCCCGGAACTCGGGATCCAGCCAGACATCGTTCCAGCCCCAGAACGCGGAGTCGGGATCGGCGTGGTGGCGGGCCAGCTTGCCGCGCAGTGAGGTTGCGAGGTACGCGTCGCGCGCCGCGGCGATGGCGGCGACCGAGAGGTTCTCGACGAAGATGTGGGGGGCCAGCAGGATGAGCCCACGAACGCTGCGCGGACGGCTCGCCGCGAAGATGAGGGCGATTGACCCGCCATCGCTGTGCCCGAGCAGCCAGGGCGGATCGGCCTCGGGATCGACGCCGAGGGCTCCCAGCAGCGCCGGCAACAGCTCCCGGGCCTGCTCGTGCATGAAGTCCGGCCGCCAGCGCTCGCCGAGCCGCCTCGGGGTCGAGCGTCCGTAACCGGGGCGCGAATACACGAGGCCTCGAAAGCCGCCCGCCGCACAGAGCTCGTCGGGGAACGTGCGCCAGGCCGACACAGACCCTAGACCCTCGTGCAGGAAGACGACGAGGGGTGCTCGCCGCCCCTCTGGGCCCATCCATCGGTACTCGATGTCCACGGCCCCCCCGCGATAGGGGACGCGCACGATCTCGGTGCTCACCTGACTCCCGCCTCGCGCTCGCGCAGGCGCACGCGCTGAATCTTCCCGGTCGCCGTCTTCGGTAGCTCCGGAAGGAACTCGACGAAGCGGGGGTACTTGTAGGGCGCGAGCCGGCTCTTCACGAACTGCTTCAGCTCATCCGCGAGTTGTTCGCTCGCACGTGAACCGTCCTTGAGCACGACGCACGCTTTCGGCCGGGTGAGCCGATCGCGATCGAGAACGCCGATGACGGCCGCCTCCAACACGGCCGGGTGTTGCATGAGGGCTGCTTCGACCTCGAAGGGCGACACGTATTGGCCGCTCACTTTGAGCATGTCGTCGCTGCGACCGGTGTAGACGTAGTAGCCCGCCTCGTCGAGGAGGTACTTGTCGCCCGTTCGGGTCCAGCCCCCTTGAAAGGTCTCGCGCGATTTCTGACGGTCCCCCCAGTACAGGAGCGCAGCGGACGGCCCTTGGACGTAGAGGTCACCCACCTCGTTCGCCGCCGTGATCACGTGGCCGTGATCGTCGCGAAGCTCGGCATGGTAGCCCTCGACCGGCTTGCCGGACGTTCCGTACCGGACATCGGCGGGGCGGTTCGAGATGAAGATGTGCAGCATCTCCGTCGACCCGATGCCGTCGATGATCGAACAGCCGAAGTGGCTGGTGAACCGCTCGCCGATCTCGGCCGGCAGCGCTTCGCCGGCCGACGAGCAGAGGCGCAGCGCGACCTCGGAGCGAGCGGGGACCGCTGGCGACGCCAGCAACGCCGCGTAACCGGTCGGTGCGCCGTAGAAGATCGTCGGCTTGTGCGCGACCCACCGCTTGAACACAGCCTCGGGCGTCGGTCGCTCGGCCATCAGCAGCACCGACGCGCCCACCGAGAGAGGGAACGTCAGCGCGTTGCCGAGGCCGTACGCGAAGAACAGCTTCGCGGCAGAGAAGCAAACGTCCTGCTCTGTCAGCCCGAGCACGCGCTTGCCGTAGAGCTCAGCGGTCCAGTAGAGGTTCGCGTGCGTGTGGACCGCGCCCTTCGGGCGCCCCGTCGAGCCGGAGGAGTAGAGCCAGAACCCCGGTTCATCCGCGCCGGTCGCTGCGGGGACGCCGAGCGGCTCGCTCCGCGCGAGCAGCTCGGCGAAGTCCAGGGTCCCGTCGTAGGTATGACCGCGAGAGACTACGACCGCTTCGACCTGGTGCGCGCTCTTGGCCATCGCGTCACGCAAGGTGCCGAGCAGGGGCGCGGAGACGAACGCCGCTCGCACGTGGCTGTGTTCGAGCATGTAGGCGTAGTCGTCAGCCGACAGCAAGGTGTTCACCGCGACCGGCACGACCCCCGCGTAGAGCGACCCGAGGAACGCCACCGGCCAGTCGTGCGTGTCGAGCATCAACAAGAGCACCCGCTCTTCGCGCCGCAGCCCGAGCGCACGGAGGCTGGCCGCGAATCGGCGGACCCGTTCGTCGAGCTCCCCGTACGTCAGGCGGCCGGCGTCGTCGATGTACGCGACCTTGTTCGCCCGCCCTGCGTTTTCCTCGAGCAAGTGGCGTGCAAAGTTGAACCGCGCCGAAAGCGCCGCGCCCTGCCCGCTCGGCGTCGACGCGGGCGCAACGGAGAGCCCGCCCATGACGTCGAGGGTCGCTGGCTGTTCGGTGGGAGGCATCGGTGTCTTCTCAGAGAGTCATCGGCATGGCGCCCAGCTGGTCGAGCACCGCGCCATCCGCTTGCACCGCGGCGCGTTGGTGGTAGAGGCCGAGGGCGCGCAGTCCGCCAAGTTCCTGACCCCCGCCAGCGCGACCTGGGCCGCCGTGAAGCGATTGGGGCATCACGTTGCCGTGGCCGGTGTGCGTCTCTCCGACCGACGGCGAGATCACGTGCACGCGCCCGCTGGAGTCCGCCAGCTCCACGGCAGCGGAAGCGAGCGCGCGGGGGTCCGAGCCGTAGAGCGACGTGACCAACGACCCCTCGCCCCGCCGGATCAGCTGCAGCGCATGGCCAACATCGCGGTAGGGCATGAGGGTCGCGACAGGGCCGAACACCTCGATGCGATGCACCGCGTCCGCCCGATCGGGTTGCGCCAGTCCGAGCAAGGTCGGTCCCAGGCACGCCGCGACCGTCGGATCGGCGTCCACCAGCACCTGCGCGGCTCCGTCGTGAATGCACGCGGCCTCCGACCGCAGCTCGGCGACACCTACTGTCACCCGCTCGAGCTGAGCGCGGCTGACCAACGATCCCATACGAACCTTCTCGTTGCGCGGGTTCCCGACGGTGATGCTCGCGAGCTTCGCCGCGAGCGCGTCGGAGGTGGCTCGATACAACCGTTCCGGGACCAGGATGCGCCGAATGGCCGTGCATTTCTGGCCGGACTTGATGGTCATCTCGCGGACGACCTCGCGGACCAGCAGGCCGAACGCGGGCGAATCGACACCCTCGTCCGGCAGCAGGAGCGCTCCATTGAGGCTGTCGGCCTCGACGTTCACGCGCACCGCCCCTGCCGTGGCGGCGCGGTGGCGGCCGATCTCAGTCGCCGTCGCGCTCGATCCCGTGAACGACACCACGTCGAACGGGCGAAGCTGATCCAAGAGTCCCGCGCCGCTGCCGCAGAGGATCGAGAGGGCGCCCTCGGGCAGGATGCCGGCCTCCACCACGTCGGCCACCATCCGTTGCGCGAGCCACGCCGTCACCGTGGCGGGCTTGACGATGACAGGCATGCCCGACAGCAGCGCCGCGGCCGCCTTTTCCCACAAACCCCAGGCCGGGAAATTGAATGCGTTGATCAGGAGGGCCACGCCCTGTGCGGGCACGAGGACGTGCTGCGCTTGGAACACACCATCCTTCGCGAGCTTGTGGCGCCCCCCGTCGGCCAGCGCGCGCGCCTCGCCGAGGGAGGCACCCCAGCGCGCATACTGCCCGAGCGTGTAGATGCTGCCCTCGATGTCGATCGCCGAATCGCCGCGCGTCGTGCCCGAGTTGGCGATCGCGATCTCGAAATAGGCGTCGCGGTTCGCTTGGAGCGTTTTGACGACGTCGCCCAGCATCGCGGCTCGCCGGGCGTAACCGAGCGCGCGCAGGGCCGGGCCCGCGGTCTCGCGCGCGTACGCGAAGGCGCTGCCGAGATCGACGCCTTCGTTGGATACGCGACCGAGCGCGGCGCCCGTCACCGGATCGTAGAGGGTCGTCCCGTCGCCCCGGCCAGGGGCCCGGCGGCCGCAGACGTAGTTGTCGAGCAGCTCCGTCATCTGGCCTCCGGCCGCTTGCCCGTGAACTCGATCGCTCCCTCGGGCAGCAGGTAGAGGACCAGCGCACGGCCGTCCCGAACCGTCGGAAAGTGATCGCTACCTGGCTCGTACACCTTCCAGCCGGCGCTGCACCCATCGAACGTCGCCGGGCCTTCGACCGGCATGACCAGATCGATCTCGCCGTTCGGGTGGACGTGGTGCGGACCGGCGCAGCTCTTCATGTCGACGACGTCGACGGAGAAGCCGTGCGTCTCCGGACCGGGCTTTATCACTCGGCCGTAGCGGATGCCGTCCGCTTCCCGATTGCACACCCAGCCCGAGGCGATCCCCGCCGCGCAGGCGGCGCGAATCGCCTCGTAGGTCGGGCCGCCCGCCGGATGCTCGCGGTTCAGGCGGACGCCGAGCGCCGCGTCCAGCTTCTGGTACGCGATCTCGCCCGTGATCGCTGAAACGAGCGACCGAAAGGCGTCCCGATTCGTCTCCGTGTCCGTCTCCATGCAGGGGCCCTCCGTGGGATCGGCCTCCCCCAATCCCCCGAACATGTGAAATACTTCCTGCCGGACGTAGTCGATGTCAAGCACTATACTGCATGTTGGCCCGATCACGGGGCCGATCAACGGATGAGGTTCACCTGAGCTCGACGTCGGCCGCGGAGGAGGAGCGCGACCCGTTCCTCGCGTCGCTCGGTGAGCGGGTGCGCTCGCTGCGCGCGCGCAAGGGGATGACTCGACGCGCCCTCGCCGTCGCGTCACGCGTATCCGAGCGGCACCTCGCGAACCTGGAGCTGGGCGTGGGCAACGCGTCAGTGCTGGTGCTCCGGCAAGTCGCGCAGGCGCTCGGCTGCACGCTGGCGGAGATGTTGGGCGACGAGACCGCCGGATCGCCCGAATGGCTCCTGATTCGCGAGCTCCTGCGAGGACGGGACGACGACGATCTGCGCAGGGCGCGCGAGACCCTCGCCGAGCTCTACGGCCAGGCCGGCAAGCCGTCGGCCCGCAAGCGGCGGATCGCCCTCGTCGGGCTGCGCGGGGCGGGCAAGTCGACGCTCGGCCAGATGCTGGCGGACGATCTGGAAGTGCCGTTTCTCGAGCTGAATCGCGAGATCGAGCGCGTCGCCGGCTGCAGCGTCGCCGAGATCCACAACCTCTACGGGCCGACGGCCTACCGGCGCTACGAGCGGCGCGCCCTCGAGGACGCGATCGGCTCCTATCCCGACGCCGTGATCGCCACGCCAGGCGGCATCGTCTCCGACGCGGCCACCTTCAATCTCCTGCTCTCGAACTGCTTCACGGTCTGGCTCCGGGCGGCGCCCGACGAGCACATGCGGCGGGTCGAGGCCCAGGGCGACCTCCGCCCCATGGCCGGTAACCGACAGGAGGCCATGGAGGACCTCCGCCGGATCTTGGCGGCGCGCGAGGCGTTCTACGGCAAGGCGGACCTCTCCTTCGACACGAGCGGCAAGACCCTGGCCGCCGGCTTCGCGCAGCTCCGGACGACGGTTCGCGCCGCGCTCGACGCCCCGAGCGAAGACCGCTAGCGACGCGGCCGATGCCGCCGAAAGGGTATCGAAGTAAAGTACATATTATGTGCTTGACCGATGCGGTGCATGCACTATCCTGCCTGTTGAGAGGGCCGCGAACGGCCTCGCGAATGGCTGAAGATGAGCGCCGCAAACTACGCCGCCGAGCTGCCGAGCGTCGATGCCCGCGTCGACTACCAGACGGACCCCTCGCGTTACCGGCACTGGTCGCTGAGGTTCGACGGACCGATCGCGACGCTGGGCATGAGCGTCGCCGAGGACGGCGGCATCCGCCCCGGCTACAAGCTGAAGCTGAACAGCTACGACCTCGGCGTGGACATCGAGCTCCACGACGCGCTCAACCGGATTCGCTTCGAGCATCCGGAGGTGGGCGCGGTGGTGGTCACCAGCCTGCGCGAGCGAATCTTCTGCTCGGGCGCGAACATCTTCATGCTCGGGCTGTCGTCGCACGCGTGGAAGGTGAACTTCTGCAAGTTCACGAACGAGACGCGTAACGGCATCGAGGACGCGAGCCGCCACTCCGGGCTCAAGTTCCTCGCCGCGGTGAACGGCAGCTGTGCCGGCGGCGGTTACGAAATGGCGCTGGCCTGCGACGAGATCTGGCTGGTCGACGATCGCGCGAGCGCGGTCTCGCTCCCCGAGGTCCCGCTGCTCGGCGTCCTGCCCGGCACGGGCGGCCTCACGCGGCTGGTGGACAAGCGCAAGGTTCGCCGTGACCTCGCCGACGTCTTCTCGACGACGAGCGAAGGCGTCCGCGGCGAGCGCGCCAAGCAGTGGCGACTCGTGGATCAGATCGTCAAGACCACCGCATTCGATGAACGGGTCCGCACGCGGGCGCGAGAGCTGGCCGAGGCCAGCGATCGTCCTACCGCGACCGAGGCGCGAGGCGTGGAGCTGACGCCCCTCCTGCGGACGATCGAGGACGATCGTCTGCAATACGAGTACGTGACCGTCGAGATCGATCACCGGCGCCGCCACGCCACCCTGACGGTGCGGTCGCCGCGAAGCAGGCAGCCGGCGACGATCGAGGGAATCGTCGCTGCGGGGGCGGGCTGGTGGCCGCTCGCGGTGGCGCGCGAGCTCGATGACGCCATCCTCTCGCTGCGCACGAACGAGCCGAAGATCGGCACCTGGCTCTTGCGAACCGATGGTGACCGAGACGAGGTCCTCGATGTCGACGCCGCCCTCCTCGAGCACGAGAACCACTGGTTCGTGCGTGAGACCGTTGGTCTTCTGCGGCGGACGCTCGCCCGGCTCGAGGTGTCGTCGCGAACGCTTTTCGCCCTGATCGAGCGCGGATCGTGCTTCGCCGGGACCTTGCTCGAGCTGGCACTGGCCGCCGATCGCAGCTACATGCTCAGCGCCGAAGGCGGCGGTGCGCCGAGCATCACGATCACCGCCGCCAACTTGGGCCTCTATCCGCCCGTCGGCGCACGGTCGCGACTCGAGAACCGCTTCCATGGCGAGGCGGAGGTCCTTGGCGCCCTCCGCGCCGCCGCCGGGCAATCGCTCGGGGCGAAGCCATCGCTGGAGCTCGGGCTCGTCACATCGGCGCCCGATGAGATCGACTGGGGCGACGAGGTTCGGATCGCGATCGAGGAGCGCGCCTCTCTCTCTCCTGACGCGCTCACGGGCATGGAAGCGAATCTCCGCTTCTCCGGGGAGACGATGGAGAGTCGGATCTTCGGTCGCCTCAGCGCCTGGCAGAACTGGATCTTCGGCCGTCCGAACGCGGTGGGCGACAAGGGGGCGCTCAAGCTGTACGGCAAGGGCGAAGAGGCGCAGTTCGACTGGAGGCGCGTCTAGCATGCCCGCGATCGACTACGCCGAGAAGATCCCCAACAACGTCGGGCTCGACCAGGACCAGACGCTACAGCGCGCCCTCGAGCACTGGCAGCCGAGCTACCTGTCCTGGTGGAACGACATGGGGCCCGAGCGGTCGCAAACCTCTGACGTCTACCTGCGAACGGCGGTCAGCGCCGAAGCTCAAGGCTGGGCCAACTTCGACTACGTCAGGATGCCTGACTACCGCTGGGGGATCTTCCTCGCACCACGTGAGGAAGATCGACAGATCGGCTTCGGCGAGCACAGGGGGGAGCCCGCCTGGCAAGAGGTGCCGGGCGAGCACCGCGCCAACCTCCGTCGCATCATCGTCACGCAGGGAGACACCGAGCCAGCCTCGGTAGAGCAGCAGCGGCACCTCGGGCTGACGGCGCCGTCACTCTACGACCTGCGCAACCTGTTCCAGGTCAACGTCGAGGAGGGCCGCCATCTGTGGGCCATGGTCTACCTCCTGCACAAGTTCTTCGGCCGGGACGGGCGCGAGGAGGCGGAGGCGCTGCTCGAGCGGCGATCCGGCGACCAGAACAACCCCCGCATCCTCGGCGCGTTCAACGAGAAGACGCCCGATTGGCTCAGCTTCTTCATGTTCACGTACTTCACGGACCGCGACGGGAAGTTTCAGCTCTGCGCCCTCGCCGAGAGCGGCTTCGATCCGCTCGCGCGCACCACGAAGTTCATGCTGACCGAAGAGGCGCATCACATGTTCGTGGGAGAGTCGGGCGTCTCCCGGGTGGTGCAGCGCACCTGCGACGCGATGAGGCAGCTTCGAACCGACGATCCGCAGAAGCTGCGAACGGCGGGGGTCATCGATCTGCCCACCATTCAGCGCTACGTGAACTTCCACTACAGTGTGACGGTCGACCTGTTTGGAGCCGACGAGTCCAGCAACGCGGCGACGTTCTACAACACCGGCCTCAAGGGTCGCTTCGAGGAGACGAAGCGCCCGGACGATCACCGACTCCGCGGCGCCTCGTACAAGATCCTCGCCGTTCAGGACGGCCGGCTCGTCGAGAAGGAGGTGCCGATGCTCAACGCCTTGAACGAAGTGCTGCGCGATGACTTCATCAGGGACTCGATCGCCGGCATCGGGCGGTGGAATCGGGTCATCGAAAAGGCTGGCCTCCCGTTCCGCCTGCGGCCGCCGCACAAGGCGTTCAACCGTCGGATCGGCACGCTCGCGGGGGTCAAGGTCACGCCCGAGGGCGAAGTCGTCGGCGACGCCGAATGGGGGGCGCGTGAGCGGGCCTGGCTGCCGACGCCCGACGACCGGGGCTTCGTGGCTTCGCTCATGGGGCCGGTCGCCTCGCCGGGCCAGTTCGCGAACTGGATCGCTCCCCCGCCGATCGGCATCAATCGCCACCCTATCGACTTCGAGTACGTGCGCTTTGCCTGAGATCGCCATCAAGACGAGCGGGGCGCCACAGACGCACCGCCAGCATCTGATCGATCCCGAGACCTGTATCCGCTGCAACACCTGCGAGGAGACCTGTCCCGTCGACGCGATCACGCACGACGCGCGCAACTACGTCGTCGATCCGGCAAGGTGCGCATCCTGCCTGGCCTGCATCGCGCCGTGTCCGACGGGCGCGATCGACAACTGGCGAACGCTCCCGCCACCGAAAGCCTACAGCGTCGAGGAACAGCTGGGTTGGGACGCCCTGCCCGGTGAAGAGCTGGTTGGTCCGTCGGTGGGAGCGAGAGCCGAGGCTGCCGCCGGTCCGACGCTCGTCAGCGCTGCCGCCCGGCCGGCGGCAACGTCCGGCGCGGCCGCGTCGTCCGCGGCGCCCTGGTCTGCAGCTCGCCCGGCGCTGAACCTCTACACGCAGCGGGCGCCTGCGCCCGCGACCGTCGTCGGCAATTACCGCGTCACTGACGCCGGCAGCGAGAGCGACACGCACCACCTGGTGCTCGATTTCGGCAGCATCCCGTTTCCGGTCCTCGAGGGACAATCGCTCGGCATCTTGCCCCCGGGCGCCGATGAGCTTGGCAAGCCGCACCGTGCGCGTCAGTACTCGATCGCGAGCCCGCGCGACGGCGAGCGCCCCGGGTACAACAACGTCTCACTGACCGTCAAACGTGTCACCGCCGATTACGACGGGCGCCCGGTGCGTGGCGTCTGTTCCAACTACCTCTGCGACCTCCAGCGCGGAGAGACCGTTCGGGTCATCGGGCCCTTCGGGGACACGTTCCTCATGCCCAATCACTCGCCGAGCCACCTGCTGATGATCTGCACGGGCACCGGCTCGGCGCCGATGCGGGCCATGACCGAACGCCGCCGTCGAAGCGGCGGCCAGAACGACGAAGGGAAGCTCGTGCTCTTCTTCGGGGCCCGCACACAAGGAGAGCTGCCGTACTTCGGCCCGCTGATGAACCTCCCCAAGGACTTCATCGACATCAACCTCGCCTTCTCGCGCACGCCCGGACAGCCCAAGCGCTACGTCCAGGACCTGATGCTGGAGCGGGCGACGGCCCTCGCCGACCTCCTGCGAGACGACAACACGTACATCTACGTCTGCGGCCTGCGCGGCATGGAGTCGGGAGTGCTGGAAGCGCTCGACACCATCGCCACCACGGGCGGGCTCCCCTGGGAGCCTCTCCACGCCCGGCTGCGCGCCGAGGGCCGCCTGCACTTCGAGACCTACTGATGCGGTTCGCCGACTTTCACGCCGGGCAGGCGATCACGCTGGGCCCGGTGTCGGTGACCGAGCGGCAGATCGTGGACTTCGCGCGCGAGTTCGACCCGCAGTGGTGCCACGTCGATCGCGACGCTGCGGCGCGCAGCCGCTGGGGCGGGCTGATCGCGAGCGGCTGGCACACCTGCGCCCTGGCGATGAGGCTCGTCTGCGATCACTTGTTGGCTGGCTCCGAGTCGGTCGGCTCGCCCGGGGTCGCCTACTTGAAGTGGCCCGCCCCGGTCCGCGCGAACGAGCCGCTCGCCTTGCGCGTCGAGGTGCTCGAGGTCCGCCGCTCCCGGCGCCGGCCGGAGCTCGGCGTCCTGCGCTGGCGTTGGCGCCTCCACCACGAGGACGGCCGGGACGCGCTCGAGCTCGAGGCGACCAGCCTCTTTCAGCTCGAAACATAGTCATGGGCGCTGCCGGCTACCGCCAAGCCGTGGCCCCCGGCGCCGTCGCCGCCGTCGTCGGTTGCGGCGCCATGGGACGTGGCATCGCCCAGCTTCTCGCGCAGGCCGGCCTCCACGTTCGCCTCTTCGACACTGTAGCGGGCGCTGCAGACGAAGCGCGTGAGGCGATCGGCGTCGACCTGGATCGACTGGTCGGACGGCGGAAGGTGACGGCTGTCGAATCGGTCGCCGTCAAGACGCGTCTTCAGCCTGTGACGGCGCTGGCGGAGCTCGAGGACGCGACGCTCGTCGTCGAGGCGGTGGTCGAGGATCTCGAGACCAAGCGCAGACTGTTCGGCGAGCTGGAGCCGCTCCTGCCGGGACACGCGATCCTCGCCACGAACACCAGCTCGCTCTCCGTCACGGCGATCGCCGCCGCGTGTGCGCGGCCCGAACGCGTCGCGGGCTTCCATTTCTTCAATCCGGCGCCGGTGATGAAGGTCGTCGAGGTCGTCGCCGCCCTCCGCACCGAGGCCGCCATTTGCGACGCCCTCGCCGAGCTCGCGGAGCGCTTCGGGCACGCCGCCGTGCGCACGCTCGATACCCCCGGATTCGTCGTCAACCACGCCGGCCGGGGCTACGGGACCGAGGGCCTCAAGATCCTGGCCGAAGGCATCTGCTCACCGTCGGTGCTCGATGTCGTGCTGCGTGATGCCTGCGGGTTCAAGCTCGGCCCCTGTGAGCTCCTCGACCTGACCGGCCTGGATGTCTCGCATCCGGTCATGGAATCGATCTACCACCAGTACTACGAGGAGCCGCGCTTCCGGCCCCAGGTGCTGACCCGAAGAATGCAGGAGGGGGGGCTGCTCGGTCGCAAGCGAGGCCATGGGTTCTATCGCTACGTCGACGGGAGCCAGGAGCGCCCCCCGACCGCTGCTCGGCCGTCGGCAGCCCCGCCGCGCGTCTGGATCAATCCCACGACGGCAGAGCGCGCCGGACGCGTGCGCACCGCGCTGGCCCCTGGCGCCTCACTGGACGACGGTATTCGCCCCGCCGGAGACAGCCTGATCGTCGTCACCCCGCTGGGCCTCGACGCGACGGGGATGATCGTCGCGGATGGGCTCGATGCCGGCCGCACGATCGCTTTCGACGCCCTGTTTCCGGGCCGGGCGGTTCGATGTCTGTTCGCCAGCCCGGGGCTCGAAGAGAGCTGGCGTGAATCGGCCTGCGCAGCATTCTTCACCGAGGGTGTCGACGTCTACCTCGTCCGAGACTCTGTGGGCCTCATCGCTCAGCGCGTCCTCGCGCACGTCGTGAACGTCGCGTGTGCGATCGCCGAGCAGCGCATCGCATCTCCGCTCGACATCGACCGTGCCGTCAAGCTCGGTCTCGGATACCCGATGGGACCACTCGTCTGGGGCGATGCCATCGGCGCTTCCAACCTGCGCCGTATCCTCGACGGCCTGATCGCCTCGACGGGCGACCCTCGCTATCGGGCAACCGCCTGGCTTGGCCGTCGTGCAGCGCTAGGACTGTCGCTGACCCATGCAGACTGAGACCGCTGCGCGTCCGGGTCGGCCACGGACTCTCTAGGCCAGGACCGCCAGCGGAGCGGCGGCTCCTACATCCTTCTCTAGACTCATGGCGACGTCTGGTATTCGATGTAGCTGACGAGGACGTCGCGCTCGAAGAGGACGGCGATCAGATCCACCTGGTCCTCGGACAGTGCGCTCCCGCCGGTGGCCTGGCCGGCAACAGCATCCAGCGTGGGCAGGACCGGGCCGTTCTGGAAGCTCCATGTTCCGTCGGCGTGGTGGACACCTGTGCAGAAAGTGACGGGCATCTGGTCCGGAATGGCCTCCCCAATCACGACCTGCCGAACATTGGCCAGGGCTTGCGGCTGGGGGAAACCGGCGGCCTCCAGGTTGCGGATTGATTCGGCTTCATTCAGGCCAGCCCCGCAGAGTGACAACGACTGAGCCTCGAGCACCTGCGGGTGCGTCGCCCATGTGGCCGGCGAGGAACCGACCTCCGTCTCGCTGTTCACGGACCCGCTCAGGCTAGGCTGGAAGACCAACCATTCGGCTGCGAAGACGTGGGCTCCGGATCCGGTGAAGGCGACGGCGTGTGTTGACGTCGGGACACCACCCGAACAGGTGGGCGTGGAATCGAGTGCAGCGGCCACGAGTCGTTCGCTACTGATGCCCGGGTTGCCGGCGGGAAAGGTGAGGGTTGCGTCCACGTCTACAGAGAAGGTTGTAATGCTGACGTTTCCCGTCACCGCTGTGGCCGCTACCGCTCCCGCCGGCGGACCGAACCATTGGCAATCGGAGCCCGCCGCGGCCGCCGCGAACGCAGCCTCGACGCCCCAGCCCGCTGGCGTCGCCAGGCTGAAAGCGTTCGTGCCCGGCCGGTCGAGGATCAGCACGAAACAGAGGTCGCGGGTGGGATCACGCTCCGCAATCAGAGTTCGTCCGATGCCGCTGCCGAACTGGCAGGCGGAGTACGAGGCTCCCACCGGCGCGTCCGCCGCTGGACCTTCGACCGCTGCGCTATCTCCGAGCCCGCTCGCGTCCGGGCTACCCAGGCGATGCGAGGAGCATGCCCCGATGCCCATCGTGGAGAACAACAGTGGAATCGCAGCCCACGTGCGCCGCATGCAGA
>Ga0306920_100003150_pt1 | contig 20913 bp, 20 predicted proteins | sample flu12Cox44000170_FD_204666 | JGI IMG/M metagenome (GOLD analysis project Ga0306920, IMG submission 204666) | Lab enrichment of tropical soil microbial communities from Luquillo Experimental Forest, Puerto Rico - flux4day.12C.oxic.44.000.170 (v2)... | ecosystem: Environmental > Terrestrial >... | reverse complement strand
TAATGGAGCGGCCTATGAGAATCGAACTCACGCCTGAACCTTGGCAAGGTTCCGTACTACCATTATACTAAGGCCGCTTTGAACTCCTCTTTTTATAGCACGCCTGCACACAAAATCAAAGCCGCGGAAGGCGTTCTGTGCGCAGCGTTCAGTCGCTTCAAGACACTTGGGTTACGCGCGCGGATTTAACAATCGGTGAACGGCGCTGGCGCTCGGCAAAGCGCGTCGCCTTTTCTTTGTCCGTGTACACGCGGCCAAAGGTTTCCCCGTCGGCGTAGTTCACAGTGACCAGATAGTGGTGGTGACGGCGGCGGCGGTCCTTGCCGAATTCCGACTTTTCATCGCGTACTGATTTCCTTGGAAGTTTGTTAGCTGATTTGGCCACAATCAAAGCCTCTACGCTACGAATGTCTTAAGTTGCCCACTATGCCAAGAAACGTTAACCCGCGCAAGTAGCAGGCAAGATAGTAACCTCAACTGCACAAAGTTTCGACAAGGATGGTCTGCATCTAGCGGGAGATAAAAGACTGGAAGAAGCCGCGGCTGGCGCGCACAAGATATTGCATGCCGTGCAGTCCACTGTTGTCGAGCGCTTCGACGTCGGTGCCGTGAAGATTAAAACTCATGTGCACTCCGACCAACTGGTCGGAGGGAGGCGTGCGCATGGCTAGATGGCCGGAGCCCGTCATGCTTAGACTCGTGAGCAGGCCAGCCCCGGGAAGCCCAAGAACAAAGTTTGCTGTAGTCACGTCACTCTCGAAGCCGACCAGTTTCACGCGGCCGCCCCACAACGCAGCCATGGGAAGGCGGACCTGATCAATGAACGGCGTGTCGTTGCAGTAAAAAGCCGCTTCCATGCGCTCGATTATGCCTCCGGAACTAAACTGCAACGGCTTAGAAGGAAATACCGTGCTGCTGGCATGGCGGCTGAACGAATAGCCGCGTAGAAAGACGGGATCCGGCAAACTGACAACCGCCGCCTGTGACTTTGCGGTGACGCGCGGGTTGGTCCAAAAGCTAGAAAGATCGGTAGGATTTACAGGGATCGCCTGGGAAGGCTCCTGAGCTAGAAGCGGAACCGCAGCGATCAGCGCTGCCCAGAACAACGCAACCCTGGCAAACAGCAGAGAGCGATATCGCAGAGGACGCACCGCAAACTCCAAGAGGGGACGGCTCTTTCGATCAAGATACCGGATTGGTTTGCGCCTGTCTATAGCCGCGACTTCGATCCAGCTAGCGTGCCTTCCTCGCATTTCGGTCTTACCGGTAACGCAAGCTGGCGCATCAAAATAGGTGCGGAATACCGAGAAAAGGATGCACTTAGCCCAACAAAAATATTTGACTAGTTCGACCGGAGTTTATGAAACATTTTTGACGATTTTACGTCTTTATGAGTGAAGCTTGATTATGCTGCTAGCGGCGGAAAAGGACGCCACCATGTTGATCGCGCAAAAATTACCGCCAGTCGTCGAAGACCTGAGGAAGCACACCCCGGAACAAATGGCGGAGCTCCGTATGCTGCTCGGAGCGGGCTTTGTTGGACGCCCGGATGTGCGCCGGCCTGGCTTCTATGAGCTTGATGGCGCCACGAACGTCTATTACATCTTCCGTCATCCGTCGGGACACAAAGTATTGCTCATTGCCGCTTGGCAAAGAGAGACGGATCCCGTAGCAGAGATGGTGGCGTGCGCCTGCCACGCCGCCTAACCCACCTCCAAATTAACTCACCTCGCGTGTGAGACCAAAGGTGTCTGCTAACAGTAAGGCACAACTATGGCGAGCGAGTTTCGCGTATTTTCGGATTCCTAGACCTTGGCATCGCAAATGGGCAATTTCGCTGCCTCCCAGCTATTGCCGATCCCAATCATGAAAGTGAATTGTGCCATGCGTCGTCTCGGCTGTAAAAGCCGGCGTCGTGTTGTTGATGCGGGGCTGGCGATCTCAAGCGCGGTAGTCTTTGGCAGACTCCTGTAGGCGCCCGAGTCGAGTTGACGCACGTACCCAAGACTCTCAGTAAACTTAGGGTTATCCAGCCACCCAATTCCCAGTTTACCGGTGGTACGTAACTGGAACTCTGTATTGACAAATTAAGTACAGAAACACCGTCCTCGGTGACGACCACTATGCGGGTGCTGGCTATGCGACCGTACACGCCAAGAACGGTGCGGGCGCTATTCATGTCGTCGCGGAAGGCGCGGGACCAGATTACGGCTTCAGCGGCCACAACCCAACGAGTCAGTTCGGGAACCGCCCGAGCTGCGGAGACTACGGCGCTGCGGTTGTCGACGGTGACTCCGCCTGGATCGCGTCGGAATACATCAACCAGACCTGCACGTACGACACCTGGCTTGCCACCAACTTCAGGTGCGAGAATACCCGCACGCTATTGGCGAACTGGGGAACGAGAATTCGCAGCTCGCCTTTTTAGGAACGTGGTTGATCCACGCAAAGTGCCCACGCAGAGGGAATGGCCAGCAGCACACTTTGATGAAACAAACGAAAAGTATCACTAGGTTTTGCCCAACGACCCTTGCAAGTAGCTTCCCGTGCCGTCGCCGGGAGTCCGACACGCCGAACTCCCGGCGGCAATAAATCGGCTAGTCCTTTTCGAGCTTGAGGGCCGAGGAGTTGATGCAATAGCGCAGGCCCGTGGGATTGGGGCCGTCGTCGAAGACATGACCGAGGTGCGCGCCGCAGCGGCTGCAGGGTGCCCTTTTTCCGAGTGACATAATACTGATTGGCCGTGAGCTGGCGCTTCCACTCGGCATCGGTTTTGTGGATCTTCTCCGCCATAGTTCCCCCCTGTACCTTTCGAGCTAACACCTCTTGGGTATCAGATTCGCGTCATCGTCTTGACGTTTTCCAGCCAAGGACCGAATCATGGCAGTTGGCCTGCGCCATGAGGCCTGAAAGTATGTCCGAAGAGACCCAAATTCAGTATAAAGAGCAGCGGCGAAGCCGACGAGCCAAGATGGCCAAGCCGCTCCGCGTTCGGCCGTCGGATCCGCGCGACCCGCATTTCGAGGAGGTCCCGGTCAGTGTAAATGCATCAAAAGAAGGCATTTATTTCCACAGCAGGCGCGAGACCTATTACAAGGGTATGCGCCTGTTTGTGACTTTTCCTTTCAGCTCGCCGCACGATCCGATGAACTGCGAGTACGTGGCGGAGGTCGTGCGCGTGGAAAAGCTGCCCAACAGCAAGCTGGGCGTGGCGGTTAACCTGGTGATGACGATGAACTACAGCTCGGGCGCGCCCCCGAACTCCATTTCTCGACCATAAAATTCAAATTTCTAATGGCGGAGCAGCAAAGTTTCGATTAGCGGCGCCCCACTCTTGTCGTGTATTTTGAAGGCCTAATGTCTCGCCGGACGCATCGACACCATCACCATCACGGCCTGCTGCGGCGCCCATCGAGGCCTGTCTAGCACTTTCCCACGAAAAGAGCTTGAATACCCCGCTGGCGCGAATCGCCCAGCGGGCTTTTTGTTTTGGAGGCAACCGTGGAATTGGCGTTTGAAAAGCAGGGAGGGCTGCTCCCGGCGGTAATTCAGGATTACCGTACCAAGGACGTTCTGATGGTTGGTTATCTGAATCCGGATGCCCTCGCAAAGACGCAACTGACAGGCGAGGTTCATTTCTTCTCGCGGTCGCGCGACCGGCTTTGGAAGAAAGGGGAGACCAGCGGGCACGTCTTGCGGCTACGCGAGGTGCGCTTTGACTGCGACGGCGACGCGCTGCTGATTTTTGTCGAGCCGCTCGGCCCCGGGGTTTGCCATGAAGGCTATCGGAGCTGCTTCTTTCGCCGGCTCGAAGCCGATGGAAGCGCCTGCGTCATCAGTGAGCGCGCGTTCGTGCCGGAAGATGTTTATGGTCAGAAGGGGGCGCGATGAGCCTGCTGAAACTTGGCATTCCCAAAGGGAGCTTGCAGGACGCGACGATTGATCTGCTGGCGCGCGCGGGATGGAAAGTAACGCTCAGTTCGCGGAGCTACGTGCCCGCGATCGACGACGAACAGATAAATTGTTTGCTCGTGCGCGCGCAGGAAATGGCGCGATATGTGGAATCAGGCGCGCTCGATGCGGGAATCACCGGCCACGACTGGGTGGTCGAGACTCACGCCGACGTGATCGAGTTGGCCGAGTTTCTGTATGCGAAGCAACGGCTCGCGCGTGTGAGGTGGGTGCTGGCGGTGCCGGAAGATTCGTCGATCCGGGAGCCCCGCGACCTCGAGGGGAAAGTTATCGCGACGGAGGTAGTAAGCATCACTGAGCAGTATCTTGCGCGCCACCGGGTGAAGGCACGCGTGGAATTTTCGTGGGGCGCGACCGAAGTGAAAGTGCCGCAACTGGCGGATGCCATTGTTGAAGTGACGGAGACGGGCTCGTCGCTGCGCGCGAATCGCCTGCGCATCCTGGATACCGTGCTGGAGTCGTCGACCACGTTTATCATGAACCGGAAGGCGGCTGAAGATCCGGCTAAGCGCGAGAAAGTGGATAATCTTGTGTTGATGCTACAGGGAGCGATTGCCGCGGCCACGCGTGTGGGCTTGATGCTGAATGTGCGCCGCGACGACCTGCCAGCCGTGCTCGCGGTTTTGCCTGCGCTGAAGAATCCCACGATTTCGTCGCTGAGCGATTCGGATTGGGTGGCGGTGAATACGATCATCGAGGAAGCTGTGGTGCGCCAGATTCTACCGCGGCTGAAAGCCGCGAAGGCGCAAGGCATCGTTGAATATCCGTTGAATAAGATCGTGCTTTGATGCGAATTTTGAAACTCACCGCCGAGACCGAAGCGAAGCTGATGAAGCTGAGGGAAGGCCGAGACCGCGCTGCACAGCGCGTCGCAGCGCGGATCGTGGACGATGTGCGAAGGCGTGGCGATACGGCGCTGAATGCATGGTCACGCAAGCTTGACGGCGCGGATTTGCCCCGCAAGGGACTGTGGGTTTCGCGCGGGGAAATGGCGGCGGCGAAAAAACGCGTCGGCCGGCAGTTTCTGCGCGCCGTAGCCCACGCTGCCGCAAATGTGCGGCGTGTAGCGGAGCAGCAAATGCCACGCGAGTGGTCGCTGCAGGTCGAACCTGGTGTGCGGATCGGGCAAGTTGTGCGGCCGATCGAATCGATTGGCTGTTATATTCCCGGCGGACGGTTTGCGCTGGTTTCGACGCTGGTGATGACGGTGGTGCCTGCCCGGGTCGCGAGAGTCGGTAGAATTGTCGTTGTCTGTGCGCGAGCGAATGATGAACTGCTCGCAACGGCTAATCTGCTGGGCGTGACGAAGCTTGCACGAATCGGTGGAGCGCAGGCGATTGCCGCTCTAGCCTATGGGACAAAGCGAATTGCGCGTGTCGAGAAGATTTTTGGGCCCGGCAATCGCTATGTGACGTCCGCAAAGCAAATTGTGAGCGCGGATTGCGCCATTGATTTGGCGGCGGGGCCGACCGAGGCGATCGTGCTTGCGGATCGCGGTAATGCGCGCTGGATCGCGGCGGATTTGTTGGCGCAGGCAGAGCACGCGCCGGATGCCGGGAGTTACCTGGTAACAACGTCTCACGATTTCGCAATGCGGGTGCAGTACGAGGTCGCTGCACAGCTGAACTTGCTACCCCGTGGCAATCCAGCCCAGATTTCGGCCGGTAGAGCCGGTGCGATTCTCCTGGCGCATTCGTGGAAGGAAGCCATCGCGTTCGTCAATCACTTTGCCCCGGAGCACCTGTCACTGCCGGGCGGTGGCCCGTGGCTGCTCGAACAGATTCACTCTGCCGGAACCGTTTTTCTTGGACCGCTGAGCGCGCAGCCGCTTGGCGACTACGCCACGGGCAGCAACCATGTTTTGCCGACCGGCGGCTGGGCGCGGCGGCGCGGCGGATTGTCAGCGAACGATTTTGTGACGTGCATCAGCGTACAGAGAATCGATTCGGCGGGCTACCACCGCCTTACTGGCGACGTATTGCACCTGGCTCGTGCTGAGGGGTTGTTCGCGCATGCGGCTGCCGTCGAGGTGCGCGAATGAATACGCGCCTGCCCGTTCGAAAGGCGATCCTCGAGCGCCGTACCTATGAAGCGCCGGCTGAAGGACGCCGGGGAAAAATCCGCCTGGACTTCAACGAAAATACATACGGCTGCAGCGCAGCCGCGAAAAAAGCGCTGGCGCGACTAAGCGCGAAGGTCATCGCCACTTACCCGGAATATACCGAGCCGACGCGCAAAATCGCGCGATACTTTCGCGTCCGACCCGAGGAGTTGCTGCTGACGAACGGGGGTGACGACGCGCTGCGCGTTTTCTTCGATACGTTCGCCGAGACCGGCACCCACATCCTGATTTGCGAACCCACTTTTCCGATGTACCGCTACTATGCGGAGATTGCGGGCACGCGCGTCAAGGCACTGCAGTACGGCCGCAACATGGAGTTTCCCCTCAGTGAGGCACTGGCGGCACTGCGCAAAAAACCGCGACTCTTCTTCCTCGCGAATCCCAACAATCCCACGGGCACAGCCGTGAGCAGTGCCGACATACTCAAACTGATTCACACCACCACAAATACCGTCCTGGTGCTGGACGAGGCTTACGCAGAATTCGCCGTCGAGAGTGTGGTTCCGTGGGTGCGCCGCTATCCGAATCTTTTCGTCGTTCGTACGTTTTCGAAGGCTGAGGGACTTGCCGGGCTGCGTCTGGGGGCCGTTATCGGCCAGTGCAATTCGTTGGCGCTGGTGCGCCGCGCCATGCCTCCTTATCCTGTGAATATCGCTGCGCTCGCTGCAGCAGTCGCCGCAATTGAAGAACGAAAGGCTATCATGCGGTACGTCCGCGATGTAAAGCGCCTGCGCGTCTGGCTAACAGGCGAGCTCGAGAAGCGGAACGTGCGCGTTTTTCCGAGTTCCGCCAACTTTCTGCTCGCCGATTTTGGGGAAGATGGCCCGGCGTTTTTTCGCAGGCTCGCCCGGCACAACATCCTGGTGCGCGAACGCAGCAAAGATCTCGGACCCGGCTTCGCTCGCATAACCATCGGTACGCCGGCGGAATTGCGGCGGCTCCTGAAGATTCTAGGGTCCGGGCACGAGGAGCGTTAATGCCGCGAACCGCTCAGATTCGGCGGAATACGAAAGAAACGCAGATCCAATTGCGCTTGAATCTTGATGGGCGCGGCAAAGCGCAAGTTTCTACCGGTATTCCCTTTTTCGATCACATGCTCGACCTGGTGACACGTCACGGCGGTTTCGACCTCCGGCTAAAAGCCACGGGTGACCTTGAGGTGGACCAGCATCACACCGTCGAAGATGTTGGCATCGCACTCGGCGAAGCGGTCAACGCGGCGCTCGGCAACAAGCGGGGCATCCTGCGCGCCGGTTATTTCCTGATGCCCATGGATGAAACACTCGCAGCGGCCGCGATTGATCTGGGGGGCCGCTCGTTTTGCGTGGTCAAGGCAAGATTTTCCGCGGCGCGCGTTGGGGATTTTCAGACTGAGCTTGTCGAAGATTTTTTCCAGGGATTTGCGCAGGCGGCCCGCGCCAACGTGCACCTGCGCCTGCTCTATGGCCGCTCGTCGCATCATCAGGTTGAGGCGCTCTTCAAGGCGTTTGCCCGCGCACTGCGTTTTGCGGTTTCGCACGACAAACGGTTGCGTAATGTACTACCAAGCACAAAGGAACGTCTGTGACTGTCACGTTGATTGATTACGGCGCCGGCAACATCACCTCCGTGTGGCGCGCGCTCCGTCGGCTTGGCGCGAAGGTTGAATGCGCGGATCGTCCGGAAGAAATCGTCGCCGCCAGCTGCCTGGTTCTTCCCGGCGTTGGGCACTGCGGCGCGCTGATTTCCTCCCTTGACGCTCGCGGTCTTCGCGAGCCGCTCCTCGAAGCTATCTCGCGAGGCACTCCGTTTCTCGGCATCTGCCTCGGCTTGCAGGCGCTGTATGACAGCAGTGACGAAGCCCCGCGCTTTGCCGGGCTCGGCCTGCTCAAAGGCCGTGTCACGCAGCTTCCGCCGCACGTGAAGCTGCCTCACATGGGGTGGAATCAGCTGCTTGTTTTGCGCGCGAGCCGCCTCCTCGACGGAATCTCGCCTGAAGCCTACTTTTATTTCGCTCACTCTTACGCCGCACCTGCCGGCGGCTGCGAGACAGCAGCAACTTGCGAGCATGGCCGCGAATTCACGGCGGTTTTGGAAAACAAGTCGGCTTTCGGCGTGCAGTTTCACCCCGAAAAAAGCGGAGCGCCCGGCGCGAAGCTGCTCGAGAATTTTCTTAGGCTCGCCGTATGACCCTGGCTCACCGGATCGTTCCCTGCCTCGATACCGATGGCGCGCGGGTGGTGAAGGGTGTTCATTTCGAACGCTTGCGTGACGCCGGCGATCCCGTGGGGCTCGCAGTCCGGTATAACGCCGAGGGTGCCGACGAACTGGTAGTGCTCGATATCGCTGCTGCCCGCGACAATCGCCCCACCTTTCTCGAGACCATTCGCCGCGTCGCCGAGCAGCTCGCCATCCCGCTCACCGCCGGCGGCGGCATCCGGTCGCTCGAGGATGCTCGCGCCGTTGTGCGTGCAGGCGCCGATAAGGTAACGGTGAACACGGCGGCGGTCGAACGCCCGGCGCTCCTCGGCGAACTTTCCCGTGAATTTGGGGCGCAAGCCGTGGTGCTCGCGATCGACGCGAAGCGAGAAAATCAGGGCTGGCAGGTTCGAATACGCGGGGGCCGCGCGGCTACGCAATGGAACGCGGAGGATTGGGCGCGGCGTGGAGTCGAGATGGGCGCCGGTGAAATCCTCCTTACCTCGGTCGACCGCGACGGTACGCAATCCGGCTTCGATCTGGCTCTCACGGCAGTGATCAGCCGCTCCGTGAGTGTGCCGGTGATCGCGTCCGGCGGCGCAAAACTGCCGCAGCATTTTCTCGACGTTTTCACGGAAGGCGCTGCCGACGCGGCCCTAGCCTCTTCGATCTTTCATGACCAGGTGCAGTCCATACGCGCCTTAAAAGAGTTTCTCCAGTCGAGTGGCGTGGCCGTGAGGCTGCCGTGCTGATTCCCTGCATTGATCTGCAAGGGGGTCGGGCGGTTCAGCTCGTACACGGCCGCAAGCGAGAGCTTGCCGTTGCCGATGTCTTCGGTCTGCTCGATCGGTTTGGGCACTACGGCTGGCTTCATGTAATCGATCTCGATGCCGCGATGCGTAAGGGTCAGAATAATCGCCTCGTGAAACAGCTCTGCGTCCAAGCTCACCGCAGACACGGAATGAAGGTTCGCGTGGGTGGAGGCATCCGGACCGTGCGGCGTGCTGAGTCGCTTGCCAAGCTGGGCGTCGAGCAGATCATCGTCGGCAGCGCCGTGTTTCGCCGCAGCCGGCCGAACCTGTCGTTTCTGAAGAAGCTCATCAGCCGCGTGGGCCGAAGGCGCGTAATTGTGGCGCTCGACACGGCCAAGGGCCGCGTTGTCATTCACGGCTGGCGCACACCGCTGTCTATCGCGCCGGAACAAGTCATGTCCGCGCTGGCGCCTTTCTGTAACGGCTTTCTGTGCACCGATGTGGACCGTGAAGGAACGATGCGAGGAGCGAATCTCGCATGGTTTCGAGCGCTGCGAAGGTCCACGAGGCTGCCCATCATTGCCGCAGGTGGAATTTCGACAAACCGGGAAATTCGCTCGCTGGAAAAAATGGGCATGGACTCCGCGGTGGGCATGGCCCTGTACAAAAACCGGGTGCGTTGACCATATTTCAGCGACCGGCATACTTCCGGCTGGATGACACCTGCAGTAGGATATTTCGCATGCGTTCTTCGGTACTGATTCTCGTGCCGAGTGAGGCTTTATGCTGCTTTCATTCCGACCCTGCGGACCCAAAGACCACGGCACAGTTTTGAAGCTGGCCGTCGCTTATTATCGCTTCGACAAAATTCCGTATGACCTTCGTTCTCTCACGAAGGGGCTGGATACGCTTTTGCGCAACTTCTCGCTGGGCCAGGCGTGGCTCATGGAGTGCCACAAAAAGGCGGTAGGATACGCGGTTCTTACCTACAACTTCGACCTCGAATATGGCGGCCTCGAAGGCATGCTGACTGACCTATATGTCGACAGGCACTACCGGAACCGCGGCGTCGGCTCGCTGGCGCTCTACGAAATCGAGGACTTTTGCCGCGAGCGGGGGATTCGGGCGATCGAGCTTCAGGTGCTTCAGCGCAACAAGGCGGCGGAGACGTTTTATCGCAAGGCGGGCTTCAGAATTCTTCCGCGCAAGGTGATGCTGATGGATGTGCGGCCACCGGAAAAGATGCCGGCGCGGCGGGCCAACGCCGTTGCGCTGAGTTCGTAGAAGTTCATCGCACGAGAACCGCACCGGGGAAAGAAAAATTTCCCGCTTCGCTCGGAGTCACGGCCCAAATTTGGTTGCCTGGGGCGCGTGACGAACCTGACTGATTGTATGAGCAACTCATTCGAACGGGTTAGAACGCCTAGCGCAGGTAGGCGTCGGTGATGTACTGCTGCACCATTCGCTGGGTATTAAAAAAGGATCCGTTGATGGCGATAGCGTGCTGCATCACAGCTAGGTAGCGGCTGCGCTCCTCGTAGAAGAGCGGCAGGATCACGTTTTCGAGCTTTGAGTACAAGCTTTCGGCATCCGCGGCGTTGTTTGTCGCGATGTCGGGAGCCGGCTCGCTGCGATGCGGTTCGCCGATCGACCAGCCGGTTACGCCTTCGATGTGGCCTTCGACCCACCATCCATCCAGAATGCTCAGGCTTGGAACACCGTTCAACGCCGCTTTCATTCCGCTTGTGCCGGAAGCCTCTAGTGGGTATTGGGGAGTGTTTAGCCACAAGTCGCCGCCAGCGGTCAGCTTTCCCCCGAGGTTGAGGTCGTAATCGTCAAGGAAGACGATTGGAACGGTCTTTTTCAGCGCTTTTTTGGCCTTGAAAATTTTCTTGATGATTTCTTTTCCGCCGCCATCCTTTGGATGCGCCTTGCCGGCGAAGACAATCTGGAATGCGCCGCCATTCTTGGCGATCTGCCTCAGGCGATCGAGGTCGTTCAGGATGAGGTCGGCGCGCTTGTAGCCGGTCGCTCGGCGCGCGAAGCCGATGGTGAAGGCTTCCGGTTCGAGTTTCAGGCCGGTCTTTCTCCGTACCGCTTCGAGCAGGTCATGCTTGGCGAGCAAATGCGCTGCCCACACTTCTTCGGGTGGCAATCCAAGGGCGCCACGCAAGCTATAGTTGTCTTCGCGCCACGAGGGAATGTGCCGGTCAAAGAGGTCGCGAAAAGACGGCGAGGCCCAGGTTGCCGCATGCACTCCATTGGTGATCGCCTCGATGGGCACGTTCGGAAACATCCTGCGGGAAACGACTCCGTGAAGTTTCGCGACGCCATTGACGTAGTTGCTCAATCCGAGGGCCAGGTAGGTCATATTTAACGAAGCGCCGCGCCTGGCCGCTTCGCGCAAATCGGGGTAGGACTCTTCGACCTGTAAAATGCTCTTAATTAGGTCGACCGACGACTCATCCTTTTCGTCGAAGAAGCGGTTCTCTTCGGGAAAGAGCCGTGTGAGGTATTCGACGGGAAACTTGTCGTGTCCCGCGGGCACCGGCGTGTGGGTGGTGAAGACACATTTGCTCCTCACCTTTTCGATATCCTCGCCGTTGATCGAAGGCCGGCCGGCTTGCTGGCTTTCCTCGTCGAGCAATTCAACGGTGAGCAGCGCCGCGTGTCCTTCGTTCATGTGGTACCGCATGAGCTCGGTGTGCCCGAGGGCGCGCAACATGCGCACGCCTCCGATGCCAAGTAGAACTTCCTGAGACAGGCGGTAGTAGGGGTCGCCGCCGTACAAGGTACCGGTCAGCTCGCGGTCACGCGGATCATTTTCGGGAAGGTCTGCATCGAGAAAATAAACAGGCACCTCGTAACCGCGCACGCCCGTCACGGTGTAGCGCCAGGCCCGCAGCTCGACGCGGCGGTCCTCGAGTGTTACGACGACCCGAGGCGCCTCTTCCACCAGAAATTTTTCGACATTCCATTCCACCGGCTCTTCCGTTTGTGCGCCCTCATCAGACAAACGCTGGTGGAAATAGCCTTTCCGGTAGAGCAGGGACACCGCGACCATCGGCAAACGAACGTCCGCCGCCGCTCTTATGGTGTCTCCGGCGAGCACGCCAAGTCCACCGCTGTAGCTCGGCATGGCGTTCTCCAGCGCAATCTCCATGGAGAAGTACGCAACAAATCGTTTTGGTGGATGAGCCAAATTGGCCATTTTTTCGGGAACCCGTCCAGTTCGTCACACCCGCGTCACTCGAAGCTCGCGGGCTTTTGTAAACTCCCTATTGTGCGCAATCAACGGCTCGCAGGCAAGCAACGCGGTCAAACTTGTTTCCTGACGCGCGCCTTTTTCCCACCCGCGCTTCCTTCGTTATAATCGCTCTCCATGACCACACTCCTTGATGGCATCCGGGTCGTGGAACTGACGGAAGCGCTCGCGGGACCTTACTGCGCGATGATGCTGGGCGATTTCGGCGCCGATGTGATTAAGGTCGAGCGGCCTGGCGTAGGTGATCAATCGCGCACGTGGGGACCCCCGTTCGTGGGCACGGAGTCGGCATACTTCCTGGCAACCAACCGGAACAAGCGCTCGATTACGCTCAACTACGATCACCGGCAAGGCGGCGAGATTCTTCATCGACTGCTGGCGCGCGCCGATGTATTCGTGTGCAACCAGCCCTCGATAGTGTCTCTCAGACGGCGCGGCATCGACCCGGAAAGTCTGCGTTCGAAGCATCCTCGCCTGGTTTATTGCGCGATCACCGGCTATGGCTTCACCGGGCCAAAGGCAGGACAGCCTGGTTACGACATACTCGCGCAGGCCCAAGCGGGGGTTATGAGTTTCACCGGCGAACCCGATGGTGGCCCAATGCGTTTTCCGATTGCTATCGCGGACATGACGACCGGCATGTATGCGGCGATGGGCATTTTGGCGGCGCTGTACGCGCGCGAGCGCACGTGCCAAGGTGATTTTCTCGACATGGCGCTGTTCGATTCGCAACTGACCTGGCTCGCCAATATCGGCAGCAGCTATCTGAATGCAGGTGTTTCACCGCGCCGCTGGGGCAACGCGCATCCGAGTATCGTTCCGTACCAAATGTTTCGCGGAGGCGATGGCCACTACTTTGTCGTGGCGGTAGGCACACAAGCGCTGTGGCGGCGGCTTTTGCAGGTGCTCGACATGGAAGCAGCGTTGGGCGGTGACGCGCGATTTTCTTCGAACGCTGCGCGCATCGAACACCGTGAGGAACTGATTTCTTTGCTGCAGCAGCGGTTTGAGGTGGCCTCGTCGCGGGAGTGGCTTGTGAAGCTTGCGGCAGCAGACATCCCTGCCGCGCCGATGCAGACGGTGGGCGAAGCCTTGAGCGATAGGCAAACGCTATCGCGCGGGCTGATTGTGGAAATGGATCATCCGTTGCTTGCAAAGGCACGGAGCATTGCAAACCCGGTCCGGCTTGCCGAACATCCGGTGCTCTACCGGTTGCCGCCGCCCTTGTTGGGAGAGCACAACCGGGAAATTTTGGGTGAGCTCAGCTTGTCGGATAGCGAGCTGGAAAGCGCGCTCTGCACGGCTTGCACGAGCGACGTTTAGAAGCTCAATTCGAATTGCAGTCCTTCAGGATCAGGGATTCAGCGCCTGACAGGCGTGCTTATCGATGCACGCCTGTCAGCCCTTAGCATCGAGAATTGTGGATGCTACCCAACTTGGCAGCCCATCATCCGATGTGGAAATTTCAGCGTTCTTCCTATACGCTGGCTGACACCCTAACGGATCATGGCAACCACCGAATCATCGCTGCGCACCGCGACCGATCCTTCCCTGTACAACCCTGACCTCGCGCCCATCCCGCAGGAAAAGCGTTCCTGGCAGATCTACAATTACGCTTCTCTGTGGATCGCCATGAGCGTCTGCATCCCGACCTACATGCTTGCTTCCGGCCTGATTGCTGAGGGCATGAATTGGTATCAGGCGGTCGGCACAATTCTGCTGGGCAATCTGATGGTGCTCGTTCCCATGATTCTAAACGCGCACGCTGGCACCAAGTACGGTATTCCTTTCCCGGTCTTTGTTCGCGCTTCGTTCGGTGTTCGAGGCGCGAACGTCCCTGCGATTCTCCGCGCTCTCGTGGCTTGCGGGTGGTTCGGTATCCAGTCGTGGATCGGCGGTCAGGCCATTTATTCGATGCTGCGGATCGTCTGGCCCGGCGCCGCAGTTTTGCCGGGAAGCTCGTGGATCTGCTTCTTGCTCTTTTGGGCCGTGAACATGTTCGTCATCTGGCGCGGAATCGAAACCATCAAGTTTCTGGAGGGCATCGGCGCGCCATTCATGTTGGTTGTCGGGCTGCTGCTGCTGTTCTGGGTCACGCGCAAAGCTGGCGGTATGGGCCCGGTGTTACACACACCGAGCAAGTTCCAAAGCACCGGGGAATTTCTGCGTTTCTTCATCCCTTCGCTTACGGGCATGGTGGGGTTCTGGGCGACAGTGGCGCTGAACATTCCCGACTTCACCCGCTACGCAACTTCACAACGCGCCCAGATGGTCGGCCAGGCCCTCGGACTGCCCACCGCGATGACCCTTTATTCTTTCATTGGCGTGGCCGTCACTTCGGCCTCAATTTTGCTCTTCGGCGAAGCGCTGTGGGACCCGGTTGCGCTGCTTGGCCGCTTCAACAAGCCGCTGATCGCGTTGATCGCGCTGATTGCGCTTCTGATCGCAACGCTCAACACCAATGTGGCAGCAAACGTGGTGTCGCCCTCGAACGATTTTTCGAATCTGCGCCCGAGCCTGATCTCGTTTCGCACAGGCGGGATGATCACCGGACTCATAGGCATTCTGATGATGCCGTGGAAGCTGATGACCAGCTACAGTTCATACATTTTTGGCTGGCTGGTGGGGTGTTCGGCTCTGCTTGGACCGATCGCCGGCATCATGATCTGCGACTACTACATTGTGCGACGGCGCCAACTCGCGCTCGGCGACCTTTACCGCCGAGGAGGCGCGTATGAATACTCGCACGGGGTCAACCCGAGAGCCTTGATTGCGCTTGCGGCCGGCATCGGGATAGCTCTTTTGGGACTGGCTTCGCCCGCAGTGCACTGGCTCTATGACTATGCCTGGTTTGTGGGATTCTTCGTATCCGCCACGGTTTATTTTCTGTTGATGCGCAACGCCGTTTCCGCCGTCGAACTCGACGCCGTCCGCGAGAGTGTCTGATTGTCCTTACTGTTTGCTCCAACGTAATATCGAAGCTCGGCTTCTTATGGTATGTATGACCAGCAAGAGGATGTGTCGGCCATGACGGACCCAAGGGGCAACAACCGCGGCGGCCTTCACGAACTTCTTCCGCCGCTGACGACTCACGAAGCGGCGGTCGAAGCGGCCCGCTGCTTGATGTGTTTTGACGCGCCTTGCACCCAAGCGTGCCCGACTCACATCGACATCCCGAAATTCATCAAGAAGATCGCAACGGGAAATCTGAGAGGTTCCGCACGCACGATTCTCGAATCGAATCTGCTTGGCGCAACTTGCGCCCGTGTTTGTCCGGTACAGGAGTTGTGCGAGGGCGCCTGCGTACTTGGCAGCGAGCACAAGCCGATTTCCATCGGCCGGCTACAGCGCCACGCCATGGACTATATCTACGGAAACAGCGTTGACCTGTTTCAGCCCGGAAAAGCCACAGGCAAGAAAGTTGCGGTCATCGGTGCGGGCCCCGCAGGTCTTTCCTGTGCCGGCGAACTCGCGAAGCTCGGCCACGGCGTAACTCTTTACGAACGGAGAACGCTTGGCGGCGGGCTCTCGACTTACGGAATCATCGTTCTTCGAGAGCCGGTGGAAATTGCGCTTGCGGAAGTAGACATGGTACAAAGGCTCGGCGTGCGCCTTCAGGCCGGAAAGGATGTGGGCAACGACCCCTCTGTGGCGGACCTGCAAGCGAATTTCAACGCTGTGTTTTTGAGCGTGGGCCTCGGTTCCACTCCACAACTCGGAATTCCCGGCGAGGAGTTCATCGTCGATGGCCTCGATTACATCGAGCGCAGCAAGCTGGATCAATCGCGACTGACGGTCGGCAAAAACGTCGTTGTCATCGGCGCAGGCAACACGGCCATCGATTGCGCCACGATCGCGCGCCGCCTGGGAGCCGAGCGCGTCACGATGGTGTATCGCCGCAGCGAAAATGAAATGACCGCCTACCCGCACGAATACGATTTTGTCAAACGGGAAGGCGTCGGTTTCTGGTTCCTGGCTCAGCCAGTGAAAGTGCATTCCGAAAACGGCGTGGTCAAAGCGTTGGAATGTGTGCGTGTCCAGCTTGGAGCGGCGGATTCCTCGGGCCGCCCTTCCCCACAGGCGATCCTTGGCTCGACGTTCATGATTCCCGCCGACCAGATCGTGAAAGCGATTGGCCAGTATAAACCTTCCTTGGCTTCGCGATTGGGTCTTACAACCGAAAAAGGGTTTATCCGCGTCAACGCTGGCTTCGAAACCAGCGTGCCGGGAATTTTTGCGGGTGGCGATTGCATCCGCGCACGCGGCGCGGCTTCTACGGTGATGGCAGTGCAGGATGGCAAGCTGGCGGCACGCGCCATCCATCAAAGGCTGGTGGTGAATCATGGCTGATCTGAGCATTAATTTTGCAGGCATCCGCTCGCCGAATCCGTTCTGGCTCGCGTCCGCGCCTCCGACCAACTCCGGCGCACAAGTGCATCGTGCGTTCGAAGCTGGCTGGGGCGGCGCCGTGTGGAAAACGATCGGGGCGCCGGTGCTCAATGTTTCGAACCGCTACGGCGCGTGGCATTTCGGCAACCAGAAAATGCTGGCGATCAACAACGTCGAACTGATTTCGGATCGCCCATTCGACGTCAATCTGCAGGAAATTGCCGAAGTGAAACGAGCATGGCCGGATCGCGCCGTCATCGTTTCCGCCATGGTTGAATCAAGGCCCGAGGCGTGGCACGACGTGATTCGCAGAATTCAAGACACGGGCGCCGACGGAATTGAGCTGAACTATGGCTGCCCCCACGGGATGAGTGAGCGGGGCATGGGCAGCGCCGTCGGGCAGGTGCCGGAATACTGCGAGCAGATTACGGGTTGGGTCATGCAAGTGGCGAAAATTCCCGTGATCGTGAAGCTCACTCCGAATATTTCGGACATCGTAATGCCGGCTCGCGCGGCCGTGGCAGCGAAAGCGAATGCTATTTCACTGATCAATACGGTGAATTCGATCATCGGCGTGGATCTCGACACGCTTGAGATCACACCGAACATTGGCGGGCGCGGCGGCCATGGGGGCTACGCCGGTCCCGCGGTGAAGCCCATCGCGCTGAATATGCTCGCCGCACTGGGTCGCGACTCCGTTGTCCGCGGATCGGGGCTGCCCATCTCCGGCATGGGTGGAATCTCAACGTGGCGCGACGCGGCCGAGTTCCTGCTGCTTGGAGCGAGCAGCCTTCAAGTGTGCACCGCCGTGATGCATTACGGATTCCGCATCATCGAGGACCTGTGCGACGGCTTATCCAACTGGATGGACGAAAAGGGATTCGCGAGAATTCCGGATGTCGTCGGGCGCAGCCTGCACCGCGTTTCCGACTTCAAGGATTTCGACCTGGCGTTCAAGGCGGTGGCTCGTATTGACCAGCAGAAATGCATCCGCTGCAACCTCTGTTACGTGGCCTGCAACGATACGGCACACCAGTGTATTGACCTCATCGACAAAAATGGCAACGTCGTTCCTCCCGGCACTTACGATGTTCGTTCGAATGGCAAGGGCGATGCCGTCGGCATGCGCCCGCGCGTCGTTGTGCGCGAGGAAGACTGTGTGGGCTGCCGTCTCTGCTTCAACGTCTGCCCGGTGGAAGATTGCATCGCCATGATCGAACTCCCTCCAGACCGGCCCTCGGTGACTTGGGATGAACTCAGTCAAAAGCAACGTGAAGTGACGGAAGACTGGAACAAAATGATGCAGTATCGGGAAAAGATGGGCATCCATATTCACTGAATTTTCCGGAGACTGAACGATGGCTTTGTTGATCCGCAATGGGGAAATCGTTACGCCCGGGTCCCGAGCTCACGCCGACCTCTACGCGGAAGATGAAACCATCACGCGCATTGGCCAGAACCTTGAAGCTCGCCCCAACGCGGAGATCGTTGACGCCAGCGGAAAGCTTGTTTTCCCCGGTTTTATCGATCCGCACGTACACATTTTTCTCCCCTTCATGGCGACTTTCGCAAAGGACACGCACGAAACCGGAAGTATTGCCGCACTGATTGGCGGTACTACTACGTACATCGAAATGTGCTGCCCCAATCGCAACGACGATGCTCTCGCCGGCTATCATCTCTGGAAGTCCAAGGCTGAGCACAGCAGCGCGTGCGACTATGCGTTCCACATGTCGGTCACCAAATTCATCGGCGAGACCGAAAGCCAGCTTCGCGAAATCGTTGCGGATGGAACCTCTTCGTTCAAGATTTTCCTGGCCTATAAGAATTTCTTTGGTGTTGATGATGGCGAGATGTATCAGACGCTGGTGCTCGCAAGGCGTCTTGGGGTGATCGTCACGGCTCATTGCGAGAATGCGGAGCTGGTGGCTCGGCTACAGCAGAAGCTTCTTGCTGAGGGCAAGACCGGCCCCGAGTGGCACGAACCCAGCCGTCCCGAATCGGTCGAAGCTGAAGGCACCGGGCGTTTCACGACGTTTCTCGAAAACACCGGCGCTACCGGCTACGTCGTCCATCTTTCCTGCGAAAAAGCGTTGCAAGCAGCGCTGGCCGCAAAGAAGCGCGGAGTCCGCGTGAGCGTCGAATCTGTTCTTCCCCATTTCCTGCTGGACAAGTCTTACGCGGAACGACCGGGCGTCGAAGGCATGAAGCACGTCATGTCGCCCCCGCTGCGCGAAAAGCACAATCAGTCGGTTCTCTGGACCGCATTGGCACAGGGCCAAATCGACACTGTGGGCACAGACCATTGTCCCTTCGACACCGAACAAAAACTTCTCGGCAAGGATGCGTTCACCAACATTCCCAACGGCATTCCCGGCATCGAAGATCGCGTCAACCTTATGTATACCTACGGCGTGAAGTCAGGCCGCATCGATCTCGACCGTTTCGTTGATGCGGCGAGCACGCGAGCTGCGAAACTGTTTGGTCTCTTCCCGCGCAAGGGCACCATCGCGGTTGGTAGCGACGCGGACCTGGTCGTCTATGACCCGAATTACCGCGGCCCCATTTCGGTCAAGTCGCAGCATGTGAATAACGATTACAACGCGTTCGAAGGGGTGACGATCGAAGGCCGCCCCTCGGTTGTTACCGTGCGCGGCAAGGTGCAGGTTCGCGACGGGAAATTCGTCGGTGAACGTGGCCGGGGCCGTTTGCTGAAGCGAGAGCCCACGCACTTTTAGCAGAGATACAACATGAGCCTGAACCCCAAACGGACTGTGGCGGAACTGAAAGAGCTGCGCGCGCTCACCGCCGACGAGAACGGTGCTCAGCGCGTCGCCTGGACCGACACGTGGCTGCGGGCCCGCGACTGGTACGCGAAAAAGCTCGCCGGACTGCCGGTCGAACACCACTATGACGCCGCAGGAAACAACTGGGCCACGTTGCGGGGTGCCTCGGAGAAATGCCTGCTGATGGGTGGTCATCTCGATTCGGTGCCGAATGGCGGATGGCTCGACGGCTCGCTGAACGTACTCGCAGGTCTCGAAGTTTTGCGGCGGTTTGCTTCGGAGTTCAACGGCCGGCCTCCGGTTACGGTCCGCCTTGTAGATTGGGCTGACGAAGAAGGCGCGCGCTTTGGCCGCAGCCTGCTGGGCTCCTCTGCGTTTGCGGGCACGCATACAATTTCGGCGGACCGCGGGCGCACCGACCGAGACGGCGTAAAGATGGAGGACGCGCTGCGGCGCTGCGGCGTGGAAATCGACCGTTTCCCTCAAGCGGAGAACGAGCGCAAGAACGCGGCGGCCTACCTGGAGCTGCACATCGAGCAGGGCCCCGTGCTCGAAAAGCTGAACCTGCCGCTCGGTGTGGTTCTCGGCACAAAAGGCGTTGAGCGCCACACCATCGTTTTTAACGGACAGGAGGCGCACTCCGGCTCCACTCCGATGAATGCGAGGCGAGACGCTCTTGCCGCCGCAGCCAAGTTGGCGCTGGATATTCGTGCTATCGCCAGAAAGCATCCCGACGCGGTTTGCACTATGGGCAGCGTGAAGACGTTTCCGGGAATCGTGACAGCCGTTGTCGGTCGGTGCGAAGTGAGCCTCGACCAGCGTGATCTGGACGCGGGAATCCTCGCCGAGATGTATCAGGAAGCACAGGCGGCAAGCCACCGCTTCGCCCTCGAAGAAAAGTGCACGGTCGAATGGTCACACCTGTGGAACATCGAACCGGTTCAGTTTCATCCCGCCCTGCTCGACCTGTGCGAACAGGCCGTCCGCGAAACCGCTGGCGCGTCACACCGCATGCCTTCGGGCCCGCTGCACGACGCGGCAGAAGTTTCGCGCTCCGGTATTCCCACCGTGATGATTTTCGTGCAATCGCTTCAGGGCATCAGCCACAACAAGATTGAGGATACGAAAGAGGAACATCTCGAAATGTCGGTGGCAGCGCTCGATCGCCTGGCGACCAAAACCGTTGACTGGATCCTTGGCCGCGAATAGGCCTACCCTTTGCCATTCCAACTAACCGAAGTTCGTCACTCAATCGTCGAATTGAAAGAATTTTGACATCAGAAATCGAACAAGTTCTTATCTTTGTAATCGCGATCTTCCAAAAACACGATGTAGTGCAGACCTACCCTCTTGCGGGCCAACCAGGGCTGGTGACAGACTCGGGCCCAGATGTTCCTGCGGCCGCATCAACGAGACAAGGACGGAAAAGAGCACACATACTGGTCGCTG